>Ga0209921_1000021_pt1 | contig 92133 bp, 75 predicted proteins | sample SalPonF2_C_D2_MG_FD_185730 | JGI IMG/M metagenome (GOLD analysis project Ga0209921, IMG submission 185730) | Salt pond soil microbial communities from South San Francisco under conditions of wetland restoration - Salt Pond MetaG SF2_C_D2_MG... ...
GATCCTGTTCATCATGCCGGCCCTGGACCGCAACCCGGTGAAGTCGCACCGCTACCGCGGACCGATCTACAAGCTCGCGCTGCTGGTGTTCGCCTTCACCTTCCTGGTGCTCATATATCTCGGCGGGCTCTCACCGACGCCGGCCCACGCGGATATCGGTTTCCGCTTCGCGGAGCTGTACTTCTCCTTCTTCATCCTGTCCATCCTGCTCAGCCGCCCGCACGGGAAAGGCTTCTACCTCGGCACGCTGGTGCTGGCACTCGCGTTGATCTTCGTGCTGGACTGGCTGCGCGTGGGCGACATCCCGATCCACCTGATGGCCAGGACCTGGTGGATTCCGGCCCTGTACTGGGCGGTGTTCACCATCCTGCCCGCGTTCACGAATCTCAACGTGCCGAAGCCGGTGCCGGAAAGGGTGACGAGCTGATGAAGAACAAGACCGCGATCGTACTGGCCGTGCTGGCCGGGCTGCTCCTCGCCCCCGTGGCGGGTGCCGCCGAGGGCCAGCCCCCGCTCGAGCACGTCAACATCAACCTCCACGACCAGGCCGCGCTCCAGCGCGGTGCCCGGGACTTCTCCAACTACTGCCTGAGCTGCCACCAGGCGAAATACATGCGCTACAAGCAGCTCGGGCCCGGGCTGGGCCTGACCGACAAGCAGATCAAGGACAACCTGATCTTCACCGGTGCCAAGATCTGGGACCACATGACGGTGGCCATGACCCGCAAGGATGCCGCGAACTGGTTCGGCAAGGCCCCCCCGGACCTGTCGGACGAGGTGCGCATCCGCGGCGCCGACTGGGTCTACACCTACCTGAAGAGCTTCTACCTCGACCCTTCGCAGAAGACCGGCGTCAACAATGCGGTCTTCCCCAAGGTGGCGATGCCCGACGTATTCTGGCACCTGCAGGGACTGCAGAAGCCGGTCTACAAGACCATTACCGACTCCGACGGGACCAAGCAGAAGGTCATCGATCACCTGAAGCTGGTGAAGAAGGGCTCGATGACGCCGGAGCAGTTCGACCGCTTCGACCGCGACCTGGTGACCTTTCTCACCTACGTCAGCCGGCCCGAAAAGATGAAGTCCGAGCACCTGGGCATGTGGGTGATCGGCTTCCTGATCTTCTTCACCGGGCTGGCCTGGCTGCTCAAGCGGGAATACTGGAAGTCCATCGACCATTGAATGGTCGGGGCCCGGGAAGGGGATTTCTGCCCTTCCCGGGCTCGCCGGCGCGAGTCCGTCGCCCGGGGTTCGCACGCCCCTGTCCGAAGGGTGGCCACACTGCTCCACGCGCCAGCTTCCGACCCCCTCCCGCGGTACCGGCCATGCGGGCCCGGCGCATGCCGCCGGTCGTGCGGCCCGGCCTGACGACATGCCCCGCAGCGCCGGTATAATGGACCAAATCCGGGGCCCGACCGGGGGCGAGCGCCCCGCGCCGGCCCGATACGTTTCCCGATGCGATCACGGAACTGCAACATGCCTGCGACGATCCCGCGCGCGCGAGACACCGGGCGCGACCACGCGGCCGAGGGCTCTCGGCGGTCACGGCGACTACGGGTGCGCGCCCGCGTGCAGCTGCTCCTGCTGGCCGTGGGCACGGCCGGCGTGCTCGCCCTGGCAAGCGCCGGCTACATCTCGACACGCTACCGCGCCCCGCACCTCGGACATGTCACCATGAAGCGCGTCGATCCCGGCTCGGTGGCGGCCCTGGAGAGCGTCTTCCGGCGCGCGGACTATCAATGGCCACCGAGTAAAAGCGTGCCCCCGATCGCGGTGGCAAACCTTCCGCCCGGCCTGGATCAGGTGGATGTCGATCGGCGCAAGGCCCTGTTTTTCCAGACCGTCCTGCCGCTGGTGGTGGCCGAGAACACGCGCATCCGCCGCCAGCGGCAGTTCCTGAAGCGCCAGTTCGCGAGCGGCAGGATCAAGCCGGATTCGCGCACGGCCCTGCATATTCGGCGGATCGCGAAGGCGTTCGACGTCGACGGCAAGATCAACGACTCCGCGTTCCGAAAGACCCTGCTGCGCCGGGTCGACGTGGTGCCGCCCGGCCTGGTGCTCGCACAGGCAGCGACCGAGAGCGGCTGGGGCACGTCGCGATTCGCTGTCGAGGGCAACAACCTGTTCGGGATCTGGACGTGGGATGCGGACCGGGGGCTGACTCCACGCAAGCGCCGTCCGGGGGCCGACCATTACGTGCGCGCCTACCGCAACCTGCGCAGCTCGGTGCACAACTACATCATGAACATCGACACCCACGACGCCTATTCCGAGCTGCGCCAGCTGCGGGCATTCCTGCGGCACAAGCACCAGTCGCTGGATCCTTCGCGCCTCGCCGTGGGACTGCGCCTGTATTCGTCCCGGAGGGGCGATTACGTGCAGGACATCCGGGCGATGATCCGGATGAACCACCTGGACCGCCTGGTCCGTCTGCAACTCGGCCGGCATTCCTGAGCGACGCCCCCGGGGCCCGGGCGGGATACCCCGCCGCCGTCAGCCGCCGCTTTCCGGTCTTCCCGGCCAGATCCAGGGATGGCTGTACCAGTAGTAGCGCCCGCCCCCCGCCGGCACCGTGCAGTTGTAACGGGCCCGACGCTCGGGGAACGCCCTCGTGGCACGGACCCGGAAGCGCGTGTGCGCCCGGTTCAGCCAGGTGACCGGCAAGCGGCCCTGGTTGCTGCCGTAGCAGCTGAGCTGGTCCCGTTCTCCCCGGCTCAGTCCGGAGCCCAGGGCGAGCGTCATCACCGGCGGATCCTGCGACCGCGAGACCACCGGATCGTCCGGCGTCGCGGAGGTCACCGGCAGCGGCAGAGTGTCGATCTTGCTCCGGAACTGCTCCATGGTTCCGAAGCGCCCGGCCATGGGAAAGCGCGGCAGGGCCTCGAGGTCGGAGCCGGGTCCGATCGCGCCCGACTGCTGCCCGAAGCTCACGTACCCCATCTTTTGCAGCATTCGCTGCAGCGCCGGGTCGTATTCGCCGTAGGGGTAGGCGAACAGCTTCGGGCCGGTATTCGTCCGGCTACCGAGCTCCGCCTGCAGACGCCGCTGGGCCTCGCGGACGTCACGGCGGACCTGCTTCGCCCAGGCCTTCTCGCTCTCGCCGCCGGGCCGGTCGACGAGATGCGCATGGTCCACCGTGTGGTCGGCGAACGTGGCGCCGTGCCGTGCCATCTCGCGCATCTGCTGCCAGGTCATGAAGCTGTCGCCGTGCTCGTCCACGACCCGGGTCGCGACGAATACGGTGAACGGGAAGTGATGGGCCCTGAGCAGCGGATAGGCGTTCTCGTACACCGTGCGGTAGGCATCGTCGATGGTGATGGCCACGGTATGGTCGGGGATCAGCCGACCATCGCGCAGGTGGCGGATGATGCGCCCCAGGGGCCAGACGTGAAAGCCGTTCGACGCCAGGTAGTTCAGTTGCGCCCGGAACTGCGGCATGTCGATGTTGGTGGTCGGATACCGCGGATCACCGAAGCGGTGGTACAACAGCACCACGGCGTGCCGCGGGACGTCCGGGACGGAGGCCGAGGCGAACGCCGGGGCAAGGCCGGCCAGCAACAGCACCAGCAGAACGAGCTTCCTCATGGGTTTCCATCCGGTCGGTGGCTGAATGGCATCGGCCCCATGATACGCCGTCCCGCCCCCGGCCGTGTTGCCGGACCGGGGACCGCTTCGGTCGGCACGCACCACATCCGCAATCATGTCGCGGGGGGAACGATGAGCATCGGCGTTCAGGGGCTGGATTACGTGGTACTGGCGGTCGGGGACCTCGACCGGTCGCTGGCGTTCTACCGCGACCGTCTCGGCCTGTCCCTGCGCCACCGCGCGGAGAAGTTCGCTCCGTTGGAAACCGGCCGGACCCGCTTCGGGCTGTTCACCCGGGATGCCATGGCCGAGACCCTCCGGTCCGCCGTGCAGCCGCCGGCCGGGACCCAGGCGGCCTTCGAGCTCGACGCCGCCCGGGACGAGCTGACCGCCGACGGCGTACCGGGCGTGACCCCGCCCGGGACGCGGCCCTGAGGCCAGCGCACGGCCGACGTGCGCGACCCCGACGGCAACCTGGTCGAGCTGGCCACGCAGCGTTGGCGGCCCGGGAACTACTGACGCGCGCCCACGATGCGCTCGACCGCTTCCGGCAGATCGGCCACGACATCCGCGCGGCCGGCGACGGCGGCTTCGTCGCCGGGCCGGTACTTGCCGGTGCACACCAGCATGCCCTGCAGCCCCGCGCTGAGGGCCCCGCCGACGTCGTTCTCGGCATCGTCGCCGATCATCACCACCTCTTCCGCGGGCACGCCGAGCGCCGCGACCGCAGCCCGGAAGAAGCCGGGCGCCGGCTTTCCCAGGAGCTCCGCGGATACCCCCGCCGCGTATTCCAGTCCCGCGACGAAGGCCCCCGCGTCCAGGCTCAGCCCGTCCGGCTCGCGGAAATAGCGGTTGCGCGCCAGCGCCAGCAGCGGCGCTCCCTGCATCAGCACGCGGAACGCGCGGTTGAGCCGGTCGTAGGTGAAGGTCTCGCCGGCATCGCCCACGATGACCGCATCCGCCGGCGCGGCCCCCCGGCGCGGGAATTCCCATCGCAGGTCGGGATGGACCAGCAGCAGAGGATGCAGACCGCGTTCCCGGATCACGGCACGCGCCGTCATGGACGGCGTGTGGATCTCGCTGGCATGGCAGTCGAAGCCGAGGCGCTCGAGTCGGGCGGCGACGCCGGAGCGGGCGCTGCGGGTGGTGTTGGTGACGAAGCCCAGCGGCAGACCCGAAGCACGCAGGCGCTGCATCGCCCGCACGGCACCGGGCACGGCCGCGTCCCCCACGTACAGGACGCCTCCCAGATCGAGCAGGACTCCTCGCAGCATGGCCGGTGCCCCTCCCGCCCGCGGCGGGCGACCGGGTTTCAATCGAGGTCCAGGCAGATCTTGCCGAAGTGCCCGCCCTCCTGCATCAGGTCGAAGGCCGCGCGCAGGTCCTCGAACCCCAGCACCTCGCCGACCACGGGGCGCATACGATGCAGCGCGATGGCCCGGCACATGCCGTCGAAGTGCTCTTCCGATCCGACCGTGATGCCCTTCACGCGGGCATTCGCCGCCATGATGCGTGCGATCGGCACCACGTTCGAGTGGCCGCTGAGCACTCCGATCACGCTGACGTGGCCCCCGATGCGCAGACACTTGAGCGACTTCTCGAAGGTTCCGGCACCGCCGACCTCGACCACGTGGTCTACGCCCCGGCCGCCGGTCAGCTTCTGCACCTCGTGGTGCCAGTCCTCGCGCCGGCGATAGTTGATCAGGTGGTCCGCCCCCAGCCCGGCAGCCCGTTCCAGCTTCTCGTCCGAAGACGACGTGATGATCACCTCGGCCCCGAGCAGCTTGGCGAACTGCAGCGCGAAGATCGAGACGCCGCCGGTACCCAGCAGAAGCACCGTATCCCCCGCGGTGACGCCGCCCTCGATCACGATCGCGCGCCACGCGGTGAGCCCGGCACACGGCAGGGTCGCGGCCTCGAGGTCCGACAGGTGCTCCGGCACGTGCGACACCGCCGTCGCGTCGAACACGGCATACTCGGTCATGCAGCCGTCCACGGTGTCCCCGGGCACCCGCGCCAGCCGCTCGCGCGTCGGCCCGCCGGCGTGCCAGTCCTGGAAGAACCGGGTCACCACCAGGTCGCCGGGGGCCACGCCGGTGACGCCGTCGCCAACCTCGAGCACCTCGCCGCAGCCGTCTGATAGCGGGATCACCGGCAGCGGCAGACGCGGGTTCACGCCCATGATGGTCACCAGGTCATGGTAGTTGAGCGAGGCGCTGCGCATGTGCAGCAGCACCTGCCCGGGCCCCGCGGACGGGCGCTCCCGCTCCCTGTACGTCAGCCCGTCGAGACCGAACGAGCTCAGTTCGACCAGTTTCATCGCTCCCCCTTGCTTTCGGGCATGTGCGCCCGGGCGGTCCGGCCGGGCGCGCGAAGTCCGCAACGGCCAATGTAGCCCGGATGGAGCGCCAGCGAAATCCGGGCCCCGCGGTTTCCCGGCTCGCGGCGGAAACCGGTCGCCGCGGATGCGCGGCGGGGAGAAACCGCTGCCCGAACGCTTCTATCCCAGCCAGGCGCGGGCGTTGTGAAACAGCTTCATCCACGGCGACATCCCTTCCCACTCGGGCGGATGCCAGGACAGGCTCGCGCAGCGCACCACCCGCTCGGGATGCGGCATCATCAGGGTGACGCGCCCGTCGCGGCTGGTAACGCCGGTGATCCCGGCCGGAGAGCCGTTGGGATTGGCCGGGTAGCGGGCCGCGGGCTCGCCGCGGTTGTCGACGTAGCGCAGGCAGGCCAGCTCCCGGTGCAGCAGAGCCTCGGCATCGTCCGGGTGATCGAACTCGGCACGCCCCTCGCCATGGGCCACGGCGATCGGCAGTCGCGAGCCTTCCATGCCGGCGAGGAACAGCGAGGGCGAGGGTTCGATGCGCACCAGGCTCAGGCGCGCCTCGAACTGCCGGGAGCGGTTGCGCACGAACCGCGGCCAGCCCTCGCTCCCCGGGATCAGCTCGCGCAGCGCGGCCAGCATCTGGCAACCGTTGCACACGCCGAGCGCAAACACGTCCGGCCGTTCGAAGAAACCGGCGAAGGCGTCACGGGCGCGTTCGTTGAACAGGATCGACTTGGCCCAGCCCTCCCCGGCCCCGAGCACATCGCCGTATGAGAACCCGCCACAGGCGACGATGCCACTGAAGTCCGCGAGCTCCGCGCGTCCCGACAGGATGTCGCTCATGTGCACGTCGACGCTGTCGAAGCCGGCGTGGTGGAAAGCGGCCGCCATCTCGGTCTGGCCGTTGACCCCCTGCTCGCGCAGGATCGCGACCCGCGGGCGAGCCCCGGTCGCCGCTCCGGGCGCCTCCCGGGCCTCGCTCAGGTGAAATCCCAGTGCCGCATTGAGCCCCGGGTCCGCTTCATCGAGCAGGGCATCGAACGCCTCCCGTGCACACTCGGGATCATCCCGCAGCGCCTGCATCCGGTAGCTGGTCTCCGACCAGGCGCGCCGCCAGGCCACCCGCTCGCCGCCCAGCACCTCCCGTCCGCGCCAGCGGAAACTCAGGCGTCCCCCGTCCTCGACCTCGCCAAGCAGGTGAACGTGGCCGCCGAGACCGGCGCGGACGAAGCGCTCGCGGACCGTGGCCACGTCCCGCCGGGCCACCTGCAGCACGGCGCCGGCCTCCTCGCAGAACAGGATCGCGGCGGGATCGTCGCCCAGCGCGTCCAGATCCACGCCGAACCCCGCGTGACCGGCAAAGGCCATTTCACACAGGGTGACGAACAGGCCGCCGTCGGAGCGGTCGTGATACGCCAGCGCCAGCCCGTCCGCGAGCAACCCCTGGACGGTCCCGAACAGCGCCTTCAGATCAGCGGGCCGATCGAGGTCCGGCGTCTCCGTGCCGGTGGCGGCGAACACCTGCGCCAGGCAGGACCCGCCCAGGCGGTTGCGCCCGCGCCCGAGGTCGATCACCAGCAGCGGCCCTTCCCCGGGCCGCGCGCGCGGCGTGAGGGTGTCGCGGACATCCTCCACCGGCGCGAAGGCGGACACGATCAGCGACAGCGGCGCGCTCATCGAGCGCGTCTCGCCGTCCTCCTGCCACACGCTGGTCATCGAGAGCGAATCCTTGCCGACCGGGATGGCGATGCCCAGCTCCGGGCAAAGCTCCTGCCCGACCGCCCGCACCGTGTCGTACAGGGCCGCGTCCTGTCCCGGCTGGCCGGCAGCCGCCATCCAGTTGGCCGACAACCGCACCCGTTCCAGCGCCCCGACGTGCGCCGCGGCGAGGTTGGTGATCGCCTCGGCCACCGCCATTCGACCGGATGCCGGAGCGTCCAGGACCGCCAGCGGCGTCCGCTCGCCCATGGCCATGGCCTCGCCCGTGAAGCCCTCGTAGCCGCTCGCGGTCACTGCGACGTCGCTCACCGGCACCTGCCACGGTCCCACCATCTGGTCCCGGGTCACCAGCCCCGTCACGCTGCGGTCGCCGATGGTGATCAGGAAGCTCTTGTCCGCCACCGCCGGCAGGCGCAGCACCCGCAGCGCCGCCTCTTCCAGGTCGATCCCCGTGGCCGGCAGCGCAACGCTCCGGGCCGCTTCGTGCGCGACGTCACGGAGCATGCGCGGCACCCTTCCCAGCAGCACCTCCATCGGCATATCCACCGGCGTGCCGCCGAGCAGGCGATCCTCCAGCACCAGCCGGGCATCGCCGGTCGCCTCGCCGATCAGCGCCGCCGGACACCGTTCGCGCGTGCACAGCGCCATGAACCGGTCGAGATCGGAGGGTGACACGACCACCACGTAACGTTCCTGTGCCTCGTTGCACCAGACTTCGAGCGGCGACATGCCCGGCTCGTCGCTGGGAATGTCGCGCAGCCGGATGCGTCCCCCGCAGCCGTCGGCGTCCAGGATCTCCGGTACGGCGTTGGACAGCCCCCCGGCACCCACGTCGTGGATGGAAACGATCGGGTTGCGCTCGCCCATCGCCCAGCAGCGATCGATGACCTCCTGGGCGCGCCGCTGCATCTCGGGGTTGCCGCGCTGGACGGAAGCGAAGTCCAGCTCCGCGTCGCCGCTGCCCGAGGCCACCGAGGACGCCGCGCCCCCGCCGAGGCCGATCCGCATCGCCGGCCCCCCGACCACGAGCACCTGGTCCCCCGGCCGCACCCGGTCCTTGTCGACGTTTCCGGCGCGGATGTTGCCGTAGCCGCCGGCAATCATGATCGGCTTGTGATAGCCGTAGAGACGCGGCCCGTCGGCCCCCGGCACGGACTGCTCGTAGGTCCGGAAGTACCCGGCCAGGTTGGGCCGGCCGAACTCGTTGTTGAACGCCGCCGCGCCGATGGGGCCGTCGAGCATGATCCGGAGCGCCGGGGCAACGCGCCGCGGACGGCCGTGCTCGGCCTCCCAGGGATGCGTGAAGCCCGGTATCCGCAGGTTGGAGACGCTGAAGCCGCACAGCCCCGCCCGGGGCCGCGCCCCGCGGCCGGTCGCGCCCTCGTCCCGGATCTCGCCGCCCGCACCGGTGGCGGCGCCCGGGAAGGGCGAAATGGCGGTGGGATGATTGTGCGTCTCCACCTTCATCAGCAGATGCGCCCGCTCGCGCCGCGGACGGTAGACGGCATCCTCGGGGTCGGGAAAGAACCAGTCCGCTTCGTGACCCTCGATCACGGCGCTGTTGTCGGAATAGGCCGACAGCACGCCGACCGGGCTGCGTCGGTGGCTCTCGCGGATCATGTCGAACAGGGAGCGTTCCAGGGCCTGGCCGTCGATGATCCAGTCCCCGCGAAAGATCTTGTGGCGGCAATGCTCGGAGTTCGCCTGGGCGAACATCATCAGCTCCACGTCGCTGGGATCCCGCCCGAGCCCCCGGAAGGCCTCGACCAGGTAGTCGATCTCGTCCGCGGAAAGGGCCAGTCCCAGGAGCCGGTCGGCTTCTTCCAGCGCCCCGCGCCCGTTGGCCAGCACGGCGATGTGCTCGGGCGCCGCAGGAGCCGGGTGGCGGAACAGCACCCGGGCCTCGTCGCGCCCCGCGAGCAGGGCCTCGGTCATGCGGTCGTGCAGCACATCGCCGAGGCGGGCGCGCCAGTCGGGCCCCGGCTCGAACCCGTCCAGGTGATACTCCACGCCTCGCTCGATCCTGCGCACGGCGTCGAGCCCGCAGCCACGGGCGATATCGGTGGCCTTGCTGGACCACGGCGACACCGTCCCCGGCCGTGGCACCACGAGCACCGGCGTGCCGCTCAGGGCGACCGGCTCCTCGTGATGCGAGCCGTAATGCAGCAGCCTGTCCAGAACCGCGTGCTCGCCCGCATCCAGCTCGCGCTCCAGCTCCACGAAGTGCAGGAAGCGCGCGCCCAGACCGGCCAGCCCCGGGAGGCGCTCGCGCAGCGTTTCGACAAGCCGGTCCCGGCGGAACGCGGAGAGGGCCGGGGTGCCGGCAAGGCACAGCAGTTCGGTTTCGGAATCGTCGCTCACCACTCGCTCACCAGGTTCGATCGGGCCGCGCGGCGGCCTCAGCACACCTCGCGCCAGCCGGCACCGGTTTCCTGGTCGGCCACGCCCACCCAGCCGGCGTCGCACCCCAGCGCCGCGGCCACCGCGTCCCGTGCCAGCGCAGGGGTATTGTTCCTCTCGCTGATGTGCCCCACCACCAGATGCTGCAGTCGCGGATGCGCGACGGCCGCGGCCAGGTCGGCGGCCTGGCCGTTGTTGAGATGGCCCCAGCGTCCGCCGACACGGGCTTTCAGCGACGGCGGATAGGGTCCCCGTGCGAGCATGCCGGGATCGTGGTTGCACTCCGCCATGAGGGCATCGCAGCCTTTCAGGATCCGGCGAATGTGCGGCGTCACGGTGCCGGCATCGCTGATCACGCCAAGACGCACCGTGCCCTCGCCCAGCACGAACTGGCACGGCTCGCGCGCGTCGTGCGGCACCGGGAACGGCTGCACCAGCAGATCGTCCAGGGCGAATGGCTCATGCGGGCTGAACACGCGCACCCCGGGAAGATCCCCCGGGTCCCAGGCGGCCAGGGTGCCGCCGGTCAGCCAGACCGGCAGGCGGTACCGGCGGGCCAGGGGCGCCACGCCGGCCACGTGGTCGGCGTGCTCGTGCGTCACCAGCACCGCGCTCAGCTGCGAAGGGTGCCGGTCCAGGCGCGCCAGGCGCCGCTCGGTCTCCGCCAGCGGGAAACCGCAGTCGATCAGCACCCGGGTGCGGCCGGTCTCCACCAGCGCCGCATTGCCCCGACTTCCGCTCCCCAGGCTGGCAAAGCGCAGCAATCCTGCCCCTCCCGAGCGGCGCCCGCGTGCCGGCATGTCAGCGCTTGCCGGAATCCCGTCCGCTGTTGTACGGATTGCCGGGGAAGCGCATCACGTTCTCCCCCTCGACCGTGGTGATACGGCTGGTGCCCCGGCGGGCGACCTCGTCGATCCGGATGATCGCGTGCATCGGGATGTGTACGCGCTCCACCCCGTCGAACTCGCTCTTGAGGCGTTCCTCGGTCGGGTCGACCACCACCCCGCTCTGCTCGCCGAAGACCAGTCCTTCCACCGCGACGAAGCCGTAGAGATGTTCCTGGCTGACGTTGCGGGCATAGATCTCGTAGACCTTGCCCTGGTTGAAGAACGCGATCTTGTACAAATGCTTTTCCGCCATGTCATTGACCGCTGCCGGAGACCCGCCGATGCCTTCGTGCGCGCCCCGGCACCTGCCGGGCGCCCGTGCAGTTTACCGGAAAACGGACCCGGTTCCGACACGCCGGCACGGCACCGGAAGCTGTGCGGCTGCAGCGGGCGTATCTCAGCCGGTCATGGCCGCGGGGGGCGCGAGCGCTTCCGCCAGCACCTGGTCGACCCGCTCGGCCCATACGAAGCGCAGCCTGCTCCGGGCGTCTTCCGGGATCTCCTCGAACTCCTTGCGGTTGCGGGCAGGCAGGATCACGGTGCGGATCCCGGCGCGCAGCGCGGCCAGGGTCTTCTCCTTGATCCCTCCGACCGGAAGCACCAGCCCCCGCAGCGTGACCTCGCCCGTCATCGCGGTATCGCTGTTCACGGTGCGATCCGTGAGCAGGGAAACCAGGGCCACCAACATGGCCACGCCGGCACTCGGCCCGTCCTTGGGGATCGCGCCGGCCGGCACGTGCACGTGAATGTCGCTGCGGTCGAACAGGCTCGCGTCGATTCCGAGCGTGCCCGCCTGGGCCTTGACCAGGCTCAGCGCGGTCTGGGCGCTTTCCTTCATCACCTCGCCCAGCTGGCCCGTCAGGATCAGGTTGCCGCTGCCCGCCGCCCGGCTGGCCTCGATGAACAGGATGTCCCCGCCGATGGGCGTCCACGCCAGCCCGGTCGCCACCCCGGGCACGCTGGTGCGCATCGCGACCTCGGCCTCGAAGCGGGGCGGCCCCAGGATACCGGCCAGGTCGGGCGCGTCCACCACCACGTTCCGGGCGGTACCTTCCGCGATCTGCATGGCCACGCTGCGGCACACCGAGCCGATGGTCCGTTCCAGGCTTCGGCAGCCGGCCTCGCGGGTGTAGTCACGCACGATCGCGGCCAGGGCCGCATCCGTCAGGCTGCAGTCCGGCGCACCCAGGCCGCTGTCGCGCAACTGCCGGTCGACCAGGTAACGGCGTGCGATCTCCACCTTCTCCTCGGCGGTGTAGCCCGGCAGCTCGATGATCTCCATGCGGTCCCGCAGCGGGCCCGGGATCTGGTCCAGCACGTTGGCGGTGCACACGAAAAGCACCTGGCTCAGATCGAACGGCACGGCCAGGTAGTTGTCCCGGAAGGTCGCGTTCTGCTCGGGATCCAGCACCTCGAGCAGGGCCGAGGCGGGGTCCCCCTGGATGCCGGCCCCGAGCTTGTCGACCTCGTCCAGCATCAGCACCGGGTTGCAGCTGCCCGCCTTGCGGATGGCCTCGATCACGTTGCCGGGCAGGGCGCCGATATAGGTGCGTCGATGGCCTCGGATCTCCGCCTCGTCATGAACGCCCCCGAGGCTGACGCGGACGAAGCGCCGTCCCGTGGCCCGCGCAATGCTCTGGCCCAGGGAGGTCTTGCCCACGCCGGGCGGGCCCACGAAGCAAAGGATCGGGCTCTTGCCGGCGGGATTGAGCTTGCGCACCGCCAGGTATTCGAGGATCCGCCGCTTGACCTTGTCGAGGTCATAGTGATCCTGGTCGAGAATCCCGCGCGCCCGCGCGACGTCGATGGACTCCTCCGTGCGGACCGACCACGGAAGCTCGGTCAGCCATTCGAGGTAGCTGCGCACCATCGAGAACTCGCCGGCATTTTCCGGGATGCGCTCCAGCCGCCGCAGCTCCTTGCGCGCCTGCTGCTCCACCTCGTCCGGCATGCCGGCCTTCCCGATCGCCCGCTCGAGCTCTTCGATTTCGCCCGTCTTGCCGTCGGCCTCCCCGAGCTCGCGCTGGATCGTGCGCAGCTGTTCCCGCAGCAGCGCCTCCCGCTGACGCTCATCCATCTTTTCGCGCGTCTGTTCGCTGATCTGCTGCGAAAGTCGCAGCACTTCGATCCGGCGCGACAACAGCTGGGAAACCCGGTCCAGGCGCGCGGCGAGGTCCAGAAGCTCCAGCACCTCCTGCTTCTCCTCGACCTTGATCTCGAGATTGGCCACGATCAGATCGGCCAGCGCGCCCGGATCCGTCGCCCGGTCGACGGCGTTGATCAGCTCGTCCGGGGCCCGCGGCAGGAGCTCGAGCGCCTCCGCCGCCAGCTCGCGCAGGTTCAGCAGCCGCGCCTCGATGGCGCGATCGTCACCGGCCCGCGGCTCGACCAGTTGCTCGATCCTGGCGACCAGGAACGGATAGCCGGGAAGGAACTCCAGCACCCGGAAGCGCGATTCCCCCTGGCAGACCAGATGGTGGGTATGGTCGGCCCCGGTCACCTGCCGCAGGACGTTGGCCATGGTGCCGACTTCGTGGAGCTCCTCCGGCCGGGGCGCGTCCACCCGCGAGTCGCGCTGCAGCAGCAGGCCGACGGGGCGCCCGGAGCGGGCGGCCTCCCGTGCGGCGGCCACCGATCCCGGCCGTCCGACCGTGACCGGAAGCATGGCCCCGGGGAACAGCACCATGCCGCGCACCGGGATCAGGATCAGGGCATCCTCGGGCAGCGGCTGCAGGGGCTCCCCGGCTTGCGGGGACCGGCCCTCCTCGACTGCGAGCTTCTTCATGGCATCTCGATTCTGCAGGCCGCCGCGCCGGTACCGGATCCGCCGGGCCTTCGGCGGCACTCCGGCCGGCGCTTCCCGGGACGTCACCACGGTAGCGCCACTGCCGGATCCCGTATTGATCACCGTCAAAGGGGTGCGGTAGCCGACCCGCTTGCTTTTGGAAGGACATTGTTTCATGTAACATAGTTAAAGGACATTCATGGATTCCGTACCCGCGGCGTCGCGTGCCCCGTTCCGTACGGGAGCCCGCCAGCCGACGCCGCGGGCTCACCGGAGACAGCTATGCAGGCTGAATTGCGCCGCCCGACATCCGGGGCGGACGTGCACATCGCGATCCTCGGCGCCGGCTTCTCGGGCCTGGGCATGGGTATCCGGCTGCTGCAGTCCGGCATCCGGGATTTCACCCTCTTCGAACGCGCCCGGGAGGTCGGCGGGACCTGGCGCGACAATTCCTACCCCGGCGCGGCCTGCGACGTGTCCTCGCACCTCTATTCGTTTTCCTTCGAGCAGTGGCCCGAATGGTCACGGGCCTATGCCGAGCAGCCCGAGATCGAGCGCTACATCCGCCACTGCACGGACAAGCACGGGCTGCGCCCGTACATCCGCTTCAATACCGAGATCGAGCGGGCGGAGTTCGACGACACCCGCGGACTCTGGACGATCCGCGACCGGCAGGGCCGACGCTGGACGGCGGACATCGTGGTGAACGCCTGCGGCGGGCTGAGCGACCCCGCCTACCCTGACATCCCGGGGCTCGGGACCTTCCGTGGCCGGATGTTTCACACCGCGCGCTGGGACCACGACTTCGAGCTCGCCGGGAAACGCGTCGCGCTGATCGGCAGCGGCGCCAGCGCGATCCAGGCGGGACCCGCGATCAGCCGGCGGGTGGCACGGCTCAGCGTGTTCCAGCGGACTCCGTCCTGGATACTGCCGAAGCCGGACCGCCCCATCACCGAGCGGGAAAAGCGCAGGTTCCGGCGCTTCCCGTTCCTGCTGCGCCTGCGCCGCTGGCGCATCTTCTGGCTGGGCGAGCTGGTCGCGCCCATGCTGATCCTGGACACGCCGGTGCTCAAGCGGCTGCTCGCCGCGCTGGCCCGCAAGCACGTTCGTGACAGCCTTCCCGACCGCGAGATGCGACGCAAGGTGACACCCGACTACCACATCGGCTGCAAACGGGTCCTGATCTCGAACGACTGGTACCCGATGCTGCGACGCGCCAACGTGGAACTCGTGACGGAGGGCATCGAGTCCATCACCCCGGTCGGGATCCGCACGCGCGACGGGCGCGAGCGCGAGTTCGACGCCATCGTGATGGCGACCGGCTTCAAGGTGCCGGCAGCATCCGCCCCCTTCGACATCCGCGGCCGTGGCGGCGTCGAGCTGAACCGGGTCTGGCGTCGCGGCGCCGAGGCCTACAAGGGGGTGACCGTTTCCGGCTTCCCCAACCTGTTCCTGCTGATGGGTCCCAACACCGGTCCCGGCCACACCTCGGTGCTCATCTACACCGAGAAGCAGATGGACTACGTCATCAAGGCGATCCGCTACATGGACCGGCGGGGCCTGAAGTGGCTGGACGTGCGCAAACCCGTCCAGGAGCAATTCAACCGGATGCTGCAACGGCGGATGAAGCACACCGTGTGGACCTCCGGCTGCAGCAGCTGGTACCTCTCGCCGGACGGCAGGAACACCACGCTGTATCCCGGGTTCTCCTGGGAGTATCGGCTGCGGATGCTGCGCTTCCGCCCGTCCGACTACGAAAAGGCACCCGCGGGCCGGCCGGGGAGCCGCCCGGTGCCCACCCCCGCGCCACAGGCGGGACAGGCGATCGAAGGCACGCGGGAGACCGCCTGAGAAACACGCCCCGGACTCGGCGCTAGGCTTCCTCTCCGCCGTCCTCCTCGGGCAGCTGGATATCGATCCGTGCACTGCGCTGGCCCGCCCCGCCCCGGACGGTGACCTCGAGCAGACCGTTCTCGAAGTGGGCGCCGATGTCCCGGCTGTCGATTCCCTCGGGGAGAATCATGGTGCGGCGGAACGTGCCGTAGTGGCGCTCGCGCGTGTAGTAGCTGACATTCGAGTCGTCCAGCTCGCTCTGTCGCTCACCCGAGATGGTCAGAACGCCGTTGCTGACGCTGACCTCGAGATCGCGGTAACGCATCCCGGCCAGCTCGCAGCGGATAACCAGGTCGCTGCCGCTGGCGAAGATATCGGCGGGCGGCACCCAGGCGGTGGCATGAGTCCGGGCACCGCCGCCCTCCTCCTCCGAGTGCTGCATCCAGCTGTGCTGGACGCGGTTGAGCTCGCTCATCACGTCGACGAAGCCCCGGAAGGGATTGCGCTGGCGCTTGCTCATGATTGCCTCCTGCCCTGACTGGAGCGGCGGAAACGCGAGCGGCCCCGGCCCTCTTCCCCGGCGCCGTGGACCGGCACCTGTTCCTGTCCCAGCGACCGCACGAGCGTGTAGCACATGATGAGCAGCACGGCGCAGAACGGCAGCCCGGAGGTCACGGCGCTGGTCTGCAGCGCGTCGAGGGCGTTCCCGCCGGACAGCGTGCCGGCCACGAGCAACACCATGGCGACCACGCCCTCCATGGTGGCCCAGAACAGGCGCTGCTGCCAGATCGGGTGCGGGTCCCCGCCATTGGTCAGGATGTCCACCACCAGCGAGCCGGAGTCGGAAGAGGTGGCGAAAAAGAGTGTCACCACGATGATGGTCACGGCCGACGCCAGCGAGGCGACGATCCCGGAGATCGGAAGCTGCTGCAGCAGCACGAACACCGCGTGGGGTGCACTCGCGGTATAGAGCGCGTGATTGCCGCCCGCGAGCAGGTCGTGCAGCGCACTCTGCCCGAATACCACGAACCAGACCACGGAGGCGCCCGTCGGGATCAGCAGCGTCCCCGCGATGAACTTGCGGATCGTGTAGCCGTACGAGATCCGGGCGATGAACATGCCCACGAACGGTGACCAGGAGATCCACCAGCCCCAGTAGAACAGTGTCCAGTTGGCCTGGAAGCGCTCGCCCTTGCCGTGCGTGAAGATGGTCAGGCTGGTCTGGGTCAGGTGCTGCAGGTAATAGCCCGTGTCCGTCATCAGCGTGTTCAACAGGTACAGGGTCGGTCCCAGCGCGAACACGAAGACGCACAGCGCGATGGCCAGCCACATGTTGATCACCGAAAGCCGGCGAATGCCGGCGTCGATGCCCAGCATCACACTGGTGATGGCGACGCCCTCGACCACGCCGATGACCAGCAGCTGGACCATCAGGTTGTCCGGAATCCCGAACAGGTCATTGAGCCCGGCCGCGATCTGGGTGGCGCCGAATCCGATCGATGTCGCCAACCCGAACAGTGTGCCGAACACCGCGAGGATGTCGATCGAGTGGCCGAGCGGCCCGTAGATCTGGTCTCCGATCAGCGGGTAGAAGGCCGCGGCCGGCTTGAGCGGCAGACCCTTGCGAAACGAAAAGTAACCCAGCGCCAGGCCCAGCACGATATAGATCGCCCACGGATGCAGACCCCAGTGGAAGAACGTGTAGTTCATCGCCACCTCGGCCGCGTGGGCGGTGCCGCCGGGCCCCACCGGCGGGTGCTTGAAGTGGGCGATCGGCTCGGAGACGCCGTAGTAGACCAGGCCGATGCCCATGCCCGCGGTGAACATCATGCACACCCACGACCAGGTGTCGTACTCGGGCCGTGAATCGTCCGGACCCAGCCGCAGGCTGCCCCAGCGGCTGACCATCAGGACCAGGACGAACACCAGGAAGAAGGTCGCGCTGAGAATGTAGAACCAGCCGAAGTAGGTGGTGATGAAGCTTTCCACGTCGTGGGCGATGTGCCCGAACGCCGTTGGGGCCACCACGGCCAGTACCACCAGGGTGGTCATTACCGCCCCCGAGATCAGGAACACCGGGGGATTGGTGTGCTCGTTCAGGTAGGCCCGGATTCGCTCGCTCATGCCCTCTCCTCTTCCCGCGGGCCGAGACGTCTCCGCGGCCGGGGAGGCGGGTGACGGCCGCCTTCCGCCGGGCGACGAGGCGAAACGGAAGCCAGGATGCGGGAGTGCGTACCTGTTTGGACCTATACCAGTACCAGCCCCGAGCGCGGCGCCTCAAGTTGTACACAAGCCTCGTCCTGTACAGGTTTTCCCCCGAAAAGCGCCGAAGCGCGCCCCCGCCGGGAGACGCGACACTCCGCTTCGCGAGCCGGCCGCCCGCTCGGACCGCCGGCGGCGCGGCTGCGACAGTCCCGGGGCAAGACCGATTTGCGCCCTGGCGCCCCGCTCGCGCTATGCTTGGCGAGCCGGCCGGCGCAGGGAACGCCACCGGGTGCGACGACGTCACACAGGCTGCGTCCGCTGCTCACGGGCGCTCGAGCACAGGGAGACTGCCAGCACCCGATGAGTGTCGACCTCACCCGCCGCCGACTGCTGCAGGCCATGGGCGCCCTCGGCCTGCTCACCATAACCCCCGGGCTCGACCGGGCCCTGGCCGCCACGCACGCGACCGGGCTGCTGCTCGGACCGGCCCGCCCCTTCAGCTTCGGGCGCCTGCGCGAACACGCATTCCGGCTGTCGAAGCTGCCGTTCCAGCCGGTGCCGGTCCGGCATGCCGGTCTGCTCGACAGGATCACCTACGACGTCTATCAGAAGATCCGCTTCCGCTCGCAGGACGCGCTCTGGGGCGGCGGCGGCCACCGCTGGCCGGTGGAGCTGTTTCACCTCGGCAAGTACGCGCGCAGGCCGGTGCGGATTCACGCCGTGGCGAACGGCGGGGCCCGGCGGATCCGCTACAGTCCGGACCTGTTCGACTACGATCACACCGGTCTGCGGGGTCAGGTGCCACCGGACCTCGGGTTCTCCGGCTTCCGCGTGATGAACACCGGCAAGCAAAAGGGCGACTGGCTGGCGTTCCAGGGGGCAAGCTACTTCCGCAGCGCGGGCCCGCTCAACCAGTACGGCATGTCGGCGCGCGGCGTCGCCGTGGATACCACCGTGCCCGGCCACAGCGAGCAGTTCCCGCGCTTTACCAGCTTCTACCTGGAAGAGCCCGCGGACGGTCATACGTTCATCGTGTACGCGCTGCTCGACGGCACCAGCCTCACCGGGGCCTACCGCATCATTTGCCACCGGCACAAGGCGATCGTGATGGACGTCCACGCCGAGCTGTTCCAGCGCACGTCTGTCGCGCAGCTCGGCATCGCCCCGCTGACCAGCATGTACTGGTACAGCGAGACCAACGAACGCGTCGGTACCGACTGGCACCCGGAGATCCACGACAGCGACGGGCTCGCCATGTGGACCGGCGCCGGCGAGCGCATCTGGGTGCCGCTGAACGACCCGCCCCACGTGCAGACCAACAGTTTCACGGACCATGATCCGCGGGGATTCGGGCTGCTGCAGCGGGATCGCGACTTCGATCACTATCTCGACGACAGCGCCTACTACAACCGGCGCCCCAGCGTCTGGGTCGAGCCACGGGGCGGCTGGGGCCACGGCGCTGTCGTCCTGATGGAGCTGCCGACCGACAGCGAGACGCAGGACAACATCGTGGCGTTCTGGCAGCCTGCCCGCAAGGCGGACGCGGGGACTCGGTGGAGCCTCGACTATCGCCTCTACTGGGTCGCTCGCGAGCCCTTCCCCCCTGCCGTGGCGCACGTTATCGCCACCCGCCTCGGGCGGCCCGGGGCGCCGGGGCAGCACAAGCCGCGCGACCCGCACGGGCGCAAGTTCGTGATCGAGTTCGCCGGCGGGCCGCTCGCGAACATGCACCAGCGCTTCGACATCGATGCCGTGGTAACAGCATCCCGCGGCACGGTCCGCAACCGCCACGTGCTCAAGATCCTGGGCACCGGCCGCTGGCGGGCCCAGTTCGACCTGCACGTGACCGGCACGGAGCCGGTCAACCTGCGCTGCTATCTGCGGCTGGGCCGGCGGACCCTGAGCGAGACCTGGCTGTACCAGTTCTTTCCGGGAAATTACGGGTTCGGCTGCGACTAGCCGGTACGGACAGGCCCCTGGCCCACGCGCACCGAAAGCATGGAGATCGTACCGCCGTCGAACCCGCAGGCCGGGAAGCTCACGCGGTCCCCGGTCCCCGCCAGGGCGAGCACGTACAGCAGCGGCAGGAAGTGCTCCGGCGTCGGGACGGCGCGCCTTGCGTCCGCCCCCGGTGAGGCATAGTCCCCCAGGGTCGCGACGTCCACGGCCTCGATCAGCGGCAGGATCCGTGCCTCGAAGCGCGCGGCCCATTCCGCCGGCCGCCCCGCTCTCCCGCTCCAGTCGTATTCCCGGAGGTTGTGCACCAGGTTGCCACTGCCCAGCACCAGCACGCCCTCCGCGCGCAGCGGCGCCAGCCTGCGGGCGAGCTCGCAGTGCTGAGCCGGGGTCAGGCGGCTGTCGAGGCTGAGCTGCGCCACCGGCACGTTCGCCTGCGGGAACATGTGCCAGAGCACCGACCAGGCACCGTGATCCAGGCCCCATTCGTCGTCCGCTTCCACCGGTGTCCGCGCCAGCAGCTCGCGCACCCGGCCCGCCAGCTCGGGGGCACCCGGCGCCGGATAGCGGATTCGGTAGAGTTCCTCGGGGAAGCCGCCGAAATCGTGGATGGTCCGCGGCTCGGCCATCGCCGTGATCCGGATGCCGGGACCGTACCAGTGCGCGGACACGCAGAGCACGGCGCGCGGCGAGATGGCCGAGCCGACCTCCGACCAGGCCCGGGTCCACGCGTTGTCACGCAGCACGTTCATGGGACTGCCGTGACCGACGAACAGGGCGGGTGCAGCCATGGTCGCATGCTTCCGGGGCTTGCCGACCGGATTCGCGGCAAGCGCGACCGCGCCCGGTCGGCCAACGGGTGGCTTCACGGCATCATCCCCCGCCGGGGCATCCGGTTCAAGCACCGAAGCTCTCCGCGGCCGGGGCGTACACGGGCAAAGGGTCGCCCCGGCTGCTACACTTTCCGGCGACAAGAACAAGAACAGGGCGTGCCGCTCGCCCGCGTGCGGCCGAGCGGCGGGAAAGTTCCTGCGACGCTTCAGAACGCCCGTTGTACCGGTGCCAAGAGCCCGCCGGCCGGGTGTCCGGATTGTCGCTTGCGTCGCACGGTCTTTCTTCCTGCCGGGACAATCACAACAACGGTCAAAGGAGGACCAGCCATGTACGTCCGAGGACCATTCCGTTCGCATCCCGTTGTCGGGCTGCTCGTCGGCCTGCTTGCGATGCTCTTCACCACCACCGCCGGCGCCGCCTCCTGGGGATCCTGGTGGTCGGGCGGAGGCGGCACGTCCGAGCCCCTCCTGGTCACGACCTCCTACGGAAAGCTCCAGGGAAAGACCGACCAGGCCGGTGGCATGCGCGAGTTCCTGGGCATTCCCTATGCCGCCCCCCCGGTGGGCCGCCTGCGCTGGCGGCCGCCGCGGTCACCCGCCCCGTGGAGCGGGGTTCGCGACGCGACGCAGTTCGCGCCCCACTGCGCCCAGGCGCCATCCTTCTTCGGGCGCGCCAGCTCGACCGAGAACTGCCTCTACCTGAACGTGTTCACGCCAACCGATCCGAGTCCGCGCGCGCGCGGCTATCCGGTCATGGTGTGGATCCACGGCGGCGGCCTGACCAGCGGCGAGAGCAATGATTACATCCCCACGGCCCTGGTCCGCCAGGGCGTCATCGTGGTGACCATCAACTACCGTCTGGGGCTGTTCGGGTTCCTGGCGGAGCCGGCCCTGGACTCGGAAAACCATCCGTCCGTGAACTACGGCTTCATGGACCAGCAGGCGGCGCTGCGCTGGGTACAGCAGAACATCGCCGACTTCGACGGGCAGCCGCACAACGTGACGATCTTCGGGGAATCGGCCGGAGGTCTGAGCGTGCTCGCCCAGATGACCTCCCCGGGCGCCTCCGGCCTGTTCGACAAGGCAATCGTCCAGAGCGGCTCCTACGGCTCGATCGTGCCGTCGCTCTCGGCCGCCGAGCAGCAGGGAAAGACGTTCGCGAGCAGCGTCGGCTGTGACAAGGCGACTCCGGCCCGGACCGCCGCATGCCTGCGCGCCCTGCCCGTCAGCACGGTGCTCGGCCACCAGCCGGCGCTGGTCGAGCCGGCGGTCGACGGTACCATCCTGCCCCGCCAGATCGAGCAATCCTTCCTCACCGGGCAGTTCCACCGGGTGCCCTTCCTGCAGGGGACCAACCACGACGAGATGCGCCTGTTCGTGGCGGCGGAATTCGACCTCAACCCCGCGCAGGGCCCCGTCCAGGCGGACCAGTACCAATCGGTGGTGGCGAGCCTGATCGGGCCGGACGTCGCGCCGCAGGTGGTGCGGAAATACCCGCTGTCGAACTACCCCAGCCCGGACCTCGCGGTCGCATCGCTGTGGACCGATTACGCCTTTGCCTGCCCGGCATCGGCGCTGGACCTCGGCGCGGGACTGTATACGCCCACTTACGCCTACGAGTTCAACGACCGGAACGCACCGGAGCTGTTCCTGCCCCCGGTCAGCTTCCCGTACGGCGCGGCCCACGCCTCGGAACTGCAATACCTGTTCACGTTGCCGCAATCACGGCCGCTCAGTAGCGGACAACAGCAGCTGTCCCGCGACATGGTCAGGTACTGGACCAACTTCGCCAGGCACGGCAACCCGAACGGCCGGGACACGCCGTACTGGGCCCCGGATATCGCCGGCTCCGTGCTTCAGTCCCTGGTGCCGCCGTCACCACGGGCAGAATACGGGCTCAGCTTCGCGGCCGACCACAAGTGCCTGTTCTGGACCGGCATTGCCCTGCAGACCGGCGCTCTCACCGGCGGAGGCGGTTCGATCCCCGGTGCGGGCGGATCCTGAGCCTCGCGGCGCGGTGTCCGACGGGCACCGCGCCGCCCCTTCCCGGACCGGCATGCGGACGCGGGCGGGACGATCCCCGAGGCGTCGTAGTAGCATCCGCAGACGGCGTCCGCAGGAGAAACGACTTGGCCGGAAACCGGGACCCCGACTCGGGGGTGCGCCGTGAATATGCGGCGCTCGCATCCGACTACGATCGGCGGTGGGCGCGTTATCTCGCGGTCACCGCCGAGCACACCATCGAGCGCCTGTCTCTGGCGGGCGACGCCCGGGTGCTGGATGTGGGCTGCGGTACCGGGGCGTTGCTGGAACGGCTGGCGCTGGCCTTTCCGCGCGCCCGGCTGACGGGGATCGAGCCGGTGCCGGAAATGCGTGAACAGGCCCGGGGGCGACTGCCCGCCGAAGTGGACCTGTGCGCAGCCCGAGCCCAGCGACTCCCGTTCACCGGGTCCGTATTCGATGCGGTGGTCTGCACCAGCGTACTCCACCATCTCCCGGCCGGGGCAGCCGCCGGGGCTGTCCTGGAGATGTCGCGCGTGCTGCGCCCGGGCGGACAGGTTGTGGTCACCGACTGGTCGGGTGATGCCATGGCATGCCGCCTCTTTGCAGCCTGGCTGCGCTTGCGCCGTCCCGCGCCGCTGCATCTCTACCGGGGGGACCGGCTTCGCGCGCTGCTCCGGCAGGCCGGTTTCACTGCTGTGCGTCTCGAGCGGTACCGGGGGTCGGGGCTCTGGAGCCTGATGACCGCCGGCGCCCGCAGGGCCTGGTGACGAGTCCGCGTACGATCGCCGCACCGCGGATTCGATCCGGACACCCGCCGCGAACGGACACCCGTCGCGGATCCGCTGACATCCGGTGCATGGCGCATCGCGTTGCCGGATGCGCCGGGCACCCGCGACAAGGCGTTCCCGGCGCCGGCCGACCGCGGCGTCCGGGCGCGTGGGCGGCTCACGCGGGCGGCCGGGCAAGGCCCGTGAAGCGCGGCTGTACCGACCGGGTCGGTACCGCCTGGATGACGCTGTGACTTCCCACCTGCGTCACGCTGCTTTCGAAGTCGCAGCGTGTCAGCAGTCGCCGCATGGCCCCGGGATCCTGCCAGCTTTCGTACGTGCCGTTGAGAAACGGCAGCAGGACGCCAAGGTATCGGAGAAGGTAGCCGTTCACCAGCGTGTAGAACCGGTGAATCAGCCAGCGAGCATTGCGGGTGCGGGCGGCCCGGAACAGCCAGCGGTTGTTGAGCTCGCGCGAGTGCACGGTGAACCAGAACCGCCCCGTGGGCTTGAGGACCCGGCGGACTTCCCGCAGGACCCGCGGCACGTTCGTGTAGGGCAGCGCGTAGCGGCTGTAGACCAGGTCGAAGCAGCCGGGCGGGAACGGCAGGCGGGCCGCGTCGGAGCGCAGGTACTTGACGCGGTCACCGAAGTGCTCCCGCCCGTAGGCGAGCGCGGCCGCGTCGATGTCGAGCCCCACGCAGACCCGGTCGGGACAGTCCATCGCCACGAAGGACTGGCCCGCGCCGCAGCCGAGGTCCAGGATCACGCGCTCGGAGGGGCGCAGGTCGGGGAGCACTCGCCGCGGGTCGTCAGGGTCGCGGGCAATGTTCAGCTCGGCGAGATGATAGTCGAGATTTCCCATCCATGTGGTTCCTTGTTGCTTGGTTGCGGCAACGACCGCCGGCAGCCCGTGCCGGGAAAGCCCCGGCACGGACGAGCGAAGTATAGACCGGCGGGACGGAAGCACCGCCTTGCGCGAGTCGGAAGCCAGCCGCCGCGTATCGCGGGAGCCGATCGTCGACACCCGCGGCCAACACGTTATCGGGCCCGTGCCTGGACCCGGCGCGCCCGGACCTCGATGGAACGGTTGCGCAGGGTGCCGAGAAGTTCGGCCGTGACCTGCCAGTGCGGCACGTCCGCCGCCACGTCGTAACCGCCGGACCGGATCGATCCGGCCAGGAGGCCGAGCAGGCATACGCCGGCGCCAAGGACCGGCAGGAGGACGTTCGCTGTCGTCACGTCGACATCCCTGTCGTTTGCGTGCACCAGCGGGTACAGGAAAAGCGGCAACGGGGCGTTGCCGCGGAATGCCCCCACTGCGCGGCACCATCCCGTCACGGCTGGCGCGCCGCGTACGGCGCGCGGTTCTTTCCGGCGCGCGTACGCTAGCGAATTTCACGCAGCCGCCGGAGCGGCGAGGCTCACGGTGAGGGCGCTGGCGTCATCACTCCCCGGTCATCTGCATGGTGGCGAGCTTGCCGTTCGCCGCCGCGACCCCGGGGGCGGAGCAGACCTTGTCCGGCTTGCCGCCATCCATCCGGCACAGAACCGCGGTGAACAGGTTCACCCGCGGCATCAGCTTGCGAAACAGGGCACTGTCACGCTTTTCCAGCTCCGCCGTGACCTGCTTCCAGTCCATGTGCTGGATGTCGGCCGCCATCAGCAGCGGGCGCGTGAGCACGTACTGGCCGTCGATGTAGACGAAGGGGATGCCGCCGGTGGACTGCGCGTACGGCGGTGCGTCGAACCTGGAGTAGATCTTGCGCTGTTGCGGGGTCGGGCTCTGCAACGGCTTGCCCTCGCGGTCCCGGACTTCGACCGGGATGAAGTCGATGTAGTCGCTGCGGTAATGCGACTTGTAGAAGGTGAACGTCACGGTGTCCGGGTAGACATCGTCCGACGACGACAGCATGTACCGGATCCCGCGGAAATGGCCGAAGCGCATCAGCGTGAGCAGCAGCGGCCAGCGCTGGCCGGCGCAGTAGGGACAGAAATCGGCGCCAAGGTAGAACACCCCCACCTTGCTTCCCGAGGTCACCCGGGGGCCGCTGATCAGCTTGAAGTGGTTCGACTGCGGTGCCTGGGCGTAATCGAGCCCGGCCTCGCTCGCCTTGCGCAGCTTGTGCAGCAGGCTCTTCGGGACGGGCTTGTCGACACGGCTGGCCGGCGGCGAGGAATCCTCGCCGGCACCGCTTCCGCTGGTACCGGACCAGCCGGCGTATGCGGCGACGCCGCAGCCGGCCGCGACCAGGAGAGCCGCCGCAACCAGCAATCCACGCTTCGTTTTCATGGGATCCTCCAGTGCTGTTCCCGGCATTATCGCCTCCCTTCCGGGGCACGCCAACCGGGGGACGGGGTTCGCGGGCAAGAGCGGGTGTTGACTCGTAAATACGAATAATTATCATTAGCGCACGATATTCGTTCACGGCCGCCGCGGGTCCACCACCGCCAGCGGCAACCCCGCCGCGACAGGGAGAGGAGAACGCATGCGCGGCCGCAGCGAGACCATCGACACCGGGCACTTCCGCCAGGTCCCGATTCGCGTGGAGCCGGCGCCGCCCTCACCTCCGCAGGGGAAGTGGGCGCGCCGGGTGGAACGCTTCGCCACCCGCCACCGAAGCAAGCTCGCATGGATCCACGTGACCATGTTCGTCGCTTTCATGGCGCTGATGATCGTGCCCCTGTTCCTGCCCCTGCCCGCCGACGGCACGACCTTCTACGACAACTTCACCCTGTTCGCGAACTTCGTCATCTGGGGACTCTGGTTTCCGCTGGTGTTCGTGTCCGTGCTCTTCACCGGGCGCAGCTGGTGCGGCGTGCTGTGTCCCCTCGGGGCGAGCTCCGAATGGGCCAACCGCGTCGGTCTGCAGCGCCCCGTGCCGCGATGGGTCCGGTGGCGAGGCACGCCCGTCGTCAGCTTCGTGGTGATCACCGTGCTTGCCCAGACCGTGGATGCGCGCGGTTTTGCCCTGGGCATCGCGATCGTGTTCGGGCTCACCTTCGCCTGCGCCATCGCGCTCGGGTTTCTTTACGGCCGGGGGCGGAACAAGCGGGCCTGGTGCCGGCACATGTGTCCGATCGGTCTGATGCTGGGCGTATTCTCGCGGATCGGCGCGGTGCAGTTCGCCCCCAAGCGACCGCGCGCAGGCGGGGAGCGCTACGCCGAAAAAGGCGTGTGCCCGACCATGATCGACATCAACCGCAAGGCCGAGTCGCGCCACTGCATCGAGTGTTTCCGCTGCGTCCACCCGTCGGCACGCGGCGGGCTGAAGCTGGTGCTCCGGCGGCCGGGGACCGAGGTGGCGAGCATCCGTCGTCACAACCCGGACAGTGCCGAAATCTGGTTCCTGTTCCTGGCCACCGGACTCTCCCTCGGGGGATTCCTGTGGACGATCCTTCCCTGGTACGGGCGGATCCGCCAGGCGCTCGGCACCTGGGCGATCGATCACGGCTGGTACTGGGTCGGCACCGCCGGCCCCTGGTGGCTGATGTCCGTGCACCCGGCGGGACGCGAGGTATTCACCTGGCTCGACTTCTTCATGATCACCGGCTTCATGCTCGGCTGCGCGGCGGCATTGTCCGCGGCGCTGGCCGCACTGACCGCGCTGGCCAGCCAGCTGGCCGGCAGGCTGGGCGCCGACCGGGACCTGCGCGGGCGTCTGGTCGAGCTCGCCTATGCCTACATGCCGGTGGCGATGATTTCGCTGGTGATCGGCCTCGGCGGCAAGCTGTTCGGCGCGCTCGGCCTGGCGGGCCTTCCGCAGGTCGCGATCGTCGGTCTCCAGGCGGGACTGTTCGGCCTGAGCATCCTGTGGAGCCTGGCACTCGGGCGACGCCTGCTCGGCGTCCAGGGACTGACGGGCGCACGCCGCTGGACTGCACTCGCACCGGTGGCGGCGGCCGTGGGGTTGATCGCTCTGGTCTGGTGGCCCGCGATCTTCGGGCTCTAGCCACAGGGGGCTTCGCCGGGGAACCGGCATGGACACGGTGCACCGCCGGCACTTCGACCCGGCGGTGAACGGCAACAGCAAGACAAGCAAGGAGCGGATATGCGCAGACTCACCCTCGTCCTGACCGGGGCGCTCGCCATCGCGACCGCCCCGGCCCTGGCCCGGGAACACGGCATCGGCAAGCCCGTGGTGCAGAACGGCATGATCTTCCGCCCCGTCTACCTCCAGCCGGTGCATATGGCACCGGCGCCTCCGGGCCTGAACGCGAACGACTACGATATCCACCTGGAGCTGGACATCCACGCCGGCAAGCACAATCCCCGGGGATTTTCTCCCGGCGACTGGATTCCGTATCTTACCGTGAGCTACCTGCTGCAGAAGCAAGGCAGCGACTGGACCGGCTTCGGCACCATGATGGCCATGACCGCGAACGACGGCCCGCATTACGGCGCCAATGTGAAGCTCGACGGTCCGGGCAAGTACCGCATCGGCGTGAAGATCCTGCCGCCGCCCTACCGGGCCTTCTTCCGGCACACCAGCACGGAAACCGGCGTGCCGCAGTGGTGGGGCCCGATCCGTCACGACTGGACCTTCACCTACGTCGGCGTCGGCAAGAAGGGCGGCTACTGAGCGCCGCCCGGAATCCGGGTGAAGCATGCCAGGCCGGCCCGGCTCGCCGGAGCGAGCGGCCATGTCGCGGGGAGAGAGGAATGCAGCCGATGAACGGACTGTTGCCGGGGATGCTCGTGGCGGCCGCGGCGCTCGCCCTTGCCGGCCCGGCCCGGGGCGCCGGCCGGCCAGGCCCGGCGCTGAAGGTGGACGCCACGCTGACCCAGGACTATTTCCGGGACGTGCAGGGTGGCCGGCACCGCGGCGGCGCGGGCCCCGGAAACCTGTTCGCGGGGATAACCGCCGACGGCCGGGCCTGGGGTGGAAGCCCCGACGACCGCGTCCGACTGCGCGTGCTCCAGACGTTCGGCGGCTCCATCTCGAACCAGGCGGGAGACCTGCAGGGACTCGACAATGTCGAGGCGTACAACACGCTCAAGGTCTACTCGGCCTGGTACCAGCACCGCTTCGGCCGGTCCGGTGTCAGCACGCGCCTCGGCCTGCAGGACTACAACGCCCTGTTCAACACGCTGGACGCCGCGTCCCTGTTCCTCAACAGCTCGTTCGGGATCCCGGCCACCACCGCGCAGTCGCACGTCTCCCAGTACCCGACCACCGCGGTGGGGGCGGTGCTGCGCTGGCACTCCGCGGGGGGCGCTTACGCACTGGCCGGGGTCTACGACGGGCGCCCCGGCGACCCGGACCATCCGGGCGGCACGCACATCCACTTCGAGCCCGGGCACGGGCTGTTCTACGCCGGCGAGACCGGTTTCCGGGGCGGGCGGGGCGGCCGCTGGAAGGCCGCCCTGGGCGGCTGGTACCAGACCAGCGACTACACCGGCGCGACGGGCCGTTCCCGCGACCGGGATCACAGCGTCTACCTGATCGCGCAGGCGCCGCTGGACTCCGGCGGCGGAGCGACCTGGAACGGCTTCATCCAGCTGGGCAGCGCCCGCCGGACCACCAACGTCACCGGACGCTATCTCGGGATCGGCGTGAACGCGGCGGGCCTGCTCCCGGGCAGACCGAAGGCCGTCCTCGGCCTGGGCCTGGCGCGTGCCTATACCACCCGCGCCTGGCGTCGGGCCACGCCGGACGCCGCCCAGGCCGAAACGGTCATGGAAGTGACCTGGCGATTCGTGCCGGGCGATCACCTCACGCTGCAGCCGGACGTCCAGTACATCATCGATCCCGGCGCCACGCACCGGCTCGACAACGCCTGGCTGGCCGGACTGCGGGCACGGATCGACTGGTAGGTCGGGAACCGCGGCGGCGCTGGCTGTGGCCCTGCCGCCCCTCGGTCACGGGCGCACCGGCACGTGCCGGGCACCCGGCGGACGTCGCGAGTGGTTCCCGGCCAGCCGGCGAGGCAGGCAGCAGGCACCTGCAAGCACGAGCACGAACACCAGCGGGAACTCGATCAGCACGCCCACGTTGCCGGCGTGGCCAAGCTGCACGCTGGCGAGCGTGACCAGCCAGGCCACGGCGGTCGCCGCGATCCAGCCCAGCGGATGCGCCCAGCGCCTCAGCCGCAGCGCCAGGCGCGCGTCGGCGGGGGCCAGGTGCTTGCGCAGCCGCCGGTAAGCGCGATCCTCCCAGGGGGCTCCCGGCGCACCCTGCGGATCCGCCTCCCCCATGCTCGCTGCAGCCCACCCGGCGAGATCCGTGACGCGGACGATGCCCCACACGACCCCGGCGAAGGCCACGAACAGGACCAGCACGATCCGGGTCAGGATCGACGGTTCGGCAAGCTCGGCAAGGATGTCGGCCCCGGCGTTGTACACCATCCAGCCGACGAATCCGACCCCGGCGAGCAATACCACGCCCGACAGGGCGAATCCAGTACGGTGAAAGAGCGTCCGAATCGTGCGCTTGGTCATGCCTTGTCTCCCCCCGGGCCATCTCTTGCGGCCCTGTCGTTCTATGGATCCACTCTAACCCCGTGGACGGCATTGTTCCAGAAGGGAATGAGGGTCATGAACGAGCCGGGGAGACGGGATCCGACGCACGCGGCGAAAGCGGCGGGCGCGGGGACGGACCGTCGTCAGGCGGAGCCCGGCACGCCGTCGAAGAAATCGACCTCGCCGGTCTCCAGGCAGTACTCGGCCCCGACCACCAGAAGGCCCTCGTCCCCGATCAGGCGCTCCAGCAACGCGGAGCCGTGACGCAACTGATCGGCGGCGACCCGCACGTTGGCGCGCACGCCCTGCCGGATCAGTTCGTCGCGAGACGCCGTATCCGGCAACCCCTCCACTGCCGGCCGGATCCGGTCCACGATGGAGCGCAGGCCGGGGGACAGACCTGTGTCGGGCCCCCGCGACGCGTCGACCGTCGCGGTCACGGCGCCGCAATGCGTATGCCCGAGCACCGCCACCAGCCGCGTGCCGAGCTTGCCGGCCGCGAACTCCACGCTGCCCACTTCCGGCGGAGCCGCCACATTGCCGGCCACCCGGACCACGAACAGGTCACCGAGGCCCTGGTCGAACACGACCTCCACCGGCACCCGCGAGTCCGAGCAGCCCAGGATGACCGCGAACGGCTCCTGGCCGGCAAGCAGCTCGTCGCGTCGAGCCTGCGTGATCGGTGTGTCCAGTCTGCGGGAGCCTTCGACGTAGCGCCGATTGCCTTCCCGCAGGCGGTTCAGCGCCTCGGTTGCCGGGATCATGGAGCCTCCTTTGGCGTTTCCCTGGTTGATGCACGCGCGGCGCCCGGGCCGGTCATGGGTGACGGCCGCCAAGCGCCCCGTCCGGACAGGCTGCCGGCACGCTCGCGGTTGCCGCCCGTTCCCCGGCACGACGCCGGTCGTCGGATGCTGGCGGCAGTGCCTCGCAAGCAGCGAGCGAATCCGATCGGTTCCGATTACAGCAACAATCGCCCGCAGAGGAAAGCTGCCCGACGTGGACGATCGATCCAGATCAACGCCATCCCGTGTCCCGGAACGCACTCGCGCCGGGCAGCGGACGCTGCCGTCCGAAGACTCCTTGCGATCGATCCTGGACAACATCCAGGAGGCCGTCTACCGGACCGACACCGACGGCCGGATCATCTGGGCGTCGCCATCGTGCGAGCGTTTGTGGGGCTATGCTCCCGGCGCAGTGATCGGGACCTTCCTCGCCGGTTACTACGTGGCCCCCGGAGAACGTGCCCGTTTCCTGGAGGCACTCGAACGCGGCGGCGGTACGATCACGAACTACGAGGCCCTGATGCGGCCGGCCGCGGGGGGAACCGCGTGGGTATCCACCAATGCCCACTATTACCGCGATGCGCAGGGCGCCCATATCGGCCGGCCCGTGCCCTTCGGATGATCCACCCCCCGGAACCACGACGCGCCGGCGCGACTCACACCGAAAGGCCGGATGCACCGGGAAGGAGCCCGGAGCCGGGTGTGGTCGTGCCGGAGCGCCATGCGCATCGCAAGCATCGATCTCTTCCGGGTGATCGCCATCCTCGGCGTAATCGTGGTCCACGCCGACCCGTTCACTTCCCGCGTCTTCGGTGGCGGGCTGTCCCACTTCGTCGAGATCGCCCTGAGCCGCGGCGGACGCATCGCGATGCCGTTCTTCTTCATCGTCGCGGGGTATTTCTACACCCGGCGCCTGCGCGCGGGGGAGCCGTGCGCACGGCTGTACGGCCGCTACGTGCGACGGCTGGGCACGGTGTACCTGGGCTGGTCGCTCTTCTACCTGGCGGTGCCGGTCCGACCGGTGCAACTGCTGCATCAGGGCTATCCGGCCCTCGAGCTCGACAAGTTCCGGTGGTGCGTGCACCACCCGTTCCTGCTGGTATTCCAGGGCGTCGAGCCGCATCTGTGGTTCCTGGTGGCATTGATCCTGGCGCTGGGCATCGTCACCGCGGGGCTCCGTTGGGATGCGCCCGGAATGCTCGCGGCCGTTGCGGCTTCGCTGTATCTCTTCGGGCTTCTCGCGGGACCCTACGCGCATACGCCGCTGGGCATACACACCCGCATCGATCCGCGCAACGGGCCGTTCTTCAGTACGCTCTACGTGTGGATTGGCTCGCGCCTGGCCGACGCGCCCCGGCTGCCGGGCACTTCCGTGGCGGCGGTCCTGCTGGTCGCCGGAGGCGCCGGCTTCGGACTGGAGCTGTCAGCGATTCCCTGGATCTTCGGGCAGGCGCCGAAAATCCAGGATTTCGGCGTCCTGATGATCCCCTGCGGGATCGGATTCGTACTGCTCGCCCTGAAACACCCGCGACTGGGCGAGAACACCATGTGGCCCGCCATCGGGCGCTACGTGCTGGGCATCTATGCCGTACACCTGCTGTTCATCGAGTGGCTCTGGCCACTGCACGCGGTGCTCCACAGCTACCTCTGGGAGATGGCATACCCCGTGGTCGTGTTCGCCCTTTCGCTGGGGACCGTCCGGCTTGCAGCACACAGCAGCTATCTGCGGAGCTTCGTGCGGTAGCCGTGTCGGCGCCTGTTCGCCGCGGGTCAACCGGGCGGGGGCCCCGGCACCCCGGGCGCGGGGGCGCGCTCCTGTGACGCTCCCGCCTCGCCGGCGATCATCTGGGCGGCGCCGCGGGCCACCCGCAGATACTGGCTGCGCGAAAAGCCGTCCGGCACCGCGGCCTGCCCGGCCGGGACCAGAAGCAGGAAGACCGAAGCGGGCTGAACCCTGTTTATCGGTCGATCCAGCCAGCGCGATGCCACCAGGCAATGCGAGAATTCCAGCGCCTGGTACCGCACCGACCGGTCCAGTCGCACAAGGTGCCACGCGTGCCGACTGTCGGAGCAGCGAGGCATCGCCACCACCACGCCCTCGCGCGGCAGGAACCGCGCGAAAGGCTCTGCTTCGTCACAGGAGTGGATGCGGATTCTGACCATGTTCGCCCCCTCTTGCCGCCTGCAATCCCGGACCCGACGGCCCGCCGGATGCGTGCAAAGCGGGCTGTTGCCCGTGCCACCGGGGGCATCCTCTGCCCTGTCTCTCGCGCTGCGCTGTCCTTCCGTCCCTGGCTCTCTGTTCAAGCGTAGCCCGCAACGACCCGGTTCGCGAATCAGCGCTGCGTCCGCAACAAGCCGGTCCGGGGGAGCGGGTCCCCGGTCGGGCCGCAGGCAATATCCTGCGCTGCGCCCGTGACGCCCTGATTACGCTTCGCCGTTTGCGGGAGCAGATGCGCCTCGCGCCACCGGCCGGGCGGTCGCAGCGGGGACGGCTTCAATTCGTCCGGCCGGCGCCGTAGACTGGTGGCTTATGCAACCCGCTGATCCGCCGCCGCGCGACAATCTCCGCCGACGCCTTGCCCAGCGGCTCACGCAGCTGGCCCAGGGACGCGGGGCGGTTCTTGCCGGGAGACCCCTGCCGACGACCGGGATTCACCGCATCCTGGTGATCCGCACCAGTCATAGCCTCGGCAACACCCTGCTGCTGACGCCCCTTCTCCAGGAGCTCGAAACCGTCTACCCCGGGGCCGAGATCGATATCGCTTCCCGCAGCGCGGTAGCAGCGGAAATCTACGGCTATTACCCCGGCGTCAGGCGGATTCTCACCGTGCCCTCGGGCCGCATCCGCCACCTGCCCGATCACTTGGAGCGGCTGCGACAGCTTCGGGCCGTGGCATATGACCTCGCCATCGACAGCGATCCCCAGTCGCAGTCGGCGCGGCTGCTGCTCGGCGTGATCCGGGCGCGTTACAAGCTCGGCTACGTGAGCGCGAAAAAATCCGCCGGGGTGACCCATGGCGTGCCGGTCCCGGACCACGTGCGGCACAAGGGCATGCTTCCGGTGCACCTGCTTCGGGCCGCGACATGCCGCTTCACGGAAGCCGGATTTCCGCCCCCGGACATCCGCCTGGTTCCGTCCGAGCGCGAATGGGGCCGTCAGCGACTGCAGGCCCTCGTGACCGGGAGCGATTCCGCCGGGCGCAGCGGATTCGTCGGCGTGTTCGCCAACGCGACCGGGCACAAGGCTCTGCCGCGGGAGTGGTGGGATGCATTCATGGCATGCCTCGAGCCCCTGCGAGAGCGTCACCGCGTGGTGGAAATTCTGCCGGCGTCGGGCCGCTCCATGCTCGGTGACCGGTATCCCGCCTATTACTCCACGGACATTCGCCGGCTCGCGGGCGTCCTGGGTGCGCTGGACCAGTTCATCTGCCTGGACTGCGGGGTGATGCACCTGGCCTGCGCCGCCGGGGCGCCGGTGCGGGCAATCTTCACCACGAGCCCCGCCGAGGAGTGGGGACCTTATGGCCCCGGCATGCACGCGATCGAGGCCCGAGACAGGGAGCCACCGGAGGTGGCCCGGCGTGTCCTCGATCTGTGCGGGCCGCCCGATGCCGCGGTCGCCGGGCTCGAGCAGGCCCCCTGACGGTGAGGCGGTGCGATCCCGGGAACCTCGGCGCGATGCGTTGATCTGACGAATGAAGGCACCAGGAAGCAGCAGAGTCAATGCCGTGATCGACTCCCATCTCCGGACCTGCCGGATGAGGCCGCGGCGGGTCAGGGCGTTTACGCTCATCGAAATCATGGTGGTGGTAGCCATTATGGGCATCCTCGCCGCCATCATCGTCCCGCGGGTGATGAATCGCCCCGACACGGCGCGCATCGTCAAGGCCAAGCAGGACATCCGCTCGCTGCAAAGCGCGCTGAACATGTACAAGCTCGACAACTACCACTACCCCTCTACCCAGCAGGGGCTGCAGGCCCTGGTCAAAAAGCCGAGCGGGACCCCGCCCGCACCCAATTGGAAGGCGGGCGGCTACATCGACCGCCTGCCGAAGGATCCATGGGGACATCCCTACCGGTACCTGAATCCCGGTCAGCACGGCCCGATCGACATCTGGACCTACGGCGCCGACAACCAGCCCGGCGGCAAGGGCATCAACGCCACCATCGGCAACTGGAACCTCAATCAGTCCCCCGGCAGCGGATCTTCCGCAAGCTCCGGGCAATAGGCGCGAACCCCGCCACCCCGACTCGCTGCCGATATCGATTCAGCGCCGTGCCCGGGCAACACGGGTGCATGACCCAAATCAGTGCGCAGACCCGCCGACCCGGGCACCATCGAGGTCAGATGGGCTGAGCGGCTGGCCGTGGCCGGCGGGAACGGAAGCGATTGGGAACCTTTACCGGAATGCTGCCGTTGATGACCGGATGGCCGAGCACCGGCGTCCGGCGTCTGGCTCGACGCATCACCCGCGCCGTCGCAACGGCTCTCGGTACGGTTTCGGGCGGACCGGGCGGGATGACCCGGACCTCCCGGTCCTCGCCCCTTCGGGGCCGCCGTCGCTCACGCTCCGGCGTTGTCTCACGGCGCTCACGCGCCGCTCGGCTCGAACCCACGACGTGGGTTCTCACCCACCCTCTCCGGGAACGGGGTTCCCTGCCCGACATGAAAAAGCCCCGCGATCGGGGCCTTCGGGCGATCTCTGGCGGAGAGGGTGGGATGACTCGGACCTCCCGGTCCTCGCCCCTTCGGGGCCGCCGTCGCTCACGCTCCGGCGTTGTCTCACGGCGCTCACGCGCCGCTCGGCTCGAACCCACGACGTGGGTTCTCACCCACCCTCTCCGGGAACGGGGTTCCCTGCCCGACATGAAAAAGCCCCGCGATCGGGGCCTTCGGGCGATCTCTGGCGGAGAGGGTGGGATTCGAACCCACGTGGGGCCGCTAAGCCCCCATCCGATTTCGAGTCGGCGCCGTTATGACCGCTTCGGTACCTCTCCGGACTGGAGTGGTATAATACGGTATTTAGCTCGATTTGTCCGCCCCCGTCGCGGATCACGGATCGGTCCGGGGTGCGGAGTTTTGCGAGGATTCAGGAGGAATCCGTTCTTGACCGAAGGGCCGTCATGTACCTGGACCTGACTGCGCTGCGCAAGCCGGGCGCGCGGTCGGTGCGGGCGATCGCGGGGGTCAGCATGGCGCTCATGCTGACCACGTGCTCGCAGGTACCGAACGTGTTGTCCCAGGTGAAACAGCTGGGACAGCTGCGCGTCGTGATGCGCTACAGTCCGACCGTGTACTACCGTGGGGCGCATGGGCCGGCGGGGTTCGAGTACGATCTCGCCCGGCAGTTCGCGAGCTATCTCGGGGTCAAGCTCGACGTCATCATTCCCGACCGGTTCGGCAACGGGCTGCCGATGCTCTCGGACGGCCGTGCGCAGATGATCGCCGCGGGCCTGACCGTCAGTCCCGCCTGGAAGGGCAAGCTGCGATTCGGCCCGGTGTTCGGTCACACCACGCCGCAGCTCGTCTATCACAGCGGGGAAGCACCGCCGTCCTCGCTGTCCAAGCTGGACAAGGGCAATGTCAAGGTGATCGCCGACACCAGCCAGGCGAGTCTCCTCCGCCATCTGCAGAAGACGCATCCGAAGCTGCGCTGGGACCAGACCGGGTCGCTGGGGATCGACGGACTCCTGCACGCGGTCTCCGAGGGCAAGGTCGCGTACACGGTGGCTGACTCCAACGAGGTCCTGCTCGCCCGGCGCTACTACCCGGGCATCCGGGTCGCCTTCGACCTGGGCGACAAGCAGGGGCTGGCATGGGGATTCCGCGACAGCTCCGACGGCAGCCTGCGCCAGGCCGCGCAGCGCTTCTTCCACGAGATCCGGTCCAGCGGCGAGCTGAAACGCCTGCACGCCCGCTATTTCGCGCATGCGCAGGAGCTCAATCCCGTCGGCGCCCGCATGTTCGCCCGCGACACGCTCACGCGTCTGCCCAAGTACCTGCCCCAGTTTCGTGCGGCCGCGGCCGACACGGGCATCGACTGGCGCCTGCTGGCGGCCATGGGCTACCAGGAGTCCCACTGGAATCCTCACGCGGTCTCCTACACCGGGGTGCGCGGTCTGATGATGCTCACCCGCGGCACCGCGGGCGATGTCGGCGTCGACAACCGGCGCGACGCCGATCAGAGCATCGACGGCGGCGCGCGCTACCTCAAGCAGATCGAGGAGCAGTTGCCCTCGGGAATTCCCGAGCCCGACCGCACCTGGATGGCACTGGCCGCCTACAACGTCGGGCTGGGACATGTCCAGGACGCGCGGGCGCTGGCGAAGAAGCAGGGGCAGAACGCCGACAGCTGGATGACGGTGCGCAAGTACCTGCTCAAGCTCAGCAAGCCCCACTGGTACAAGCAGACCCGGTACGGCTATGCGCGCGGCTGGGAAGCCGTGGCCTACGTGGCCAACATCCGTGGCTACTACGACGTGCTGGTGTGGATGACCGAGAACATGCCGGACCAGTCCCCGGCGCGGGAGCTGCTGGCCAAGGTCAGGGCGACGATCCCGCCCCTCCCCGCCGACGCCGGAAGAAGTCTCTGAGAAGCGTCCCGCTCGCCTCGGCGAGCACCCCGCCCGTGCAACGGACGCGGTGGTTCAGGCGCCCGTCCGAAAGCACGTCGTAGACGCTCCCCGCGGCCCCGGTACGGGGATCCACCGCGCCGTATACCAGGCGGCGGATGCGGGCATGGACCATGGCGCCGGCGCACATCAGGCAGGGCTCCAGCGTCACGTACAGGTCGGTGCCGACCAGCCGGTAGTTGCCCAGTCGCTCGCCTGCCAGGCGCAACGCGAGGATCTCCGCGTGGGCGGTGGGATCGTGCCGCGAGACCGGCTCGTTCCATGCTTCCGCGATCGCCTCCCCGCCCCTCACCAGCACCGCTCCGACCGGGACCTCGCCCTCCTCTCCGGCGCGCCGCGCAAGCTCGAGCGCACGCCGCATCCAGTGACGGTCTTCCGCGTCATCGGTCGCCGCGCTTTCCGGCCCTACTCCCATTCGATGGTGGCGGGCGGCTTGCCCGAAACGTCGTAGGTCACCCGCGAGATGCCGGGAATCTCGTTGATGATCCGCCGCGAGACGGTATCCAGGAGATCGTAGGGGAGATGGGCCCAGTGCGCGGTCATGAAGTCGACCGTCTCCACCGCCCGCAGCGCAATGACGTAGTCGTAGCGCCGCGAATCCCCCATTACGCCTACCGACTTGACCGGCAGGAACACGGCGAAGGCCTGGCTGACCCGGTCGTACCAGCCGGACCGCCGCAACTCCTCGATGAACACGGCGTCCGCCCGCCGCAGGCTGTCGGCGAACTCCCTGCGCACCTCGCCCAGGATGCGCACACCGAGGCCCGGCCCCGGAAACGGGTGACGGTAGACCATGTCGTGCGGCAGGCCCAGCTCGACCCCGATCCGCCGGACCTCGTCCTTGAACAGGTCCCGCAGCGGCTCGATCAGCTTGAGCCGCATGTTCTCCGGCAGGCCGCCCACGTTGTGGTGCGACTTGATCACCTGTGCCTTGCCGGTCCTGCTGGCGGCGGACTCGATCACGTCGGGGTAGATGGTGCCCTGCGCCAGGTACTCCACCCCGGATATTCCGGCCGCCTGCTCGTCGAAGATCTCGATGAACAGGTTGCCGATGATCTTGCGCTTGCGCTCCGGATCGGTGACCCCGGCCAGCGCTTCCAGGAAACGGTCCTCGGCGTCGACACGGAGCACCTTCACCCCCATGTGCCGGCCGAAAGTGGCCATGACGTGGTCCGGCTCGTCCAGGCGCATCAGGCCGTTGTCGACGAACACGCAGGTGAGCTGGTTGCCGATCGCGCGGTGCAGCAGGGCGGCGACCACCGAGGAGTCCACCCCTCCCGACAGCGCCAGCACCACCCGTCCGTCCCCGACCCGCTCCCGGATGCGTCCGACGTGGTCCTCGATGATGTTGCCGGCGGTCCAGAGAGGCTCGCAGCGGCAGATCTCCAGCACGAAGCGCTCCAGGATGCGCTGTCCCTGGCGGGTGTGCGTGACCTCCGGATGGAACTGCAGCGCGTAGAAGCCGCGGTCCTCGTCGGCCATGCCGGCCAGCGGGCTGGCCTCGGTGGTGGCGATCGCGCGGAAGCCCGGTGGCAGCCGGGTGACGCGGTCGCCATGGCTCATCCAGACGTCGAGCAGCCCGTAGCCCTCCGGGCTGGTGTGGTCCTCGATATCGCGCAGCAGGCGGGAATGGCCGCGCGCGCGGACCTGGGCGTAGCCGAACTCGCGATGCGCGGACGGCTCCACCTCGCCGCCGAGCTGCTTCGCCATCGTCTGCATGCCGTAGCAGATGCCCAGCACCGGAACGCCCAGCGCGAACACGGCCTCGGCCACGGCCGGCGGCTCCGGCTCGGTCACCGACGCCGGCCCGCCGGAGAGGACGATGCCGCTGGGCGCGAATGCGCGGATCGCGCTGTCGGACACGTCCTCGTCGCGGATCTCGCAATAGACGCCGATCTCCCGCACCCGGCGGGCGATCAGCTGGGTGTACTGGGAGCCGAAATCCAGAATCAGGATGCGATGGGCCTGGATGTCCGTCATGACGCGGCTGGCGGCAGATGTAGCCGGGCGGGAACGCTCAGCTCGGGTCCACCCGGTAGTTGGGTGCTTCCTTGGTGATGCTGACGTCGTGCACGTGGCTCTCGCGTACCCCGGCGCCGGTGATCCGTACGAAGCGGGGCCGGGTGCGCATTTCGTCGACGGAACGGCACCCGGTGTAGCCCATGCTGGCCCGCAGGCCTCCGATCAGCTGGTGGATGATCGTCACTACGGTGCCCTTGTACGGCACCCGACCCTCGATGCCCTCCGGCACCAGCTTCTCCACCTCCTGCACGTCCTCCTGGAAGTAGCGATCGCTGGAGCCGCGCGCCATCGCGCCCATGGAACCCATGCCGCGGTAGGACTTGTAGGAGCGCCCCTGGTAAAGCTCGACTTCGCCCGGCGCTTCCTCGGTACCCGCGAACAGGCTGCCGATCATGATGGTGTGCGCCCCGGCGGCGACCGCCTTGGCGACGTCGCCCGAGAAGCGGATCCCGCCGTCGGAGATCAGCGGTACGCCGGTCCCCTCCAGGGCGCGGGCCACGTTCAGCACCGCGGTGATCTGTGGCACCCCGACGCCGGCGACCACCCGCGTGGTGCAGATCGAGCCGGGGCCGATGCCCACCTTGACCGCGTCCACACCGGCCTCGGCGAGCGCCGTCGCGCCGTCGGCGGTGGCGACATTGCCGCCCACCACCTGCACGTCCGGGAAGCGCTTCTTGATCCAGCGGATGCGTTCCATCACGCCGCGCGAGTGGCCGTGCGCGGTATCCACCACGAGCACGTCGACGCCGGCTCCCACCAGCGCCTCGGCGCGATCCTCCGAGTCGCCGCCGGTGCCGATGGCGGCGCCCACGCGCAGGCTGCCGTGCTCGTCCTTGCTCGCGTGCGGATAGTCGGTCGCCTTCTGGATGTCCTTGACCGTGATCATGCCCCGCAGCTTGAAGTCCTTGTTCACCACCAGGACCTTCTCGATACGGTTTTCGTGCAGCAGTGCGATGACGTCGGAGGTATCGGCGCCCTCTTCGACCGTGACCAGTCGCTCCTTCGGGGTCATGATCGAGGATACCGGGCGGTCGAGCGCGGTCACGAAGCGCAGGTCGCGGCTGGTGACGATTCCCACCAGGTCCTCGCCGTCGACCACCGGGACGCCGGAGATCTTGCGCGAGCGGGTAATCTCCAGCACTTCCCGGATGGTCGTCTCGGGGGAGACCTGGATCGGATCCTTGATCACGCCGCTCTCGTACTTCTTGACTGTCGCGACCTCCTGCGCCTGCTGCTCGATGGACATGTTCTTGTGCACGATGCCGATGCCGCCCTCCTGGGCCAGGGCAATCGCCAGCCGCGCCTCGGTGACGGTGTCCATCGCCGCGCCCACCAGGGGCATGGCAATCCGGATGTCGCGGGTGAGCGGGGTGCTCAGGTCGACTTCGCGGGGCAGAACTTCGGAGTAGGCAGGCAGAAGGAGGACGTCGTCGAAGGTGAGCGCTTCCTCGGTCATTCGCATGTAGAGTTCCCGCGATCGAGCCGGCTGTTTCGGGAACCCGGACTGGCCCGGGCCTCCCTGACTTGGTCGACCGATTATAGACCTCCGCCCGGCACCGGTAAACGCCGCCCCCCGGCGGCGCGAGTCGAGGTGGCTCCCGCCGCCGGGGCGTGGGTATCATGGTCCGTATGGCGACCGCGCGCCCCGACCAGGCTTCCGCAGCGCCCGCCGGGCGGGCGCTGGTGTACTCCGTCTCGCAGCTCAACCGCGAGGTGCGCGACCTGCTGGATCACGGTTTTCCTGCCCTCTGGGTCGAGGGGGAGCTGTCCAACCTCAAGCGGCCGTCCTCCGGACACTGGTACTTCTCGCTGAAGGACGAACGTGCCGCAGTGCGCTGCGCCATGTTCCGCCAGCGCAACATGCTCCTGCGCTTCCGCCCGGAGGAAGGGCTCAAAGTGCTGGTGCGGGGGCGTGTGAACCTGTACGAGCCACGCGGCGAATACCAGTTCGTCGTCGAGCACATGGAGCCCTCGGGCGAAGGCGCGCTGCGGCAGCAGTTCGAGGCGCTGAAGGCCAGGCTGCAGGCCGAGGGCCTGTTCGCCGCCGAGCGCAAGCGCCCCCTGCCGGCCTTTCCGCGGTGCATCGGCGTGGTGACCTCGCCGTCCGGTGCGGCCATCCGGGATGTCCTGCACGTGCTCCGGCGACGCTATCCCCCGGCAGAGGTGATCGTCTATCCGGTACAGGTGCAGGGCGAGCAGGCGCCGGGCCAGATCCTGCGGGCGATACGCACCGCCGGCGAGCGGGCCGAGTGCGACGTGCTGATCGTCACCCGTGGCGGCGGCTCGCTGGAGGACCTGTGGGCCTTCAACGACGAAGGCGTGGCACGGGCCATCGCCGCCTGTCCCGTCCCCGTCGTCAGCGGCGTCGGCCACGAGGTCGATTTCAGCATCGCGGACTTCGTCGCCGACCGGCGCGCACCGACACCTTCGGCCGCCGCCGAGCTCGTCGCGCCCGACGCTGCCGAGCTCGTCCAGGGGTTCCAGCGGCTCGCGCAGCGACTGCAGCGGGCCCAGCAGCTGCGGCTGCAGCGGAGCCGCGACCACCTGCGCAGCGTGACACGGCGCCTGGACCAGTGTCATCCGGGACGCCGTCTCGGCGAGCGCATGCAGCGCCTCGACGAGCTCGAGCAGCGCCTTCGGCGCGCGGCCGTGCTCGCCGTCGAGACCCGGCGCGGCCGGCTGCAGACGTTGCGTGCCCGGCTGCGGGCACGCACACCCGGGTATCGCCTGGACGGGCTGCGGCAACGGCTCGAACATCTCGCCGCGCGCCTCGCGCGCGCCCAGGGGACGCGCCTCGACCGGCAGCGGCAGCAACTGGAACAGGCCTCGCGGGCGCTGCACACGGTCAGTCCGCTGGCCACCCTGGAACGCGGCTACGCCGTCGCGCGCCGGATCCCCGACGGCACCGTGCTGCGCCGGGCGGACATGGCGGCGGCGGGCGATGCGGTTTCGGTGCGCCTCGCCCGCGGCGAGCTGCTGTGCGAGGTGCGCGAGAGCCACCCGGACAGCGGGGAAGACGGATGAGCCGTGCCGCCGCATGGCTCGCGATCGGCTGCCTCGTCGCGGCGGCCCCCGCGCTCGCGGCCGGGACCCTGCCGCACACCGATCCGGTGCCGGGCGGCGTGATCCGGGTGCCGCTCGCCGGCAGCGGCTACGCCGGGCACGGCCGGGTCCGCTTCCGCGGGCACCGGGTCCTGACACTGCAACGCGGCGGCAAGTGGTATGCGCTGGTCGGATTGCCGCTGTCGCTGCAGCCCGGGCGCCACCGGCTTTCCGTGCGCCCGCGCGGCGATGATGCTCACCCCGTGACCTTCTCCGTCAAGCCGGCTCACTACGCGACGCAGAAGATCCGGGTCGCGCCGAAGCTGGCCGACCCGGATCCGTCCCAGGTGCGGGCCATCGATCGCCAGCACCGGCGCGTGCACCGGGTCCTGAACCAGTGGCGCAGCGCGACGCCCGCGTTCGGCTTCCGCCCCCCGGTCCACGGCATCGTATCGAGCGGGTTCGGCCTGCGCCGCGTGATCAACGGCCAGCCGCGCGCACCGCACGGCGGGCTCGACATCGCGGCGCCCCGCGGCACCCCGGTCGCGGCCCCCGCCGCGGGCACGGTCGCCCTGGTCGGGCACGACTACTTCTACGACGGCAACACCGTCGTGATCGATCACGGGGACGGCCTGATGAGCCTGTACCTGCACCTGAGCAGCATCGCCGTCAAGCGCGGGCAGCACGTGACCGCCGGCACGCGCATCGGCCGGATCGGCGCCACGGGACTCGCCACCGGGCCGCACCTCCACTGGGGGATCGCCCTCAACGGCACCATGGTCGACCCGAAGCTGTTCCTGACCGGCCCGGTGCGTCCACGCAGCCAGGGTCGGGCGCGCGGGACCGGCCAGCGTGCACCGTGACGAGCGCCGGCCGGGGCGGGCTCACTTGCGACGGTCGTGCCGGATCACGCGCTGGCGCCGCCGTGCCTGGCGCCGTGTCGGCTTGCCGGACGGGCGACCGGCATACGGATTCTCACCGGTGCGGAACTCGATCTGCACGGGCGTCCCGGCAAGTTCGAAGGCCTTGCGAAAGGCATTTGCCAGGTAGCGACGATAGGCCGCGGGCACACGTGCCGTCTGGTTGCCATGGATCACGATCACGGGGGGATTGCGCCCGCCCTGGTGGGCATAGCGCAGCTTGATGCGGCGCCCGCGCACCAGCGGCGGCTGGTGGCCGGCGACCGCATCCTCCAGCACCCGGGTGAGCTGCGCGGTGGGCAGCTCGCGCATGGCCGCCGCGTGGACCGCCGCGACCGAATCGAACAGCTCGCCCACTCCGCTGCCGTGCAGGGCGGAGATGAAGTGCACCGGGACGAAGTCCAGGAAGGTCAGCTTGAGGTCGAGCTGCCGGCGCACCGTGTCACGCTGGTCGGGCGCCAGCCCGTCCCACTTGTTCACCGCCAGCACCATCGCGCGCCCGCGATCCAGCGCCAGGCCCGCGATCGACGCGTCCTGCTCGCTCACGCCCTCGCGGGCGTCCACCAGCAGCACCACCACGTGTGCCCGCTCGATGGCCTGCAGGGTCTTGACCACGCTGAACTTCTCGATCGCCTCGCGGACCCGGGCGCGGCGGCGGATGCCGGCGGTGTCGATCAGGGCCCACGCGCGGCCGTCCCGCTCGAACGGGATCTCCACCGCGTCGCGCGTGGTCCCGGCGACGTCGAATGTCACCACCCGCTCCTCGCCGAGGATGCGGTTGACCAGGGTCGACTTGCCCACGTTCGGTCGCCCCACCACCGCCATCCGGACCCGATCATCGGCCTCAGCGCCGGTCCCGGGCGCCGTGTCCGCAGGGAGGACCTCCAGCACGTCCTCCATCAACCGGGCGACCCCCTGTCCGTGCGCGGCCGATATCGGCCAGGGCCGGCCCAGCCCGAGGGCGAAATACTCCGCGGCAGCCACGCTTTCGTCCAGGCCTTCGGCCTTGTTGACCACCAGCCGGGCCGGCTTGCCGCCCCGGCGTACCGTCGCCACGATTTCCTCGTCCGCGGCCGTGACCCCGGTGCGCGCATCCACCAGCAGCAACACGCAGTCCGCCTCTTCCATGGCCAGCATGGTCTGGCGACGCATCGCGGCGGCCACCCCCTCCTCACCGGTCCCGATGCCGCCGGTGTCGACCACCACGCAGGGGCGCGTCCCGATCCTGCCGAAGCCGTACTGGCGGTCCCGCGTCAGGCCCGGGTAGTCGGCCACCAGGGCGTCGCGGCTGCGGGTCAGGTAGTTGAACAGGGTGGACTTGCCGACGTTGGGACGGCCGATCAGTGCGATCACCGGCAGCATGGCACGCTCACCCCCGGGGCACGGCCGCCCCTACTGCTCCGCCTTCTCGAGGCAGGCCAGCTCCCCGCCGCGGCTGTACACGTACACGCGCTTGCCGACCGCCACCGGGGAGGCCTCGATCCCGTCCGAGTCGACCTGGACCCGCCCAAGGATCGCGCCGTCCTTGCGCGAGAGCCACTGCACGTATCCCTGGTAATCGCCCACGACGACGTAGTCGCCCACCACCGCCGGCCCGGTCAGGGAACGCCGCAGCATCGCATTCTGCGACCAGACCGACGCCCCGGTGGTCCGGTCCAGCGCGACCACGGCCGAGTCCGCCGTGGTGACGTACAGGTTCTGCGGACCCGCGGCCATGCCGGCGGTGGCCGACATGGAGGTCGACCAGAGAATCGACCCGCTGTCCAGCGCGACCTCCACCGCGCGCCCGTGATAGGCGACCGCGTACACGTTGTCCCCGGCCCGGACGGGATCGGCATCGATGTCGACCAGGCGCGCGATCTCGGAGCTGCCGTTGGGCGCCGCGACCACGCGTTCCCACTGGGCCGTGCCGTCGTACAGACTCAGCGCCGCCAGCTTGCCGTTGTCGAAGCCGACCACGACCTGGTCGCCCGCGATCAGCGGCGCACTCTGGCCCCGCAGCGTCAGGGACGGCTCATCGCTGCTGTACGACCACAGCTGACTGCCGTCGGAGGCGTCCAGCCCGTACACGTGCCCGTCCACGGTACGCACCACCACGACCCCCTTGGAGGCTTCCGGCACCGCGAGGACCGAGCTCCCGAGCCGGATCGACCAGCGCTTCCTGCCGTCCTTCTCGTCCAGCGCCAGCACCGTACCGTCCGCGGCCCCCATCAGCACCAGCCCGCCGCCGACCCCGGGGCCGGCGTCCACGTGGTGCCCCGTCCGCGTCTCCCAGGCGCGTTTCCCGGTCTTTCCGTCGAACGCGTACACGTCGCCGTTGGCGGTCGACGCATACACGTTGCCCTGGTCGGCGGCGACCACCAGGTTGAGGTCCAGCTTCCCGGCACCGCTGCCGAGATGGTGGCGCCAGACGGACTTGATCCGGATGGGCTTGCTGATCTTCGTCAGCGGCATCGGCGGGGTCACCTTCTCGCCGCTGCAGCCCGCAAGAAGAGTCGCGCCGGCGGCGACTGCCGCCAGGATCCAGAGGCTTTTGCGCATCACGAGCCGGCCCCGCCCAGGTCGTTCAGTTTCATCTGCAGGAGCGGATCGTCGTTGCCCGCCTGCAGGGCCTGTTGATAGTCCTTGCGCGCCCGCCGGTCGTGTCCCGCGGCCGCCTCGATATCTCCGCGGATTTCCGCGAACAGCGGCCGGTACGCCTTGGAGGGTGCCTTGCCGACCAGCTTGAGCGCGCTTTCGTACTTCTTGTCGGCCATCAGGACCCGGGCGAGGCGCATGTTCGCCACCGGGATCAGCGCCTTCGGGCTGCCGTTCTTGAGCACCCAGCGCAACTCGCTCTCGGCACCCGTGAGATTGCCGCTGTCGACATCCGCCTTCGCCACGGCCAGGGCCCCGAGCGAAGCGTACGGCGTGCCGCCGTAGTTCGAGGTGAGCATTTCACCGAGATGCCGTGCCTGGCTCAGCTTGCCGTTCTGCAGATCGTTCTGCAGCTGCTCGTAGCGCACGGAGGCCTGCTCGGCCTGGTGCTGCCGATGTCCCTGGTACCAGCGCCAGCCGAACAGCAGCGCCAGACCCAGGACGATGCCTGCCAGGATCGGCCCGCCGTTGCGGCGCAGCCACGCCTTGACGGCTTCCGCCCGTTCTTCCTCGGTCTCGTACTCCGCCACGCGTTCTCCCCCGACTCAGTTGGAATCCCGTGCCGCCACTCCGGACAGCGCCTCGCGCACCGCCGCCACGATCCCGTCCAGGCGCACGGCTTGCTGCGGGCGATCCGCCCGCAGCGGCTTGACCTGGACCTCGCCGCGTGCGACTTCGTCGTCGCCCAGCACCAGCGCCAGCGAGGCGCCGCTGCGGTCCGCGCGGCGCAGCTGGGCCTTGAAGCTGCCGCCGCCGCAGTTCACCACCAGTCGCAGCCCGGGGATGCCATCGCGCAGCCGTTCGCCCAGGCGCACCGCCTCGTGCCCCGCCGCCGCCGCGCCGGTGTGTGCCAGGTACACCTCCGGGCCGGAAGGGGCGCGCGCCGCCGGCTCCTGCTCGAGCAGGGCGACCAGCCGTTCCAGCCCCATGGCGAAGCCGACCGCCGGCACCGGCCGGCCCCCGAGCTGCTCCACCAGGCCGTCGTAGCGCCCCCCGGAGCAGACGGCGTTCTGCGAGCCCAGGCGATCGGTGACCCACTCGAACACCGTCCGCGTGTAGTAGTCCAGCCCGCGCACCAGGTGCGGGTTCAGGCGATAACGGATGCCCGCATCTTCCAGCACCGCGCACAGCGAATCAAAGTGCTGCCGCGAATCCGGGTCCAGGTAGTCCGGCAGCGAGGGACCGCGGGCAAGCACGTCCTGCACGTCCGGGTTCTTGCTGTCCAGGATCCGCAGCGGATTGGTCTCCAGGCGGCGCCGGCTGTCGTCGTCCAGGCGCCCGTCGTGCCGGCGCAGGTGGGCGACCAGGTCCTCGCGGAAACGCGCCCGGGATTCCGGCGTCCCGAGCGAGTTCAGCTCCAGGGTGACCGCGCCGCCGATGCCCAGGCCCCGCCAGATCCGCGCCGACATCAGGATCTGCTCGGCATCCACCCCGGGGTCGTCCATCCCGAAGGCCTCGACGCCGATCTGGTGGAACTGGCGGTAACGCCCCTTCTGCGGCCGCTCGTGCCGGAACATGGCACCGGCGTACCACAGCCGCTGCTGCCGGTTGTGCAGGATGCCGTTCTCGATCCCGGCCCGCACGCACCCGGCCGTCCCTTCCGGGCGCAGCGTGAGGCTGTCGCCGTTGCGGTCCTCGAAGGTGTACATCTCCTTCTCGACGATGTCGGTCACCTCGCCGATGGAGCGCCGGAACAGCTCGGTCTTCTCCAGCAGGGGCATGCGGATCTCCCGGTACCCGTAGGCGTGCACGGTATCCCGCACGGTCTGCTCGATGAACTGCCATACCGGCGTCCGGTCCGGCAGTATGTCGTTCATCCCACGGATGGCCTGGATGCGCTGCGACACTTCGGGATCCCGTCCTCGGTTTTCACTGTGGTGGCCGGCCAGGGCCCGCCGGGCTGCCGCTCCGACACCGGGGCGCGGCAGCATGGATTTCCCGGGGGCACGGCGCCGGGACCGCCGCGCGCAAGCGCCCGAAGGTCCGGCAGATCCCCGGTATACGCGCCGCCTGCGACCCTACTGCGTCTTCAGTACGAAGCGCGCGGTGTTGTTCGGGCGGGTATGGGAGTCGGTCGGATAACGCTGTCCGTTGACCGTCACCCTGACCCCCGGCGCGTTGCCGAGAAACACGTGCACCGGGGCCTCCGCCACCAGCGTGCGCCGCTGGCCCGCCTGAACCAGCGTATAGAGCAGCCGCTTCCGGCGCGCGTCGTGCACCTCGACCCAGGACTTCTGCCGGAACGTGAGCGCCAGCTGAACCCGTCGCGAGGGCGGGATCGCCTCCCGGCTGTCCATCGCGCCCCGCTCCGCGGCAGGCGGACCGTCGGACTTCGCGGCCCCCGACTGCGGCGCGGCCCGTGTCCGCGTCCCGCCCGGGACCGTCGCGGGTTGCGCCGCGCCCTGCCCTGCGTTCGGCGCCGCATCCCCGGGCTGTTCCTCCGCGCCGGCGACTGGATGCTGCGGCCCGGCTGCCGCCGCGGGCACGGCCTCGGGCGTGCCGGCAGTATTGTCCGCCGCCGGTGCCGGTGCCGCCAGGTGCCGCACGGTCATCTTGCGGGCGACCGCCGCCTTCGCCGCCCCCGGATCCGTCCCGCTGTCGCCGGCATGCTTCGCCCCGGAGGCGCTGCCTCCGGACTTGGCCGGGGCGAGCATGGTGTGCCCCGGCGAGCTGCCGAACCACCAGACCACGGCCCCGATGACGGCGAGCAGCAACAGCACCAGCACGATCACGCGCAGACCCATGCGCCCGTTGCCCGGTCCGCGCTCGACCGGCTCGCCCGCGACCAGCGGCTTTTCCTCTTCCGGCTGCAGCCGGGCATGCGCCTCCAGCAGCTCGTCCACCGGGAGATCGAGCAGCTCGCCGTAGGCACGCAGGTATCCCCGCACGAAGATCGGCGGCGGCAGCCGATCGTAGCGGTCCTGCTCGAGGGCCTCGATGGCGCGTGCATCCAGGCGCAGCTCGGTGGCCACGCGCGCCACCTCCAGGCCCGCGGTCTCGCGTGCCCGTTGCAGCCGCTGCCCCGGGCTTTCCGGGGTTTCGAGCCGTGGCGTTTCGGACCTGTCCTCGCGCGTATCTTCGCTCATCACCCTGTCCCCGTGCCGGGGCGGCGCAGCATTCACCTGGACGGGTTCAGCTTGTTCGCCTGATCCGAGTCCGGGAACTGCTTGCGCAGCTTCTGCGCGTACTTCGCTGCGGCCTGCTTGTTCCCCAGCTTCCGTTCCGTGCGAACGGCCAGCCACAGGCTGTCGGGCGTCGGCGGGGCGACCTGGGCATAGCGCTCCAGGAACGCGCGCGCATTCATGTACTTGCCCTTCCTGTAGCTCAGGGCCGCCATCTGGTATAGCGCCTGTCCGAAGCGCGGATTCACCTGCAGTGCCTGGCGGAAGTACTTCCCGGCCTGTCGGCTGTCGCCCTTGCGCTGCACGCACAGCCCCGCGTTGGTATAAGCGTAGGCCGGCGTCGAGTAAGCGGGATTGTTCACCGCCTGCATGAACTGTGACACGGCATCCTTGTAACGTCCCTGGTCACACAGGAACACCCCGTAGTTGTTATGGGTCTCGGGCCGGTCCGGGGCCAGGTCCAGCGCCTTGCGGAACTGCTTCTCCGCCAGCTTGTCGCGATCCATGCGCCGATACAGCTCCGCCAGGGCAACGTGGGTCTCCGGCAGGTCCGCCTGGCTGAGCGCGCGCATCAGCTTCTGCTTGGCAAGCTCGTACTGTTCCTGCTGCATGTAGCCGATGCCCAGCTGGGTATTCAGGCGCGCCGCCTGCTTGACCGATTCCGGAAACGGCGTGTTGCCCTGCGTGGCGCATCCGGCCAGTGCCAGCACGACCAGGAAGGCGCCAAGGCGCAGGGCGGCGCGACGGTTCATGCGTGCTGCACCTCCGGGAACTGGCGGCCCCGCCGGCGCGTACGGTCCTCGAACCGGCCCGCCAGCTGGCCGCACGCCGCCTCGATATCGTCCCCGCGGGGCCGGCGCACCGTGGTGCGCACGCCCTTGTGGTGCAGGATCTCGCTGAAGCGCTGGATCGCCGCGTCCGGGGACCGGCGGAACGTGGAGCCCGGGAAAGGGTTGAACGGGATCAGGTTGACCTTCGCCGGGATCCCCTGCAGACGGCGCACCAGCGCCCGCGCGTGCTCCGGAGAGTCGTTGACCCCGTCCAGCATCACGTACTCGAAGGTGATGCTGGTCTTGCTGCCGCGGCCCCGCACGTAACGCCGGCAGGCCGCCAGCAGCTCCGCCAGCGGGTACTTGCGGTTGATCGGCACGAGGCGGTCCCGCAACGCGTCATCGGGCGCATGCAGCGAAACCGCCAGTGCCACGTCGCAGGTCTCGCGGAGCTGGTCGATCTTGGGCACCACGCCGGACGTGGACAGCGTCACCCGCCGCCGGGAAAGACCGTAACCCAGGTCATCCAGCAGCACGCGCATGGCCGGGACCACCGCGCGGAAGTTGTGCAGGGGCTCGCCCATGCCCATGAGCACGACGTTCGTGATCCCGCGCCGGTCGCGCGGCCGGAAGCCCAGGGCCCGGTTCGCCACCCAGACCTGTCCCAGGATCTCTGCCGCGGACAGGTTGCGGTTGAAACCCTGGGCACCGGTCGCACAGAAGGCGCAATCCAGGCTGCATCCGACCTGGGACGAGACGCACAGGGTGCCCCGGCCGGCCTCCGGTATGAACACGGTCTCGACCGCGTTGCCGCCGTCCATGCGCAGCAGCCACTTGCGCGTGCCGTCCGCAGCCTCCCGCTCGGCCAGGACCTGCGGCGGCCGAACCTCGGCGGTCTCGCCCAGGCGTGCCCGCAGGGCCTTGCCCAGGTTGGTCATGGCCTCGAAATCCGCCACCCCGTGCTGGTGGATCCACTGCATCACCTGCTGGGACCGGAACGGCTGCTCGCCCAGCCCCCGGAAGAACTCGGCCAGCCCGTCCCGATCCAGGCCCAGCAGATTGATCGGCTCCACGCTGCTCATTCGGCGCTCCCGCTCCGGGGCTCACCCCCGGGGGCAGACATCGGTCTCCGCGAAGAAGAACGCGATCTCCCGGGAAGCCGTTTCGGGGGCGTCGGAGCCGTGCACCGCGTTGGCGTCGATCGACTCCGCGAAATCCGCCCGGATCGTGCCCGCGGCGGCCTCCTTCGGGTTAGTCGCCCCCATCAGCTCCCGGTTCCGCGCGATGGCGTTCTCGCCCTCGAGCATCTGCACCATGACCGGCCCGGACGTCATGAACGCGACCAGGTCGTGGAAGAACGGACGCTCGCGGTGGACGTCGTAGAACGCTTCGGCCTGGGAGCGCGTCAGCTGCATCATCCTGGCGGCCACGACGCGCAGCCCGCCCTTCTCGAAACGGCTGTAGATCTCGCCGATGAGATTCTTCGCCACGGCATCGGGCTTGACGATCGAGAGGGTGCGTTCCACGGGCATTCCACGACTCCAAAAGGGCTCTGAAGATTTCGGGCCCGCGCGTGCGGGCCCGCCGATGAATCGATCGGAAAGGAGAAAAGTGTACAGTCGCGCCCGCCGGGCAGCAATTGGCCCGGCTGCGCCGCGTCAGACGTTGAAACTCTCGCCGCAGCCACACTCCTCCCTGACGTTCGGATTGCGGAACTTGAAGGCCTCGCTCAAGCCCTCGCGCGCGAAGTCGAGCTCGGTGCCGTCGAGCACGTCGAGATTGGACCGGTTCACCACCACCTTGACCCCGTGATCCTCGAACACCACGTCCTCGCTGCCGACGTCGTCCGCGTAGTCGAGCACGTAGGCCAGACCGGAGCAGCCGGTCTTCTTCACGCCGAGGCGCAGCCCGATGCCGTGGCCACGCTTCCGGATGTGGGTGCGAACCTGGTCCGCGGCCGCCTCGGTCAGACTGATAGTCATCTCTTTCACTCTCCCGTTCCGCAGTGTTCCGTGCCGGTCCTGTCGCAGGCCCCGTCCGCGCGGCCACGGGCGTCGGCCAGCGCTTCGCGCCAGGCGTCCTCGACCAGCAGCGCGGCGGTCCGGTCGACCGGCGCCAGCCCGAGGGTCTCGCTGAGCCACCCGGCGTCCGGCTCGGCACCGCCGCCGGCGAGCTGTTGCGTTGCGAGAGACCCGCAGGCGATCAGTGCCACCGACCCCTGCGCCTTGAACCGGGCGGCTTCGACCGCCCCGGCCTCGTTCACGCGCACCTGCACGCGAACCATCTCACCGTGCGCTGCCTCGCCGGCGCAGCCGGTTCCGACCCGCGCCGCATCGGCATCCAGCCTGCCGACATTTACCGGCTTTTCAAAGTGTTGCCATATTCTATCACTGTACGCGGGGTGCATGCTCACGTGCCTCCCACAGGGGCGACAGGGCCCGCAGGCGTGCCACCACGCGCATGGTCTCCGTCACCGCCGTGTCGATGTCCTCCCGGCTCGAGAACCGCCCCAGCGAATATCGCAGCGAGCTCTCCGCCTCGTGGTCGGCGAGCCCCAGCGCCCGCAGCACGTAGGAGGGTTCGCGCGTTGCGCTGCTGCACGCCGCCCCGCTGGCGACCGCGATGCCCCGGGAGACCTCCGCGAGCAGGCTTTCCCCGCCAACCCCCGGAAAGGTGCAGTTCAGGATCCACGGCACCCGCTCGTCAGCGGCCGCGTTGAAGCGTATCGCCTCGATCCCGCCGAGCCCGTCTTGCAGCCGCTGCATCAGCGCCTCCGCATGACGCCGGTCGTTCTGCATTTCCCGCGCCGCAATCCGGAACGCTTCCCCCATGCCGACGACCTGGTGGGTGGCGAGCGTCCCGGAGCGCATGCCGCGCTCGTGTCCGCCGCCATGGATCAGCGGCGCAAGGCCGGCGCGCGGCCGCTGCCGGACGTACAGCGCACCCGCCCCCTTGGGCCCGTACACCTTGTGGGCGGACAGCGCCATGTAATCGACCGCGAGCCGCCGCACGTCGAGCGGAAGCTTGCCGGCGCTCTGGGCGGCGTCCACGTGCAGCCGGACCCCGGCCTCCCGGCAGATTTCGCCGATCCCCGCGATGTCCTGCACCGCGCCGGTCTCGTTGTTCACGTGCATCAGCGAGACCAGCACGGTATCCGCCTCCAGGGCCCGGCGTACCTGCTCCGGCCGAATCACGCTGCCCCGGTCCGGTACCAGGCGGGTTACCCGGATACCCTCGCTCTCCAGCGCCCGGCAGGTGTCGAGCACTGCCCGGTGCTCGGTGCGCGCGGTGACCACGTGCCCGCCGTCCGGCGCGTGGAAGCGGACAGCGCCCCGGATCGCCAGGTTGTCCGCCTCGGTCGCACCCGAGGTCCAGACGATCTCGCGCGGCTCGGCTCCGATCAGTGCGGCGACCTGCTCGCGGGCGCGCGCCACGGCCGCGGCCGCCGTACGGCCCCACGCGTGATCCGACGCCGCATTGCCGAAGCCGGTGCGTTCGCCGAGCCACTCGCGCATCACCTCCGCAACGCGCCGATCGAGCGGCGTGGTCGCGGCGTAGTCAAGGTAGGCGGGCAAAGGCATGTCGCGCATCGCTTCCGGGGCAGCCTCCTTGCGCGGCCGCTCATCCGGATCCGGGCACGGCCATGCGCACGCAGGGCATGCCGTTTTCGGCGCGGTGCTGCCGGCGCGCCACCGCCAGTACGCCTTCCTTCCGCATCAGGTCGGCCAGGGTCGTGTGCTCGAGAAACGAACGGATGTGGTCGCCCAGCTCGGCCCACAACTCATGCGTGAGGCAGCTCTGCTCGTCCTGGCAGTTGCGGGCGCCGCCGCAACGGGTCGGGTCGATGGGCTCGTCGACCGCGTTGATGATCCGGGCGATGCTGATGTCGCCACCCTCGCGGGCCAGCCGGTATCCCCCGCTCGGTCCCCGGGTGCTCCGGACCAGTCCTTCCCGGCGCAGGGGCCCGAACAGCTGTTCCAGGTAGGAGAGGGAAATCGATTGCCGACGCGCGACGTCGCTCAGGCACACCGGCCCCTCACCCTGGTGCAGCGCCAGGTCCAGCATCGCCGTGACGGCGTAGCGTCCTCGGGTCGTCAGCTTCATGGTCGCTCCCGCACTGCTCGCCAGCGGGTCCGGGCCGCGGCACGCCGGGACGGCCGCGGGCGGGACTCACTCGCCTTCCGGGGTTTCGGCGCGTGGCCCGTCTGCGGGCCGCTCCGCCTCCGGCGGAGTCTCCCCCTCACCGGACGTCGTCGCCGGCTCCATCGCTTCCACGTCGCAGGGCTCGATCCCCGGCAAACCCTCGCGAACCCCGGTCAGTCCGCGCACCACCTCGGTGAGCTCCTGCACCCGGCGGTCCATGACGTGGATGTGATCGAGCATGCCGTTGATCGCGGTCGCCACCGGATCAGGCATCTCCCGGGTGAGCCCGTAGGCGTCGAATCCCATGCGCCGGGCGATGGCCTGGCGCTCTGCGCTGGGCACGCCCCTGTCGCGCTGGATCACGCGTCCCGGCACCCCCGTGACGGTGGCGCCCGCCGGCACGTCCTTGAGCACCACGGCATTGGAGCCCACGCGGGCGCCGTCGCCCACGCTGATCGGTCCGAGTATCTTGGCCCCGGCACCGACGATCACGTTGTCGCCGAGGGTCGGGTGCCGCTTGCCCTTCTTCCAGCTGGTGCCGCCCAGCGTCACGCCATGGTAGATGGTGCAGCCGTCGCCGATCGAGGCCGTCTCGCCGATCACCACGCCCATTCCGTGGTCGATGAAGAAACAGCGTCCGATGCGTGCGCCGGGATGGATCTCGATGCCCGTAAGCCAGCGGCCGAGGAACGACAGGTAGCGTGCCGGCCACTTCAGCCCCGTGCGCCACAGCCGATGGCTGAGCCGGTGCAGCATCAGCGCGTGCAGCCCCGGGTAGGTGGTCAGTACCTCGAACGCGGTGCGCGCGGCGGGATCCCGCTCGAACACGCAGCGAATGTCCTGTCTCATCCCCTTGAGCATCCCTCGCGCACTCCCGCGTCCGTGGTGCCGGCACAATCCCGAGCGAATGCGTCGGGATTATATCCCCTGGTCGTCCTGTTTGATACTCCGCGCACCGGCCGGGCGGCGCGGCCGCGACCGGGCTCCCTGGGCGGCGCTCAGGAAGCCGCGCAGGATCTGGACCTCGCGCCCGGTGGGCCGGGCACGTCCGAACAGCCGTCGCAGCCGCCGCATGACCTGTCCCGGACGCTGCGGATCGAGGAAGCCGGTCTCCACCAGCACCTCTTCCAGGTGATCGTAGAAGTGCGCCAGCTCGGCGGCACGCGCCGGCTCGCTGCCGGGTGCGGACGCGGGCGGGGCCGGAACCGGGCCGTGCTCCCGGTGCGCCATCATCACTTCGTAGCAGAGGACCTGCACCGCAGCCCCCAGGTTGAGCGAGCTGTAGCCCGGGTCGGTGGGGATGGTCAGCATCAGGTGACAGCGGTCCAGCTCGCCGTTGGTCAGCCCGCTGCGCTCGCGTCCGAACACGAGTGCCACGCGCCCCGGGCAGCGAACGGCCTCGCGTGCGCCCTCGCGCGCATCGCAGACCTCGGCCGCCACCCGGCGTGACCGGGCCGTGGTTCCCATCACGAGGTGGCAGTCCGCCACCGCCCGGTCCAGGGAGTCGTACAGTGATGCACCGTCCAGGACGTCGTCCGCGCCGGTGGCACGGACCGCCGCCTCCGGGTCCGGAAACCGCCCGGGGCGCACCAGGCACAGGTCCCTGAGGCCCATGGTCTTCATCGCGCGCGCGGCCGCGCCGATATTGCCCGGATGCGAGGGCTCCACCAGCACTATGCGTATGTCGTCGGCCATCGGTTCTCCGCTCTGTGCCGCCTTTCCATGATACGCCACCGCGGTACCGTGGTGACGGCACGCCTCCTCTGGTATCTTTGCCTGCCCCCGCATCCGTTCTCGAACGGCCGCCTCAACCGGAAGCCAGAGCTATGCATGCGCACCTCAACATCGCGGTACGCGCGGCGCGGCGCGCCGGCGACATCATCGCGCGTTACAGCCAGCGTCTCGACGAGGTGACCGTCACCGCCAAACGGCGCAATGATTTCGTCACCGAGGTCGACCGCCTGGCCGAGGAGTCGATCAAGGAGGTCGTGCGCAAGGCCTACCCCGGCCATGCGTTCCTCGCCGAGGAGAGCGGCGCCGAGGGCGACGCCGAGATCGTGTGGATCATCGATCCCCTCGACGGCACCACCAACTTCATCCACGGCATCCCCCACTACGCCGTATCCATCGGCGTGCGGCATCGGGGGCGGCTGGAGCACGGCGTGGTCTACGACCCCATCCGCCAGGAGCTGTTCACCGCCAGCCGCGGCGCCGGCGCGCAACTCGACGGACGCCGCGTACGCGTGGGGCCGCGCAAGTCGCTGGCCGAGACCGTCATCGGTACTGGCATCCCGTTCCGCGACATGACCCACGTGGACGCCTACTTCGGCATGCTCAAGCAGGTCACGCAGAAGACCGCCGGCATCCGCCGCGCCGGATCCGCCGCCCTCGACCTCGCCTACGTGGCGGCCGGACGACTGGACGGCTTCTGGGAGATCGGACTCAAGCCCTGGGACATGGCGGCCGGCGCACTGCTGGTGCAGGAAGCCGGCGGCGTCAACGGCGACCTCGAGGGGGAACCGCGCTTCATGGGCAGCGGCAACATCGTTTCCGGCAACCCCCGGGTCTTCGCGGCCCTGGTGCGGGAGATCGGCCCATTCCTCACGCCCGCCCTGCGCGGGGCCGGCGGCGCCGCGAACGGATGATCCACCGACGCGGCACGGGCGCCCCTAGGGCCGCCCGTCCTGTGCTTTCTCCTTGGGCTGACTGATCAGGTTCTGGCGCGTGGCGCCAAGCATCAGCGCAAAGGTGCTCGCGATATAGATGGACGAGTAGGTTCCGACCACGATCCCGACGATCAGCGCCAGCGAGAACGGATGGATGGTCTGTCCGCCGGCGATCGCCAGCACCACCACGACCACCAGGGTCATCAGGGATGTCATGACCGTGCGCGACAGCGTCTGGTTGGTGGAGGCGTTGACGACCTCGTAGGGGCCCGCTCGTCGCAGGTTGCGGAAGTTCTCCCGGATCCGGTCGTAGACCACGATGGTGTCGTTGAGCGAGTAGCCCAGGATGGTCAGCACCGCCGCCAGCGCCGTGAGGTCAAAATTGAGCTGCGACCAGGCGAAGAAGCCCATGGTGATGGTCACGTCGTGGATCAGGGCCAGCACCGCGCCGACGGAGAAGCGCCACTCGAAGCGCACCGCCACATAGATCAGGATGCCGATGATGGTGTAGAGCACGGCCAGCGCGCCCTGCTCGACCAGCTGGCTGCCCACCTGCGGACCGACGAACTCCACCCGCCGCAGCTGCACCTTCCTGTTGCTCTGCTGCAGCGCCGAGGTCACCTCGTTGCCGATCTTGTCGGAGGTGGCGCCGTGCCGCGGTGCCAGCCGGATCAGGATGTCCTTGGTGTTGCCGTAGTACTGCACCACGGCATCGCCGAACCCGGCCCTGTTGAGGTCGGTGCGGATCGGGTCGAGCTTGACCGCCGCGGGATAGCCCACCTCGACCAGGATGCCGCCGGTGAAGTCGATGCCGAAGTTCAGGCCGCGCGCGAACAGGCCGACGACGGCCGCGGCGACCATCAAGCCGGAGATGGCAAGCCACAGGTGGCGCTTGCCCATGAAGTCGATGTTCGGCTTGTGCGGGAAGAATTTCATGCGTCTCTCGCGTCCGTCCGGTGGCGATTCATACCGAAAGCTTCTTCACCGTGCGCCCGCCGTAGAGCTGGTTGACGATCGCCCGGGTGACCATGATGGCGGTGAACATCGACGCCAGGATGCCGATCGAGAGGGTCACGGCGAAGCCCTTGACCGGACCGCTGCCGAAGCTGAACAGCACCACCGCGGCGATCAGCGTGGTGATATTGCCGTCGGCGATGGACGACAGGGCCTTCTCGTAACCGGCGTGGATGCTGGCCTGGGGCGTGTTGCCGTTGAACAGCTCCTCGCGTATTCGCTCGAAGATGAGCACGTTGGCGTCCACCGCCATGCCGACCGTGAGCACGATGCCGGCGATGCCGGGCAGGGTGAGCGTCGCCTGCAGCATCGACAGCAGCGCCACCAGCAGCACCAGGTTCAGGAACAGCGCAACGTCCGCGATCAGCCCGAACACCCCGTAGTAGACGACCATGAAGGCCACCACCAGCAGGAAGCCGATCACCGTGGCCATGAAGCCCTGGTGGATGTTCTGCCTGCCCATGCTCGGGCCGACCGTGCGCTCCTGGACGATGTCGATCGGTGCCGCCAGGGCCCCGGCCCGCAGCAGCAGGGCCAGATTGTGCGCCTCCTGGCTGGCCAGGCCGGTGATCATGAAACGCTTGCTGAAGGCGCCGCGGATGGTCGCGATGCTGATCACCCGCTTGCTCGTGTGATGGACCTGCACGGCCTTGCCGTAGCGGTGCTCGGTCTCGGTCTTGCGCTCGATGAACAGCACCGCCATGGCGTGGCCGATGTTGTTGCGCGTGACCTTGCCCATGCGGCTCGCGCCCTTGCCGTCGAGGGTCACGAACACCGCCGGCGTGCCGCTCTGGTTGTCGATCCCGGAGTGGGCGTCGGTGAGCTCGTTGCCGGTGACGATCACGTCGCGCTTGAGCAGCACCGGGCGTCCGTCCCTGGTCTTGTAGAGCTCGTCACCGAGCGGCACCTGTCCGCTCTGCTCCGCCGCCTGCGGATTGCCGCTCTCGTCCACCAGGTGGAACTGGAGGGTGGCCGTGGCGCCCAGGATGTCCTTGGCCCGGGCGGTGTCCTGCACCCCGGGCAGCTCCACCACGATCCGGTCCTTGCCTTCCTGCTGGATGACCGGGGAGGACACGCCCAGCTCGTTGACCCGGTTGCGCAGGGTGGTCAGGTTCTGCTTGATCGCGAACTCCTCGAGCGAGTTGCGCTTCTTCTGCGTCATCTGCGCGACCAGCTCGTGCCCGCTTCCGGATGCCTGCTGCACCTGCAGTCCCTGGTACTCGGCGCCGATGGCGCTGCTGGCCGCCGATACGTCGCCCGCGCTGCGCATGGTCACGTGAACCGCCTCGCCCTTGACCTCCACGGAGGTGTAGCGCAGGCCCTTCTTGCGCAGCAGGTGCCGGATCTCGTTGCGGTAGTTGTCGGCCGCCTGCTTGAGCGCCGCCTTCATGTCCACCTGCATCAGGAAGTGCACGCCGCCGCGCAGATCCAGCCCCAGGGACATGGGTTTCGCGCCGATCGCGCGCAGCCAGCCGGGGGTGCGCGGAGCCAGGTTCAGCGCCACCACGTAGGGCATACCCAGGGCGACGTTGAGATCGTCCTTGGCCTGGAGCTGGGCGTCGGTGTCGTAGAAGCGGACCAGGACGCGGCCCTTGCCCTGGGTGATGCTCTTGTAGCGGATGTTCTGCTTCTTCAGCGTCTGGCGGACCTTCTGCACGGCCTGCTGCCCGACCTGCGCGGAGTTGGACTTCGAGATCTGCACCGCGGGATCGTCGCCGTAGAGGTTCGGCAGCGCGTAGATCGCGCCGATCACCACGATCACGATGATCAGCGCATACTTCCACCACGGATACTGGTTGATCATGCTGGTTCCGCTGTAACGGGGCCTGGCGGCCGCTGGATCAGGCTTTCTTGATGGTTCCCTTGGGGAGCAGGTTGGACACCGACTGGCGCTGGACCTTGACCACGACCCCGTCGGCGATTTCGAGTTCGATGTAGTTGTCGCCGATTTCGGTGATGCGCCCCAGCAGGCCGCCGTTGGTGGCCACCTCGTCGCCCTTGCTGAGCGATTCCACCATCTTGCGGTGTTCCTTCGCCCGCTTGACCTGGGGCCGGATCAGCAGGAAGTAGAACAGGATGAACAGCACGACCAGCGGCAGCAGGCTCATCAGGGTATTCGGCTCCCCGCCGCCCGCGGACCCGGCCGCCCACGCGTTCTGGATCAAAAAGCTCATGAAGGCTCCTTCCCGGTCGACTCGACGAGCTTCGCTAACAGGAAAAGCCCGCCGCGTATGCGCAGGCGGGCGAAAAATTCCGCGCCATTATGCCACATCCGGAACCGGTTTCCCCTTCGCCGCGTAGAAGCCCTTCCGGAAGGCGTCGAACGTGCCGTCGCTGATGGCGGCGCGCATGTCGGCCATCAGCGCCTGGTAGTGGTGCAGGTTGTGCAACGTCGCGAGGCGAGCGTACAGGATCTCCCCGCAACGCTCCAGATGCCGCAGGTACGCCCGGCTGTAGTGGCGACACGTATAACAGGTGCACTCCGGGTCCAGCGGCCCGGTATCGAGGCGATAGCGCTCGTTGCGGATGCGTACCGCCCCGCCGGCGACGAACAGGTGACCGTTGCGGGCGTTGCGGGTGGGCATGACGCAGTCGAACATGTCCAGCCCCCGGGCCACCGCCTCCACCAGGTCTTCGGGCGTCCCCAGCCCCATCAGGTAACGGGGCCGCTCCGCCGGCATGCGCGGCACGCTGGCGCTCATCACCGCAAGGCGCTCGCCGGGCGGCTCGCCCACCGACAGGCCGCCCAGCGCGTAGCCGTCGAAGCCGATCTCCGCCAGACCCTCCTGGGACTCCGCGCGCAGGTCCTCGAACATGCCGCCCTGGACGATGCCGAACAGGGCGTTGCGGCTGTCCCCGTGGGCCTCCCGGCAGCGCCCGGCCCAGCGCAGAGAGAGCTGCATGGAAGCGGCCGCCTGGTCCCGGGTCGCCGGGTATGGCGTGCACTCGTCGAACACCATCGCGATGTCGGAGCCCAGCATGTGCTGGATCTCGATGGAGCGCTCCGGGCCGAGAAACACCCCGCTTCCATCCACCGGCGAGCGGAAGTGCACCCCCTCCTCGCTCAGCCGGCGGCGCGCCGCCAGGCTGAACACCTGGAAGCCGCCGGAGTCCGTCAGGATGGGCCCGTCCCAGCCCATGAACCGGTGCAGTCCGCCGTGCGCCGCGATCACCTCCATGCCGGGCCGCAGCATCAGATGGAAGGTGTTGCCCAGCACGATCCCGGCGCCCGATTCGCGCAGCTCTTCCGGGGTCATTCCCTTGACCGTGCCGTAGGTGCCCACCGGCATGAATGCCGGTGTCTCCACCGTCCCGTGCACCAGCTGCAGCCGGCCGCGCCGCGCCGCCCCGTCCTGTGCCAGCCGTTCAAACCGCATCCGGCCCTTCCTTCCCGGTCTCGCGCACGCCGCCCGCGGGTGTCACCAGCATGGCGTCACCGTAGCTGAAGAAGCGGTAACGTTCGCTGACGGCATGGCGGTAGGCGCGCAGCACCGCATCCCGGCCCGCGAAAGCGCTTACCAGCATCAGCAGCGTCGATTGCGGCAGATGGAAGTTGGTCAACATCACGTCCACCACGCGGAACCGGAATCCCGGACGGATGAACAGCCGCGTCTCGCCGGTGAACGGCTCCAGCGCCCCGTGCGCGGCGGCACTCTCCAGCGCCCGCACCACGGTGGTGCCGATCGCCACCACGCGTCCGCCGGCGTCGCGGGTCCGCCGGACGCGCTCGCACAGCGCCGTGCCGACCTCCACGCGCTCGGCGTGCATGCGGTGCCGCTCGACGTCCTGCACCCGCACCGGCTGGAACGTCCCGACGCCCACGTGCAGGGTGACGAACGCATGCTCAAGGCCGCGCCGCTCCAGCACGGCGACCAGTGCCTCGTCGAAGTGCAGGCTCGCCGTGGGCGCGGCCACGGCCCCGGGCACCCGGGCGAACACGCTCTGGTAGCGTTCGCGGTCGTCGGGAGTGTCCGCTCGACGGATGTAGGGCGGCAGCGGCACGTGCCCGTGCCGCTCCAGCAGCTCCTCCGCCGGGACATCGCCCGTCACCCGCAGCTCCCGGAACTCGTCCCGGCGCGCCCCCGCCACGGCCTCCATCCCCCCCTCGAGCTGCAGTCGCTGGCCCTCGCGCAGCGGCTTGCTCGCCCGCACCTGCACCAGCAGGCGCTCCGGGCCCAGCACGCGCTCGACCATGACCTCCACCCGGCCGCCGCTCTCCTTGCGTCCGTGCAGCCGGGCCGGGATCACGCGGGTGTCGTTGAACACCAGCAGGTCCCCCGGCCGCAGCAGCTCCGGCAGCTCGCGTACCCGGCGGTCTCGGATCGCTCCGGTGCCACCGTCCAGGCACAACAGGCGGCCGGCGGCACGCTCCGCGGGCGGGGCCTGCGCGATCAGCTCCTCGGGCAGATCGTAGTCGAACTCGCTGCGCTGCATGGCGCGGGATAGTAGCACGGGCCGCGAGGCGGGTTTGAGCGGCCCGGGGCATGGCGTATGATCGCTGGCTGGTATACTGCTTCACAGGCATCCAGCAGCCGGAGTGGCGGAACCGGTAGACGCGCGGCACTCAAAATGCCGTGGGCTTTGCCCGTGAGAGTTCGAGTCTCTCCTCCGGCACCATCCGAGCCCCGTTCCCCGCCGGTGGCCTTGCGCCCCGCGGGCGAGCCCGCCGGGAACGAACCGATGAAGTACTGCAGCAACTGCGGCCAACCCGTCAGCGTCCGCGTCCCCGCCGGCGACACGCTGCCGCGGTATGTCTGCGACGCCTGCGACACGGTTCACTATCAGAACCCCCGCATGGTGGTGGGCTGCATCCCGCAGTGGGAGGACAAGGTGCTGCTGTGCCAGCGCGCGATCGAGCCGCGCTCGGGATTCTGGACCCTGCCCGCGGGATACCTGGAGAAAGGCGAGACCACGCTGGAGGGAGCCGCGCGCGAGACGCTCGAGGAGGCCAACGCGCGGGTCGCCATCGACGCCCTGCACACCATGGTCAACCTGCCGCACATCGACCAGGTCTACCTGATCTTCCGGGCCCGGCTGCTCGATCTCGATTTCTCGCCCGGGGAGGAATCCCTGGAGACCGGCCTGTTCGAACGCGCGCAGATCCCCTGGGACCGGCTCGCCTTTCCCACGATCACCTACGCCCTCGAGCGCTATTTCGAGGACCTGGACCGGGGCGAGTTCCGGACCCGGGTCAAGGACATGATCTTCCGCCGGCGCATCGAGGAGTGAGCGGCGCAGCGAAAGCCGAACGCCGGGATCTGGCATTACCGCTGAGCGGCTTAGTATCATGATCGACCATCTTCTCGAAGGTATCCCGCGGTCTGCGGCGCCTTCGGTCGTGCACCCGCGTGCCCGGCCGGCGGCATCTCCGGACCGCCCGGCGTTCCCGACCGGAGCAGAGCATGACCTACGTCGTCACTGAGAACTGCATCAAGTGCAAGTACACCGATTGCGTGGAGGTGTGCCCGGTGGACTGCTTCCACGAGGGTCCCAACTTCCTCGTGATCGACCCCGAGGAGTGCATCGACTGCACCCTGTGCGAACCCGAATGCCCGGTCGATGCCATCCTCTCCGAGGACGACCTGCCGGACGATCAGCAGCACTTCCTCGAACTCAATGCCGAGCTCGCCCAGCAGTGGCCGGTGATCACCGAGATGAAGCCCGCCCCGAAGGACGCCAAGGAATGGGAGGACGTCCCCGGCAAGCTGAAGCACCTGGAGCGGTAGCGACGGGACTCCGCCCGTGGCAGGCCCCGCCATGGTTTCGACCGGCGTTACCTGGATACCCTGCGACCACGATCCGCTGGCCCACGTGGCGGACCTGGCCCTGTCGCTGGCCGGTGATCGCCTGCCCGACCTCGACCACGTAGAGATCCTGCTCCCGTCCATGCACGCGGCGCCCCGCCTGCGGCGGCTGCTGCTGGAGCGGGCCTCCGCCGCCGGACACCCGGCCCTGCTCGGCCCCCGAATGGGCTCGCTGCGCGACTGGGCCGGCCGGAATCCCTCCAGTCTTCCCGTCGTGCCCCCCGTGCGGCGCGAGTTCCTGATGGTCGATTCCCTGCGCGGCCACCGCGACCTGTACGGCCGCGGGGACCCCTGGCAGCTCGCCGAGTCGCTGCTGGAACTGTTCGACGAGCTGACGCTCTCCGGAGCCCGCCCGCCGGGCTCCCTGCCGGCGTTCCTTGCCACCGTGGGGAAAGCGTACGGGGTACCCGGCGAGCGCCCCGAGCCGCTCGGCCGCGAGGCCCGGCTGGTGCACACCCTCTGGCGCGCCTGGCTTTCCGCCGACGAGGACGGGCCGCTCGACCCGACCGTCGCCTATCTGCACGCCCTGCATGCGCGCTGCCGCGAGCTGCCCGGCGAGTGCCACCTGATCCTGGCCGGCTTCGACGCCCTGGCAGCGGCGGAGTGCGCCGCGCTCGGGCCGCTCGTACGCGACGGCCGCGCACACCTGGTGCTGCACGGCATGCCCGCCGCCGGGCGTCCCCACCGCCCGCTGCGGCGCCTGGCGGAGCGCCTGCAGGCATCGCCGGCGCCGGCCCCGGAGCCCCCCGCCTTCGAGGCATGCCTGGAACGGGTCTACACCGCCGGGTCGGACCCCGATGCGGTGCCGCTGGCCGAACGCGCACGCGCCTTCGCCGGGGCGCACGAACGCAGCCCGCTGCAGGGCCGGCTCGCCTGTTTCCTCGCCGACGATCCCGAGCACGAGGCGCGCGCGGTGGACCTCCAGATCCGGCGCTGGCTGCTCGCATCCGGACCGCCGGCCCGTATCGGCGTGGTCACGGACGACCGCCGCCTGGCGCGACGGCTGCGGGCCCTGCTCGAACGCGCCGCCATCGGGCTGGTCGACAGCGGCGGCTGGGCGCTGTCCACTACCCGCGCCGCGGCCACCCTGGAGCGCTGGATGCAGGCCGTGGAAACGGGTTTCCACCACGAACCGCTGCTCGACCTGCTGAAGTCGGGACTGGCCGTGTCTCCACCCGAGCGGGAGGAGCTGATCGAGACCGTCTACCGGCTCGAGCAGGACATCGTGCGTCGCGAGAACATCGCCAGCGGCCTGGAGCGCATGCGCGAGCAGCTCGGGCGGCGCGGCGCGCGCCTGCCGGAGGACTGGGCGGCCCGCTGGGCGCCGCCCGTCGGGCGCCTCCTGGACCGGCTCGAGCATGCCGCGCGGCCCCTGGCGGACCGGCTGGAACGCGCCTGCCCTCCCGGGGAGCTGCTGCAGGCGCTGCGGGAGAGCCTCGCACGCCTGGGCATGCAGGACGCGCTGGGCGCCGACGCCGCCGGCAACGAGCTGCTGGCGCTGCTCGAGCGGCTGCAGCAGGCGCTGGGCGACGAGCCTTCCACGCTGCACTGGGCGGAGTTTCGTGGCTGGCTCGGCCGCCGGTTCGAGCGCGAGCTGTTCCGGCCCGCGGGCACCGCCGGTCGCGTGTTCCTGCTGAACCTCGACGACACGCAGCTGGCGCGCTTCGATGCCCTGGTCATTGCCGGCGCCGATCGCGGCCGGCTGCCCGGGCGAGCCGCGGTCTCCCCGTTCTTCAACGACGCGGTACGCGCCGAGCTCGGCCTGGAGACGGCAGAGGAGGCCGTCGACCGCCGCCTCCACCGGTTCCGCCGGCTGCTGGCCGCGGCGCCGCGAATCGTGATCACGCACGCCCGCGAGAGCGGCGGCGAGCCGCAGCTGGCCAGCCCCTGGGTGATCGCCCTGGAACGCTTCCATACGCTCGCCTGGGGCGAATCGCTCTACGACGACACGCCCGCGCGCCTGCTGGAAGACCCCCGCAGCCAGGTACGGTCCGCGGCCGCCGACGCGGCCCCGCCCGAGCGATCGGGGCTGCCGCGGCCGGCTCTCGCGGCCGCCTCGATGCTGCCGCGGCGCCTTTCGGTGTCCGGGCACCAGCGACTGATCGACTGTCCGTACCGCTTCTACGCCGCCGACGTGCTGCAGCTCAAGCCGCCGGACGAGATCCGCGAGATGCTCGAGAAGGCCGACTACGGCGAGAAAGTCCATCGCTGCCTGGAGGCGTTCCACCACGGCGTGGACGACCTGCCGGGGCCTTTCGGCCGCGTGGTCGACGCAAGCACCCGGGATGCGGCGGAGTCCCTGCTGCGCGAGATCAGCGAGGCGGAGTTCCGCCGCGGCCTGGAGGACAACTTCGAGCACCGGGCCTGGCTGCGGCGCTGGCTGGAGCTGATCCCCGCCTACCTGGACTGGGAGATCGGCGAACAGCAGCGATGGCGGCCGTGGCTGGCGGAGCAGCGGGTCGAGGTGGCGCTCACCGATGGCATCGCCCTGCGTGGCCGCCTGGACCGGATCGACCGCGACGGCGGGGACCTGACCGTGATCGACTACAAGACCGGCAGCGTGCCGCGCAGCCGGGAGGTCAGGGACGGGGAGGCGGTACAGCTTCCGAGCTACGCCATGCTCGTCCCGGCGCTGGCGGCCGGCCCGTGCCGCCGGCTGGTCTATCTGAAGATGGATGCCCGTGCCGTGAGCGACCGCCCGTCGCTGCAGGACGACGAGGTCGAGGCGCTCACCGCCGCCGTCGACCGGCGCCTGCGGCAGGCCCTGGGGTCGATCGCCGCCGGCGCCGACCTGCCCGCCTGGGGCGATCCCGACACCTGCGCCCGCTGCGAGTTCGCCGGTGTCTGTCGGCGCCAGGCCTGGGAGCAGCCGCTGGAGGATGACCCGTGAGCGTCGCCGGGGACGGCCCGGAAAGCACCGCGGCGGCCACCGATCCGCGCCGCAGCGCCAGCGTCGCGGCCTCGGCCGGCAGCGGCAAGACCTGGCTTCTGGTCAGCCGGGTGCTGCGCCTGCTGCTGGACGGCGTGGCGCCCGACGCGATCCTCGCCGTGACCTTCACGCGCAAGGCGGCGGCGGAGATGGTGGACCGCGTTCTGGAGCGGTTGTCCGGATGGGTGGACCTGGACGATGCCGCGCTGGATGCCGCCCTGCGCGAGACGGGCCTGGAGGAATCCGGCGCGGCCGACAGGCGCCGGGCGCGGGGGCTCTACGAGGCACTGCTGCTGGGTCCCCGGGACTTCCGCGCGACGACATTCCACGCGTTCTGCCAGGAGGTGCTGCAGCGTTTTCCGCTGGAGGCCGACGTGCCCCCCGGGTTCGAGCTCCTGGAGAGCGACGGGCCGCTGCGCCGGGAGGCGATGGACCAGGTCATCGCCGAGGCGAGCCGCGATCCCGACGGCGAGCTCGCCGCGGACCTGGAATGCCTCCTGCAGGGCTGCGGCGGCATGCAGAACCTGATCGACTGCCTCGCCGGGCTGCTGGACCGGCGCGCCGACTGGTGGGCCTGGACGACGGCCGTGCCGGACCCGGCGGCCGGCCTGCCGGCATTCTTCGGGGTCGAGCCGGGCCGCGATATCCCCGGCGGCTTCCTGGCCGACCGGGGGCACGAGGTGACGGAGTACGTCGCACTGCTGGCGGGCCACGGCGCGGCCAGCTGGCGCAAGTTCGCGGCCGGCCTGGAGCAGGCCCGTGCCGCAGGCGCCGGCGCCCTGATCGACGCGCTGGACGCGGTGCTGCACAGGCAGGACGGGGAGCCGCGCAACCCGCCGGCACGCAGCGCCCTGGTCAAGTCCCTGGGCGCGGCGCGCGCCGACCGCCTGCTGACGCTGCACGAGGCGCTCGGTGACGTCGTCCGGTCGCTGCAGGAGCAGCGGCGTGCACAGGCCAATCTTGCCCTGAACACTGCCTGGTACCGGGCCGGGGAGGCGCTGATCGAGCGCTACCAGGAGCTGAAGCAGGAGCAGCGACTGCTGGACTTCGCGGACCTGGAGTGGCGCACCTATCGCCTGCTCAGCGGTGCCGGGCAGGCCCAGTGGGTCCAGTACAAGCTCGATCAGCGCATCGAGCACGTGCTGGTGGACGAGTTCCAGGACACCAACCCCACCCAGTGGGCCCTGCTGCTGCCCTTGCTGGAGGAGATGGAAGTCGCCGCCGAACGCCACCGCAGCGCCTTCCTGGTGGGCGACCCAAAGCAGTCCATCTACGGCTTCCGCCGGGCCGACCCGCGGCTGCTGGACGAGGCCCAGGCCTGGATGGTGCACCATCTCGACGCGCAGCCCCTTGCCCTGAGCCGTTCCCGGCGTTCGGCCCCGGCCGTCATGCAGCTGGCCAACGCGCTGTTCGGCGAGTCCGGCCCCGCGCGGATGGACGGCTTCCCGCGGCACGAGACCCACCGCGGGTCGCTCTGGGGCCGGGTGACGCTGCTGCCGCCGGCGGGCCCGGAGCAGGCCGCGGAGGATCCCGTCGCGGGCCTGCGCGATCCGCTTCAGACACCGCGGCCGGTGCGCCACGACCCCCGCCACTACGCCGAGGGCTGCCGCATCGCGACCGAGATCCGCGCCCTGCTGGAGGCCGGGACGCTGGTGGACGAGGAGGACCGGGCCCGGCCGCTGACCTGCGACGATGTGCTGATCCTGCTGCGCGCCCGCCGCCACGCGGCGGACATGGAACAGGCCCTGCGCGACCACGGGCTGCCGTATGTCGGCACGGAGCGCGGCACGCTGCTGGACTGCCTGGAGATCGACGACCTGGTGAAGCTGCTGACGGTGCTGGTCACGCCGTTCGACGACCTGGCGCTGGCGCAGGTGCTGCGTTCGCCGGTGTTCGACGCCGGCGACGCGGACCTCATGGCGCTCGCGCGAAGGCGGGGGGACTGGATGACCCGGCTGCGGGAAGCGGCTGCCGACGCGCCCGCGGGCAGCCCGCTCGCGCGCTCCGCGACGCTGTTGCCGCGCTGGCGGGACCTGACCGCCACGCTGCCGGTCCACGATCTCGTCGATCGCATCTACCATGAAGGGGCGGTGCCGCAGCGCTACGCGGCGGCGTTCCCGGCCCACCTCGGATCACGCGTGCAGGGCAACCTGGACCGCTTCGTCGAGCTGGCCCTGGAGCTGGACAGCGGCCGTTATCCGAGCCTGGGACGTTTTCTCGCCGAGCTGCGCCAGCGCGCGGCCGAGGGCGCGGACGCGCCGGACCAGGCGCCGGCCACCTCCAGCCAGCCGCGGGTCCGCATCCTGACCATCCACGGCGCAAAGGGCCTGGAAGCGCCGGTGGTGTTCGTCGCGGACGCCGGCCCGTCGGGCCGCGGCCATGCCGCCTGGCAGCCGCTGGTCGACTGGCCGGCCGGTGCCACGCGCCCCGAGCGCATCGTCCTGCGTCCCCGCGTGCAGCAGATGGACCCCGCCACCACGGCGCTGGCCTCGGCCGGCGAAGAGGCCGACCGCCGCGAGGAGAGCAATCTCCTCTACGTCGCCCTGACGCGGGCCCGGCAGCTGCTCTACGTTTCGGGCTGCACTGACCACCGGGGGGAGCTCGGCGATTCCTGGTACGCGCATGTCGCCCACGCCCTGGAAGCCGCCGGCGCCCGCTCGGAAGCGGACGGGCGCCGGGTCCTGGAGACCGGCCGCATGCCGACCGCCGCGGCCCCGGGAACGGCACCGGCCCCGCGGCCCGCGCCACGACCGGAGCCGGGCCTGTCACGGCCGCTCGAGCAGGCCCACGGCGAGACGGAGGCCCACCCGAGCGAGGCCGCCGCGCCGCCCGGGCCGGGCCGCGGCGATGACCACGCCCGGCTGCGGGGAATCGCCGTGCACCGGCTGCTGGAGTGGCTCACCCGGGAACCGTCGCCGGATCCGGCAACGCTGCCGGAGGCGCTGGCCGGTGAGCTCGGCATCGCGCCGGGGGCGATTCCGCTGGAAGGCTGGCTCGCCGAAGCGCGGGCGCTGGTGTCCCGCCCCGCCCTCGCCCACCTGTTCGATCGCGCGCGCTTCGACGCCGCCTGGAACGAGGTCCCGGTGAGCTGCCGCGAGGCGGACCGCGTCGTGTACGGGGTCGTCGACCGCCTGGTGCTGCGCGGCGACGAAGTCTGGCTGATCGACTACAAGACCGGCGAGCACCCCGGTGCGGACGACGACGCGTGGCTCGCGGCGTACGCCCCGCAATTGCGCCTGTATGCCGCCGCCGTGAGCCGCCTCTGGCCCGACCGTCGGACGCGCGCGGCCCTGCTGCTGACGCCCGCGGGACGCCTGGTCGAACTGCCGTACTGACGCGCCCGCCGCCTGCCGCACCAGGACGGCTCAGCCGCGCGGATGGTGGCTGGCGTGCAGCTCCTTGAGCCGCTCGCGGGCGACGTGGGTGTAGATCTGGGTGGTGGACAGATCGCTGTGTCCCAGCAGCATCTGCACCACGCGCAGGTCGGCGCCGTGGTTGAGCATGTGCGTGGCGAAGGCGTGCCGCAGGGTATGCGGGGAAAGGTCCTTCCTGATGCCGGCGCGCCGGGCGTAGCGCTTGATGATGTGCCAGAAGGCCTGTCGGGTCATGAAGTCACTGCGGCGGGTGGGAAACAGGCCGTCGGTGGTGCGGCCCCGGAGGATTTCCCGGCGGGCGCTGCGCGCGTACCTGCGCAGCCATTCCAGGGCCTCCTCGCCCACGGGCACCAGGCGCTGGCGATCCCCCTTGCCGCGGATCAGCAGCACGCCCTGGCGCGGGTTCAGCTGGCCCATGGTGAGCTGCACCAGCTCGGACACCCGCAGCCCGGTCGCGTACAGCACCTCGAGCATCGTGCGGTCGCGCATGCCCAGCGCGTCATCGACGTCCGGCACCGACAGCAGCGCCTCCACCTCGCCCTCGGTCAGTGATTTCGGCAGCGGCCGGCCGATGCTCGGCATCTCGATGCGGGCACTGGGATCCTCGCTGATGTGCTGTTCCCGCACCAGGTACTGGTAGAAGCGCCGGATACTGGAGAGCTGGCGCGCCGTCGAGCGCGGCAGTGCCCCCTTCTGCACCCGCCAGGCGATGAAGTCCATGAGATGCTGCCGGCGCGCCTCGAGCAGTCCCAGGCCGCGCTCGGCCAGCCACCGGCTCAGGCCGCTAAGATCGGTCCGATACGCCGTCAGGGTATTCTGGGCCAGCCCCCGCTCCATCCACAGGGCGTCCAGGAACGTCTCTATGACATCGATCTCGGGCACGTCACGCCTCGGTCCGGATACGGACCGCCCGACCTCGTGCTCGAGGCTCGGGTACTCGTCGCTGACTGTCTGAATTGCACTCTTTTTCATTATAGACCCGTCGCGGACCCCTCCACGAGTGCTCCTCCCCCGCCGCCCCGGGGCGGCGGGAACGCCGCCGCCGTTGTCGCGGACCGGCAACTGGGTTAAAAAGTACACGGCCCGCCCGCGCGGGACGGGGTTGTCCGCGCCGCTTCAACGCGCAGTGTCGCCGCTCGGCGCGCCCGGTACCGTGATGGCGTTCACAAAACCTGCGACCGGCTTGGATTCGTCCATGGCTGAACCGGAACGCCCGCAAGATGCAGCCGGCCCGCTCCGCCGCAACGCGGAGCGCGTCTACGGCGTATGGTCGGTGTGCGCCTTCGCCGCCCTCTCACTGCTGTTGTGCGGCCCCAGCATCTTCGTCCCCGGCGAGACGCGGCGTCGCCGGGGGGTGCGCCGCGCGGCGCGCCTGTTCTTCGACGTCACCGGGCTGACACCGCGCGTGAGCGGCCTGTCCAACATCCCGGACGGCCCCTGCATCGTGGTGGCGAACCATGCCAGCTACCTGGACGGGATCCTGATGATCGGCGTGCTGCCGCCCCGCTTCGGATTCATCATCAAGCGCGAGATGACCCGGATCCCGCTGGCCCACCTGCTGCTGCGCCGGATCGGCTCGGTATTCGTGGAGCGCTTCGACCCCCGCGGCAGCTCGCGGGACGCGCTGCGCCTGTTTCGTACCGCGGCCGACGGGCGCTCGCTGGCATTCTTCCCCGAGGGCACCTTCGTTAGCGGCCCCGGAGTGCAACCGTTCCGGCTCGGGGCCTTCCAGACCGCGACGCGCCTCGGGATTCCGGTGGTGCCCGTCGCCATCCGCGGCACGCGCCACGTCCTGCCGGCGGGGCGCTGGCTGCCGCGCCCGGCGCGGTTGACGGTACACATCACCGCGCCCATCCGCCCGCAGGGCGGCGACCGCGAGGCGGCGCTGACGCTGCGTGACGCCGCGCGCGACCGGATCGCGGAGCACACGGGCGAGCCTGCGCTTCCGGCCGCGGTTCCGGACCCTCATCCCGAACGCGCTGCCGCGACCCGGTAGAGCGCGAGCCCGATCAGCGCCAGCAGAACCAGCCCCGCCGGCGCCGCCAGCAGCGGCTGCGGCGCCAGCGCGAGCACGTCCCGGCGGCCGCTTGCGACGATCGGTACCGCCAGCAGGATGCCCAGCAGTGCCTCACCGGTGATCAGCCCGGCCGCCAGCAGCACCCCGTTCTGCCGTCCAGACCCGCCCCGCCGGGCGGCGACCTCCGCGATCAGGCCGCCGGCCAGGATCGGCGTCGACAGGTCCAGCGGCAGGTAGATGCCGACCGCCACCGCCAGCACCGGGGCGCGCCAGCGGCTGCCGGTGCGCTCCAGGAAGCGGTCCAGGGCGATGATGACGATCCCCAGGGCTCCGCCGATGGTCACCATGCGCCAGGGCAGCGAGCCGCCGAACACCCCCCGTGCCACCGCCGCCATCAGCGTGGCCTGCGGGGCCGGCAACGGGTGCGGATGAGCGGCGCTCGGCGCGCCGAAGCCATAGGCGTCCAGCAGCAGATCGAGCACCGGCGCCATGACCAGCGCGGCCGAGAGCACGCCCACGGTCTGGGCGATCTGCTGCTTCCAGGGAGTCGCGCCAACCACGTTGCCGGCCTTGAGATCCTGCAGGTTGTCGCCGCCGATCGCCGCCGCGCAGCAGATCACCGCGCCGACCATGATCGCCGATGCCGCCCCCGTGGCAGCCCCCGGTCCCAGCATCCAGTACAGAAGCAGCGCGGTCATCAGGATGGTGGCGATGGTGACGCCCGAGACGGGGTTGTTGGACGAGCCCACGACGCCGGCCATGTAGGCCGCCACCGCCGAGAACAGGAAGCCGGCCACGACCATGATCGCCGTCAGCGCCAGGCCGACGCCGTGCGAGCCGGCGACGCCGGCGTACACCAGGTAGATCGGGACCACGCAGACCACCACCCCGCCCAGAACCCACCGCATCGGCAGATCCCGCTCCGACTCCGGCCAGCGGTTCGACGCGCCGGCCGCCAGCCCCGCGCGCAGACCGTGCCACAGCGACGGGCCCATGGACACCAGCGCCCAGATCCCCCCGACCAGCATTGCGCCCACGCCCATGTAGCGGACCCGGGTGGACCAGATGTGCTCCGCCACCTTGGCCGGTGCGGCGCCCGATGCGAGCAGCACGCCCAGGCCGGCGTCCCCGCCGGTGTGCGTCGCCGCGTACAGGGGGATCGCCACGAACCACGCCACCGCGCCGCCTGCGAACACCAGCACGGCGATGTTGAGGCCGACGATGTAGCCCACCCCCAGCAGCGCCGGCGAGAGATTCGCGCCGACGTAGAACACCCCGCGCCCGGCGAAGGTCGCCCGGGAGGCCACCGACGGCCACAGGCGCAGGCCGGTCTCGCACAGCTTCATGCCGCCGCCGGCGAGCGCCGCGCCCCCGAGGTAGCGCGCCCCGCGTCCGGCCCGCTCGCCGATGCGCAGCACCTCGGCGGTCGCCACGCCCTCCGGGAAAGTGAGCGCCTGGTCGACGATCAGAGGCCGGCGCAGCGGGATCGTGAACAGCACCCCCAGGAGCCCGCCGAGCCCGGCGATGATGGTGACCCAGCCGTAGTCGAAGCTCGTCCAGTAGTGCATCAGCACCAGCGCCGGGAAAGTGAAGATGACCCCGGCGGCGAGCGCCTCCCCCGCCGACGCGGCGGTCTGGACGATGTTGTTCTCCAGGACCGTCCCGCGCGAGAGTCCGCGCAGCACCGCCATCGAGATCACCGCCGCGGGAATCGACGCCGATACCGTCATGCCCGCGAACAGCCCCAGGTAGGCGTTGGCGCCCGCCAGCACCACCGAGAGCACGATCCCGAGGACCACGGCGCGAAGGCTCAGCTGGCGCACCGGTGCCTGCGACATGCGTTCCTCCCCTGGGTCAGTATCTTGTTGTTCCGCCGCGACGCCCCGGCAGAGTCTACAAGGCGGGGACCGGCGCCGCTATCGGGCCCCTGCGCCGTCGCGGACGTGGCATTGCCCCCGGGCGGGTGCGTATAATGGCCGCGCTGTCGAACGATCGTTAGGTAACCCGCTCATGCTGGATGACAGCCCCGTCAGCGAAGACATCGACGCCCTGCGCGAGGCCGTGCGGCGCTTCGCCCGGGCCGAGATCGCCCCGCGCGCGGCGCAGATCGACCGCGACAACGAGTTCCCTGCCGACCTCTGGACGCGTCTCGGCGAGCTTGGCCTGCTGGGCGTGACCATCCCGCCCGAGGCGGGCGGCTCCGGCATGGGCTATCTCGCCCACCTCGTGGCGATGGAGGAGATCTCCCGCGCCAGCGCCTCGGTGGGCCTGTCCTACGGCGCCCATTCCAACCTGTGCCTGAACAACCTGTTCCTGCACGCGACGCCGGACCAGCGCGATCGGTTGGTGCCCGGGCTCTGCTCCGGAGAGCGGATCGGGGCGCTGGCCATGTCCGAACCCGCCGCCGGGTCGGACGTGGTCGGCTCGATGCGCTGTCGCGCCGAGCGCCACGGCGACACCTGGGTGGCCAACGGTTCCAAGATGTGGATCACCAACGGTCCGGACGCCGACGTACTGCTGGTCTACATGCGTACCGCGGGGCCGGACGCCGGCTCGCGCTGCATCACGGCCTTCCTGGTCGAACGCGGGACACCGGGATTCTCGACCGCGCAGAAGCTGGACAAGCTGGGGATGCGCGGCTCCAACACCTGCGAGCTCGTGTTCCGGGACTGCGAGATCCCGCATGCCAACGTCCTCGGTGAGGTCAACCAGGGCGTGCGCATCCTCATGGCCGGCCTCGACGCCGAGCGCATCGTGCTGACCGGCGGGCCGCTGGGCATCATGCAGGCGGCGCTGGACCTGGTCCTGCCCTACGTCCACGAGCGCCGCCAGTTCGACGCGCCCATCGGCACCTTCGAGCTGATGCAGGGCAAGATCGCCGACATGTACACGCGGCTGCAGTCGGCGCGGGCATTCGCCTATCGCACCGCGTCACTGCTCGATCAGGGCCGGGCCGCACGCCGCGATGCCGCCGCCTGCCTGCTGTATGCCTCGGAGTCCGCGGTACAATGTGCCCTGGAAGCCATCCAGGCGCTGGGGGGCAACGGCTACGTCAACGAGTACCCGGCGGGCCGCCTGCTGCGGGACGCCAAGCTCTACGACATCGGCGCGGGCACCAACGAGGTCCGCCGCATGCTGATCGGGCGCGAGCTGTTCGAGCAGTCGGGTTGAGCGCGCCCGTCCCCCCAGTGCCCCGAACCGGACTCAGCCAGGAGGTCTTTCCGTGAGTGAGCAAGATCCTGTCGTCATCGTCTCCGCCCGGCGCACGCCCATCGGTTCCTTCCAGGGCAAACTGTCCCGCGTGGCCGCGACGGCGCTGGGCGCCGAGGCGATCCGGACCGCCGTCAGCGACGCCGGCCTGGAAGGGCCCGAGATCGACGAGGTCCTGATGGGCTGCGTGCTACCGGCGGGCCTGGGCCAGGCGCCGGCCCGCATTGCCGCGCTGGAGGCCGGCCTGCCGCAGTCGGTGGGCGCGATTACCGTGAACAAGGTGTGCGGCTCGGGCATGCGCACCGCCATGCTGGGGCACGACATGATCGCCGGCGGCAGCGCCGGCATCGTGGTGGCCGGCGGCATGGAGTCCATGAGCGGCTCGCCCTACCTGCTGCCCAAGGCCCGCGGCGGCTACCGGATGGGCCACGGCGAGGTGCTCGACCACATGATGTACGACGGCCTCGAGAATCCCTTCAACCACAAGGCCATGGGCCACTTCGCCGAGATGTGCGCCGAGCGCTACGGCTTCACCCGCGAGGAGCAGGACGCCTTCGCGCGTGCCTCACTGGAGCGCTCGCGGGAGTCGGTCGAGGGCGGCCGCTTTGCCGACGAGGTGGTGCCCGTGACGGTGCGCGAGCGCCGCGGCGAGCACGTGGTCGAGGCAGACGAGGAGCCGTTCAAGATCGACCCGGCGCGTATCGGCGAGCTGCGCCCGGCATTCAAGCGCGACGGCGGCACCGTCACCGCCGCCAGTTCCTCGTCGATCTCCGACGGCGCCGCGGCGCTCGTGCTGATGCGCCGCAGCACGGCTGCCGAGCGCGGTGTCCGGCCGCTGGCCAGGATCCTCGGCCACAGCGTCTACGCCCAGGACCCGGACTGGTTCACCACCTCGCCCGTGGAGGCCATCCGGCGGCTCCAGCACCGTCTCGGCTGGTCGGTCTCCGATGTCGACCTGTACGAGATCAACGAGGCCTTCGCGGTGGTGACCATGGCCGCGATGCGCGACCTTCAAATCCCGCACGACAAGGTCAACGTCCACGGCGGCGCCTGCGCCCTGGGCCACCCCATCGGGGCGAGCGGCGCCCGCATCACCGTGACCCTGCTGCACGCCCTGCGCCAGCGGGGCCTGAAGCGCGGCATCGCCTCGCTGTGCATCGGCGGTGGCGAAGCGACCGCGATCGCGGTCGAGCTGGAGTCGGCCTGATCCATGCCGGTGATCCGGAGCCGCATCGACGCCACGGCGTCGGACTTCGCCGCCAACGCCCGGCGCATGGAGGAGCTGGTGGCCGAGCTGCGCGCCAGTCTCGCGCGCGTGGCCGAGGGCGGCGGCGAGCGCGCCCGGGAAAAGCACCTCGCCCGGGGCAAGCTGCTGCCGCGCGAGCGGGTCCAGCGCCTGCTGGATCCGGGCAGCCCGTTCCTGGAGATCGCGCCGCTGGCCGCCTGGGGCATGTACGACGACGCGGCGCCCGGGGCCGGGATCGTCACCGGCATCGGCCAGGTGCACGGCCGCGAGATCATGGTGGTCGCCAACGACGCCACGGTGAAGGGCGGGACGTATTACCCGGTCACGGTCAGGAAGCATCTGCGGGCACAGGAGATCGCCTGGGAGAACCGGCTGCCCTGCGTGTACCTGGTGGACTCCGGCGGTGCCTTCCTGCCCATGCAGGACGAGGTATTCCCGGGCCGCGACCACTTCGGGCGCATCTTCTACAACCAGGCGCGCCTGTCGGCCCGGGGCATCCCCCAGGTCGCCGTGGTCATGGGATCCTGCACCGCGGGCGGTGCCTACGTCCCGGCCATGAGCGACGAGGCGGTGATCGTGCGCAACCAGGGCACGATCTTCCTGGGCGGTCCGCCGCTGGTGAAAGCGGCGACCGGCGAGGAGGTGGATGCGGAATCCCTCGGCGGCGGTGACGTCCACAGCCGCCAGTCCGGGGTGACCGACCATCTTGCCGACAGCGATCCCCACGCCCTTTCCGTCGCGCGCGACATCCTGGCCTGCACGGGCGGCGACAAGCGGGTGCCGCCGGACACCGCCGATGCCCGCGAGCCGCGCTATCCTTCCGACGAGCTCTACGGCATCGTCCCCGGGGACCCGCGCCAGCCGTTCGAGGTGCGCGAGATCATCGCCCGTATCGTCGACGGCTCCGAGTTCCAGGAGTTCAAGGCACTCTACGGCAAGACCCTGGTGTGCGGCTTCGCCCGCCTGTATGGCTACCGGGTCGGGGTCATCGCCAACAACGGGATCCTGTTCTCGGAATCGGCGCTCAAGGGCAGTCACTTCGTCGAGCTCTGCGATCAGCGGGGCATCCCGCTGGTTTTCCTCCAGAACATCACCGGCTTCATGGTCGGGCGGGCGTACGAGAACGCCGGCATCGCCAAGGACGGCGCCAAGATGGTGCACGCCGTCGCCTGCACCCGCGTGCCCAAGTTCACGGTGGTGATCGGCGGCTCCTTCGGGGCCGGCAACTACGCCATGGCGGGGCGCGCCTACCAGCCCCGCATGCTCTGGATGTGGCCCAACGCCCGCATCTCGGTGATGGGCGGGGAACAGGCGGCGAACGTGCTTGCCACGGTGCGGCGCGACGGCATGGAGGCGCGCGGCGAGCACTGGGACCCGGCCGACGAGGAGAGCTTCAGGGAAGGCATCCGCGAGCAGTACGAGAGCCAGGGCAACCCCTGGTACGCGACCGCCCGGCTGTGGGACGACGGCATCATCGACCCGGCCGACACCCGCCGGGTTCTCGGGCTCGCGGTGTCCGCCAGCTTCAACGCTCCGCAGGAGCTGCCCCGCTTCGGCGTGCTCCGGATGTAGCCATGTTCGATACCGTCCTGATCGCCAACCGCGGCGAGATCGCCTGCCGCATCATCGCCACCTGCCGGCGCCTCGGCGTGCGCGCCGTGGCGATCTACTCGGACGCCGACCGCCATGCCCGTCACGTGCGCGAGGCGGACGCCGCGGTGCCGGTCGGACCGGCCGCGCCGGCACAGTCCTACCTGTCGGTGGAACGGATCATCGGGGCCGCGCGGGAATCCGGCGCGGAGGCCATCCATCCCGGCTACGGCTTCCTCTCGGAGAACCCGGCGCTCGCACGCGCCTGCGACGAAGCCGGCCTGGTGTTCGTCGGTCCCCGGCCCGAGACCATCGAGCTGATGGGATCCAAGCGGGCCGCCAAGGAGCGCATGCAGGCGGCCGGCGTGCCCACCGTGCCCGGCTACCACGGCGCCGGCCAGGACCCCGCGCAGCTGGCGCGCGAAGCGGAGCGCATCGGCTATCCGCTGATGATCAAGGCGGTTGCCGGCGGCGGCGGCAAGGGCATGCGCGTGGTCGACGACGCCGGGGGCTTCGGGGAGGCCCTCGAGGGGGCGCAGCGCGAGGCGCGCGGCGCCTTCGGTGGCGACTCGGTGCTGCTGGAGCGCCGCCTGCTGCACCCGCGGCACATCGAGATGCAGGTGTTCGGCGACCGCGAGGGCAACCTGGTGCACCTGTTCGAGCGCGAGTGCTCGATCCAGCGCCGCTACCAGAAGATCATCGAGGAGAGCCCGTCGCCGTTCGTGGACCCGGAGCTGCGTTCCGCGATGGCGGAAGCGGCGCTGGCCGCGGCGCGGGCGGTGGACTATCTCGGCGCCGGCACGGTGGAGTTCATCGTCGACCGCGAGCGCCGCTTCTACTTCATGGAGATGAACACCCGGCTGCAGGTCGAGCATCCGGTCACCGAGGCGATCACCGGCATCGACCTGGTGGAGTGGCAGCTTCGGGTCGCCGCCGGCGAGCCGCTGCCGCTCGCCCAGGAGGAGATCCGCTCGCGCGGCCACGCCATCGAGGCGCGCCTGTACGCGGAGAACCCGGCGCAGGGCTTCGTCCCCTCGGGAGGACCGGTGGACGCCCTGTGCCTGCCCGAACGGGACGCGCACGTGCGGGTCGACAGCGGCATCGAAAGCGGGGATCGCGTGAGCCTGGTGTACGACCCCATGCTCGCGAAGCTGGTGGTCCACGACGACGACCGTGCCGCGGCGGTGGCGCGCCTGCGCGACTGCCTGGGCCAGACCGCCGTCTTCGGGCCCGTGACCAACGTCGAATTCCTGGCCGCGGTCGCCGCGCTGCCCGCCTTCGACCGCGGGGAGGTCGACACCGGCTTCGTCGACACCCACCTGGAGACACTGACGGCGCCGGCCGAGCCGCCGGCGCTGGCGTCGGTGCTGGCCGCGGCCTGGCTGCTGCGCCGCCAGGCGGCGGAAGCCGCCGCGCGGGCGGCGGGCGCGCCGGATCCCGGGTCCCCCTGGCGGCGCCGGGATGCCTGGCAGCTCGCGGGGCTCGCCCGGCAGGTCTTCTACCTCGCGGATGCGGCGGGCGGGGAACGCCGGGTCCTCGCCCGGCCCCGCCCGGGCGGCGGCTGGCAGATCGGGCTCCAGGGCGAGGACAGCCACCTGGTCGGCGAGCCCGGCGGCGAGGGCGCGCTGCTGACGCTGCGCGTCGACGGCCATCCCCGGCGCTGCCGCGTGGTCGCGCACGCGCGCCGGCTGGCGGTGACGCTGGACGGGACCCGCCACCCCTTCCGGATCGCCGACGGCGCCCATGGCAGCGGACCGGCACACGAGGAGGCGGACATGCTCTCGCCGATGCCCGGGCGGATCGTCAAGGTGCACGTCGCGGCCGGCCAGCGGGTGACGGCCGGGACGCCGCTGCTGGTGCTGGAGGCGATGAAGATGGAGTACACCCTGCGCGCCCCCGCCGACGGCGAGGTGGCCGCGGTGCGCTTCACCGAGGGCGACGTGGTGGAGGCGGACGAGCCCCTGATCGAGTTCCACCCGGACGAGGACCCGGCCGACGGTGCGCGCCGGGCAGGAGGCGAAACGGCATGAACTCTTCCGACCATACTCCGGAACGGGTCCGGATCGTCGAGGTCGGCCCGCGGGACGGCCTGCAGAATGAGCCGGGAACGGTGCCGACGCGGACCAAGATCGCGTTCATCGACGCGCTCACCGACGCCGGCCTGCCGGTGATCGAGGCCACCAGCTTCGTCAGCCCGAAATGGATCCCGCAGCTCGCCGACGCCGCCGAAGTGCTCGCCGGCATCCGCCGCCGGGAAGGCGCGGCCTACCCGGTCCTGGTGCCCAACGAGCGGGGCATGGAACGCGCCCTGGCCGCCGGGGCGCGCGAAATCGCGGTGTTTACCGCGGCCTCCGAGGCATTCAACCAGCGCAACATCAACTGCTCCATCGGGGAGTCGCTGGAGCGCTTCCGGCCGGTGCTGGAGCGGGCCCGCGGTGCCTCGGTTCCGGTACGCGGCTACATCTCGTGCGTGCTGGGATGCCCCTACCAGGGGGAGGTCCCGACGGGGGACGTGGTCCGGGTGGCACGGGCGCTGGTCGAGATGGGCTGCCACGAGGTCTCCCTCGGCGACACCATCGGCGTGGGCACGCCGGTCGCGGCCCGCGGCATGCTGCAAGCAGTCGCCGCGCAGGTCCCGGTGGAGCGGCTGGCGGTGCATTTTCACGATACCCGCGGCCAGGCGCTGGCCAACATCCTGGCCTGCCTGGAGGCCGGGGTTGCGACCGTCGATGCCTCGGTCGCCGGGCTCGGTGGCTGCCCCTACGCGCACGGAGCCAGCGGCAACGTCGCCACCGAAGACGTGCTCTACATGCTCCACGGCATGGGCATCGAGACCGGGGTCGACGCCGCCGGCGTGCGGCGCGCCGGCGATCTGATTTGCCGTGCGCTGGGTCGCGACAGCCGCAGCAAGGTAGCCCTCGCCGGCTGACACCGGGCGTTTTGCACGCCTGCCCGTTCGCGGGTAGGCTCCTTCCCGGTCACACCCGCAAGCATCGGAACACGAAGACGATCCATGAGCGAGCCCATCTGGACCCCGTCAGCGCAGCGCGCCGATGCCAGCGGCATGGCGCGCTTCCTGGCCCTCGTACGGGACGAATACGCCCCGGAGATCGCCAACTATGCCGGCCTCTACCGCTGGTCGGTCGAGAACCCGCGGTCCTTCTGGCCGGCCGTCTGGGGCTTCTGCGGCATGCAGGCGTCGCGTTTCTGGCAGGCGGTGCTGGAAGACGGCGACCGCATGCCGGGAGCGCGCTGGTTCCGGGGTGCGGAGCTGAACTTCGCGGAGAACCTGCTGCGGTTCCGGGACTCGCGGCCGGCGATCGTGTTCCGGGACGAGGCGGGCAACCGGGAGATGCTCACCCACGCGCAGCTCTACCGGCAGGTGGCGGGCCTGGCGAGTGCCCTGCGCCGGGCCGGGCTGCGCCCGGGCGACCGGGTCGCCGGCTACCTGCCCAACCGGCCCGAGACGGTGATCGCGATGCTGGCGACCACCGCCTGCGGCGCGATCTGGTCGTCCTGCTCGCCGGACTTCGGCGTCCGGGGGGTGCTGGACCGCTTCGGCCAGATCGAGCCGCGGTTCCTGTTCGCGGCCGACGGCTACTACTACAACGGCAAGCGCTTCGACTGCCTGGGCACGGCCGGGCAGCTGCTCTCGCACCTGCCCTCGGTGCAGCGACTGATCGTGGTGCCGTACACGCGCGATCGGCCCAACCTGCGCGGGCTCAAGCGCGCCACGCGCTTCGACGAGTTCCTCGACCACGGTGCGGCGGAGCTGCGCTTCGAGCAGCTGCCCTTCGATCACCCGGTCTACATCCTGTTTTCCTCGGGCACCACCGGGGCGCCCAAGTGCATCGTGCACGGCGCCGGCGGCACGATCCTGCAGCACCTCAAGGAACATGTCCTGCACACGGACCTGGGCGAGGCCGACACGCTGTTCTACTTCACCACCTGCGGCTGGATGATGTGGAACTGGCAGGTGAGCGCGCTGGCGACCGGGGCCTGTCTGCTGCTCTACGACGGCTCCCCGTTCCAGCCGGGCCCCGAGGCGCTGTGGCAGGTGGTGGAGCAGGAGGCGGTCACCGTGTTCGGCACCAGCGCCAAGTACCTCTCGGCGGTGGAGAAGGCCGGGCTGGCCCCGCGCGAGCGCTTCAACCTGGGACCGCTCAAGACCATCCTGTCGACCGGCTCGCCGCTGCTGCCGGAGGGCTTCGACTACGTCTACCGGCACGTGAAGGAAGACGTCTGCCTGTCCTCGATCTCCGGGGGCACCGACATCGTCTCGTGCTTCGCGCTGGGCAACCCGATGCTGCCCGTGTACCGGGGCGAGCTGCAATGCCGGGGGCTGGGCATGCAGGTTGAGGTCTTCGACGAGAACGGGCACTCGGTGCGCGGGGAGAAGGGCGAGCTGGTGTGCACCGCGCCGTTCCCCTCGATGCCCGTGAGCTTCTGGAACGATCCGGGCGGGCAGCGCTACCAGCGGGCCTACTTCGAGACCTTCCCCGGGGTGTGGAGCCACGGCGACTACGCCGAGCTGACCGAACAGGGCGGCATGATCATCTACGGGCGCTCGGACGCGGTGCTCAACCCGGGCGGGGTGCGCATCGGCACGGCCGAGATCTACCGCCAGGTGGAGGCGCTGGACGAAGTGGTCGAGTCGATCGCCGTGGGCCAGCGCCGGGGCGACGACGAGCGGGTGGTGCTGTTCGTGCGCCTGCGCGAGGGGCTGACCCTGGACGACGCCCTGCGCGGGCGCATCCGGGCGGCGATCCGGGAGAACGCCTCGCCGCGCCACGTGCCGGCCAGGATCCTGCAGGTCGACGACATCCCGCGCACCCGCAGCGGCAAGATCACCGAACTGGCGGTGCGGCGCATCATCCATGGCGAGGACATCGGCAACCGCGAGGCCCTCGCCAACCCCGAGGCGCTCGAGCAGTTCCGCCACCGGCCGGAGCTGGACCATGACTAGCCGGCGGGACCTGCTCACGGCCGCCGGAGGCGCGTGCCCGTGAGCGCCGCGGCCGACTCCCCGCGCGAGCCGACGCCCTGGACGCTCTACCGCAGCGACCTCGAGCGCAACGGGTTCCAGCACGACCCGGCCCAGGAGGCCGCGGTGCGCGCCCTGGACGCCCTCTGCCGGGAGCTCCGCCGGCCGCGTTCCGGCTGGCGACGGCTGCTGCCGGGGATACGTGCGCGGGAGCCGGTCCGGGGCCTGTACCTGTGGGGCAGCGTCGGCCGCGGCAAGACCTACCTGATGGACCTGTTCCACGCTTCGCTGCCGTCGCACAGGGCGATCCGGGTGCATTTCCACCGGTTCATGCGGGAGCTCCACGAGCGGCTGCGCGACCTGCGCGAGCTGCAGGATCCCCTGGCAACCGTTGCGGGCGACATCGCCCGCGAGACCCGGGTGCTGTGCTTCGACGAGTTCTTCGTCTCCGACATCACCGACGCGATGCTGCTCGGTACGCTGCTGGAGCACCTGTTCGCCGGGGGCGTAACGCTGGTGGCGACCTCCAACGTACACCCGGACGGTCTCTACCGGGGCGGCCTCCAGCGGCAGCGGTTCCTGCCGGCGATCGAAAGGCTCAAGCGCCACCTGCGGGTGCTGCACCTCGACGGCAACACCGACTACCGGCTGCGTGCCCTGGATCGTGCCCGCATCTACCACTGGCCCGACGATGCCCGCGCCGAAGCCGGCCTGGCCGAGAGCTTCCGCCGGCTCGCCGGCGAGCCGGCCGACGCGGCGGACCGTGACAGCCTCACGATCGAGGGTCGCCGGGTTGCGGTGCGCCGGCAGCGGGACGGCGTGCTGTGGGTGGATTTCGACACGCTGTGCCGGGGTCCGCGCAGCCAGAACGATTACCTGGAAATCGCGCGCTGCTATCACAGTGTCCTGCTGTCCGGGATACCGGTACTGGACCGGCGCGACGAGGACGCGGCACGGCGGTTCGTGAACCTGGTGGACGTGTTCTACGACCGCTCGGTCAACCTGATCGTCTCGGCGGCGGCGGCTCCCGCGGAGCTCTATCGCGGCCGCCGCCTCGCCTTCGAGTTCCGCCGCACCGTCAGCCGGCTGGAAGAGATGCAGAGCCACGACTACCTGGCCCGGCCGCACCGGCCCTAGGCGGCCTCGCGAGGCGGGCGGCTCCCGCGTGCCGGCCCGTTCAGGGCGAACTTCCTCCCTGCAGGGTGGCCGGACCCGAGGCCAGGCGGCGCAGCTCGCGCACCCCGACGGCCAGTGCGGCCGGCTCCGGCCGACCCGCCGCGCGGATGTCCCCCACCAGCCGCTGGAAGCGTTCGAGCGCTTCGCGGTTGGCTTCCATCCAGGCCTCCAGGTGCCCGTCCGTGAGCGGCCGGTCTCCCGGCGCATCGGCCAGCGCGCTGCGCACCAGGCTCGCGTACTGACCGTAGAGGTCCTCCCGCAGCCCGTTGCGCGCGCGTGCCCGCCAGTGATCGCTGGTGGACAGCTTGTCCACCTCCTCGACCAGCCAGTCCAGCCCCAGCTCGGCGGCCAGGCGGAAGTACAGGCTGGCCACCCCCTGGACCGGCAGGTCCGTCTCGCGCGCGGCCGCGACGATATCCAGGGCGGGGAACAGCGCCTCGAGCCCGGCCATGCGCCGCGCCACCTCGGCCGACGCCCCCGCTTCCTCGTAGCGGGACACTGCGGCCAGCCATTCCTGCGCGTCGTTGTCCGGCACCAGCTCCGGCCATGCGCGTGCCAGCTCGGATACACCGCCGGCGTGGTTCTCGACCGCGGCGGACACGTCCGAAGCGCTGCCGGGCCGCCCCAGGAACCAGCGCGTGCCGTGCTCCAGCAGCGCGCCGATCGCGTTCATCATCTCCACCTGGACCGCGCCGTCCACGCGGCCGTCCAGCTGCTCCACGGCGGTCCACATGCTGCGCGCATCGAAGATCTCGCGGGCGCAGGCGTAGGCGCGCGCCACTTCCGCCGCGCTGGCGCCGAGCTCGTCCTCGAGGCGCTGCGCGAAGGTCACTCCCATGCGGTTGATCATGCTGTTGGTGACCGCATTGGCGATGATTTCCCGACGCAGCCGGTGCGCGTACATCCAGTCGCGGAAGCGGCCGCGCAGGGGATCCGGGAAGTACAGCTCCAGCTCCTGCTCCAGGTACGGATCCTCGGGCACGCTGGACTCCCGCAGGGCGTCGTATACGGCAATCTTGGCGTAGCACAGCAGAACCGCCAGCTCCGGACGCGTGAGGCCGGTGTTGCGGGCCCGGCGCAGGCTGAGCTCCTCTTCGTCGGGCAGGAACTCCAGCGCGCGATCCAGCCCTGCCGTGGCCTCGAGGCGGCCGATCAGGAACGCGTGCTCGTCCAGCTGACCGGCGGCGTTGGCCTCCATCATGCTGATCGCCTGCGTCTGCAGGTAGTTGTCGCGCAGGACCAGCCCCGCCACTTCGTCGGTCATGTCCCGCAGCAGCCGGTCGCGCTCGGCCAGCGTCAGCAGGCCCTCTTCCATGACCCCGTTGAACAGGATCTTGATGTTGACCTCGTGGTCGGAGCAGTCGACCCCGGCCGAGTTGTCGATGAAGTCGGTGTTCAGCCGCCCGCCGGCGAGCGCGTACTCGATCCGCCCGAGCTGTGTCATGCCCAGGTTGCCGCCCTCGCCCACCACGCGGCAACGCAGCTCGGCGCCGTGCACGCGCACGGCGTCGTTGGCACGGTCTCCCACGCTCAGGTTGGCCTCGTGGCTGGCCCTGACGTAGGTGCCGATGCCGCCGTTCCAGAGCAGATCCACGGGCGCGCACAGGATGGTCCGGATCAGCTCCTGCGGGGTCAGCGACTCGGCGTCGACGTCCAGGACCCGACGCATCTCCGGGGTCAGACGGATCGACTTGGCGCTGCGCGGGAACACCCCGCCGCCGGTCGAAATCCGGTCGCTGTCGTAGTCGCTCCAGGCCGAGCCCGGCGTGTCGAACAGGCGCTTGCGCTCGACGAAGCTGGCCTCCGGGTCCGGATCGGGATCGACGAAGATGTGCCGGTGATTGAACGCCGCCACCAGCCGCACCCGGTTCGACAGCAGCATGCCGTTGCCGAACACGTCGCCGGACATGTCGCCTATGCCCACCGCGGTGAACGGCTCGCTGTCGAGGTCGTGGCCCATCTCCCGGAAATGGCGGCGCACGGATTCCCAAGCGCCGCGGGCGGTGATCGCCATTTCCTTGTGATCGTAGCCGCTGGATCCGCCGGAGGCGAAGGCGTCGCCCAGCCACAAGCCGTACTCGTGCGCGATGCCGTTGGCGATGTCGGAGAAGCTCGCCGTGCCCTTGTCGGCGGCCACCACCAGGTACGGATCGTCATCATCCAGCCGCACCAGGTCGGGCGGCGAGACGCATTCCTCCCCGACGTAGTTGTCGGTGAGGTCCAGCATGCTGCGCATGAAGGTGCTGTAGCAGGCGATCACTTCCTGCTGCACCGCCTCGCGGCCGCCGCCTTCGGGCAGCCGCTTGCAGACGAAGCCACCCTTGGCCCCGACCGGCACGATGACCGCGTTCTTGACCATCTGGGCCTTCATCAGTCCCAGTACCTCGGTGCGAAAATCCTCGCGCCGGTCGGACCACCGGATGCCGCCGCGGGCCACCTTGCCGCCGCGCAAGTGCACGGCCTCCACCGCCGGCGAGTAGACGAAGATCTCGTAACGCGGGCGCGGCTCCGGCAGCTGCGGGATCGTTTCCGGATCGAGCTTGACCGAGATCGCCGCCTTGGGCTCGCCGTCCGCCGTCGCCTGGAAGTAGTTGGTCCGCACGGTGGCGCGAACGACGTGCAGGAATCCCCTCAGGATCCGGTCGTGGTCGGCGCTGGCGACCCGGTCGAGGGCATCGTCCAGCGCCTGCGCCAGCGCCAGGCAGTCGCGCTCGCGGCCTTCGGTGGCGGACGGATCGAAGCGTCGCTCGAACAGCTCCACCAGCCGCGCGGCCACCGGGGCGTGCTCGGCCAGGGTCTGCTCCATGTAGCTCTGGCTGAAGCTGACCCCGGTCTGGAGCAGGTACTTGCAGTACATCCGCAGCACGCTGACCTGGCGCCAGCCCAGGCCGGCCAGCAGGGTCAGGCGATTGAAGCCGTCGTTCTCGATGCCGCCGTGCCAGACCCGGGCGAACGCTTCCTCGAAGGCGGACCGCGCGTCCTCGACCACCACCGGCTGATCGCAGTGCAGGGTGAAATCGTGCAGCCAGAGGGCCTCGCTGCCGTCGGGATGGACCTCGTACGGGTGCTCGCTGAGAACCCGCAGCCCCATGTTCTCCAGCACGGGCAGCACGTCCGACAGGTACAGCTGCTCGCCGGGCTGCAGCAGCTTGAGCCCCAGCCGGTCGCCGGCACCGGTACGCGAGCGATAGAGGTGCATCTGCAGCGCGCCGGTGCCTCGCAGGGCTTCGGCCCGCCCGATATCCTCGACCGCCTCGGCCGCGTTGAAATCCTCGCGGTACCCGGCCGGGAACGCCCTGGCGTAGCGCCGGTACAGCGGCACCGCCGCGTCCTCGCCGTGGCGGCGCGCGAGCGCCGTCCAGAGCTCGTCCTGCCAGGTGCGCACCGCATCGACCACGCTCGCCTCGATGCTTTCCACCTCCGGCGAGGGCGCTTCCGGATCGCGGCAGCGCACGATGACATGGACCCGGGCCAGCGGCGAGTCCCCTACCTGCACGGTGGACTCGGCATCGTGGCCGTCCAGCAGACGGCACAGGAGCGCCTCCACGCGTTCGCGCACTTCCCGCTGGTAGCGGTCGCGCGGGATGAACACCAGGCAGGAGTAGAAGCGCCCGTAAGGATCGCGCCGCAGGAACAGCCGGGTGCGCTGGCGTTCCTGAAGGTTGAGGATCCCGGTGGTGATCTCGAGCAGCTCGGTGTCGGCGGCCTGGAACAGCTCGTCCCGGGGAAGAGTATCCATGATGTTGAGCAGCATGCGCCCGGCGTGACTGGTCGGGCGCAGACCGGAAGCGCGCATGACCCGTTCCACCTTGCCCCGCAGCAGCGGAATGCCGCGTGGACTGCGATGGTAGGCGCCGGCCGTGTACAGGCCCACCAGGCGGCTCTCGCCGACGACCTCGCCACGGGCGTCGAAGCGCTTGACCGCAATGCTGTCGAGATAGGAGGCACGGTGCATCGTGGAGCGGGAATCCGCCTTGGTCAGCACCAGCAGCGTCCCTTCGGCGGGCGCGGTGCCCAGGCCATGGGGCAGGACCTGCTCGGCTTGCGTGACGCGGCTCCCGGGCCGGCGCAGCACGCCCAGCGCACTGCCGGGATCGAGCCGCAGCTGCTGCCTGCCGTCCTCCTCGTGCAGATCGTAGTCCGCCACCCCGACGAAGGTGAAATGGTCTTCCGCCACCCAGTCGAGGAACGCCATCACCTCGCGCAGCGCCGCGGGATCGACGCCGGGGGTGCCTTCCAGCCCCTGGCACAGCGACAGCGCGCGACTGCGCATCGGCTGCCACTGCTCCACCGCGATCTTCACGTCGGCCATCACCGACTCCAGTTCCTCGCGGATCTGCTCGGGCTCGACGCGCTCCGGCGGATGCGAGACCTCCACGTGGATGAAGGATTCCAGCTGCCCCGCCCCGGAGTCGCTTTCGGCCTCGACCACCTCGCGCAGGCGGCCCTCGCTGTCGCGCTGCACGGTGAGGATGGGATGGATGGTGAGGTCGACGGTCAGCCCCAGGCGCTGGAGCGCAGCCAGGGTCGAATCCAGCAGGAACGGACGGTCATCGTTGACCATTTCGACCACGGTGTCCGCCGAGGTCCAGCCGTGGGTCTGCTCCTCGGCGCGGAAGACCCGGACGATCGAGCGCCCCGGCGTGCGCACCGAGCCGAACTGGCGGTGCGCGAGCGCGGCGGCGCAGAGATCGGCCGCCGGCCGGGAAAGCATGTCGTCTTCCGGTACCGGGCGGAAATATTCCCGCAGGAACTGCACCACCGGTTCGGGATCGGTCGCGCTGAACTTCTCGCGCGCCAGCGCCAGGATTTCCTCGAGGACCGTGCTCTTTCGGCTCGCGATTGTGACAGACACCCTGCCTCCCTCTGGCATGCCCGCGCGGCATGCCACTTGCGCAATCTCCTCGCGATCCCGCGAAAACCGCGTGCCGCATCTTCCAGGGTCGCAAGTCCGGTGCGGCGCGGGGCCGGACCGGGGGAGTCAGCGTCGCTCAGGGCTCGAGACGGCCGCGCCGGTCCGGATGGCCGATCGGATCGGGTTCAGCATACCGGCTGCGCGCCACTGCACCAAAGTCGGTCACGCGATCGGGGCGCGGCCGGGCGGTCGCGCCCCGATCCCGATGACCCGCCGGCGATGTGTCCGGGATGCGGCCCCGGAAGCGTGCTACTCGGCCACCGCGTCCGGCTGCGTCTCCGGCGTGGCGGCCTGGAACGAGGCCAGGGTCATGCAGTTGCGGTAAATGCTGCGTACGCTCGGGTAACGCGAAAGGTCGTAATCCAGCTCGATCGCGTCGTGCACCTGCGGGACCAGGCACACATCCGCGATCGTCGGGTGCTCGCCGTGGCAGAATCCGCCCGTGTCCGGGCTCTTGGAGAGCAGGATCTCGGCGGCGTCGAGCCCCTCGGTGACCCAGTGGTTGTACCACATCCGGATCTTGCGCTCGCTCACCTTCATGCCGTCGCGCAGCATCGACTGCACGCGCAGGTTGTTCAGCGGCTGGATGTCGGACGCGAACAGTTGCGCCAGCGAGCGCACCCGTGCCCGTCCCGGCAGGTCGCGCGGCAGCAGCGGCCGGGTCGGATAGGCTTCCTCCAGGTACTCGATGATGGCCAGAGACTGGGTGATGACCAGATCCTCGTCCACCAGGACCGGTGCCAGCCCCTGGGGATTGACCGCCCGGAACTGGGGCGAGTTCTGCTCACCGCCGTTCTGCCCGCGGAGGTTGATGAAGCGGGATTCGTAGGCGAGGCCTTTCAGGTTCAGGGCGATTCGCACGCGCTGGGCCGCAATGCTCCTGTAGTAGGTATACAGTTCCATGCTGGGATCCCCATGCTGTCGACTGTTCGGCGCGCGCCGGGGATGATCGGGCCGGCTGCAGCGGCACGGGGATCTCCCGGCATGCAGGCGGTGCCGTCGGCGCATGCCCGGAGGCGCGGTTCGCGCCCTCCGGTGGCGGGGATCATCCGGTTTCCGCCGAATGCCTCCCCGGTCTCGCTCCGCTCCGCGTGCGGGATTCCGGGGATCGTCCGGCCCGGTCGGCAGGTATCTCGCCCCGGAAAGGGCGGGCCTCCCCGGCCGCTGACGAAAATCCCGGGGAAGCGGGGCGAAGGGAAAGTGGCGCGCCCGGGAGGATTCGAACCCCCGACCTCTTGGTTCGTAGCCAAGTGCTCTATCCAACTGAGCTACAGGCGCATCCGATCCGGCGCGTGATTATCCGAATGCCGGTAGGGGCTGTCAAGCTGCCGCCGTCGGCACGTTACGGATCAAGGACTAAGTCGGCCTGCCGCGTCGGGTCACCCCGCTCGCGGCGCAGCGCCGCGCTCACGCGTCCGCGCGCAGCTCCGCGACGGGTGACAGCACCACGTGCAGCAGCAGGGCAAGGGTGCCGGAGCCGGCGACGACCGCCGACATCGGCAGAGCCGAGCCCGACGGTAACACGCCCACGATCACCGAGGCGATCGTCGCTGCTGCGAACTGCAGGGTGCCGAAAAGCGCCGCTGCCATGCCGGCACTGGACCCGAACGAGCGGAGCGCGAGCCCGATGGCGCTCGGCATGACGGCACCCGTTAACGCCACATAGCCGAACAGGCCGAGCTCGATACCCCACACGCCGCCGAAACCTCCGGCGGAGACGGCCAACAAGAGCACTCCGAACGCCGACTGGAAGAGCTGCGCCGTCAGCAACACGCGCCGCGTCCTTCGCCTTCGCAAGAGCCGGGCATTCAGCTGCGAGAAAACCACGATCCCGAGCGCGTTGGCGCCGAAGAACCAGCCAAAATCCTGCGCCGGTACGTGGAACAGGTCGATGAACACGTGCGGGCTTCCGGTGATATAGGCGAACATCCCCGCGTTGCTGATGCCGCCGGCAAGGGAAAATGCCAGGAAACGGCGATCCGCGAGGATCGCACGGTAATCGCGGAGGATCTGCAACGGATGCATGGCCCGCGCCGATCCACCGTGCGCCGCGGGGAGTCGAATGTAGACAGCACCGAGCACCAGGCCCCCGATGGCGCACTGCAGGACGAAGATGGACTGCCAGCCGAAGGAGACCAGGAGGTAGCCCCCGATCAACGGGGCCAGCAGGGGTGCCATGCCGAGCACCAGCATCGTGTAGGAGAAGATGCGGGCGCCTTCGTCGGGGGGGAACAGATCGCGCACGCATGCGCGCGCAATGACGACGCAGGCACACGCACCGACAGCCTGCACGAAGCGCAGCCCTGTCAGCCACCCGGCACCCTGGCAAAGCGCGCAGGCGGCGGATGCTGCCGCGAACAGCACGAGTCCTCCGTACAGGGGCGCTCTGCGGCCGAAACGATCGGTCAGGGGCCCGAACACGGACTGGCCCAGGCACAGGCCGAGCAGGCCCGCGGCCACGGTGTGCTCGATCGCCCCGATCGAACTCTGGAAGTCCCTGGCGATCGCGGGCAGCGCCGGCAGGTACATGTCGTTGGACAGGGGCGCAAACGCCATCAGTGCCCCGAGGATCGCGATCGTTTCGATACGCCGGGCACCCGTGAGCGGTTTGACGGCTGACCGATCGCACGGCTTCATCCGGTACTCCTTGCTGGCACAGTTTGCCGACGGCGGCCATGGCGGGACCCGGAGCGGGGCCCGTCGGCTTCGCCTGACCGTCAGGGGCGTCGGGTCGGAACGTTGACGTGGAAAGCCCGCTTCGGATGCCGAGCGTCGCGACACCCCGGCGGTGCCGTACCCGCGGAACCGGTGCGGTCGATTGCCCGCCGCGGGACTCCCGAATCCGGTCGGGCGCGCGGGAAGGGCGCGCCCCGGTCGCCCGTCCCCGTCGATCCGCCGTCGCTGGACAACTCCGGCATACGGCATCGACGGGAACGGCCCTCCGGCGAAGGTCACGCGTTCGCGCCGTACGGCCACGGTGCAGAGTACCTGAATTTGGCAAGCGGGGCCGCGCTGCTGCTTCTCCCGGAACCGGGCGGTTTCCGGAAAGATCGAGGAGAGAGGGATTACTCGGGCCTCACGGCCCTCGCCCCGGCGGGGCCGGTGCCTTCGGCACCGTTCCGGATCGCTTCCGCGATCCGGTCGAACCCGGAACATTCGAGCTTCGAGGGTTCGAATCCAGCCTTCTATACATCTTCCCCGAGGGGGGCCTGCGACCCCCCTCGGGGAAGATGGCGGAGAGAGAGGGATTACTCGGGCCTCACGGCCCTCGCCCCGGCGGGGCCGGTGCCTTCGGCACCGTTCCGGATCGCTTCCGCGATCCGGTCGAACCCGGAACATTCGAGCTTCGAGGGTTCGAATCCAGC
>Ga0209921_1000022_pt1 | contig 90613 bp, 83 predicted proteins | sample SalPonF2_C_D2_MG_FD_185730 | JGI IMG/M metagenome (GOLD analysis project Ga0209921, IMG submission 185730) | Salt pond soil microbial communities from South San Francisco under conditions of wetland restoration - Salt Pond MetaG SF2_C_D2_MG... ...
CTGCTGGCGGAGATCGAGTCCATCGAGGTGCCACGGCTGCCCGAGTTCGAAGACCGCGAGGTGGTGATGGAGGCCCGCGGCATCGCCCAGAACCACTATGTGCGCGAGGCCTACAACCGCACCATCGACAGCTACTCGAAGATGTGGCAGCACCACTTCGAGTTCCTGCTGCTGGGCTACGGGGCCTACATGACCTTCCTCGATTTCTGCAAGTCGTGTTTCCCGGAGATCGAGGACCAGACGGTGGCGCGGATGGTCGGCGGCATCGACATGATCATTCTGCGACCGGACGAGGAGCTGAAGAAGCTGGCGAGGCTGGCCGTCGAGCTCGGCGTGGACGACGAGTTCACCGGCGAGCGAAGCGCTGCGGAAGTGCTGAGCGCGCTGGACGGGCGCGGCGATGCCGGGCGCAAGTGGAAGGAAGCGCTGGAGCAGGCGCGCGAGCCGTGGTTCAACATGCTCACCGGCGACGGTCTGTACCACCACCATCGGCGCTGGAACGATGACCTGTCCGTGCCGTTCGCCGCCCTGGCGAACTACACCGGCCAGGTGCGCGAAGGCGCCAGCCTGGAGCGGCCGACCGAGCAACTGCGGCAGGAACGCGAGCGGATCGCGCAGGAATACCGCGAGCTGCTCATCAGCGACGAGGACCGCCGGTCCTTCGACCAGATGCTGGGGCTGTGCCGCCTGGTGTTCCCGTACGTCGAGGAGCACAAGTTCTACTGCGACCAGTGGTTCCCGGGACTGTTCTTCAACAAGATCCGGGAGTTCGGCGCGCTGCTGCAGCGCTTCGGCGTGCTGGAGGACGGCGAGGACGTGTTTCACCTGCACTACACGGAGGTCGAGCAGGCGCTGGCGGACGTGGCGCTGGCGTGGGCTGCCGGCACGCCGCCGGTGGGCGCCGACCACTGGCAGCCGATCGTGGCGCAGCGCAAGCAGTGGCTGGACCGGTTCTCGGACTGGGACGCGCCGCCGGCGCTCGGACCGGTGCCGGAGACCATCGGCGACCCGGCGGTGCAGATGCTCTGGGGCATCACCAAGGACAGCCTGGCGCGGTGGTCGCAGCCGAAGGAGGAGCAGGAGGCCGGCCGGATCGTGGGCTTTGCGGCCTCGCGCGGGGTGGTCGAGGGCCCGGCGCGGGTGCTGCACAGCGTCAACGAGATCGGCCGGATCCGCGAGGGCGAGATCCTGGTCTGCCCCGTGACCAATCCCAGCTGGGGGCCGGTCTTCAGCAAGATCAAGGCGGCCGTGTCCGACATCGGCGGCACCATGTCGCACGCGGCCATCGTCGCGCGGGAGTACGGCATGCCGGCGGTGGTGGGCACCGGCGACGGCACCCAGCGGATCCGCACCGGCCAGCGCCTGCGCGTGGATGGCGGGACCGGGGTGGTGACGATTCTGGACTGAGACGGGCGCGACGCAGCGCGCCGGACCGTTCCGATCCGCCAGGCGGCGGACGCACAACTTGCAGGAGGAACATGACGACATGGACCCGGACAGACTCGTAGCGATCGACGTTCACACGCATGCAGAGGTTTCCTGCCGGCAGCCGCGGGACGAGTACGGCAAGGAGTTCGACGAGGCGGCCGACCGCTACTTCAAGAACAGCTCCCGGCCCACCATCCCGGAGACCATCGAGTACTACCGTGAGCGCAACATCGGGCTGATCATGTTCACCGTGGATACGGAGGCGGAGATGGGCCGGCGCCGGATCTCCAACGAGGAGATCGCCGAGGCCGCGGCCGAGAACAGCGACATGATGATGGCCTTTGCCAGCATCGACCCGCACAAGGGCAAGATGGGGCTGCGCGAGGCGCGTCGGATGATCGAGGACTACAAGATTTCCGGATTCAAGTTCCATCCGACGGCGCAGGGGTTCTTCCCGAACGATCGCATGGCGTACCCGTATTACGAGCTGATCGCCGAGGCGGGTCTGCCGGCGATCTTCCACAGTGGACATTCCGGGATCGGCACGGGCATGCCCGGCGGCGGCGGGATGCGCCTGAAGTACTCGAACCCGATCCACCTGGACGACGTGGCGGCCGACTTCCCGGAGATGACGGTGATCATCGCGCATCCGTCGTTTCCCTGGCAGGACGAGGCGTTGTCGGTCTGCCTGCACAAGCCCAACGTGTACATCGACCTGTCGGGCTGGTCACCGAAGTACTTCCCGCCGCAGCTGGTGCACTACGCCAACACCATGCTGCGCAAGAAGATGCTTTTCGGCTCGGATTTCCCCCTGATCCGCCCGGACCGCTGGCTCCGGGATTTCGAGGAGGCCGGCTTCCGCGACGAGGTGCGTCCCCTGATCCTGAAGGACAACGCCGTGCGCATGCTGGGACTGAAGTCCTCCGACCGTGCGTGACCGCGAGCCGGCGCGCGATCCGCTGATGAAGCCGGCAGGCGGGGCCGCGGTGGTATCCTGAGCCGTTCCTGCCGGGAGGCGGCGGGGCGAGCGATGCGTCGCCGCCCACCCGGCAATTCCTCCGGCAGCACGAGCGAGGATCATCCATGCTGACGAGCCCGAGCCCGGCGCAGGGGCGCCCCGGCGCGCACGAGGTGGCGGCATGAAGGCACTCGTGTGCCGTGCCGTTGCCGATGACGTCACGAGCGCGCGCGTCGAGGAGGTGGCGCTTCCCGGTCCGGGACCGAAGGAGGTGCGCATCGCGGTGCGCGCCGCCGCGGCGAACTTTCCGGACGTCCTGATGATCCGGGGCAGGTATCACCGCAAGCCCGGGCTGCCCTTCGTCGTCGGCGGCGAATGCGCCGGCGAGGTGGTGGAGGCGGGTCCGGAGGTACGCCGGTGGAAGCCGGGGGACCGCGTAGTGGGCGGCGCCTTCACCGGTGGATTCGCCGAGCAGCGCGTGCTGCCCGAGACCAGCCTGCGCCGGGTCCCGGACACGGCCGGTTTCGCCACCGCGGCCTGCTTTACCACCGCCTACCTCACCGCATACGTGTCGCTGGTGCGCCGCGGGGCGCTGCAGCGGGGCGAGACGCTGCTGGTGCACGGCGCCTCCGGCGGCGTGGGCCTGGCGGCGGTGGACCTGGGCCGGCTCCTCGGGGCGCGCGTGATCGCGACCGCCTCGCGCCGGGAGAAGCGCGCGTTCCTGGAGCAGTACGGGGCCGCTCACGTGCTGCCGTCGTCCGGGTTCCGCGAGGCGGTGAAGGAGCTCACGGGCGGGGCCGGGGCCGACGTGATCTACGACCCGGTGGGCGGGGACGTATTCGACGAGTCGGTGCGCTGCGTCGCCTTCGGCGGCCGGCTGCTGGTGGTCGGGTTCGCCGCGGGCCGGATTCCCTCGATCCCGGTGAACCTGCCGCTGATCAAGGGGTTCTCGGTGGTCGGCGTGCGCGCGGGCGAGTACGGCCGGCGGTTTCCCGGGAGGGGCCGCGAGAACCTCGCCGCGATCGACGCGCTGCTGGCGCGGGGCGAGATCCACCCCCACATCCACGCCCGGTTCCCGCTGGCACGCGCGACCGAGGCATTGCAGATGCTGACCACGCGCCGCGTGATCGGAAAGGTGGTGGTGGAGCCGTGAGCCCGGCCCGGGCGGTCCCGGGACGTACGCCGCGCCCGGCTGCCGGCGCCGGCCGCGGATGGTAGACTGCCGCCCCATGCAGGACCCGCTTGCGACAACCGGGCCCGACCGGCGCCTCAGCGTCGCGCCGATGATGCAGTGTACTGACCGCGACGACCGTTACCTGCTGCGGCTGCTGTCGCGGCGCGTGCTGCTGTACACGGAGATGGTAACCGCCGCGGCGCTGTTGCACGGCGATGCGGAGCGCCTGCTCGCCTTCGATTCAGTCGAGCACCCGGTGGCGCTGCAGGTCGGCGGCAGCGATCCGCGTGCGCTGGCGCGGGCGGCCCGCCTCGGGACCTGGGCCGGCTACGACGAAATCAATCTCAACGTCGGCTGTCCCAGCGACCGCGTGCAGCAGGGCCGCTTCGGCGCCTGCCTGATGGCGGAGCCGGCACTCGTGGCCGAGTGCATCGCCGCCATGCAGGCGGAGGCAGCCGTGCCGGTGACCGTGAAGACCCGGATCGGCATCGATCACCACGACAGCTACGAGGAGCTGTGCCGCTTCGTGGAGACCGTGGCCGGGGCGGGCTGCCGCGTCTTCTCGGTGCATGCCCGCAAGGCCTGGCTGCGGGGCCTGAGCCCGCGGCAGAACCGGGAGGTGCCGCCGCTGCGCTACGAAATCGTGCACCGGCTCAAGCAGGACTTTCCGGGGCTCACGATCGTGATCAACGGCGGCATCAGGGATCTCGACTCGGTGCAGGAACAGCTCCGACGCGTCGACGGCGTGATGATCGGCCGGGCGGCCTACCATGATCCCTGGATGCTCGCCGGGGCGGACCGGCGCGTGTTCGGCGACGACGGCCCGGCGGTGAGCCGCCAACAGGTGCTGCAGACCTACGTCCGGCACGTGCGCCAGCAGCTGGAGCAGGGCGCACGCCTCCAGCGCATGGCGCGTCACGTGCTGGGCCTGTTCCAGGGACTCCCCGGGGCGCGGGCGTTCCGGCGCCACATCAGCCGGAACGCCCCTCGGCGTGGCGCCGGGGCCGAGGTGCTGGAGGACGCCGCGCGCCTGGTGCGAGAGCCCGGGGCGGAGTCGATGCGCCGCAGCGCCTGAAGGCACCCCGGCTCCCCTTCAGCCGGCCGTTGCCTCCGTCGCCTGGCGGGACACGCGGGACGTCCCGAGGATCATGTCCACCGCTTTCTCCGCGATCATCAGCGTCGGTGCGTTGGTATTGCCGCTCACCAGCTGCGGCATCACCGAGGCGTCGACCACCCGCAGCCCCTCGAGACCCTGCACCTTCAGCTCGGGATCCACGACAGCCAGGTCGTCGATCCCCATGCGACACGTTCCGACCGGGTGATAGATGGTTTCGGCGCGGCGGCGTACGAAGTCCTTCAGGCCCTCGTCGTCGGTCACTCCCGGCCCCGGGTGCAACTCCCGGCCGACGAGCCTCGCCAGCGGGCCCGACTGGAAGATCCGGCGGGCAATGCGTACGCCCTCGACCATCACGGCGAGATCCACCTCGCTGTCGAGGTAGTTGGGGAAGATCGCGGCGTGGGACGCCGGGTCGGCCGACGCCAGGCGGATGCGCCCACGACTCTCGGGGCGCAGGGCGCACAGGTGCAGCGTCATGCCCTTCTCCGAGACCGGCACGCGCCCGTGCTGCTCCATGTTCGCCGGCAGGAAATGCAGCTGCACGTCGGGCCGCTCGAGATCCTCGCGCGTGCGCACGAAACCGCCCGCCTCGGCGGCATTCGAGGTCCCCGGCCCATTGCGGGTGAACAGGTAGCGCAGCGCCACGCCGAGGCGCTGCAGGGTATTGAAGTTGTAGGTCCCGGACGCGTCGGTAGCACAGTTGACGCAGACGTCGAGATGATCCTGCAGGTTCTCGCCGACCCCCGGGAGGTCGGCCACCGTGTCGATTCCGTGTTCCCGAAGGTGCGCGGCCGGACCGACGCCGGAGAGCATCAGCAGCTGCGGGCTGTTGACGGCACCGCCGGCGAGCAGCACCTCGCGCGCCGCCTCGGCACGGACGGTCTGCCCCTTGTGCCGATACTCGACCCCGGTGGCGCGCCGGCCGTCGAACAGCACCCGGCTGGCCAGCGCGTCGGTGAGCACGGTCAGGTTGGAGCGATCCATGGCAGCGCGCAGGTAGGCGACCGCGGTGCTGCACCGGCGCCCGTCGCGCTGGGTGACCTGGTAGCGCCCGAAGCCCTCCTGTCTCGGGCCGTTGAAATCGTCGTTGGAGGGATGACCCGCGGCCCGTGCCGATTCCAGAAACGCGTCGGTGAGCGGATTGCGGTAGCGCAGGTCGGATACCGCGAGCGGTCCGGCCACGCCGTGGAATTCGTCCTCGCCGTGCTCCTGGTCCTCGGACAGGCGGAAGTAGGGCAGCACGTCCGCGAACGACCAGCCGCTGTTGCCGAGTGCGGCCCAGTGGTCGTAATCCTCGCGCGCGCCGCGGATGTAGCACATGGCATTGATCGAGCTGCTGCCGCCGAGCACCTTGCCGCGCGGCCAGTAGAGCCGGCGGTTCTCGAGGTGGGGCTCGGGCTGTGTCTCGTACTCCCAGTTCTCGGGTCCGCCGGGCACCAGCTCGCTGAGTCCCGCGGGCATGTGAATCTTGAAGCTCCGGTCGGGCCCGCCGGCCTCCAGCAGCAGCACGCGGGTGCTGCCGTCGGCGCTGAGGCGCTCCGCCAGGGCGCAGCCCGCGGTGCCGGCCCCCACGATCACGAAGTCGTACATCGTCGTCTCCTCAATGGCATCCACCAGTGTTCCTCCGCGGCATGTGCCGCCAGGCTGGCTAACGATAGTACCAATCTTCCGGAAGGTGTCGTCAGGTCCGCGCAAACGAAAACGGCCGGCCCGTGGGGCCGGCCGTCTGCGGGGCAGTCGCCCCTCGCGGGCGGTCAGTAGTTCGACCCGGAGCCGCTCTGGTTCGAGTTCATCTCACCGGTGCCGGACGAGCCGCTGCTCGTCGAGCCGCCGTTGCCGTTCTGCTGGGTTGTGGCGCCCGGCTGCTGCTGTTGCTGGGTGTTGTTCTTCTGCTGGCATCCGACCAGCAGGCCGGTGCAGAGCAGGGCAACGGAAACCAGGGTCGTGAGTCGCATCGACATAACAGCATCCTCCTTGAACGGGTGCGTGGTCACGCTAACGCATAGCGTGGTTTTCTGGCCATGCGCATCGGGCCGGCGTCGCCACGACAATCCCTTTTTCCTCGCCATTCCGGGCGTGGACGGCGCGTCATTTGTATCCCGGACGGGCCGCGCCTGCAAGGAGGCGTTGCTTCAGGCCGGTCGGGCCGCACCCGTGGCGCTCTCGAGGATCTCCCCCGCGGCGCGCTCGCCCGACTGGATGGCGCCGTCCATGTAGCCGTTCCAGACCGTGGCGGTCTCGGTCCCCGCCCAGTGCACCGGACCCACCGGCTCCCGCAGCACGCTCCCGTAGCGCGTCATCACCGCCGGGGGCATGATCGCCACGTAGCAGCCCGCGCTCCAGGGGTCCGCACACCAGTCCTTCTCGATGTAGTCGACCGGCCGTGCCGCCTGCTCGCCGAACAGCGTGGTGAACTGTTGCACGACCGCGTCCCGGCGCTCCTGCGCCCCCCGCGCGCCCCAGTCCCGGGCGCGGTCGCCGAGCACGAAGCCGAGCAGCGCCCCGTGACGTCCGTCCGGGGCGCTGTCGTCGAAGGTGATCGCCATCGGACCGGTGTCGCTCACCGATTCGCCGGACTCGCCCCGTTCGCGCCAGAACGGGCGCTCGTAAATGGCGATGCATTTCATCACCGATCCCATGGGCATGCGGTGCATGAGCTGCAACCGGCGTGGCGGCAGCTCGGGCTGCCAGTCGATGCGACCCGCCAGCGGCGGGGCCATCGCGGCCACGACGCGGTCGCAGCGCACGCTCCCCGAGTCGGTGATCACCTCCGCGCCCGAGGGTCCCCGGTGGACGCCGCGCACGGGGGTCTCCAGGCGGACCTCGCCCCCGGCTTCCCGAACCGCCTCCGCCAGGCGCTCCGCGAGCTGCTGCGTTCCGCCCACCACGCGGGTCTGCTGGGCGCCGCCCTCGATCTCCAGCATCTGCATGAAGTTGCCGCCGGAAGCGGCGTAGAACAGGAAATGCAGCAGCGAAAGCTCTTCCGGCTCGGCCGAGAACACGGCGTTCACGGCCACGCGGAACATTTCCCGGGTGACGCGGGTGCGCACATTGCGTCGCATCCAGGTCGCCAGGGTGGTGCCGTCCCACTCGGCCGCGCCCGGAGAGTTCCAGGGCGCGCCGGTATCTACCCGGCGCGCCAGCCGGTCCACCTTCGACAGGGCCAGCTGGAGGTCGACCAGGTTGTGCGGTGGCAGCGAGGGGATGGTGCCCTTGTAGGTCCGGTGGCGGCCCCGCAACAGCAGGTGCTTGCGGCCGCTGCTGTACTGCTCGAGGGTTTCCAGTCCCAGCTCTTCCACCAGGGCCAGCGCGCGCTTCTGGGTCGGTCCCAGCCACTGTCCACCCACGTCCACCGCGGTTCCGTCACCGGACTGCACGGTGCACGTTCGTCCGCCGAGGCGGTCGCGCGCCTCGAGCACGATTACCGAGCGTCCCTGTACGGCCAGTCGCCGGGCGGCGCTCAGGCCGGCAAGGCCGCCGCCGACAACCACCACGTCCGTTCTCGTCGGTGTACCATTTGCCACCGGTGGTCTCCCCTTGTATTGCTGATGGGTTGTCACGTTATCGCCTGGGCCCCGCGGGGTAAAGCCGGCGACGCCCGCTTCGCGAATGCTACAGTCACAGGGGCCTGTGTCTGCGACAAGGGGGAGCGACGATGTGCGACACGCTGGTGCTGTGCACCGAGGAGGGCGTGTACTTCGCCAAGAACAGTGACCGCGAGCCGGGCGAGGCGCAGCGCGTGGTGCGCAGACCGGCGGTGCAGGATGACCCGGCCGGCACGGTGCGTGTTACGTGGATCGAGGTCGAACAGGTGCCGCGGCGCTTCGCCACCGTTCTCAGCCAGCCCTGCTGGATGTGGGGTGCCGAGATGGGTGCCAACGACCAGGGGGTGGTCATCGGCAACGAGGCCATCTTCAGCCGTGTCGTGGCCCGCGAAGGCGATTCGTTGCTGGGCATGGACCTGGTGCGGCTGGGGCTGGAGCGCGGCGCCACCGCGCGCGAGGCCCTGGAGGTCGTCACCGGTTTGCTGGAGCGGCACGGGCAGGCCGGCGAGGCGGGCCATGCGCGCAAGGGCTTCCGCTACGACAACAGCTTCATCATCGCCGACCCCGGCGAGGCCTGGGTGCTCGAGACGGCTGGCCGTCACTGGGTGGCGCGGCGGGTCGAGCGGGCGGCGGCCATCTCCAACCGGCTGACGATCCACCAGGACTACGACCTCCATTCGGCGGGGCTCGATGCCTGGGCCCGGAAGCAGCGCCTGTACCGCGGGCGAGGCGGGACCGATTTCGCCCGCAGCTTCGATACCCGGCTGATGCCCTGGCTGTCCGGGTCGCGCCGGCGCCTGGATCAGGGGCACCGTTTCCTCGAGCGGAATTCGCGCCGGCCGAGCCTCGGCGCGATGATTGCGCACCTGTCCTCGCACGCCGGTTCCGATGATCCCCGGCGGGGCGGCAACGCCGACGTGTGCATGCACGCCGGGGGAGGGCTGCGGCGGAGCCAGACCTGCGGCTCCATGGTGTCGCGACTGGCGCCGGAGGGAACGGTGCACCTGTTCACGGGCACCGCCGCGCCCTGCCTGTCGGTATTTCGCCCGGCAAGCTTCGACGCCACCCGGGACTTTTCGGTGCTCGCCGAGCCCGGCGATCCGTCCGGCAGCCTGTGGTGGTGGTATGAGCGCGTGCATCGCTACGCGCTGTTCGACCCGGACGCGCGGCGCGTGATCTCCGAGTCGCGCAGCCAGGCCCACGAGCGCATCCTGGCCTGCCTGGAGCCGGCCAGCGGGGAACTGCCGCCCGACGCCCCGGCACGGGCCGACCGGATCGCGGATGCCTGGGCACGGGAGCAGGGCGCCCGCTTCACCCACCTGCTGCCGCGCTTCGGGGCGGGGGCGTATGGGCGCTTCTGGCGCAGGCGGAGTGAGCGCGACGGGCTGCTGGAGACCCCGGGCGAACGGGGTCCCAAAGCCACGGCCGAATGATCTACACTGGAAACCGGGGCGTCGTGAAAGGGGCGTCCCGCCCCTTTTCCGCTCGCCGGACCCGGCTGCTCCCGGGCCCGGCCCCGCCGATCAGACCCCGTGTCCCGATCGCCGGCGGTCCCTGCTCAGCATCGTCTCACCGGACTACGGAGAAACGGCAGCCATGGACCTGAATCGTTCCGACAGCCTGCGGGATCAACTCCGCTCCCTGAAGCACGAGCATCACACCCTGGACGCCACGGTCAACCGGCTCGCCCGCAATCCCGCCGTAGATCCCTTCGAAGTGCGACGACTGAAGAAACGCAAGCTCCGGCTCAAGGACGAGATCGAGCAACTGCAGAGTCGTTTGCAGCCCGACGGCAACGCCTGATCCGGGTACCGCACCCGGCTATTCGTCCGGACCCACCGGCCCGCGGCGATTCTTGACGCGGCCGCGGTGGCGCTTGCGTTCGAGCCGCCGACGCCGGGCCGCGCGCGGGATCCGGGTGGACCGGCGCGGGCGCGGCGCCTGCAATGCACGCCGGACGAGCGCGGCGAGCCGCTCCCGGGCATCCCGGCGGTTCATCGCCTGTGAGCGGTGACGGCGGGCGTCGATCACGATGACGCCGCCCGTGGTCGCCTGGTTGCCGGCGAGGCGCAGCAGGCGCTCGCGAGCGTCGTCCGGCAATGCGGCCGACCGCGCCGCGTCGAAACGCAGCTGCACCGCGCTGGAGGTCGTATTGACGCCCTGGCCGCCGGGACCGGACGCCAGCACGAATTTCTCCTCGAGCTCCGCTTCCGGGATGGACAGCTTCGCGTTGATGCGTAACATCCACTGCATGCTAGCCGCCCGGCCCGTCGCCGAAAAGCGGGCCCGGTTCGGGGCGGCGGGGGAGGGCGAATGATCTGGGGGATACTGCTCGCCGGCGGGGCCTCGGTGCGCTTCGGCACGGACAAGCTGCTGGAGCCGGTGGACGAGGACACGCCCATGGTCGTTGCAGCCGCCACGCACCTGCTTCAGGGCGTGGACGCGGCGGTGGCCGTGGTGCGGCCGGGACGTCCCGAGCTGGCCGAACGCCTGAGGGGGACGGGCTGCCGGGTGGTGATCTGTCCCGGCGCACGGGAAGGCATGGGGGTGAGCCTCGCGGCCGGGGTGCGGGCGACGCCGATCGACGCCGCGGGGTGGGTCGTGGCCCTCGGCGACATGCCGTGGATCGCACCCGATACCGTGCGGCGGGTGGCGCGTGCGATCCGTGACGGAGCCCCGGTCGCGGCGCCGCGCTACCGGGGCAGCCGCGGTCACCCGGTGGGGTTCGCGGCCGGCCTGCGGGCGGATTTGCTGCGGCTGCAGGGTGACCGGGGCGCACGCGATATCCTGGGACGCGAAAGCGCACGGCTGGTACAGATCGATTGTGACGACCCGGGCGTGCTGAAGGACGTGGACACGCCGGCCGATCTTGCCGGCACCGGCGGGGAGGAATGATGCGGCCGGCGGGCGGCCCCGGCAGGGGGCCGGGGCCGCCGGCGGCGCTGGCTTTTCCGGTATTTGCGTCATACCATTAGGATTCCCCGACGGCAAGAGTACGCCGGCCGTCCCCAGCTTCGGGCATACGGCGCCTGCTCGCCATCGATGGGTATACATCGAATATCCGGGCGGAACCGCCCGCCAAGCCCTGCTGATCCGATCCGGGAACGGATCCGGCGCGGTGCGAACCAGGCCGTACCGCGGGGCGGGGTCTTGTTGCCGTCGCAGAGAAAGCCGGGAGAAACATGGAAGTCGCCACGGAGCTTACACAGGGTGCGCAGAAGGCGCGGGCACCGGCCCCGCCGGCACCCGAGCGTCCCCTGCGCGTGTGCCTGCTCGGATACCGCAGCAACCCGTACAGCGGCGGCCAGGGCGTATACCTGCGCTATCTCAGCGCGGCACTCGCCGACGCCGGTCACCGGGTCGACGTGATTTCGGGACAGCCATACCCGGAGCTGGACGACCGGGTGCGCCTGATTCCCATGCCGGGCATGAACCTGTTCGAGGCGGACAACCGGCTGACGGCGCTGCGTGCGCGGGATCTCCGCTCCGCGACCAATCTCTACGAGTGGCTCAGCATGCTCACCGGAGGGTTCCCCGAGCCCTGCACCTTCGGGCGTCGCGTGGTCCGCTACCTGGCCCGGCACGGGCACGAGTACGACCTGGTGCACGACAACCAGAGTCTCTGCTACGGGCTGCTGACCCTGCAGCGGATGGGCCTGCCCACCGTGGCGACGATCCACCATCCGATCACCAGCGACCGCGCGATCGCGCTGGCCAACGCCGCGGACTGGCGCCACCGCCTGCTGATCCGGCGCTGGTACAGCTTCGTCCGGATGCAGCGCCGGGTGGTGCGCCAGCTGCGCCACGTGATCACGGTATCGGAGTGCTCGCGGCACGACATTGCGCGTGCCTTCGGCATCCGCGCCCGGTCGGTGGGCCTGGTCTACAACGGCATCGACACGCAAACGTTTCGCCCGCTCGACGGTGTCCAGCGCCGTCCCCGCCGGATCATGGCCACGGCCAGCGCCGACGTCCCGCTGAAGGGACTGGATTACCTGCTGCACGCCGCCGCGTCCCTGCGGAACAGCTACCCGGACCTGGAGGTCGTCGTCCTGGGACGGCCCCGGGAGAATGGTCATACCGCGAAGCTGGTGCGGCGGCTGGGACTGGAGGCCACGGTACGGTTCATCAGCGGCGTGGGCGTCGAGCGGATCGTGCGCGAATACGCCGAAGCGACGGTCGCGGTGGTGCCGTCACTGTACGAGGGCTTCGGTCTGCCCGCGGGCGAGGCGATGGCCTGCGGCCTTCCGGTAATCTCCACCACGGGCGGGGCATTGCCGGAGGTGGTCGGCGATGCCGGCATCCTGGTCCCGCCGGCGGACAGCGGAGCCATCGCCCGCGCCGCGAGCGACCTGTTCGAGAACCCCGCGCGCCGCCTGGAGCTGGCCCAGCAGGCCCGCCAGCGCATCGTGGAGCGCTTCAGCTGGAGGGTCGCCGCGCGACAGATGGTCGATTACTACCGGCACGTGCTTGGCGATGCAGACGATTGACCTGGACCTCATCGAGCTGTCCCCCGGCGACCGTGTCCTGGACCTGGGCTGCGGCGAGGGACGGCACACGCTCGCGGCCGCCATGGTCGGGGGCGTCGTCGCGGTGGGCCTGGACCGCAGCCGGGAGGACCTTCGGACCTCCCGCCGCAAGCACGGCGAGCTCTGCAACGCCGGAGTGGCGATGGACGAGATCGGCCTGATGGCGGGTGACGCGCTGCGCCTGCCGTTCGGCGACGCCAGCTTCGATCGGGTGATCTGCTCCGAGGTTCTCGAGCATATCCCGGACTACCGGGCGGCCCTGGACGAGATCGACCGCGTCCTGCGCCCGGGCGGGATCCTCGCCGTGAGCGTGCCGCGGTTCGGGCCCGAATGGGTCTGCTGGTGCCTGAGCGAGGCGTATCACAACGTGGAGGGCGGCCACGTGCGGATCTTCCGGTACCGCCGGCTGCGACGGGACATCGAGGACCTGGGAATGCGCTGCTATCGGCGGCACTGGGCGCACGCGCTGCACGCGCCGTTCTGGTGGCTGAAGTGCCTGTTCTGGGAGCATCGCGACCGCTCCCGGCTGGTCGCGCTGTATCACCGCTTCCTGGTGTGGGACCTGATGCAGCGGCCGGTCTTCACGCGGACGCTGGAAGCACTGCTCAATCCCCTGGTCGGCAAGAGCGTCGTGCTGTATTTCCGCAAGCCGGCGGCCGTCGAGCGGCGCGGTGCGCCGTCGTTCGGGCGCGTCGCGCCCGCGGATACCCCCGGCTGAGCAAGTCTCCGGCCGGTCTGCCCGGCCCGGCGAGCCCCTGGATCACAGACGGACAAGAAGGAAGGCGGCCATTTACATCGTCAACGCTCCCATTGCACCGGCGACGCCGAGCGCGTGCGACGCGGTGCCCGAAACCGTCTTTCGCCGGACGGCGGATTACATCGAGGCGGTGCAGTGCGCCGACGGCTCGATCCCCTGGTTCGACGGCGGACACATCGATCCCTGGGATCACGTCGAGGCGGCCATGGGCCTGAGCATCGCCGGCCGGATCGCCGCTGCCGAGCGGGCCTACCGGTGGCTTTGCGGCGAGCAGCTGGACGACGGAAGCTGGTGGGCCGTGTACCGGCACGGGCGGCCCGGGCCCGACAACCGCCGCGAGACCAATTTCATCGCCTACTTCGCGACCGGGATCTGGCACCACTACCTGATCACGCTCGACCGGCGTTTCCTGGAGCGGACCTGGCCGATGCTGGAAGCCGCGATCGATTACGTGACCGCGCACCAGGACGCGTCCGGGGCGATCGGCTGGGCCATCGGGACGGATGGCCGGGTCACCGGCGAGGCCCTGGTGACCGGCTGCAGCTCGATCTACAAGAGCCTGGAGTGCGCGCTCAACGTGGCCGGCGTCCTGGGCCTGCGCCGGCCCCACTGGTTCATGGCACGGGCCCGGCTCGGCCAGGCCCTGCGAACCCGCCCGGAGCGCTTCGACCAGTCCAAGCGCCGCTACTCCATGGACTGGTTCTATCCGGTGCTGACCGGGGTGGTGTCGGGGGCCGCGGCGCGCCACCGGCTGGCGGCGCAGTGGGACGTGTTTGTCGAGGCGGGCCTGGGCTGCCGCTGCGTGGCGGAGCGCCCGTGGGTGACGGTGGCGGAGTCCTGCGAGCTGGTGCTGTCGCTGATCGCCGCGGGCGAGACGGACCGTGCCCGCCGGCTGTTTCGCTGGCTGCACCGCTACGACGACGGCAGCGGGGCGTACTGGACCGGGTACGCGCTGGACGAGGACCTGCTCTGGCCGGACGAGCGGCCCACCTGGACCGCCGGCGCGGTCCTGCTGGCGGCGGACGCCCTGACGGGACGTACGCCGGCGGCGGGGCTGTTCACCCGGGGGTCACTTCGGGACCCGGCGAAGCACGCCGAGCGTCTTGACCCGTCCCTCGTCGGCGAACAGGCCTGAGGCCAGCGCCAGCTTCCAGATGGTGTAGGGCGCCTGTCCGCCGTCCGCGGGATCCGGAAAGATGTCGTGGATCAGCAGCAGCCCGCCGGGGGCCACGTGCGGCGCCCACGCCCGGTAGTCGCTCATGGCGGCTTCCAGGCTGTGGCCACCGTCGATGAACACTGTCCCCAGCGGGCAGCACCAGTGGCGCGCGGCGAGAGCGGAGGGCGCGACGATCGGCACCACGGCGTCTTCCAGCGCCGCGCGGCGCAGCGTGTCGCGAAAGGCCGGGAAGCTGTCCATGAGGCCGGCCGAGGCGTCGTAGAGCTCGGGATCGTGGTAGCCCTCGCCGGGCTGATGCTCCTCGGAACCGCGGTGATGGTCCACCGCGTAGAGCAGCGTGCCGGATTCGCGACAGGCGGTTCCCAGGTACAGGGTCGACTTCCCGCAGTAGCTGCCGACCTCCAGGCAGGGTCCGAGGCGGGCCCCTTGCGTGGCCAGGCGATGCAGCGCCGCGCCTTCTTCCGGATCGAGAAACCCCTTGACGCTGTCAGGCGAAATCGGCAGATCCATGCTGGTGTCGCTCCCCGGAACGTGCGGCTCGATGGAAGCAGCCATGATACCAACCTGGTCGGAGGGAATGCCTGCTCCCGGAACGCGGATGCGCGTGGCGGGGGCAAGGCGGGCGAGCGACGCGGTGGCGTCGGCCGGGACCCGGCGATATCTCCGGGACGGGCGATAGTAGTATGATGGCACCGTCGTGATACGCCACGCGACAGAACGCCCGGTACACGCATGCCCAGAACGGAACATCCGGACCTGCCGCCCCTTCTGATCCGTGTCTCTCCCCGCGCGCGACGCCTGAGCATCCGCGTGTCGGCTTCGGAGGGAGTCGTGGTCGTGGTCCCCCGCGGCACGCCCCGGAGCGCCGCGCTTCGCTTCGTGCGCGACAAGCGGGACTGGCTCGCGCGCGCCGTGGGCCGGCTGGAGGCCCGGCACGGGCCGCTCGCCGAGCTGGTGGACCCGGCGCTGCCCGAGGCCGTCCGGCTGCCCGCGGTGGATCGGTCCATCCCGGTTTCCTATGCCTCGGGGACGGGGCGGGCGCGCTGCCTGCGCCGGGGGGATGCCTGGCACCTGGTCGGCCCGCCCGGGGACCGTGCCGCCTTGCGCCGTGCCCTGCAGCGGCGCCTTGCCGGCGAGGCGCGCGTGCAGCTGGAGCCGTGGCTGCTGCGGCTGAGTGACCGCACCGGGCTGCGCTACGGGCGGCTGAGCATTCGCGGCCAGAGGACGCTCTGGGGAAGCTGCTCGCGGGCGCACAATATCAGCCTCAACTGGAAGCTGCTGTTCCTGCCGGCCGAGCTGGTGGAGTACGTGCTGCTGCACGAACTGGTGCACACCGTGCACCGGGATCACTCGCCGCGCTTCTGGGACGCGCTGGGGCGCCTGTGTCCCGAGGCGGGCGCGCGCCACCGCGAGCTGCGGAGGGCGCCGGGCCTGGTGCCGGCGTGGGCCGAGCGGCGCGCCTGAGCCGGAGGCCGTCGCTCAGCCGGCCTTGTGCGACGGGTTGATCACCGAGATCTCGTCCGTGGCCAACAGCCGCGGGTCGGTGCCGTAGAGGTAATCCCGGGTGATCGGTACGGTGGCGTTCCGGTGGGCAAGCTGGAACTGGAACACCACGAGCTCGCCCCAGCGGAACGATGCCTCCGAGGCCTGCAGGTAGAACTCCCACATGCGGCAGAAGCGCTCGCCCATGCGTTCGGCGATGTCGGCGCGGGCCCTCTGGAAGCGCTGGTGCCAGTGCTGCAGGGTCATGGCGTAGTGCAGCCGCAGGATCTCGAGGTCCGACAGCACCAGGCCGTAGCGTTCGACGTGGGGCGATACCTCCGACAGCGCCGGAATGTACCCGCCGGGGAAGATGTAGCGATTGATCCAGGGGTCGGTGACGTTGGGCGGCCCGGTGCGCCCGATGGTGTGCAGCAGGGCGACGCCGTCCGGCTTGAGCAGCCGGCGCACGCCGTCGAAGAAGGCCGGATACTGGGGCCGGCCCACGTGCTCGAACATCCCCACGCTGACGATGGCATCGTAGGACCCCGTGTGCTCACGGTAATCCTCGAGCCGGAACGCGACGCGGTCCTCGAGCCCGCGCTCCCGTGCGCGCTGGCGTGCCACCCGAACCTGCTCCTCGGAAAGCGTCAGGCCCGTGACCCGTGCGCCGTACTCCTCGGCCAGGAAGAGCGCCATGCCGCCCCAGCCACAGCCGATGTCCAGGATGCGCGCGCCGGGCGACGGGACGAGCTTGCGGCCGATATGCCGGCGCTTGGCCAGCTGGGCCTCGTCGAGGCCCATTTTCGACTCGGGAAAATAGGCGCAGGAGTACTGCATGTCCTCGTCGAGAAAGCGCCGGAACAGGGACTCGTCGAGATCGTAGTGATGGCTCACGTTGCGGCGGGCGCGGGAGACCCAGTCGGTTTCCCGCCAGGCGCGGCGGACGGCGTTGAGGGCACGGCCGAACGGTGACTGCGGGCCATCGGCGCCGAAATTCCGCAGCAGGATCTCGAACACGGGCAGCAGCTCGCCGCCCTCGGGACCCCAGTCCCCGTCCATGTAGGACTCGCCCAGCTGCATGTACGGGTTGCGCAGGATGCGGCGCAGCGCCCCCTTGCGGTTGAACCGGATGTGGGCCTCCGGCTCGCCTTCGCCGAGGACCCGGGTCGTCCCGTCGGGCCAGTGCAGGTGCAGCGAGCCGTGACGGAAACGGCGTGCGATCTGGTTGAGCAACATCTGGGTCCCTCCTTGTCGGTACGGCCTCCGGAGCACGCTGCGCAGCTCTCTCCGGGGCCCGCGGCGGGGAAAACCCGCCGGGAGGAAGCAGGGCCGGCAAAGCCGGTGTTCCGCCCACCAGCCCCGGGCCGGACAGGTTACCGCTTAAACACTAATGAGCGGCCCCGGACCGGTCAAGCGCACCGGCGGAGGCGGCAACCCTCCCGGGCGCGCCTGCTGCGCGTCGCGCACGCCCGGAACCGGCGACCCGCCAGCCAGCGGTCGTACCCCGCGAGGCGACCCTGCCCGGTGCTTCGCACGGCCCTTTCCGTCTCCGCGAGACCATTACCGGCCCCGCACCGGATGGCGCCATCGTGCAGGACCGGGTCCGTCTCTGCCGCCCGGCACGGGGCGTCGGCGAGTTCGTCGTCCGACGCTTCCTCCGCTTCCGTCAGCCCTCGAACCACAGGCCCGGGTTCATGATCGCGCCCGGGTCGAGCTCCCGCTTGGCCGCGCGGATGGCGCCGCGGAATGCCGGCGGCAGCTCCTGCCGCGCCCAGCGCTTGTGATCGCGGCCCATGGCGTGATGATGGCTGATCGTCCCGCCACCGGCCATGACCGCGTCGGAGGCGGCGGTCTTGATCTCCCACCACTGGTCGGCGAGGGCGCCGTGGCGCCCCTGGCCGTTGAAGGAGAAGTACAGGCACACCCCGTCGGGATAGGCGTGCGTCGTACGGCAGGTGACCGTGCCCGCGCCGCAGACGCGATTCACCGCCGCGCGCGTGATCTCGCGCACCTGCCGGTAGAAGTCCGGCAGCCGGCTCCACGGCACCGCGGTCTCGAAGGTGTCGGCGATCACCGCGTAATCGAGCAGGAAGTCGCGCACGTAGGGCTGGCGGAAGAATGTCCGGCGCCAGTTGTCGACCCCTTCGCCCTTGCCGGAATCGCCGCGTGGCTCACGCGGCTGCCCGCCGTGGGCGCGACACAGATCCAGCCCGAGGCGCAGCGGCTCGTCGACGCGGAAGGCCGACGACTCGAAGCCCAGGATCATCAGTGCGCCCGAGACCGCCTGTCCGCTCAGGGCGTTGCTCATGCGGTGCTCGTCCGGGTCGAGGATCCGCAGCTGGGCCGGCCACAGCCCGGCCTGGACGATTTCGCGCCCGGCCTCCAGCGCGGACTCGAACCCGGGGAAGACCACCCCCCGGGTGGCCTTGTGCTGCGGCCGCGCCTGGACCCGAAGGCGCGCGTCGGTGATCACGCCGAGCGCCCCCTCGCTGCCGCACCAGAGCCGGTTGGGATCGGGCCCCACGCTGGAGGCGGGCAGGGCCCGGGTGTGCAGCCGGCGGCCGTCCGGCAGCAGCACCCCGAGCGCCTCCACCTGGTCCTCGATCTTGGCGTGCAGGGTGCTGTAGTGCCCCGCGCCCCGGGTGGCGATCCAGCCGCCCACACTGCTGTGGAAGTACGACTGCGGATAGTAGCGCATGGTCAGGCCGCGGGGCCGGAGCGCCGCATCCAGTGCCGGTCCCAGGATGCCCGCCTCGACGTGCGCGACGCGGTCGCGCTCGCTGATCTCCAGCACCCGGGACAGCCCCTGCAGGTCGAGGCTGACGCAGCCGTTGCAGCGGTCCATGGCCGGATCCGGGGTGACGCCCCCGACCACGCTGGAGCCGCCGCCGAAGGGGATCACGCCGAGACCGTCGCGGTTGGCCCACTCCAGCACCCGCGCGAGTTCCTCCGCGTTGCCGGGCGTGGCGACGACGTCCGGCGCGGCGAGTTCCTGCCCGGAGCGCAGGCTTGCCAGGTCGCGGAAGCTGCGCCCGATGCAGTGCAGCACGCGATCCGCGTGGTCGCCGCTGACCAGGCCGGCCATCTCCCGTGGCGGCTCGACCCGGGCGCGCCGCAGCGGCACGCCGCCGACTGGCGGACAGGGACGGAAGTGCTCGTCATCGAGCCGGAACACCTTTCCCAGAACCCCCGCGATCGCGCGGCGCTCCTCGTCGCCGAGCGCGTCCTCGAGGTACCCCCAGCCGAGCGGGTTGCGGGTCTTCTGCTGTGGCATGGCAGGCTCCCGTGATGCGATGCGGTTCGCCGCATTATCGGGAACGAAGGGGAGGGGGACAACGTGCGTTGTGGTGCGGATCCGGCAACGATACCCCGGCTCCCGAACGCGGAAGAGCGCTCGGAAGCCGGGGCCGCTCCGCGGTCACTTCGGTGCTACGACGCCTTCGCGGTCGCGCGTTCGGCCTCGGTCTCGTCGTCCGGGTCGTAACCGAGGTTGGGGCCCAGCCAGCGCTCTGCCTCGGCGCGGCTCCAGCCCTTGCGGCGGGCATAGTCCTCGACCTGGTCGCGCGCGATGTTGCCGAGCCCGAAATAGCGCGAATCGGGATGCGAGAAGTACCAGCCGCTCACCGCAGCGGTGGGCACCATCGCGTAGCCGTGGCTGAGGCGCACGCCCGCATTGCTCTCGGCGTCCAGCAGCTCCCACAGGCGCGCCTTCTCGGTGTGGTCCGGGCAGGCGGGATAGCCGGGAGCCGGGCGAATGCCCTGGTACGTCTCGCGGATCAGGGCGTCGTTGTCGAGCGTCTCGTCCGCGGCGTAGCCCCAGAACTCCCGCCGCACGCGCGCGTGCATGCGCTCGGCGAAGGCTTCCGCGAGGCGGTCGGTCAGCGCCTTGGCCAGGATGCTGTTGTAGTCGTCGTGGTCCGCCTCGAAGCGGGCCACGATTTCGTCCAGGCCGATCCCGGCCGTGACCACGAACGCGCCCATGTAATCGGCCAGCCCGGTCTCCTTCGGCGCGACGAAGTCCGCCAGGCTCTGGTTGGGGCGGCCCGGCGGCTTCTCCGACTGCTGGCGCAGGTTGTGCAGGCGCATCAGCACCTGTTCGCGGTTCTCGTCGCGGTAGAGCTCGAAATCGTCGCCATCCGCATTGGCCGGGAACAGCCCGATCACCGCGCGGGCGCGCACCCACTTCTCGCGCACCATGCGCTCCAGCATCGCTTTTGCGTCCTCGAACAGCTTGCGCGCCTCTTCACCGACCTTGGCGTCGTCGAGGATCTTCGGGTAGCTGCCGGCCAGCTCCCAGACCTTGAAGAAGGGAGTCCAGTCGATGTAGTCGACCAGTTCCTCCAGCGGGTAGTCGTCGAACACTTTCGTGCCCAGGAGCTGCGGGCGCGGCGGCCGGTAGCCCTGCCACTCGATCGGCGTCCGGTTGTCGCGGGCCTGCTCCAGGGTCAGGTAGCGGGCGCGGGCCTGCTTGCCCTTGTGGCGTTCACGGGCCTTCGCGTAGTCCTCCCTGACCTGCTCCAGAAACGCGTCACGCTCGTCGCCCATCAGCCGAGACACCACCCCCACGGCGCGTGAGGCGTCCTTCACGTAGCTCACGCCGTAGCCGTAGTTGGGGTCGATTTTCACCGCGGTGTGAATGCGGGAGGTGGTGGCGCCGCCGATCAGCAGCGGCAGCTCGAAGCCGCGCCGCTCCATCTCGGCCGCCACGTTGCACATCTCGTCGAGCGACGGCGTGATCAGTCCCGACAGGCCGATGATGTCCACCTTCTCCTCGATCGCCGTGTCGAGGATCTGCTTGGCCGGCACCATCACGCCGAGATCGATCACCTCGAAGTTGTTGCACTGGAGCACCACGCCGACGATGTTCTTGCCGATGTCGTGCACGTCGCCCTTGACCGTGGCCAGCAGCACCTTGCCGTTGGACCGGCTCACCTCGTCCTCGGTCTTCTCCGCCTCGATGAACGGGAACAGGTAGGCGACCGCCTTCTTCATCACGCGGGCGCTCTTGACCACCTGCGGCAGGAACATGCGGCCGTCGCCGAACAGGTCGCCGACCACGTTCATGCCGTCCATGAGCGGGCCCTCGATCACCGACAGCGGCCGGTCGGCGCGCTGGCGCGCCTCCTCCACGTCGTCCTCGATGTAGTCGGCGATGCCCTTGACCAGGGCGTGCTCGATGCGCTTTTCCACCTGCCACTCGCGCCACTCGAGGTCCTGCTGCTGCGTGGCGCCGCCCTGGCCCCTGAGCGACTCGGCCTTTTCCAGCAGTTGCTCGGTGGCGTCCGCGCGCCGGTTCAGGACCACGTCCTCGACCAGCTCCAGCAGGTCCTTCGGGATCTCGTCGTAGACCGTGATCTGGCCGGCGTTGACGATGGCCATCGTCAGGCCCGCCTTGATCGCGTGGTACAGGAACACCGAGTGCATCGCCTGGCGCACGGCCTCGTTGCCCCGGAACGAGAACGACAGGTTGGACAGCCCGCCGCTGATCTTGGCCCAGGGCAGGGTACGCTTGATCTCGCGGGTGGCCTCGATGAAGTCCGCCGCGTAGTTGTTGTGCTCCTCGATGCCCGTGGCGATGGCGAAGATGTTGGGATCGAAGATGATGTCCTCGGGCGGAAAGCCGACCTTCTCCGTAAGCAGCTTGTAGGCCCGGGTGCAGATCCGGACCTTGCGCTCGTAGCTGTCGGCCTGGCCCTGCTCGTCGAAGGCCATCACGATCACCGCGGCGCCGTAGCGGCGCACCAGGCGGGCCTTGTGCAGGAAGTCCTCCTCGCCCTCCTTGAGGCTGATGGAGTTGACCACGCCCTTGCCCTGCACGCACTTGAGGCCGGCCTCGATGATCTCCCACTTGGAGGAATCGATCATGATCGGGACGCGGGAGATGTCCGGCTCGGCGGCGATCAGGTGCAGGAAGTGCACCATCGCCTGCTGCGAGTCCAGCATGCCCTCGTCCATGTTCACGTCGATGACCTGGGCGCCGTTCTCGACCTGCTGCTTGCCGACTTCCAGCGCGGTCTCGTAGTCCTCGTCCTTGATAAGGCGCCGGAAGCGGGCCGAGCCGGTGACGTTGGTGCGCTCCCCGACGTTGACGAACATGCTGTCCTCGCCGATGTTGACCGGCTCCAGGCCCGACAGCCGCATCTTGGGCTCGAACGTCGGCACTTCCCGCGGGGCGACGCCCTCCACCGCGGCGGCAATCGCGCGGATGTGCTCCGGCGTGGTGCCGCAGCAGCCGCCGACGATATTGAGAAAGCCGCTGCGCGCCCATTCGCCGATCTGCTCCGCCATGTTCTCCGGCGTATCGTCGTACTGGCCGAACTCGTTGGGCAGTCCGGCGTTCGGATGGGCGCTGACCGGGCACCCGGCCACGCGTGAGAGCTCCTCCACGTACTGCCGGAGCTCCGCCGCGCCCAGGGCGCAGTTCAGCCCGACGCTGAGCGGCCGGATATGGCGCACGGAGTTGTAGAAGGCCTCGGTGGTCTGCCCGGTCAGCGTGCGTCCGGACGCGTCGGTGATGGTGCCGGAGACCATCACCGGGAGCTCGATGCCGGCGCGCTCGGCGTACTCGTCGATGGCGAACAGGGCCGCCTTGGCGTTGAGGGTGTCGAAGATGGTCTCGACCAGGATCAGGTCGGCACCGCCTTCCACCAGTCCGTCCAGGGCCTCGCTGTAGGCCTCCCGGAGCTGGTCGAAGTCGATGTTGCGGTAGCCCGGGTTGTTGACGTCGGGCGAGATCGAGGCGGTGCGGTTGGTCGGGCCGAGCACGCCGGCGACGAAGCGGGGCTTGTCGGGGGTGCGCTCGTTCCAGGCGTCGGCGCACTCCCGGGCCAGCCGTGCACCCGCGACGTTGAGCTCGTGGATGCGCTCCTCCATCCGGTAGTCCGCCATCGCGACGGAGGTGCTGTTGAAGGTGTTCGCCTCGATGATGTCCGCGCCGGCCTCGAGGTTGGCCTCATGGATGGCGCGTATCACGTCCGGCTGCGTGATCGACAGCAGATCGTTGTTGCCCTGCAGGTCGCAGGGGTGGTCGCGGAATTTCTCGCCGCGGAACTGGGCCTCGGACAGCTCGTAGCTCTGGATCATGGTCCCCATCGCACAGTCCAGCACGAGAATCCGCGACTCCAGGGCGTTCTCAAGCGTCTTCAGGCGTTCAGGGCTCATAGACCATCCATTTTCCGTCTTGATGAGTGTCTGGTTCAGGCATGGGTGCGGCGGGCCTGAAACGTCACCACCTCGAAGTGGGGCGCCCGCCGCTCCCGCGATGTCGTCCTGCACAGATCCACCGCGAAGCCGCCGCCGACCAGCAGCTCGCGCAGATCCTCCGGCTCGAAGCCCAGGTTGACGTGGTCATAGGCCTCGGCCTGCGACTCGTGGGCGTGGGCCTTGAGCGTCGCGCCCGTGAGCCGGCCGCCGGGACGGAGCACCCGGGCGGCTTCCGCGATGACCCGGCCGGCGTCGTGGCTGTAGGTCAGCGCGTGCATCAGGAAGACCTGGTCGAAGCACGCGGCCGGGAACGGCAGCGCGTGCATGTCGGCCACGCCCAGGGTCACGTTGTCCTGCGTTCGCAGCCGCCGCCGCCCGGCGGCGACCACCCGCGGGCTCAGGTCCACGCAGGCGTAGCTGCGGGCCCGCGGCGCCAGCAGCTGCGCGAGCAGGCCGTCGCCGGAGGCCACGTCCAGCGTGTCGCCCAGCTCGACCAACCCGATCAGGGCGCGGGCGAGCGCTTCCCAGGTGCGGCCCGGCGAGTACTGCCGGTCCATCCGGCCGGCCACCGAATCCGCCCACCGGACATCCCCGTGGCGCTCCGCCAGGACCGTCTGCAGCCGCTGGCTGTCGTCTTCCAGCGTGGGATCGTCGAGGTCCTGGCGCAGCCGCTCCCAGAAGTGCTCCACCGACGCGTTGCCGCCGTTCAGGTTCAGGCGGTAGTAGGTGGACGTGCCGGCGCGACGGTCCCGCACGAGCCCCGCGTCCCTGAGCTTGCCGAGGTGGGTGGACACCCGCGATTGCGCCAGCTCCGTGATCCCGGTGAGCTCGGCCACGGTCAGCTCCTCCAGCTCCAGCAGGCGGATCAGCCGCAACCGGGTGGGGTCTCCCAGCAGCCGGCAGAGCTGACTGGCATTGTCCAGGGACGACATGTGTTGTGTATCCGTCAATCCGGATTAAAAGATTTAGCGATACAGCATAGCGGATACGGGGCGGGAAGGCAAAGCGCCCCGCGGGCCTTATGGCCCGCGGGGCAGGACTGCTGACGCGGTTCCCGGGGGCGAGGGACCGCCGGCTAGCTGCCGATGGCCGGCGCCAGGATGCTCTGGAGGCGCATCGCCAGGCTCATGTCGCCCTCGATGCGCAGGCGGCCGGTCATGAACAGCTGGGTGGGATTCCCGGTGCGCTGTACCAGCATCTCGCGCCAGGCGTCCTCGTTCATGACCAGGGTGACGTTGGCGTCATTCAGGCCCGACTCGACCGACATGTCGCCGTCGGCGATGTGCAGCGAGTACTGCGCTTCCGCGTCCGGGATCCGGAAGCCGACGATCGCGGAAAGCTCGCCGGCACGCTGCCTGGCCTGGTCCTGGATCTCCTGCGGCGCGTTCTCGATGGCGTCCGGCAGGAAGCTCTCGAAGAAGTCCCTGGGGCTGATGTTCTGTGGCGGCTTGGGTAGCTCGGACATGACTGCGTCTCCCTGTTCGGTGGTTTCCTGCCCGGGATCCGGCCGGGACCCCGCACGAAGAATCTATCACCAAATCATGTGACATGCATCAGGGAAACGTACGCCCGCCGGGAAGGTGTCAGAACCATTCGGGCGCCATCCCCAGCGTGGTGCGGTCGCCCGAATCGAGCAGCGCGGCGTGGACATGCACCCGGGGAAGCTCGTGGCGGAAGAAGAACCGGCAGGCCTGCAGCTTGCCCCGATAGAACGACTCGTCCGCGCCCCGGGCACCGTCCACGGCGCGGGCGGCCACCAGCGCCTGGCGCAGCCACATCCAGGCGATGACGATATGGCCGGTCATCTCCAGGTAGGCATGGGCGTTGGCCAGGCCGGAGCGGACGTGGCCCTCTGCCAGCTCGGTACCGATCCCGTCGGTGGTGCGGCGCAGCGCTTCCAGGGCGCCCGCGAGGGCCCGGGCCTGTTCCTGCAGCGCGGGCTCGGCCAGGGCGGCCTCGATGCTCGCCTGCATCTCCCGGCCCAGCAGCGAGAGCCCCCCGCCGCCCCGCATTTGCACCTTCCGGCCGAGCAGGTCCAGTGCCTGGATGCCGTTGGTCCCCTCGTGGATCGGGTTGAGCCGGTTGTCCCGATAGTACTGCTCGACCGGGTAGTCGCGCGTATAGCCGTAGCCGCCGAGCACCTGGATCGCCAGCTCGTTGGCCTTCAGGCACCAGGCCGAAGGCCAGGCCTTCATCACCGGGGTGAGCACGTCCAGCAGGAGGCCGCTCTCGTCGCGTACCCGGGCGTCCTCCTCGTGCCGGCTGCGCAGCAGCAGCGAGGAGCAGTACATCGCCAGCGCATACGCACCCTCCACGTAGCATTTCTGCTGCAGCAGCATGCGGCGCACGTCGGCGTGCTCGATGATCGGCACCGGCGCCGTGGACGGATCCTTCTGGTCCGGGTGGCGGCCCTGCGGCCGCTCGCGGGCGTACTCCAGCGAGTGCAGGTAGCCGGCGTAGCCGAGCGCGGTCGCGCCCATGCCGACCCCGATGCGGGCCCCGTTCATCATGTGGAACATGTAGCTCAGGCCCCGGTGCGGCTCGCCCACCAGGTAGCCGATGCAGCGGCCGTGCTCGCCCAGCTTGAGAAAGGTGTTGGTGGTGCCCCGGTAGCCCATCTTGTGGTTCAGGCCAGCGAGCTGGATGTCGTTGCGCTCGCCCGGGCTGCCGTCCTCGTTGACCAGGTACTTGGGCACGATGAACAGGCTGATGCCCTTGACCCCCGGCGGCCCGCCGGGGATCTTCGCCAGCACCATCTCGATGATGTTCTCGGCCAGCTCGTGGTCGCCGCCCGAGATCCACATCTTGGAGCCCGTCAGCAGGTAGTGGCCTTCCGGGGCGGGCTCCGCCCGCGTGCGGATGTCCGCCAGGGACGACCCGGCGTGGGGCTCCGACAGGCACATGGTCCCGAAGAACCGGCCCGCGTTGATCGGATCCATGTAGCGCCGCTTCTGCTCCTCGGATCCGTGCGCCTCCAGCATCGCGGCCACCCCGTGGGAGAGCCCGGCGTAGGCCGCAGTAGCGATGTTGGCGATCTGGAACAGGCTGGAGCAGGCCAGTGCCACCGGTCCCGGAAGCTGCATGCCGCCCGCCTCGAAGTCGAGCTCCATGGCGGTGAAGCCGGCCTCGACGTAGGCCTCCAGCGCCTCGCGTACCTCCGGGACCATCTCTACCCGGCCATCCACCAGCCTCGGCTCCTGCAGATCGCTCTTGCGGTTGTGCGGAGCGAACTTGTCGGCCGCGATGGCGTGGGCGGTGTCGATGGCCGCCTCGAAGGTTTCGCGCGAGTGTTCGGCGAAGCGGGGATAGCGGGTCAACTGCTCGACGTCTTCCAGCTCGTAGAGGACGAAGGAGAGGTTGCGGCGGTCGATCAGCTCGGTCATGGCGCGGGCGCTCGCTGGGGAAAGACGCGGCGGCGCTCAGGTGAGCGCGCCGCCGTCGACGTTGAGGCAGTTGCCGGTGGTGTAGGAGGCCGCGTCGGAGACCAGGTAGAGCACCGCGCCGGCCATCTCCGAAGGCTGGGCGGCCCGACCCAGGGGAATGCTCGGAAGAATGCGCTCGAGGATCTCCCGGTTCTGCGTCAGGGCGGAGGCGAACTTCGTGTCGGTCAGCCCGGGCAGCAGCGCGTTCACACGGATTCCGTGCTGGCCGCACTCCTTGGCGAACGCCTTGGTCATGTTGATCACGGCGGCCTTGGTGATCGAATAGACCCCCTGGCCCGGGCCGGGGCGCACGCCGTTGATGGAGGCGACATTGAGGATCGCGCCGCCGCCGGCATCCCGCATCAGGCGGCCCGCCTTCGTGCAGTGGTAGAAATAGCCGCGGATGTTGACCTCGACGGTCTTGTCGAAGGCGGCCATGTCGGTGTCCAGGATATGGCCGAAGTAGGGGTTGGTGGCGGCGTTGTTGACCAGGATGTCGAGCCGGCCGAAGTCGTCCGCGATGCGCTGGTAGAGCGTGTCGATCTGGTCCAGCCTGCCGCCGTGGCAGGCGATCGGGGTGGCCTTCCCGCCGGCCCCGGTGATCGCCGCGCAGACGCTCTCCAGGGATTCCTGGCGGCGGCTGCTCACCACCACGTGGGCTCCCCATGCCGCGAGCAGGTGGGCGATCGCCTCGCCGATGCCGCGGCTCGCGCCGGTGACGAGAGCGACACGCCCGTCCAGGGAAAACAGGTTCTTGGGGTCCGTCATCGGGTCCTCCGCAAAAGGGTTGGATGGGGATGGGTCAGCAGCGCCCGTCGGCGGGCGCGGCGAAGCCGACGTAGGCGAGCACGAACGCGATCAGATGAGCCGCGAACGCCTCCGCGCCGACGCCGCGGCGGGAGTACTTCCAGCGTTTCAGGTACCAGTCCTGCATCAGCGCCTTGATGCTGGCCGCCGCCAGGGTCACGTCGATCCGCCGGAACAGCCCTTCCTGCTGGCCCTCGGCGAGGATGTCCGCGAAGATCTTCTCGCTGGCCAGCTCGCCCTGGATCGCCGCCTCGATCTCGCGCCGTCCCAGGTGGCGCGACTCCATGAACGAGAAGTAGAACCAGGGGTGCAGCACCTCGGTGAGGTAGACATGAGCGCGGATCGCCGCGGAGAGACGGGGCACGGCCCCGGTGACGGCCTCCAGGCTGTCGTGCATCACCCGCCCGGTGAGCAGTCGGCCGTGGCTCTGGATCAGGCGCACCAGCTCGTCCTTGCTGCCGATGTAGGTGTACAGGGCTCCCATGCTCATGCCGGTCTCCCCGCTGAGGTCGCGCAGGGTCATGGCCTGGAAACCCTTTTCATTGGCCAGTCGCAGCGTCGCGTCGATGATGCGCGAGAGGTTGCGCACCGCGGTGGCTTCCTTCTTGACCCCGATGCGCTCGCTGTTGCGTGCGAAGATCTCGCGGCAGATGGCCTGCCGGGACAGGTCGACCCAGTCCTGGAATTCCTTCAGCGTGGTGAGGCCTTCGCCCGATCCGGTCATGCGGGTTCCGCCGTTCTCGAAAGAGCGACACCCTATGGGGACCGTGGGCGGGTGTCAACAAAAAGCGAACGCTCGCTCGGATAATGCGGCCGGCGGCGGCTACCAGCGGTACTTGTCCCAGAGCTCGGGATGGGCCCAGTTGCGCGGGTTGAGCCAGTCGGGGGTACGTTTGTAGGTGGCGATGTCGAAGGTGTAGAGGGTCCAGGTGCCCGACGCGAGCGCGTAGTCCTCGTACCGGAACAGGCCCATGGCGAGGAAGTCGTTCGGGCGCCAGGGCCGTTCGTCGGCCGCTTCGCCGGGACGCGGGTAGAGCACCGCGAAGCGCTGGGTGTGCACGTCCCGCAGGCGCGAGAGCAGCACCGCGGCGCGCTCGTCGGGCAGCCGCTCGAGGGCGCCGGCCACCAGCGCGAAGTCGAAGCGGTCGGACAGGGTGAGGTCGCGCAGCGCCTGCTCGCCGTCCATGTGGGTCTGGCGGCATTCCTCCGGCGGCGCGTAGCCTTGCATCAGGCGGCGTGCGTCCGGCCCCACGGTAAGCAGGGTGCCGGGGTGGTACTGGGCTGCGAGCGAGAGCAGATCCTGAACGAGCGCGTCCATGCATCCAGACTAACAGAACCGCACAGCCGCCGTCGGGGCCCTGCCGCGCCCGGCTGCCGCGGGACGGGCGCGTCGGCGCACCGCAGGCGAAATCGGTTACCATGGGCGGCTTGCGGTCCAGCGCCAGGCACGTTCGGGCGTCCCGACCACCAACGAGCGAAACGGCGCAAGGATTGATCGATGTCGCCCAATGACCGTCGGTTGCCCTTACGCGGCGCGGCTGCCGCGCTGGTCCTGGCCGCGGCGCTGTGCGGATGCGCGACCACCTCCGCGGGTCGCGACCCGGATCCGCTGGAGCCGCTGAACCGGGTCACCTACCGTTTCAACGACACCGTGGACAAGGCGGTGATGACGCCCCTGGCCAGGGGTTACAAGAGCGTCACGCCGGCACCGGTGCGCAAGGGCGTGGGCAACTTCTTCGGCAACCTCGAATCGCCGGTGACGATCGTGAACGACCTGCTGCAGGCCAAGTTCCGGCAGGGCGGCAGCGATACCGCGCGGCTCGCGGTGAATACCACGGTGGGCCTGCTGGGGTTCTTCGATCCGGCCAGCGGGATGGGCCTGCCCCCGCACGACGAGGACTTCGGCCAGACGCTGGGCACCTGGGGGATCGGGCCGGGCCCCTACCTGGTGCTGCCGTTCCTCGGCCCCTCGGACTTCCGCGACACGGTGGGGAAGGTCGGGGACTACGAGGTCGATCCGCTGTGGCAATGGCAGCAGCAGCCGGAGAAGTACGAGCTGCGCGGGGTGCAGATCGTCGACATCCGCGCGCGACTGCTCAACGCGACCAACCTGCTGCAGCAATCCATCGATCCGTACCTGTTCATGCGCAACGCCTACCTGCAGCGCCGCCGCAGCCAGGTCTACGACGGCAATCCTCCGCCCGGGGGCAGCTACGGGGCACCGCCCCCGCCGCCGCCGGGGCGGCGCGGCGGCCACTCCGGCGCGGGGGGCGCCGGTCCGCCGCCCCCGCCACCCTCGCGGCGGGGCGGGCCGGGATCCTGATGCGCTTCGTGTGGCGGGCCCGGCCGGCGTAGAATGGGGCCATGGATACCCGAATCTCCGGGAGGTCACATGGCTGAAGAGATTCTCGAGACCGTGGTGCGGCTGCGGCGGGAGCGCAAGCCCTGCGCCCTGGCCACGGTGGTGGAGGCGGAAGGCTCCACCTCCGCCAAGATCGGTGCCAAGGCCCTGATCGACGAGGACGGCCGGGTGCTCGCCGGCTGGGTCGGCGGCGGCTGCGCCGAGTCCACCACCTGCGAGACGGCCCTGCGCTGCCTGCGGCAGGGGCACGGCGAGGTCATCGACATCGACCTCAACGACGAGGTCCTGGGCGCAGGGATGCCCTGCGGAGGGAGCATGCGCGTGTACGTGGAGCCGATGTTGCCCCGGCCCTGCCTGTGGATCATGGGCCACGGCCGCATCGCGCAGGTGCTGTGCCAGCTGGCCGACCTGTGCGACCTGGAGGTGGTGGTGAATGACCCCATGGTCAGCCGCGAATACTACCCTGCCGCCAGCCGCCTGATCACCGACGACGTCGCCTACCGGGAGCTGCGGCCGGCGCCCGACGACTACGTGGTGATCGCAACGCAGCACAAGGGCGACCACCGCTCGATCCAGCAGGCGCTGGAGTCCGACGCGGGCTACATCGCCCTGATCGCGAGCCGCAAGCGCGCCGGCCTGGTGCTGGACTATCTGCGCGAGAATGACGTGCCGGAGGAGCAGATCCGGCGCGTGCGTTCGCCATGCGGGCTGGACCTCGGCGCGCGCACGCCGGAGGAGATCGCGCTGTCGCTCATGAGCGAGATCGTGATGATCCGGCGCGGCGGGCAGGGCGGCCTGATGGCCGACAAGGCCAGGCGGGCCCCGAAGAAGGCCTCGGCCTGATCGGGGGCGGGAGGCCTGGCTAGCCGGCCGCCCGGCGCTGCCGGGAGGCCGGGCTCGCGAGCGCCTGCGCGAGCTGCTCGAAGCTCTCGAGACTGTGCACCGGGCGGAACTCGTCGACATGCGGCAGCAGCGCGCGCACGCCGGCGGCGCGCGCCTCGAAGCCGGCGTAGCGAAGCAGCGGATTGAGCCAGATCAGCCGCCGGCAGGACTTGTGCAGGCGGTCGATCTCGCGCTCCAGACCGGCGCCCGCGTCGCGGTCCAGTCCGTCGGTAACCAGCAGCACGACGGCGCCCTGGCCCAGCAGCCTCCGGGACCAGCGCAGGTTGAATTCCCGCAGACAGGCACCGATCCGCGTCCCGCCGGCCCAGTCCTGCACCTGCTCGCTGACGCGTCGCAGGGCCACGTCCGGATCGCGGCTGCGCATCTGCGGAGTGACGTTGGTCAGCCGGGTGCCGAACAGCAGCACGTGGCAGTGCGTACGCTCGTTCACCGCGGCGTGCAGGAACTGCAGGAACATGCGCGAATAGCGGCTCATCGAGCCGGAGATGTCGCAAAGGACCACCAGCGCCGGCGGCCGCGTGCGCGGCGAGCGGCGTCGCAGCGGGATCACCATGCCGCCGCTGCGGGCGCTGGCACGCAGCGTGGCACCCAGGTCCACGTGGCGCCCGCGCGGGTCGGGCGCGGTGCGCCGCGTCGGGATCGGGCGCAGCGGCAGCTGCATGCGCGCCACCGCCCGCTGGGCCCGGGCCAGCTCCGCCGCGGACATGCTCTCGAAGTCCATCTTCCGCAGCACCTCCTGGTCGGTGAAGGTGAGGCGGGCATCGACCTCGATCTCCTTCTCCCGCTTCGGCTCCCGTGGCTCCTGCGAGCGCGGCGCCAGTGCCTCGCTCAGGCGCCGGTTGTCGCGCCGTCGCTGGTCGGGCGGGGCCGGGGCGTGCGGCAGCATGAGCTGAAGCACGCGGTCGAGCAGCGCGGGATCCTTCCAGAAGATGCGGAACGCCTGGTCGAACAGCTCCAGCTGGTCGTGCCGGTCCACCAGCACGCTGGCGAGGGCGGCGTGCAGGTCATCGCGCCGGCGCACGCCGGCCACCTCCGCCGCCTGCAGCGCGTCGAGCACCCGGTCGGGCCCCACCGGCAGCCCGGCGGCGCGCAGCACCCGTACGAAGTGTACGACGTTCTCTGCCAGGCGTCCCGCCGGGATCGCTTCGTCGCCGCTCACGCCGGTCCCTCAGCCGCCTTCGGCCGCCAGGTCGGCCCGGACCTGATCGAGGATGCGCCGCGCCTCGCTGCCCTGCAGGCGGGCAAGGTCATCCTGGTACTTGAGCAGCACGCCCAGGGTGTCGTTGACCGTATCCGGATCCAGCGAGAGCTTGTCCAGGGCCACCAGCGCGTTGGCCCAGTCGATGGTTTCGGCGATGCCCGGCAGCTTGAAGTAGTCGCCCTCGCGCAGTGCCTGGACGAAGGCCACCACCTCGCGCGAGAGGGCGCTCGCGGCCCGGGGCGCCTTCAGCGAGACGATCTCCAGCTCGCGGGCAGCGTCGGGGTAGTCCACCCAGTGGTACAGGCAGCGGCGCTTGACCGCGTCGTGGATCTCCCGGGTGCGGTTGGAGGTGATCACCACGATCGGCGGCTCCTCCGCCCGGATGGTCCCCAGCTCCGGGATCGAGAGCTGAAAATCGGACAGCACCTCGAGCAGGTAGGCCTCGAAGGGCTCGTCCGCCCGGTCGAGTTCGTCGATCAGCAGCACCGGGGGCCCCGAAGGTCCGCCGCGCAGCGCCCGCAGGAGCGGGCGTTCGATCAGGAACTGCTCCGAGAAGATGTCATGGCCCAGCCGCTCGCGGTCGTGCTCGCCGGCCGCCTCGGCCAGGCGGATCTCCAGCATCTGCCGCGGATAGTTCCACTCGTACGCGGCCTGCGCGACATCCAGCCCCTCGTAGCACTGCAGCCGCACCAGCGGCCGGTCCAGGCCGCCGGCGAGCACCTTGGCGATCTCGGTCTTGCCGACGCCCGCCTCGCCCTCGAGGAACAGCGGACGACCCATCCGCAGCGCCAGGTACACCACCGTGGACAGGCGCCGGTCGGCGACGTAGCTCTGGCTCCGCAGCAGATCCTGGCTCTGGTCGATCGAGGCGACGGCGCTTGCGGCTTCTGTCACCCCCCCTCCCGTCATCGGTTGGCCGCGGCGTCGACCGCGCGACGCGCCATCACGCCGACCAGGTGGGCACGATAGTCCGCATCCCCGTGCATGTCGGCCATCATCTCGTCCGGCGAGATGTTGATGCCCTCGATGGCGGAGGCCTTGAACTCCTTCGCCAGGGCCTTCTCCATCTCGGGTACCCGGAACACGCTGGGGGCGGCACCGGTGACGGCCACGCGCACCTCCGAGCCGCTGCGGGCGACCATCACGCCGACCAGCGCGAAGCGCGAGGCCGGCTGCTCGAACTTGGCGTAGGCGGCCTGGTCGGGGACCGGGAACTCCACCGCGGTGACCAGCTCCTCGGGCTCCAGCGCGGTCTCGAACATGTCGACGAAGAAGTCATCGGCGGCAATCCGGCGCCGGTCGGTGACCACGGTGGCGTTCAGGGCCAGCACGGCGGCCGGGTAGTCCGCCGACGGGTCGTCATTGGCGATCGAGCCGCCGATGGTGCCCAGGTTGCGCACCTGGCGGTCGCCGATGTTGCTCGCCAGCTCGGCCAGCGCCGGGATGGCCCGCGCCACGTCGGCCGAGTCGGCCACCTCCGCGTGCCGGGTCATGGAGCCGATGGTGACGGCCTTGCCGTCGACCTTGATGCCGCGCAACTCGTTGACGCGGGACAGGCTGACCAGGTCGGACGGCGCCGACAGGCGCTGCTTCATCGACGGCAGCAGGCTCTGACCGCCCGCCAGGAAGCGGCCGTCCTCCGCCTTCTTCAGGGCGGACACCGCGTCCGCGGACTTCTCGGGCCGGTGATACTCGAATGCGTGCATGTCTTCCTCCAGACTCGTTTGGTCAGGCAGCCTTGCCGCTGCTCGCGGTACGAATCGCGTGCCAGACGCGCGCCGGCGTGGCGGGCATGTCCAGCCGGCTCACGCCCAGGGGCGCGAGCGCGTCCAGGATGGCGTTGATCACCGCGGGCGGGGCACCGATCGCGCCGGCCTCGCCGCAGCCCTTGACGCCCAGCGGGTTGCTGGTGCAGGGCGTGCAGCGGGTGTCGACCTCGAAGGTCGGCAGGTCGTCGGCGCGCGGCATGGTGTAGTCCATGTAGCTGCCGGTCACCAGCTGGCCGCTCTCGGGGTCGTACTGGCAGTTCTCCAGCAGCGCCTGGCCGATGCCCTGGGCCAGGCCGCCGTGCACCTGTCCCTCGACGATCATCGGGTTGATGACGTTGCCGAAATCGTCCACCGCGACGAAGTTGACCACCTGGACCCGGCCCGTCTCGGGATCCACCTCCACCTCGCAGATGTGGCTGCCCGCGGGGTAGGTGAAGTTGGTCGGGTCATAGAAGGCGCTCTCGTCCAGGCCCGGCTCCAGCGTTTCCAGCGGGTAGTTGTGGGGCACGTAGGCGGAGAAGGCGACCTCCGGCATGGTCAGCTGCTTGTCGGTGCCGCTGACCCGGTAGACGCCGTCGTCGTACTCGATGTCCTCCACCGCGGCCTCCAGCTGGTGCGCCGCGATCTTGCGCCCCTTCTCGATCACCTTGTCCAGCGCCTTCATCAGGGCGGAGCCGCCTACCGCGATGGAGCGCGAGCCGTAGGTGCCCATGCCGAACGGGATGCGGTCGGTGTCGCCGTGCACCACCTCCACGTTCTCGATGGGGATGCCGAGCCGCTCCGACACCACCTGGGCGAAGGTCGTCTCGTGGCCCTGCCCGTGGCTGTGGGAGCCGGTGAACACCGTCACGCTGCCGGTGGGATGGAAGCGGATTTCGCCGGCCTCGTACAGCCCGGCGCGGGCCCCCAGCTGGCCGGCCATCGCCGACGGCGCCAGCCCGCAGGCCTCGATGTAGGTCGAGTACCCGAGCCCCCGGTAGCGACCGCGCGAGAGCGCCTCCTGGCGCCGTTTCTCGAAGCCGTCCACCTGCGCCTGACGCATGGCGGCGTCCAGGGTCGCCTCGTAGTCGCCGGTGTCGTAGCTCAACCCCACCGGCGTGTCGTAGGGGAAGGCGTCCTTCGGGATGAAGTTGCGCCGGCGGATCTCCGCCTGGTCCATGCCCAGCTCGCGCGCCGCTTCGCTGACCAGGCGCTCGACCACGTAGGTGGCTTCGGGCCGCCCGGCGCCGCGGTAGGCGTCAACGGGGGCGGTGTTGCTGAACACCGCCGTCACCTCGCAGTGGATCGCCGGCGTCGCGTACTGGCCGGCCAGCAGCGTGCCGTAGAGGATGCTGCAGATCGAGGGCGCGAAGGTCGACAGGTAGGCACCCATGTTGGCGCGTGTCCGCACCCGCATGCCCAGGAACGTCCCGTCCTTGTCCATCGCCAGTTCCGCGCGGGTCACGTGATCGCGGCCGTGGGCGTCGCAGAGGAATGACTCGGCGCGGTCCGCGGTCCACTTCACGGGCCGTCCCACCTTGCGCGTGGCCCAGGTCAGGACCGCTTCCTCGGCGTAATGGAAGATCTTGGAGCCGAAACCCCCGCCCACGTCCGGGGAGACCACGCGCACCTTGTGCTCGGGCAGGTTGAGCACGAACGCGCTCATCAGCAGCCGGGTCACGTGCGGGTTCTGGCTGGTGGTGTAGAGCGTGTAGGCGTCGTCGCCGGCTGAATAGTTCGCCAGCGCTGCCCGGGGCTCGATGGCGTTGGGGATCAGGCGGTTGTTGACCAGGTCCAGCGTGGTGACGTGGTCGGCCTTGTCGAACGCGGCGTCGGTGTCGGCCTTCTCCCCGATCTCCCAGACATAGCAGACGTTGTCGTCCAGGTCGTCGTGCACGCGGGCGGCATCCGATTTCACCGCGTCGTCCACGCTCACCACCGCGGGCAGCATTTCGTAGTCGACGTCGACCATCTCGGCGGCATCACGCGCCTGCCACGCACTCTCGGCGATGACCACGGCGACGTGGTCCCCGACGTAGCGCACCTTGCCCTGAGCGAGCGGGGGGTGTGCCGGCTCCTTCATCGGCTCGCCATGCTTGTCGGTCACCTGCCAGCCGCAGGGAAGCCCGCCGATCTCGTCGGCGGCGAGGTCGTCGCCGGTGAATACCGCGACCACGCCGGGTGCTTTGCGCGCCGCCGCCGTGTCGATCGAACGGATGCGGGCATGGGCGTGCGGCGACCGGACGAAATACGCCCAGGTCTGGTGCGGCAGGGAGATGTCGTCGGTGTAGTGGCCTCTTCCGGTCAGGAAGCGGTCGTCTTCACGGCGCTTCACCGAAGCGCCAATGCCGGTATCGCTCATGGCTCATCCCTCCATGGCCTCGGCGCCGGCTTTCACGGCGCGGACAATGTTCTGGTAGCCGGTGCAGCGGCAGTAGTTGCCCTCCAGCTGGCGCCGGATGACCTCGTCCGAGGCCCCGGGGTAGCGCTGCACCAGGTCGATCGCGCTCATCACCATGCCCGGGGTGCAGAATCCGCACTGCAGCCCGTGGTACTCCTTGAAGGCCGCCTGCATGGGATGCAGCTCGCCGTCGGAGGCGATGCCCTCGATGGTGGTCACTTCGGCGCCGTCGGCGTCCGCGGCCAGGAGGCTGCAGGACTTCACGGCACGCCCGTCCAGGTGGATGGTGCAGGCGCCGCACTGGCTGGTGTCGCAGCCGATATGGGTCCCGGTCAGGCCCAGGGTCTCGCGCAGGAACTGCACGAGCAGGGTGCGTGGCTCGACCTCGGCCGAAACGGGTCGGCCGTTGACGGTCAGGGAAATCGAGATGCCCATGAGACTCCTCCGTGATGCATGTTGGCCCGCCGCAGCAGTGCCGGGGAGCCCGGCGCTGCGGCCATCGTCAGCGGCCGGCGGCCGCTGCGCTCCGCTTTGTGGTGCTTCGGGTCGTCACGGCCTTCCGCGGCCGCCGGGGCGGTCGCCGGATGACCGGTGATCCGGAAGGTGTGCCGGACCGTTACCCGGTTTCCGGCGTCACCGCGCGATTCGGCTCCGGTGCCGGACGGATTCTCAGGACTCCGTCTGCTGCTCCCCGTCGCCCTGTTCATCCTCCTCTTCACCACCGAAGTGGGTGACGAGAGCACCGAAGAACTGGTTGGCCAGCTTGCGCGCGGCGCTGTTGACCAGGCGTGATCCGATCTGTGCGAGCTTGCCTCCGACCGTGGCACTGACCTCGTAGGTCAGCAGCGTGCCGCCGTCTTCTTCCGGCTGCAGCTGGATCGAGGTGCTGCCCTTGCCGAACCCCGCGGTGCCGCCCTGGCCCTCGAATGAAATAGTGTAGCTGTTGGGAGGGTCGATGTCCGAGAGGGTGCCGCGCCCCTTGAAGCGCGCCTTGACGGGACCGAACTTCGCGGTGAGGGCGACGTTGAGCTCGGTGTCCGAAACCCGCTCGACGGATTCGGCTCCGGGTATGCACTCGGCCAGCACGTCGGTGTCGTTGAGCGCGTCCCAGACTTCCATTTGCGAGGCCGGGATATGCTGCTCGCCGGTCATGTCCATGAGCGATCCTCCAGGAAAATCGGCGTGGTCCCCGTGCGGGGCGATGCTCCTATTTAACAGCGGAATGCCGGGCGGGTAAACGTGTCGCGCGAAGAGATGCCGGGGACCGGGCGCACTTCCGGGGGAGCGGGGAACCACCAAGCAAGCGCTCGGTTTACAGCCTTCCTGCCCTGGTTTAACTTGCGTTGCAGGATCCCTGCGCCGTGCCGTCCGGGCGCCCTGGCGGGGGTGGTGCTCATTCCGGCGGGCCCGGCGCCGGCTACGGAGGCGAGATGTCCGGCAGCAGCCCTTTCTACACCCAGGACCACGCGATCTTCCGCGAATCCGTCCGCCGCTTCGTCGAGAAGGAGATCCGCCCGCACGTGGACGAGTGGGACGAGGCCGGCGAGTTTCCGCGCGAGCTGTACCGGCGCGCGGCGGAGGCCGGCATCCTGGGACTGGGCTTTCCGGAGGAGTACGGCGGGCAGCCCGCGCCGGATCCGTTCTACAACATCATCCTCACCGAGGAGCTCACACGCGCCGGCTCCGGCGGCGTGATCGCCAGCCTGATGAGTCTCGGCATCGGCCTGCCGCCCGTCGTTCACCTGGGGACCGAGGACCAGAAGCGCCGCTTCGTGCCGCCGGTGGTGGCCGGGGAGAAGATCAGCGCGCTCGCCATCACCGAGCCGTCGGGCGGCTCCGACGTGGCCAGCCTGCGCACCACGGCGCGGCGCGAGGGCGATCACTACGTGATCAACGGTTCCAAGACCTTCATCACCTCCGGAGTCCGGGCAGACCTGTACACCGTGGCCGTGCGCACGGGGGGGCCCGGCATGGACGGGATCTCCCTGCTGGTCGTGGAGAAGGGCACGCCGGGCTTCAGCCAGACGCCCCTGAAGAAGATGGGCTGGTGGTGCTCGGACACCGCGACGCTGTACTTCGACGACTGCCGGGTGCCGGCCGAGAACCTGCTGGGCCCGGAGAACGGCGGCTTCATGGGCATCATGCGCAACTTCAACGGCGAGCGGCTGGGGCTCGCCGCACAGGCCTGCGGCTTCGCCCGCCTGTGCATCGACGAGGCCACCGCCTACGCCCGCGAGCGCGCCACCTTCGGCCGCCCCCTGATCGAGAACCAGGTGGTCCGGCACCGTCTGGTGGACATGAACATGAAGGTCAACGCGGCCCGCGCCTACCTGGATGAGCTCGCGTGGCGGGTCCACCAGGGCGAGACCCCGGTCGCCGACCTGTGCATGCTCAAGAACCTCGCTACCGGTACGCTGGAGTACTGCGCCTCGGAGGCGATGCAGATCTTCGGCGGTGCCGGCTACATGCGTGGCACGCCGGTGGAGAGGATCTACCGTGAAACCAAGGTGCTCACCATCGGCGGCGGCTCGAGCGAGATCATGAAGGATCTGGCCGCCCGCCAGATGGGAATGTGACGGCAATCCGTCGGGGGGATACGGCCATGGCCGACCACAACCTGCATACGGCGGCGAAGTTCGGCGCCATCGCGCGCGTCATACCGGACTCGCCCTGTTTCATCCAGGGTCGGCGCCGGCTCACCTACGGGGAGGTCGACGCCCGCACCAACGCCCTGGCCAACGCCTTTCTGGAAGGCGGCATCGCGCGCGGCGACCGCGTCGCGGTGATGGAGCGCAACAGCCCCGAGTACATGGAGTCCTACCTGGCGGCCCAGAAGCTGGCCTGCGTTCCACTGAACGTCAACTACAAGTACCAGGGCGACGAGCTGCGCTACGTGCTGGACGACTCCGGTGCCTCGGTGATCGTGATCCACGCGGACTTTCTTCCCGTGCTGGACGCCATTCGCGGCCGGGTGCCCGGGCTGAAACAGGTGGTGGTGATCGGGCCGGATGCCCACGCCGACCCGGGCCAGGGGCGCTACAGCTACGCCCGGGCGCTGCAGCACCGGGAGACCCTGGAGCTGCCCTGGGAGCCGCCCGGCAACGACGACCTGCTGTTCCTGCTGTACACGGGGGGCACCACCGGCTATCCCAAGGGCGTGATGTGGGATGTGCAGCTCTACCGGGAGAACTGGCGCATCCTGGCACCGATGTTCAAGAGCCTGCTGCCGCGGCTGAAGGATGCGCCGCCGTCGCTGTTCTCACCGCGCGGCGGCGGCAGCAGCTCGCCGCTGCTGCGCTTCCTGCAGTCCGGGCTGTTCCGCTGGCTGATCGCGAAACCCGCGGTGCAGCGCTTCGCCGGCAACCTGCTCGAGAAATCCATGCGCGAGCGCTATGCCGGAGACCTGGAAACGGTGGCGAAGAAGGCAAAGGCCGCCCGCGGCATGCCCAACGTCACGCTGCCGGCCTGCCCGCTGATGCACGGCACCGGGTTCCTGACCACGCTCAACGCCATATCCGGCGGCGAGCCCGTGGTGTTCCTGGAAGACAAACGCTTCGACCCGGCGGAGCTGTGGCGCACGATCGAGCGGGAGCGGGTGCGCACCGTGGTGATCGTGGGCGACGCCTTCGCCGTGCCCATGCTCGAGGAGCTGGACCGCCACGACTACGACACTTCGTCGCTGGTGATGATGAACTCCTCCGGCGTGGTCTGGTCGCCGCGCATCAAGCAGGCCCTGCTCGAGCGCATTCCGCAGATGATCGTGGTGGACTCCCTCGGAGCCTCCGAGGGGCTGAGCCGATCGGAGCCGAGCCTGTCGAGCGACGGCGAGATCCAGCCCATGCGCTTTCGCCTGGCCGGTCACATGAAGGTGTTCGACGAGAACGACGAGGAGGTGCTGCCCGGCTCCGACCGGGTGGGCCAGCTCGCGGTGAGCGGATTGATCCCGCGCGGCTACTGGAACGACCCGGAAAAGACGGCGCGCACCTTCCGCACCATCCGCGGCGTGCGCTACGCCATCTTCGGCGACATGTGCCGGGTCGAGAGCGACGGCACGCTGATCCTGCTGGGGCGCGGCTCCGGCTGCATCAACACCGGCGGCGAGAAGGTCTACCCGGAAGAGGTGGAGAACGTCATCAAGGAGCTTCCCGAGGTCGGGGACTGCGCCATCGTCGGCATCGACGACGAGCGCTGGGGCCAGGCGATCAGCGGCCTGGTCGCGCCCGCCGAGGGGCGCGAGGTGGACGTCGAGCGGGTGATCGCCCACTGCGCGGAGAAACTCGCCAACTACAAGAAACCCAAGTCGCTGTTCGTGGTCGACGAGATTCCGCGCAAGGACAGCGGCAAGCTGATCTACCCCGACATTCGCGAGAAGGTCCGGCAGCTGGCGAAGCGTTCGGCCTGAGGCCGGACGCCGTTCCGGCGGGAATACCGGGATCACCGGCCGGAGTGGATGATCCGCTCGGGCGGGCTGGAGATCGTCGCCGAGGGCCTGGAGAAGGGGAACATCCGGTTCAACGTCCCGTTCGAGCGCTGAAGCTCCCGCCCGCGGCGGCGCAAACCTGCTATCCTGTGCCCCTTTTTGCGGCGGCCGTGAAACGCCATGCATGCCCTGTCCCTCAAGGATCTGAACAAGACCTACGCCAACGGCTTGGTGGCCCTGCGGGACGTCTCGCTGGACGTCGAGGCGGGCGACTTCTATGCGCTGCTGGGGCCGAACGGGGCCGGCAAGTCCACCACCATCGGCATCATCAGCTCACTGGTGAACAAGACCGCGGGGCGGGTGAGGGTGTTCGGGCATGACATTGACCGCGAGCCGGAGGCGGTCAAGGCCTGCCTCGGGCTGGTGCCCCAGGAGATCAACTTCAACAATTTCGAGAAGTGCCGCCATATCCTGATGAACCAGGCCGGCTTCTACGGCCTGCCCTACGAACGCGCCCGCCAGCGCACCGACGCCTGCCTGCGCCAGCTCGGCCTTTGGGCCAAGCGCGACGACATCGCGCGCAACCTTTCGGGCGGCATGAAGCGGCGCCTGATGATCGCCCGCGCGCTGGTCCACGAGCCCAGGCTGCTGATCCTGGACGAGCCGACCGCGGGGGTCGACATCGAGATCCGCCGCTCGATGTGGACCTTCCTGCGGGAGATCAACGCCGAGGGCACCACCATCATCCTTACCACACATTATCTCGAGGAGGCCGAGAGCCTGTGCCGCAACATCGGCATCATCGATCGGGGCGAGATCGTCGAGGACACCTCGATGAAGGAGCTGCTGCGCCGCCTCGACACCGAGACCTACGTCCTGTATCTGGACGGGCGCGTGGAGGACCTGCCGCCGCTGCCCGGCTATGCCGTGGAAGCGGTGGACGAGAACACCGTCGAGCTGTCGGTGCACCGGGGCCAGGGGCTGACGGAGGCGTTCCGGCGGCTGCGCGAGGCCGGCTTCGAGGTGCTGAGCATGCGCAACAAGGCCAACCGGCTGGAGCAGCTGTTCATGAGCCTGGTCAGCAGCACGCACGAGCCGCCGGTGTCGACCGTGAGCGAGCGCCGGGCGCCGGTGTGAGGGCGGCGCCGTGAACCATTTCATCGCGTTCCGCACCATCCTCTTCCGCGAGATCCAGCGCTTCTCCCGGATCTGGCTGCAGACCATCGTGCCGCCGGCGATCACGATGACCCTGTACTTCGTGATCTTCGGCGGCCTGATCGGGTCGCAGATCCGGCACATGGACGGCTACAGCTACATGCAGTACATGGCGCCGGGCATCATCATGATGGCGGTGATCACCAACTCCTACTCCAACGTGGTGTCCTCGTTCTTCGGCGCCAAGTTCCAGCGCCACATCGAGGAGCTGCTGGTGGCGCCGGTGCCCAACTACCTGATCCTGCTGGGCTACATCGGCGGCGGCGTCGCGCGCGGGCTGCTGGTGGGGGTGCTGGTGACCTGCGTGGCGCTGTTCTTCACCCACCTGCACGTCTCCAGCCCGCTGATCACCGCCTCGGTGGTGCTGCTGACCTCGGTGCTGTTCTCGCTGGGCGGGTTCATCAACGCCGTGTTCGCCACCAAGTTCGACGACATCTCCATCGTCCCGACCTTCGTGCTGACGCCGCTGACCTACCTCGGGGGCGTGTTCTACTCGATCAAGATGCTGCCCGATTTCTGGCGGCACGTGTCCATGGCCAACCCCATCCTGTACATGGTCAATGCCTTCCGCTACGGCATCCTGGGGGTGTCCGACATCAACATCGTGACCGCCTACCTGATCATCGGCCTGTTCGTCGTTATCCTGTTCGTATTCAGCCTGCACCTGCTCAATCGCGGGACGGGCATCCGCAGCTGACCCGGGGAGGTGATCGAATGGCACTGGCACTCGTGACCGGCGGCGGCACCGGGCTGGGGCGCGCCGTGACCCTTGCACTGGCACGGCGCGGGATGGACGTGCTGGCGGTCGGGCGGCGGCCCGAGCCGCTCCAGGAGACGCGGGAGCGCGAACCGGACCGCGTCCGGGTGCTGCCCGCCGACGTGTCCCGGGAGGAAGGGCGTGCCGCCATCGTCGAGACAGTCGGCGAGGGCCCCCTGGCGTACCTGGTCCACAATGCGGGCGTGCTCGCCCCGGTGGCACCGCTGGCCGAGGTCAGCCTCGAACAGTGGCGCGCGCACCAGGCGATCAACGTCGAGGGACCGCTGTTCCTGACGGCCGCGCTGCTGGAGCCGCTGCGTGGCGGGCGCGTGCTGCACGTCTCGTCGGGGGCGGCGCATCATGCATACCGTGGCTGGGGTGCCTACTGCACGTCGAAGGCCGCGCTGCACATGGTCTACCAGGTGTACCGGGAGGAACTGGCCGACCACGACATCGCGGTGGGCAGCATCCGGCCCGGCGTGGTGGACACGCCCATGCAGGCCCGGGTCCGGGCGCTGCCGCCGGAGGTGTTTCCGGATCGCGAGCGCTTCGTGGAGATGAAGCGCACGGGCAGGCTGCTGGATCCCGCACGCTCGGCCGCCGCCATGGTGTCCCTCCTGCTGGACACCGACGCCGCGCGGTTCAGCCGGCAGGAATGGGACGTACGGGATCTTGCAGGCGCATGACGGACCGGTCCGGGGGTCCCCCGGTCGCCGGGGGGGCGCGAGCCGTTCGCGACTTGCATGACCCCGCCCGCGTGGCACAATGGCATAAGCAAAAGAATCTATAAGGAGGCGGGGAGGAGGTCATCATGATCCACGCGCCCGACAAGGTGCACCGACAGGTGCAGAACGTCTACGAGAACCTGATCCGCAGCGATTATCCCGATGGTTACTATTCCGGCGCCCTGCTGAGACGGGAAGGCGGCGAGCACTACGCGCTCAACGGTTTCGAGCCGCGCTGGACCGCGGCCGGTGCCTGGGGAGTGGACTGCTACCGGGAGGAGGACGACAGCGTCGTGGTCGGCTTCTTCGGCAACGAGGACAACTTCCTGGAATGGTACGGGGAGATCGTCAATGCCGGCGTGCTGGCCCGGGATCCCGACGACGGGGCCGCCGTCCAGGCCTGCCGCAAGCGGGCCCTGGAAGGCGGCGACTGGCGTCGGATCTACCAGCCCGAGGGACCGGAAGCGGGGGACTAGCCCCGCGGGAAGCGCGGGCTGCGGCTATGCCGGGTGGTCGGGCTGCTCCTCGGCGGCGCCGAGGACCTCGTCCAGGAAATTCGCGAAGATCCGCCGGATCGCGGGCAGACATTGCGTGAGGCCATGGCCGCCGTCCAGCACGTGCAGGGCGGCACGGTGTATCTGGGCGAAACGGATGGCGTTCGCCACCGGCACCACCGCGTCGCGCCAGCCGTGCACCACCGCCATCCGCCCCGCCTGCACCATGGGATCGGCCTCGTAGCCGGGCAGGTACATCGCCGGCGCCATCAGGAACAGGCCGTCGGGGCGCAGCGAGCCGCTCGCCACGGCGGACACGTAGGCACCCATGCTCGAGCCGACCAGCACCAGGTGGCCGCCGGTGGCCGGATGCTCGTCGAGGAGCTGGCGGACCCGGGCATCCGGGTCGCGCGTGTGACTGTAGTCGGGACTGCATACGCGGAAGCCGCGCTCCCGGGCAATGCCGGCCAGCGCGCTGATCTTCGTGCCCCATGGCCCGCTTTCCATGCCGTGGGCGAAGTAGAGCAGGTCGGGCTCGCCGGAATCCACTGATTGCATCGGTCTCTCCGCACCGGGACCGGGGTCCATTCTACCCGCCCCCGGCGAGGTTTCCACCGGCGCCGCCGGGCCGGCGTGCCGGTGTCCGTGCTGTGCTTCGGCACGGTGCGCATGCGAGACTGCGCGGGTACCTGCAGAGCACGCGTCGCGGGCGGACCGGGCAGAGGAGCGCGATGAAGAAGGATACGCAACTGGTGGAGGCCGGGCGGGACCCGGCGGCGCATCACGGGACGGTGAATCCTCCCGTCTATCATGCCTCCACGGTGCTGTTCCCGACCCTCGGGGCGCTGCGCGAGGCCGGACGCCACCCCTTCGAGGGCGTGTTCTACGGCCGTCACGGCACGCCCACCACCTTCGCCTTCGAGCGGGCCATGGCAGAGCTCGAGGGCGCCCACGGTGCGGTGGCCGTATCGTCCGGGCTGGCCGCGATCGCGCTGTGTCTGTGCGCCTTCGTGCAGAGAGGGGATCACCTGCTGGTTTCCGACAACGTCTACGGTCCGACCCGGAGGTTCTGCGACGGGACCCTGGCCGGCTTCGGGGTCGAAACCACCTACTTCGATCCCGCGGCCGGCGCCGGAATCGCCGGGCTGTTCCGCGAGAACACGCGCCTGGTATTCATGGAGAGCCCGGGCTCGCTTACGTTCGAGGTCCAGGACGTGCCGGCCATCGCCGCGGCCGCCCGGCGCCGGGGTGTGCTCAGCGCGATCGACAACACCTGGGCCACGCCGCTGTACTTCAACGCCATCGCGCACGGCGTGGACCTGTCGATCCATGCCGCCACCAAGTATATCGTGGGGCATTCCGACGCCATGCTGGGCGTGATCAATGCCACCGAGGGCGCCTGGGAGCCGCTGCGCCGGCGGGTCGCCGCCTTCGGCAACTGTCCCGGCGCGGACGAGCTCTACCTGGGCCTGCGCGGGCTGCGCACCCTGGGGGTGCGCCTGGCGCGCCACCAGGAGACGGCGCTGGCGCTCGCGGACTGGCTCTCGGGACGACCGGGGGTGCAGCGGGTGCTTTATCCCGCGCTGCCCTCGGATCCGGGACACGCGCTGTGGAAGCGGGACTTCGCGGGTGCCAGCGGCCTGTTCGGCGTGCTCCTGGAACCGGTGCCCGATGCCGCCCTCGCCCGGATGCTGGACCACCTGGAGCTGTTCGGCATGGGCTACAGCTGGGGAGGGTTCGAAAGCCTGATCCTGCCGACCCGTCCGGAGCCGCTGCGCAGCGCCGTCCCCTGGCGCGAGGAGGGCACCCTGCTGCGCATTCACGCGGGCCTGGAGGATCCCGACGACCTGCGGCGCGACCTGGAGGCGGGCCTGGAGCGCCTGCGCCGGGCGGCGGAGTGAGGCCCGCCGGGGCCGCGACGCTCCAGGAAGACGGTGATCTCGGCCCGGTCGTGGTAGAGCTGCTTGGCGGCCACGCGGCACGGCACGCCGGACCGGTCCAGCTGTTCCCGCACCCGGGCCACCAGGCGCCCGGCCGTCTCGTAGCGCCGCTTCATGGGCAGCTTCAGGTTGAAGATCGAACGGCGACACCAGCCGCCCGCGATCCAGCGTGCTGCGCGGTCGGCCACCCGGGCGGGCCGGTCCGCGATGTCGCAGACCATCCAGTCGACCGGGCGCGGGGGGCGGAAGCGGAAGCCGTCCTCGCGCAGGTGCCGCACGTGCCGGTCGCCGGCGAGACCCGGGTTCAGCGGGCCGTTGTCCACGGCGGTCACCTGCAGGCGGCGACGGGCCAGCTGCCAGGTCCAGCCGCCCGGCGCGGCCCCGAGGTCCACCGCGGTCATGCCGGGCTTGAGCAGATGCTCCCGGCGCTCGGGACCGAGGAAGAGCTGCAGGGCCTCGTCGAGCTTGAGCGCGGAGCGGCTCGGCGCCCCGCGCGGCCGGCGCAGCCGGGCGACCCCGCCGGGCCAGGGCACGCTCGCCCGGGGCAGGGCGTAGCCTGCCTGCAGGGTACGCGCGTCCTCGAGACAGACGTGCACGACCAGCTCGCCCCCGCCGCGCAACTGCCCGCTGGCGTGCAGCCGCCGCTCGAGCTCCGCGGCCAGCCGCTCCGCGCGTGCAGCGAGGCGCCGCCCCTGCTGCGTGTCCGGGCTCTCCCCCAGCACCCCGCGCACGGCCCCCGGGACGGATACCAGCGCCTGCTGGAGCCGCGCGGCCGGGTTGTCGCCGGGATCCTCGATCAGTGCCAGGCGGACGAAGGCCTGGCGGGCAAAGGTCAGATCCGGAACCGGGGCATGACGGTGCAGGCGCTGGGCGTCGCCGGCACGCCCGGGCAGAAACACGACCCGGCCGCACCGGGGCTGCGCGCAGCTATGGCCGGCGATGCGAAGGCACGCGGCGTGCTCCCGGATCTCCCGGGCACATTCTTCCTCGAAGCCGGCGCGGCAGAACAGGAACAGGGCCTCCATGCGGCCCGATTATGCCAGAGCAGCCGGCCTTCCAGCGGTGGCCGTCAGGCGTCGTGGCGGCTCCGGTCACGGCTGCCGCCGTGCCCGGGACGGCGACGCATGGGGTACCGGCTGCGCGGGCGCGCCTGGCTCACGCGAATCCGGCGTTCCGCCATCTCGTGGCCGTCCAGCGCGGCCACGGCAGCGGGGACCGCCTCGCTGTCCATCTCGACGAACGCGAATCCGCGCGGGCGGCCGGATTCGCGGTCGGTAATCATGCTGACCCCGTACACCTCGCCGTGCGGCTCGAACAGCTCGCGCAGCGCGTTTTCCGTGACGTCCTCGGGCAGATTGCCCACGTAAACGGATCGCTTCATTCCCTGATCCTCCTGCCGCGCCCGCGCGGCCGACCCGCCATGGCGGGTCCTGTATTTCCGACGGCGCCGAGCGGGTCGGCGCTGTCCGCGGGCCATGCTTGGCCCGGCGCGGATCGGCACTTGCGTGCGGATCCGGCGGAGTCGAAACCGGACCTGCGCCGGCCCCGACGGCTCTGGAAAGTACGGCGAGTACTTTTCAGAGGTCCTGCACAAAGAATAGTGGGGATACGGGCGTTTGTCTGCGGCAAAGGGGCAACAGGAAGGGCGGGGCTTGCCGCAGGTCAGGGAAGGGTGCAGGCACCGCGACGCCCCGGGCGCGGCAGCGGTGTGCCGCGCCCGGGACGGCTTCGGTGCCGCGGCTCAGGCGACGCGTGCGTCGTCGGAATCGGTGTCGGACGCCACCGCCTCGACGCTGCGGCGAAGGGTCTCGAGGCCTTCCTCGATGCCCGCGTCGTCGATGGTCAGCGGGGCCAGGCACTTGATGACCTCGTCGTCGCCGCCGGCGGTCTCCAGCAGCAGCCCGTTGCGGAACGCCTCGGCACAGATGCGCGAGGCCTCGTCGGGGTCGTGGCAGACCAGTCCCTGCATCATGCCGCGCCCGCGGGCCTGCTCGAAGATCTTGGGAAAGTCCGCCACCAGGCGATCGAAGCCTTCGCGGATCTTCTCGCCCTTGCGCCGGATCTCGCGGGCGAAGCTGTCGTCCTCCCAGTAGGCCAGCGCCTCGGCGCCGGTGACGAATGCCAGGTTGTTGCCACGGAAGGTGCCGTTGTGCTCGCCCGGCTCCCAAACGTCCAGCTCGGGCCGGATCAGGACCAGGGCCATGGGCAGGCCGTAGCCGCCGATCGACTTCGACAGGCAGACCATGTCGGGCTTGATGCCCGCGGGCTCGAAGCTGAAGAACGTGCCGGTGCGGCCGCAGCCGGCCTGGATGTCGTCCAGGATCAGCAGGATCTCCCACCTGCGGCACAGCGCCTCGAGCCGCTGCAGCCACTCCATGCTGGCGACGTTGATGCCACCTTCGCCCTGGACGGTCTCGACGATCATGGCCGCCGGCAGATCCAGCCCGCTGCCCTGATCCTCGAGGGTCTTCTCCAGGTAGTCGATGGTATCCGCCTCGTCGCCCAGGTAGCCGTCGTAGGGCATGCTCACGGCATTGCCCAGCGGGATTCCCGCGCCGCTGCGCTTGAAGTTGTTGCCGGTCACCGCCAGCGCACCGATGGTCATGCCGTGGTAGCCGTTGGTGAAGCCGATGATGGTCTCGCGCCCGGTGACCTTGCGCGCGAGCTTCATGGCGCTCTCCACCGCGTTGGTGCCGGTCGGGCCGGGGAACTGGATCTTGTAGCTCAGCCCGCGCGGCTGCAGGATCACCCGGTCGAAGCGCTCCAGGAAGGTGCGCTTGGAGGTGCTCGCCATGTCGAGGCTGTGGGTGATGCCGTCCTGCTCGATGTACTCGAGCAGCCTGCGCTTGAGGCGGTCGTTGTTGTGCCCGTAGTTGAGGGCGCCGGCACCGCCGAAGAAGTCCACGTAGCGCTTGCCCTGCTCGTCCCAGAGCAAATGGCCCTTGGCGCGCTCGAACACGGCAGGGAAGCCGCGGCAGTAGCTTCGGACCTCCGACTCGAGAGTTTCGAATACGTTATCCATGTCGTATCACCGCCTGGTGGTTGCGATTGAACGAAGAGAAAGGCGCGGCGTGAATCAGGACCTCAGGGGTCCGATCCGGAGAAGCATTTCCGCCTCGTGGCCACGATCGGGAAACAGCTGGGAGGGGAAACACGGCAGCTCCTCGATGCTGGTTCCCTGTTTGCGCGCATAGGAAGCGAACAGCGCACGCGAGCTCTTGTTCGAGGGCGTGACGGTGGTCTCGAGGAAGCGCGCCGCGCGGCACGCATCGAGCTCCATCAGGCCCCGGACCAGTGCACCCGCGATCCCCTGGCCCTGCCATTCGGGATCCACGCCGATCTGCCACAGAAATACAGTGTCTTGCCGTCCCGGCGGAACGAATGCCGTGGTGAAGCCGACCAGAGCGTCCCCGGCCTCGGCGACCAGGCAGGTCCGGCCGAAGAACTTGCCCAGCAGGAGATAGAGATAGGCGGAATTCAGGTCGAGGGTGCCGGCCCGCTGGATCAGCTGCCATACGCCCGCGCCGTCCTCGGCATGCATGGGGCGCAAGCTGTAGCGAGCCTTCTCCCTTTGCTCTTTGGGGGTCGTCCCGGATTCAGTCAAAACAACGCCTGGAGGTTTTGGCGAGCGCATATTATGCCACAAGCCGGCGACGCTTGCCTGCCCCCGGACGCCGCCGCGCGATCGGCCGGTGTGCTTATGCCAGCATCAGCTCCCGCAGCGTGGCGGCGTCGCGCACGGCGTGGCCTTCCGCGTCGTTGTTGAAGTAGGCATGGACGTCGTGCCCCTGCGCCCGCCACTCGTTCAGCCGGCGCGCGTCCGCGGCAAGCCGGTCCCGGGAATAGCCGCCGGCGTAGTGATCGCCGTGATAGCGCACGTAGGTCCAGGACGCCGTGAGGCGCCAGGGGTGGTCGGGGAGCATGTCGTGCAGGCACAGGGCCGCGCCGTGCTCGGCCAGCACGGCATAGATCTCGTCCCGCAGCCAGTCCGGATCGCGCACCTCGACGGCCCAGCGGAGGTCCCGCGGAGCGGCCCGCAGGAAGGCGTCCAGCCGTTCCGGCCTGGCCTTCCAGCGGGGCGGAAGCTGGACCAGCACCGGCCCGAGATGCTCGCCCAGCTCGCGCACCGGTTCCAGAAACCTCTCCAGCAGGCTTTCCGGCTCGCGCAGCCGCTTGATGTGGGTGCCGTAGCGGCTGAACTTGACCGCGTAGAGAAAAGCCCGGGGAGCGGCCTCCCGCCAGCGCGCCATGGTCTCCGGCTTCGGCAGGCCGTAGAAGGTGCTGTTGAGCTCTACCGTGTCGAAGCGTTCCGCGTAGTAGCCGAACCAGCGGCTGCGCGGCAGGTCGACCGGATAGAAGGTGTCGCGCCAGTGGTCGTACTGGTAACCGGACGTCCCGATGCGAAGGCTTCCCGTGGTTCGTGCCATGGCGTGGCCTCCCGCCCTGGCCGCTGCATCCCGAATGACGGTCCCGGTCGCCCGGCGAAATGTCAGGCTTCGCCCAGTCCGACGGAGAACATGCTCTCCAGGTCGTGGCGCGAATAGGCCCGGAACGCGAGCAGCGTCTCCGATCCGGTGATGCCGTCGAGCTTGAGCATGTGCCGGGTCACCAGGTCCGCGAGCTCGCCGTTGGTGCCTGCGCGGATGATGGCGATGATGTCGTAGCGCCCGCTGACCGAGTAGGCCTCCGAGATGCCTTGCATCTCCGCCAGCCGCTCCGCCACGTCGTTCACCTTGTGACGGTCCACGTTCAGCAGGACGATCGCGGTGACCATGGGGCAGGGCTCCTTTGCCGTTCGCCGGTGACCCCAATACTACTACCAATCTTCCGGAAGATTGGTAAACCGGCCGGGCGGAATGCCATGCCCGGGCGCTGCCGCCCACCGCGGCGCCGCCGCACGGCAGCGTGTTCGCGAGGCTTGATGCCGGTCAGCGCGCCCGCACGGTGCCGGACGCATACTTTGCGCAACTTGCGGCGGGAGACGGCGGATGAACGCCCTGATGACCGCGGGCAGGGTGGTGGGCGGCCTGGGCCTGTTCCTGCTCGCCATGAGCATGATCACCGACGGGCTCAAGAGCGCCGGCGCGGCCCAGCTGCGGCAGATCCTGGCCGGCGCCAGCCGCAGCCGCGCCCGCGGCGTGGCCAGCGGGTTCGTGATCACCGCGGTGGTCCAGTCGTCGAGCGCCGTGACGGTGGCCGTGATCGGCTTCGTCAACGCCGGGCTGATGACCCTGTACCAGTCCCTGGGCGTGCTGGTGGGGGCCAACGTCGGCACCACCATGACCGGCTGGCTGGTCGCCGCGGTGGGCTTCGACGTGCCGCTGGAGAGCTTCGCCCTGCCGCTGGTGGGGCTGGGCATGCTGCTGCGCCTGACGCGGCCGGGACGGCGCCTGGGCTCGCTCGGCCTCGCGCTGGCGGGCTTCGGCCTGTTCTTCGTCGGTCTGGCGGTGCTGCGCGAGAGCCTCGGAACCCTGACGGGGAACGTGGCCCCGGTGCTGACCATGGGATCGGACGGCTGGCGCGTGCTCGCCTTCGTGCTGGCCGGGGCGGCGTTCACCATCCTGACCCAGTCTTCCAGCGCGGCCATCGCGCTGATCCTGAGCGCCGCTGCCGGCGGCGTACTGGGGGTGCCCAGCGCGGCCGCGATGGTGATCGGGGCCAACGTCGGCACGACCTCGACGGCGGTGATGGCCACGCTCGGCGCGACCCCCAACGCCCGCCGCGTGGCCGCCGGCCACGTCGTGTTCAACGTCCTCACCGGGGCGATCGCGCTCGCGCTACTGCCGCTGCTGCTCTGGCTGGTCACCGGCGTGGGCCGGCTGCTGGGTCTGCCCGGATCGGCGCCGGTGATCCTGGCGCTGTTCCACACCACGTTCAATCTGCTGGGACTGGCGCTGGTGTGGCCGCTGCTGCCGCGCCTGGCGGCGTTCCTGCAGCGCCGTTTCGTCACCGCGGAGGAGGACGAGGCGCGGCCGCGATTCCTGGACCGTACCGCCGCGGCGACCCCCGGTCTCGGCAGCAGCGCGGTGGTGATGGAGCTCGGCCACCTCGGCGAGCTCGCGCGCACGGCCGGGCGGCTCGCGTTGGCGGCGGGCGCCGGCCACGCGCGCGAGTTGCGCGCCCGCTCCGCCGCTGCCATGGCGTTGGCCGCCGCGGTGACCGAGTTCGTGCCGCGGCACACCGGGGACGGCGCGGCCGGGGAGGGCGGGACCTGGGCCCCCCTGATGCTGCGCACGGCGCGGTATTTCAGCGAGGCCGCCGCGGCGGCCAGCTCGCTCGGCCGGGACACGCAGGAGACGGGACGGTGGACGGAGCCCGCGGTGGCGCAGCTTGCCGCGGCCGCGGCCGGGATGCTGGGGCGTGCCGCGGGGGACGCCCCCGACTTCTCGCCGGACGCCTGCAATGCCGCGCTGGCCGCGGTGGAGCCGGCCTACCAGGAAGCCAAGGCGGCGCTCCTGAAGGCGGGTGCGGACGGCCGGCTGGACCTGGCGGGGATGGTGGCCGAGCTGGACTGGATCACCCGTGTGCGCCGCCTCGCCCAGCAGGCAGCCAAGGGCGCGCGCCAGCTCCACCGGCTGCGCGCGGCGCTGCTGCCGGAGGCCGCCTTGGCCGCGCCGGGGCCCGGCGCGGCCTGACGGCGTGCGGCCGCGGGTCTTACAGCGCCGCGACGCGCCGGATCAGGTCCAGGTAGGCATCGTCGTAGACGGCGTCTCCGTTTCCCAGGTGGTTGCGCAGGAACAGGCGCAGGCGCGTCAGCTTCGATTCACCGGCGTTCTCCGCGCGCTGGTGCAGCGCTTCGGCGAGCAGGGTCACCCCGCCGAGCAGCACGCCCATGAGGTCCACCACGTCCCGCACGATGAGCGTCTGCCGAGCGGCATCCGCCGCACGGAGACTGTCCAGCATCTCCGCCAGGCGCCGGCGTCCCCGCTCCAAAGCGGCCTTCTCGGGACCGTCTTCCAGGGCGCCGAGCCGGCGCTGGAGCCAGGCCAGGTAGAGCCGGTCGACCTCCAGTCGATGGATGTCGCGCAGCGTCTGCATGCGGAGGGTGTTGTGGGTACCCTCCCAGTTCTCGAACACGATGCTGTCGCGCAGCAGGCGGGGGATCGCCGAGAAGGTTTCGATCGCCCCGTTGCCCGCCAGTACGTCGAGGCAGTGATGGATGTGGTCCACGCCCCAGCGTGCGGAAACGTACTTGCTGACGTTGGCCAGCAGGCGCAGCAGCCGCCGCGTATCCTCGTCGGCCTCCTCCCCGGTGTCGTAACGGTCCTGCATGCGGGTGGTGGCGAAGATGCCGGCGAGCAGGGCGCCGTGGTCGGCGCGTACGGTGGCGAGGTTCTCCTGCACCAGCGGATATTCGGCGATCACGTGGCCGAACGCCACCCGGTGGCGGGCATAAGCGTGGGCAATGTCGAAGGCACGCTTGATCAGGCCGCAGAAGCCCACGGTGTTGTACAGCCGCGACAGGTGCAGGACGTTCTCCATCACCATGCGGAAACCCTGCTCGAGGGGGCCCATGTGCCAGGCCAGCGCGCCCAGGAAGTCCATCTCGCCGGAAGCCATGCTGGTGGTGCCCAGCTTTTCCTTCAGCCGGCGGATCCGGTAGTCGTTGTGCCGGCCGTCGTCGAGGTACGCCGGCACCAGGAACAGTCCCAGGCCGCGGGTGCCGTCGCGGGCGGTGTCGTAGCGCGCCGTCATCAGGATCAGGTCCGCGTTGGCGTTGGAGCAGAACCACTTTTCGCCGGTGATGCGCCAGCTGCCGTCAGCGGCCCGCGTAGCCACCGTGGCGTTGCGTCCCACGTCGGAACCGCCCTGCACCTCGGTCAGGAACTGGGCACCGGTGAGGTTTTCCGCGTAGGAGGGTGCGGTGAGGCGTCGCAGGTACTCCTCCCGGTACGGTGCGTCCCCGACCCTCTGCAGTACCCGGATCAGGCCGGCGCTGCACGCGACGGGACAGTTGTGGCCCGCTTCGCCGGCGTGCGTCGACAGGTAGTACAGGCGGAAGTGGTCGAGCAGGCCGCCGGCGCCCAGCAAGCGCTCCATCATGCCCGAGCCGTAGATGATGTCGCCGGCGCGGTCGTAGGCGGGATGGTGCACCACCCGGTCCACGCGGCGGCCGATGCCGTCCCAGGCTTCCAGGCGCGGCAGGTTGAGCCGGTAGCTGTTCTCCGCCACCAGGTCCTCCAGCTCACCCGTGACCCGGGCGCCGAAGGCTTCGCACTCGGCGGCCTTCGCCTCGTGGCTGTCGGGAAAGTACATGCGCAGGCTGTGCACGAAGTCCGGGTCGCCGGTGACCGGGTTGGCCCGGATCGCGTCCTGCCAGGCGGCGAGCTCCTCGCGGCCCGCCTCGTGGCCGGGCAGGGTGGGCCCGGTCCCGGTGTCGATCTCCGCGCCGGACCACGGCTTGTCGGTGGCTGGCTGACTCATGACCGTTTCCTCATGTGCTCCTGGGTGAGCTCCCCGCGACGGGCGCGCATTCGTGCGGCCAGGGCGACGAGCTCCTGTTCCAGCGCCTGCATCTCCCGGATCCGGGACCCGATTTCGGCCAGCTTGCGCTCGCCGAAGGCCAGCGAGCGGTCGATCTGGGTCAGCTCGTCGAGATCGGTATCCCAGAAGCCGATCATGCGGGCGATCTCGTCCAGGCTGTAGCCGAAATGCTTGCCCCGCAGGATGAGCTTGAGCCGCGCCCGCTCGCGACGGTCGTAGAGGCGCTGGTTGCCGCCTGTACGCCGGGGCGCGAGCAGTCCCCGCTTTTCGTAGTAACGGACTGACGAAGCGCTCACGCCCAACTCGGACGCCAGTTCGGAGATGCTGTAGCCGAGCTCGCCGCGGTTGGCCGCATCCACGGTCGTCCTCCTGAAGTTAAAGTTAACTTTAACTCTAGCTCCGCCGTACGGATGCGTCAAGCCGCGGGAAACGGGGTCAGAGACCATTTCCTTCGAAATTAGCGAGAAATGGTCTCTGACCGGGTTTTTGCGGCCTTCGTGTTCAGCGGGCGGGGACGTTGAGGGCGACCACACCGGCCACCACCAGCGCCATGCCGAGGATGCGAATCGCGCCGAGGGGCTCGCGGAACCAGGCGGCGCCGATCACGGCGATCAGGGCGGTTCCAAGGCCTGCCCACACCGGGTAGGCGACGGTGAGGTCGATGCGCCGGAGGGTGAACGTGAGGCTGGTGAAGGACAACGCGTAGAAGACGAAGATCAGCACCGAGGGCACCAGCCGGCTGAAGCCGTCGGACAGCTTCATGCAGGTGGTGCCGGCGACCTCCAGCACGATGGCCGCGAGCAGGAATCCCCATGCGCTCATGTCCGGACCGCCTCCCGCGACGGGTCTCGCAGCTCGATCCAGGCTGCCCGGGCGATGGCGACGCATGCGCCCCGGTCATCGAACAGCGCGCTGCCCGCGAGATGCTTGCGCCGGTGGTGGGACAGGGGCCAGGCGATGACCACGTACTCCCGGCCGGCTTCGACACGGGCCAGCCGCCGCACGGCATAGCGCCCCAGCAGCACCGTGGCGGTCGTCACCGGCCGCAGGGTGTAGGCACCGGGGCAGTCGAGTGCCGCCCAGACATACTCGGGGCGGACCTCCCCGCGGGCATCGGCCAGCGTCGGCGCGGGGGTCCACGGTGCAGCGAACAGCCCGGTGCCGGGGACCGGACCCGCGAAGATCTCCAGGCCCTCCCCGTGGCGCCGGTCGGGGCCGCAGACGAAGCAGGTGGGGAAGGGGTTGTCCGGGGCGAGGGAGAACGAGCGTGCCGCCGCGGCACGGGCCTGGTCGGCCGTGGGCGGATCCGGGCACTCCGTCTCGACCGCGGTCGGCACCGCCTCGGCGACCGTATCGGCACCGTCGAGCAGGCGCAGCGTGTCCCCTTCCCGCACGAGGCCCAGCGGCCGGCCCAGCGGCGCCGGGCGGCGCAGGGTGACCTCGGCCGGCTCGCCCAGCGCCCGCGCCAGAAGGCCGGCGGTGTAGCCGCCGTTGCCGGAAGAGGGCGGCCCGCAGTAGCGTGGCTCGATAATCAGGCTCTGGACCATGGCGCTCTCCGGGGCGGGGGGCGTCAGGGCCGGGGCGCCTGGCGGTTCGGGCGCGAGTGGCGCCACTCGGCCAAAAGCGTGCGCAGGGCGGACACGAAGGCCAGCGGCTGGTCGAGGAACAGGTGGTGACGGGCCTCGGGGATGGCCACGAAGGGTACGCTGCTGTCCAGCACCTGGAACATGTAATCGGCGATGTCCTGCGTGAACAGATCGCTCTGCTGCCCGTAGATCACGGCCACGCGACAGCGGATGTTGGACAGCGCCTCCGACTGGTTGGGGATGCGGAAGTGCTTGAACAGCTGGTCGTCGAACTTCCACATCCAGCCGCCCTCCACCTCCATCAGCGAGTGGCGGGCGATGTAGTCCAGCACCCAGGGGTTGTCGCAGGGCTGGGGCGGCATCAGCCGGAAGCGCTCCAGCGCCGTGTCCAGGTCCGGGTACACCCGCTTGGGACGGATCGGCGACCGCCTCGGATCGTGTTCCCAGTCATAGTCGGGCGGACGCACGGGGGAGTCCACCAGCACCACGCCGCGTACGCGGTCGGCATAGGTGATCCCCGTCTGCAGCGTGACGAAGCCGCCGAAGCTGTGTCCCACGATGACCGTGTCGTCGCCGAATCCGGCGTCGGCGCATACACTCATCAGCTCGTTGGTGAAGGTGTCCACCGCGTAGCGGCGCCGGTGCCCGCTGTCGCCCATCCCGCCCAGGTCGAGCGCCGCGACCTGGTAGTGGTCGAGAAAGAACGGCGCGATGAAGTCCCACCAGTGCGAGTGCGCCCCGTTGCCGTGCACCAGCAGCAGGCCCGGCTTGCCGCTGTCTCCCCAGTGGCGGTAATGGATCGGGCAGTCTTCCACGTCGATGCTGCGGTCTTCGTGCGGGGTCTCCAGGGCCCGTCGGAACCAGTCCGGGGCCGGGGGTCGGTCTTGGCTCATGGTTTTCCCGGTTGCATCACTGAACGATGCGCGGATTATGCCATCTGGGGGACTGTGGGTCCCGGGCGGGTTGCCTCCGGGCGCTGGCAGCCGGGCTTCCCCGGGTCCGGATACAACCGCGCCCGCACGCGGCGGGCGCATGCACGGTGCGGCCCGTGGCGGCCGGTCACCCGGGCCGGATGGGCTGGCAGCCGTCGTCGGCCAGGAACAGCGGCCGCCGCCGGCGTGCCGCGTAGGGCTCCTGCAGCCGGTTGTCGACGCTGTTGTAGACGAAGAACGCATTGCTGCGCGGGAACGGCGACATGTTGGCGTTCGATCCGTGCAGCGTGTTGCAGTCGAAGAACAGCACCGAGCCGGCCGACCCCTTGGGCGCGCGGATGCCGCCGCGCTCGATCAGCCCGGCCAGGGACTCGCGGTCGGGCACGTCGATCTGCTGGTCCTTCAGCGAGCTCTTGTAGTTGTCGTCCGGCGTCGCGCCGATGCAGGGCACGAAGTATTTGTGGGAGCCCGGGATCAGCATCAGCGGACCGTTGAACTCGTTGTTGTCGGTGAGGATGATCGAGCAGCTCACCGCGCGCATGCGCGGCATGCCGTCCTCGGCGTGCCAGGTCTCGAAGTCCGAGTGCCAGTTGAATCCCTTGCCCTCGAAGCCCGGCTTGTAATTGATCCGCGACTGGTGGATATAGACGTCGCTGCCGAGGATCTGCCGCACCGGCTCGACGAACCGCCGATCGCGCCCCAGTGCCGCGAGCAGCGCGGAGATCCGGTGCACGCGGAAGATCGAGCGCACCTCGTTGCTGCGCGGCTCGCGCACCACGCATTCCTCGTCCAGCAGGGACGGGTCCTGCGACAGGCGCCTCAGCTCCTCGCGATAGCGCCGCGCCTCGTCCGCGGACAGCAGGCCCTCGCAGAACAGGAAGCCGTCGCGCTCGAAGCGCTCGATATCCTCCGCGCCCAGCGGTCCGGCGGGCGCCTCGCCGGGGCGCGCGTACACCACCGGATCGAGCCGCTCGAACATGGGGATCTTGTGCGTGGTGCGGGTCGGATAGACGTTCCGGATCGCTTCCATATCGCCCTCCTCCGCAGGCTGTCCTGGTGAACATGCCGTTTCAGAGTCGTCGATCTGGCGTGATCCGGCCTCGTACGGGCCGGCCGTCCCGTGCAGTGGTGTCGTGTCCCGGGATTTCAAGCGCGACAGGCGTGGCGGATTCGGCCGGGACCGGGACCATGGCCGGGCGGAGACGATGTCGCCCCCTGACGCGATGCGCGGCTAGGGGTAACAGCCTCGCGCGCGCAGCGTCAACAGCCCTTGCCGGCCGCCGCGATGGCCGGGCGACGGTCGAACCAGGGCCGGGCCTGCTCGAGCTGTCCCGCCAGCCGGAACAGCGTGGCCTCGTCCGCCATCGGCGCGATGAACTGGACCCCGCAGGGCAGCTCGTCCGCCGTCCAGTGCAGGGGGACGGACATCGCCGGTAGCCCGGTGAGGTTGGCGAGCTGGGTGAACGGTGTCCGGCTCAGCCCCTCGCTCGCGAGCTTGTCCACCACCCCCGAGGCGAGCAGCACCCGCCCCAGCCCCAGCGCGTTGATTACCCGGGTGGCGAGCCGCTCGGCGCCCGACGGCCGGAGCTCGCCGATGCGCGAGGGCGGCTGCGCCAGCGTTGGGGTCAGGTACAGGTCGTGGCTCCGGTGGAACGTCCCCATGGCGCGCCCGAACGCATTCCAGCGCCGCTTCGCGGCAACGTAGTCACCCGCGGACACGGTCCGCCCGAGCAGCCCCAGCGCCCGGGTCGCCGGCTCCAGCCCGGCCCGCGCCGTCTCGCGGCCCACCCGCTCGATGACCTCGCGGATGTCGGCGGCCACGTGGCCGAAGTACATGGTCATGTAGCATTTCGCCAGTGCCTGCCCGTCGATGTCCGGGGCGGCCGGCTCGACGTGGTGTCCGAGGTCCTCCAGCAGCTTCGCCGTCTCCTCCACCGCGCGGACGCATTCCGGGTGCACCTCGTGTCCCAGGGGCGAGGCGGTATTGAAGCCGACGCGCAGGCGGCCGGGATCGCGGCCGACCTCCTGCAGGTAAGGTTGCTCGGGCGACGGGGTCCGGTAGGGAGCGCCGGCATCGGGCCCCTGGATCGCGTCCAGCATCGCCGCGCTGTCGCGCACCGTGCGGGTGAGCACGTGGTCCGAGGATGCGCCGTCCCAGACCTCCGCCTGGGCGGGTCCCACCGGTACCCGGCCGCGGCTCGGGCGCAGCCCGAACAGGCCGCAGCAGGCGGCCGGGATACGGATCGAGCCCCCGCCGTCGGTGGCGGAGGCCAGCGGCACGATACCGGCGGCGACGGCGGCGGCCGAGCCGCCGCTGCTGCCCCCGGGGGTATGCTCCGGGTTCCAGGGGTTGCGGGTGGGCCCGAAGGCCTCGGGCTCGGTCACGCCCATGAGCGCGAACTCGGGCGTATTGGTCTTGCCCAGCGCGACCAGGCCGGCGGCGCGGAAGCGGCGGACGATCTCGCTGTCGTACTCCGGCACGTAGTCCCTGAGGGCCGCGCAGCCGTGGCTCATGGGTACGCCGGCCCAGGCATGCAGGATGTCCTTGAGCAGGAATGGCACGCCGCGGAAGGGACCCTCCGGCAGCGGCCCCGCGGCGGCCCTGCGGCCGATGTCGTACATCGGTGTCACGATCGCGTTGAGGCGCGGATTGAGTGCCTCGGCGCGGCGGATCGCTTCTTCGCAGAGTTCCGCCGGAGCGACCTCGCCCCGTGCCACCAGGCCGGCGAGGCCGAGGCCGTCGTGGCGGTCGTAGTCGTCGATTGCGGTCATGCGGGACCCCCTTTTCCGGTTCGGCATTCTCGGGCGCGGCGCCGACGGCGTTCAGCCCTCCTGTGTGCCCAGCATCGCCTTCTTGAGGCTCGCCTCGGCCGGCTTGTCGCACAGCCAGATGCCGAACAGCGCCTGCTTGAATTTCAGGCCCTGGACGGCGAGCACGGGCTTGCCGTTCTTGTAGACGCGGGTGCCCTCGTGGGGAACGTACAGGAGCGTGTAGACGTCGCCGTCGTCGATGTTCTTGTCGAAGACGTGGATCAGGCGCTCGATCTTGGGCTTGATGGGCTCGATATTGTCGTGCGTCGCCTTGCGGAAACCCTCCATGGTCGCGTGCTTCATCCGTCCCGGGGTGATGAAGTGGGTGGTGATGTGCATCGTGATCGCCATCGGCTGGTCCGCCGCGATGATCTTCTGGGCGTCCGATTCCTTGTGCGGCAGGTAGAGGGCGCCGACGTAAGCGTCGATGAACCACCTGGTGCGCACGCCGGCGCCGTTGAGGACCAGCTTCTGGCCGGCGCGCTCGAGCGTTCCCGGGACCTGCACCCCGTTGACCTCGACGCCGCCCGGGTTCGCCGCGACGGCGGGCAGGGAGACGAGAAGCGCCACCAGCGCGGCGGCCAGGGCATGGCGGTGGGGCAGGGACATGGTGACCTCCTTGTTCATTCGGGATGGATGCGGATCAGCCCTTCCTGGGCGACGGACGCTATCAGGCGGCCTTCCCGGGTGTACAGGCTTCCCCGGTTGAAGCCGCGCGCGTTGGACGCGCTGGGGCTGTCCTGCGCGTAGAGCAGCCAGTCGTCCATGCGGAACTCGCGGTGGAACCACATGGCGTGGTCGAGGCTCGCTGCCTGCACGTGCCGCTGCATGAAGGACAGCCCGTGGGGACGCGCGGCGGTGCCGAGCAGGGTGAAGTCCGACGCGTAGGCGAGCATGCACTGGTGCAGCGCGAAGTCGTCCGGCAGCGAGCCGCGGGCGCGGATCCAGCAGTGCTTCCAGGGCGGATGCTTGGCCGGCTCGAACAGGTCCATGGGCTCCACCGGGCGGATCTCGATCGCGCGCTCGCGCGTGAAGATGTCACGCACCTTCTCCGGTACCCGGTGTGCCACCTCGCGCCGCAGCCCGGTCTCGGATTTCAGTCCGTCCGGGCCCGGGACGTCGGGCATTCCGCTCTGGTGCTCGACCCCGTCCTCGATCACCTGGAACGATGCCGACAGGTTGAATATCGCGCGGCCGTGCTGGATCGCCACCACCCGGCGGGTGGTGAAGCTGCGCCCGTCCCGGATGCGGTCGACTTCGTAGACGATCGGCGCGTCCATGTCGCCCGGGCGCAGGAAGTAGCCGTGGATCGAGTGGCAGCGGCGATCCTCGACGGTGCGCCCGGCGGCCACCAGCGCCTGGCCCAGCACCTGTCCCCCGAACACGCTGCGCCCGCCGATGTCGCGGCTGTCGCCGCGAAACAGGTTCTCCTCGAGTCGCTCCAGGTCGAGCTGGACCAGGAGGTCTTCCAGAATTCCGGACATCCGCCTGTCTCCCCGCGATTGGAAGCAAATTCTCCGGCCGGCGTGGCGTGCGGGCCCAGTCTACCGGAGCGCGCGGCGCGGCGGGAGTCCACCGGTCCGGGGCGCGGCTCAGTCCCCGGGCCGCACCTCGACCCGGTCGACGCGATCGGGGTAGAAGGCCATGCATCCGCGGATGGCGCTCACTGCCTGCAACGGTTCCGGGTAGCTCCAGACGGCGTTCTCCACCCGGCGTCCGGGCGTGGCGACGCTCCAGTAGGCGGCGTTCCCCTTGTACGGGCAGTGCGTCTCCCGCGGGGTCGGCTCCAGCAGGTCCGTGCGCACGTCCTCGCGCGGCAGGTAATAGACGTCGGGCAGGCCGGTCTCGTGCAGCACGACCGCATGCTCGCTGTCCGCGATCACGGCGTCGCCGAGGTGGATGCGCACGCGGCCGTGCCAGGGCTCGGTGCTTACGCGATGCTCATCGTCGTTGGCGGATCGCATGGCGGTCTCCGGTGCGGGTTTGCCGATGCCGTCCGCGACGGGGCCCGGTGCCGCAGGCGGCGTGCCGTCGCCGTCAGGTGCGAGTCAGTGCAGCGCGAGCGCCATGCGGCGCCGGGCGTCGCGGACCCGCGGATCGTCCGCCCCCAGCAGATCGAACATCGCCAGGAGGTCGTCCCGGGCCGCACCGTCATCGTACCCGGGATGCTTCTGCAGCAGGCCGAGCAGGTCCTCGAGCGCCTCGTCGCAGTCGCCGGCGAGCACCGCCGCCGCCGCGAGCCGGCGCAGGGCCTCGGGGTCCGAGGGTTCGCGTTCCAGGCGCTCCCGGAGTCCGGCCCGGTCTGCCGGGTCGCCCGCGACCCCGGCGAAGTGCACGCGCCGGGCCAGGGACTGCAGCGCCGGCGTCTCGCGGATCTCCGGCGGGGCTGCCTGCAGGGTCTCGCGCGCGCCGGCGGCGTCGCCGTCCGCGATCAGGAGATCCACCAGGGGCGGGTACAGGCGCTCGTTGCCCGGGTCGTCCGCCACGGCCTGCCGTAGGCCGGCAACGGCATCCTGGCGCCGGCCGGCCTCCAGGAGGCGTCCCGCCCGTTCGACGGCGTCGTCCGAGGAGGGCCGGACATGGCGGTCCAGCAGGGCGCGGACGTTCGGCTCCGGCTGGACGCCGGTGAACTCGTCCACCAGCTCGCCGTCCCGGAACAGCTTGACGCTGGGGATGCCCCGGATACCGAAGCGGGCTGCGAGGTCCTGCTCGCGGTCGACGTCGACCCTGGCCAGCAGGAACGCGCCGCCGTACTGCTGCGCGAGGCGTTCCAGCACCGGGCCGAGCATCTTGCAGGGACCGCACCAGTCGGCCCAGAAGTCCACCAGCACGGGCCGCTCGTGCGAACCCTCGAGCACCACCGAGGCGAAGTCGGCGGCGGTGACGTCACGGACTGACGCGGTCTTGCGGGAAGGCTGGTTCATTCATCGCTCCGCAGGTATGCCTGCCATTGAAATGCGGGTGATGCCGGCCCGTTTCAAGATGCCCCCGCGCCTCCGGGGGGCGCACTTCCGAAGCGCACCGTGTCCGGTGCCAGGCTGCCGGCGGAGATCACGAACGAGATCGCCTGATCGACGGTCCAGTCCGTCTCGACCACGTTCTCGATCGGCAGGATCTCCACGTAGCCGGAGGTGGGATTGGGCGTGGTCGGCACGTACACCGAGGCGAGCGTGCCGCCCGTGTCCGGGTCGGTCATGGTGCGGGTGATGAAACCGATGGTCTTCATCTCCGGGGACGGGAAGGGGATCAGCACCACGCGCTGGAGCTGCCCGGGTCGCTGCTGGAAGGCGTCGAGCAGCCGCTTGGTCGAGCCGTAGATGCGCTCGACCAGCGGGATGCGCCGGATCAGGCGGTCGAAGGCGTCCAGCACGCGGCGCCCCACCACGCGGGTGGCCAGCCACCCCAGCAGGTACAGCCCGATCAGCGTCAGCAGCACCGCGACCACGTACTGGAACCAGGACTGCAGCAGCCACTGCGCCACCGCGGGCTGGTACGGCCGCACGGCGCGGGCCATGGCGCGCACCCAGGGCGCTCCCACGCTGCTGAGCCGGGTCAGTACCAGATTGAACACCCACCAGGTTACCCACAGCGGGATCAGGGTGATCACGCCGGTGAGCAGGTAGCGCCGTGCGCGGCGGGCGGGGTGGAATCCGTCTTCGCTGTCCATCGCTTCCCTCGGGGCCGCAACCTCCCGGCATCATACCCCGCGGGCCGGGCCGCGGGGCTACCGGCTGCCCGTTCGGGTGCGGGAGAGATTGTCGCGGGCCTGCTCGGCGAGGCGGAACTTCTGGATCTTGCCGGTCGAAGTGGTGGGCCACTCGTCGGCGTCGACGAAGAACACGTGTCGCGGGATCTTGAACTTCGCCAGCGACCGGCGGCACCAGTCGAGCACCTCGCGGCGCGTGAGGGTCTCGCCCGGGCGCAGCTCGATGAAGGCACAGCCGACGTGATGCTGTACCGGATCCGCGACGCCGACCACGTAGGCCTGGTTGACCGCCGGGTGGCGTGTGAGCACCTGCTCGATCTCCTTCGGCACCACGTTCTCCCCGGAGACCTTGTACAGCTCGTCGCTGCGGCCGGTGAGCTCCAGGTAACCGTCGGCGTGCAGGATCCCGAGATCCCCGGTGCGCAGCCAGCCGTCCTTGTCGATGCGGCTGCCGTTCTCCCCGGGCCGGCGATAGTAGCCGCGCGAGACCGTGTTCCCGCGCACGCAGAGCTCGCCTTCCTCCCCGGCGGGCAGGTTCTCGAGCGTATGCGGATCGACGGTCTTGTACTGGATGTTGGCGCCGCCGAACTCGGGCAGGCCGGAGACGCCGCCGGGCTTGATCCGCCCGACCCGCGTGGCGACGGTCTCGACCGGGTCGCCCGGCTCGGTATGCATGGTGGCGGCGGCGGCCTCGGTCATGCCGTAGCCGGTGCAGATCTCGGCCAGCCCCAGCTCCCGGATGGCGCGCTCCCAGAGGGTCGCCGGCGCCGGCGCCGCGGCGCACATCGCCGCCTGCAGCGACTCGATGTCGTGGTCGGGCAGGGACGGCTCGGACAGCAGGGCCACCAGCATCGACGGAACGCAGAGGAAGTCGTCGGCGCGGAAGCGTTCGATCAGGTCGAGCGCCTGCCGCGGCGCGAAATGCTGCTGGGGGATGATGCAGCCGCCGACGAACGTGGCCGCCAGGGTGCCTTCCACCAGCGCGAAGATGTGGTGCAGCGGCAGCGCGAAAAGCATCCGGCGCCCGTCGTTGAAGGCGCGGCTCAGGGTGGTCGAGTAGGCCGAGCGCAGGAGCATGTCGTGGCTCAGCATGACCCCCTTGGGGTGGCCGGTGGTGCCCGAGGTGTACAGCAGCCAGACGACCTCGTCGGGATACTGCGAGTCGGCCTCGCGCCGGGCGAGATCCGCGTCGTCGATCCGGTCGGCTTGGTCGAGCAGTGCTTCCCAGGCAGTCCAGCCCTCGCGCAGCCGTTCCGGCCGCGGGCCGCCCAGCAGCACGACCCGGCGCAGGCGGCTGTCGTCGCGGTCGCTGACCGCCTCCAGCACCGCACGATAGTCGATGCGTCCGATCCGGCTCTCGCTGATGACCGCGGTGACGTCGGCATCGGCGAGCGCGAAGCCGATCTCGTCGCGCGTCCACATGGTGTTCACGGGGATGCACACGGCGCCGATGCGCGCCAGGGCCAGCACGCAGACCAGGAATTCCGGGCGGTTGCCCATGATCACGGCGACGTGGTCGCGGCGCCGGATGCCTGCCCCGATCAGCGCTTTGGCCAGCCGGCGCGAATCGTCCCGGACGCGGGCGTAGCTCGCCCCGTCCTCGGGCATGAGGACCAGGGGCCGGTCGGCGTAGTCCCGGCACATGGCGTCGAAATGGGCGGCGACGGTGCGCCGCGGCCACTCGGGAAAGCGCTCCGCGATCGCGCGGCGGCGGGTCTCCTTCGGCTCCATGCGGCAGTCTCCCTGGCTCACGTGGCCGGCGCAGCCATGCCGGAGCTTCCCGGCTCCGCCGGCGAAGGGTCTGTCGGAACAGTACCAATCTTGCAGAAGGCAGAAAACGGGCCGCGCGCGGGCGGCAAGCCCGCCGGAGCACGCGCCGGCCCTTCCGGGCCGGCACCGGGCCCGGGTTCAGGCGCTGCTCTTGCGTCCCGCCAGGTGCAGCCAGGTCTGGACCACGGTGTCCGGGTTGAGGGACATGCTGTCGATCTGCTCCTCCAGCAGCCACTGCGCGAGATCGGGGTGGTCCGACGGGCCCTGGCCGCAGATGCCCACGTACTTGCCCGCTTCCCGGCAGGCGCCGATCGCCATGTGCAGCAGCTTCTTGACCGCGGGGTTGCGCTCGTCGAAGGCCGCCGCCACGACCCCGGAATCCCGGTCCAGGCCCAGGGTGAGCTGGGTGAGGTCGTTGGAGCCGATGGAGAAGCCGTCGAAGTACTCCAGGAACTCCTGCGCCAGCAGGGCGTTGGAGGGCAGCTCGCACATCATGATCAGCTTGAGGCCCGCGCGGCCGCGCTCGAGCCCGTTGGCGGCGAGCAGCCGCGTGACCCCGGCGGCCTCCTCGAGCGTGCGCACGAACGGGATCATGACCTGCACGTTCTCCAGGCCCATCTCCTCGCGCACCTTGCGCAGCGCCCGGCACTCCAGCTCGAAGCAGTCGCGGAAGTCCTCGGAGATGTAGCGGGAAGCGCCGCGGAACCCGATCATCGGGTTCTCCTCGTCGGGCTCGTACTGCTGGCCGCCGATCAGGTTGGCGTACTCGTTGGACTTGAAGTCCGACATGCGCACGATCACCGGCTCGGGGTGGAACGCCGCGGCAAGCATCGAGATGCCCTCGGCCAGCTTGTCCACGTAGAAGCGCACCGGGTCGCCGTAGGCCTCGAAGCGCCGGCGCACCGTGTCCGCCAGGTCGCCGCTCAGGCTGGCGAAGTTGAGCAGCGCCTTGGGGTGGACCCCGATCATGCGGTTGATCACGAACTCGAGCCGGGCCAGCCCGACCCCGTGATGCGGCAGGCTGGCGAAATCGAAGGCACGGTCGGGGTTGCCCACGTTCATCATGATCCGCACCGGGATCTCGGGCATGGCGTCCAGGTCCGCCGTGTGGATGTCGAAATCCAGCCGGCTGTCGTAGATGTAGCCCGTGTCACCCTCCGAGCAGGACACCGTCACCTCGCTGCCGTCGGGGATGGCATCGGTGCCCCCGCCGGTGCCGACGACCGCCGGGATGCCCAGCTCGCGGGCAATGATGGCGGCGTGGCAGGTGCGCCCGCCACGGTTGGTCACGATCGCCGAGGCGCGCTTCATCACCGGCTCCCAGTCCGGGTCGGTCATGTCCGTGACCAGCACGTCGCCCTTCTCGAGCTTGCCCATCTCCTGCAGGTCCATGATCAGCCGCGCGCGCCCGGCGCCGATGCGCTGGCCGATGGCGCGCCCGGTGGCGATCACCTCGCCGCGCTCGCGCAGCTGGTAGCGCTCGAGCTGCTGGCCGTTGTAGCGGCTCTTCACGGTCTCGGGCCGCGCCTGGAGGATGTAGAGCCGGCCGTCGTTGCCGTCCTTGCCCCATTCGATGTCCATCGGCCGGCCGTAGTGCTTCTCGATGATCATCGCCTGCCGCGCCAGGTCCTCGACGTCCGCGTCGGTCAGGCAGAAGCGCCGCTGGTCCTCCGGGGGGACGTCCACGGTCCGGACCGTGCGGCCGTGGGCCCGGTCCTCGCTGTAGACCATCTTGATCGCCTTCTCGCCCAGGTTGCGGCGCAGCACGGCGGGGCGCCCGGCCTCCAGCGTGGCCTTGTGCACGTAAAACTCGTCCGGGTTCACGGCTCCCTGCACGACCGTCTCGCCGAGACCGTACGAGGCGGTGATGAACACCACGCCGTCGAAGCCGGACTCCGTGTCCAGGGTGAACATCACGCCGCTGGCGCCGACGTCGCTGCGCACCATCTGCTGGATGCCGGCGGACAGCGCCACCTGGCCGTGGTCGAAACCGTGGTGGTCGCGGTAGGCAATGGCGCGGTCGTTGAACAGCGAGGCGAACACGTCCTTGATCGCCAGCTTGACGTTGTCCAGCCCGCGGACGTTGAGGAAGGTCTCCTGCTGGCCGGCGAAGGAGGCGTCCGGCAGGTCCTCGGCGGTGGCCGAGGAACGCACCGCGACCGCGAGGTCCTCGCCGATGTCCGCGCGCATCGTCTCGTACGCGCGGGTGATCTGATCCTCGAGCTCGGGCGGGAAGGGAGTGTCGACGATCCACTGGCGGACCTTCGCCCCGACCTCGACCAGCCGGTCCACATCGTCCACGTCCAGGTCGGCCATGGCGACGTTGATGCGGTCGGCCAGCTGCTCGTGCTCGAGGAACTTGCGATAGGCGGTGGCGGTGGTGGCGAAGCCCTCCGGGACGCGCACGCCCGCCGCGGAGAGGTTGCTGATCATCTCGCCCAGGGAGGCGTTCTTGCCGCCCACCCTCGGCACGTCGTCCATGCCCAGCGAATCGAACCAGACTACGTAATCGTCCAACGTTACCCCCTGCGCTGGCTTGTGTTGGGCCGGTAATACTGGAAAATACGAGCCCGCATCCCTCAACATAGCCCGGGCCGGCACGTCGTGCCATGCCCGGCCTCCGTACGTCACGGGAGCCGCGCGGCGCCGCACCGGAAACCGAAGCAGACGGAGGATCTTCCAGGCCGGCACAGAGGGCCGCGCACAGCGCCGGAATACGCGGGCCGGGCGGGCGCCGACCGCTCGCTCCGGGCACCCACCACCGGGTCGGCGGGCAGCTTACCATATGAAGACCAAGCGTACCGTATTTTTCCTGTCAGACCGCACGGGCATCACGGCCGAGACCCTGGGGCACAGCCTGCTGACCCAGTTCGACAACGTCGAGTTCGACCAGGTGAACGTGCCCTTCATCCAGTCCGAGGAGAAGGCCATCCGGACGGTGGAGATGATCAACCGGGCCGCACGCGAGGACAGGGTACGGCCGCTGCTGTTCTGCACCCTGATCAACGAGGACATCACCAACATCCTGCGCGAGAGCGAGGGCCTGCTGATGGACTTCTTCGGGACCTTCATCGGGCCGCTGGAGCAGGAGCTGCAGATGGAGTCCTCGCATACCGTCGGCCGGGCCCACGGCATCGCCAGCTCGCACAACTACCGGGCCCGGATCGACGCCATGCACTACGCCCTGGACAACGACGACGGCGTCTCGGTCAAGGACTACGACAAGGCCGACGCGATCCTGGTCGGGGTCTCGCGCAGCGGCAAGACGCCCACCAGCCTGTACCTGGCGCTGCAGTTCGGCGTCTACACCGCGAACTATCCGCTGATCCAGGACGACCTCGAGCGGATGCGCCTGCCGGACCCGCTCGAGCCCTACCGCCACAAGCTCTACGGCCTGAGCATCCAGGCCGAGCGGCTGGTGCAGATCCGCGCCGAGCGCCGTCCCGGCAGCCGCTACGCCTCGCTGGAGCAGTGCCGGATCGAGGTCCGCACCGCTGAGCGCCTGTTCCGCCACGAGCACGTCCCGTGGCTGGACACGACCAGCCGCTCGATCGAGGAGATCGCGACCCAGATACTGGACGAGACGGGGATACAGCGCCGGTTCTACTGACGCCCGAGCCGTGGGGCTCGGGCAGTTTTAACGGGCAGTTTTAAGTTGTTAAGTTGTTAAGTTGTTAAGTTTTAAGTGAAATTGGACTCGGCGCCCATAAGAAATCCCGTTGCGGGGGGACCGGATGGCGAGTTCGTCTCTGCGAGGCTCGCAGTGGTCACCATCGCCTCGGGAATTCGTCACTTAACAACTTAAAACTTAACAACTTAAAACTTTCTATATCGTCTTGTCCGGTTTCTCCCGCCCCAGGCGCTGGTGGATCCCGGCGACCGTGTCGGCGCGCTCGATGACCTCGGCGAGGGCTCGGGCGGGATCGTCCTGCTGGCGCTCCGGATCGCTTTCCGGCCGCTCCATGTACACTCGCAGGGTCGCGCCCTGGGTGCCCGTGCCCGAGAGCCGGTAGACGATGCGGGCGCCGTCGCTGAAGCCCACGCGGATCCCCTGGTGCTCGCTGACGCTGCCGTCGACCGGATCGTGGTAGGCGAATTCGTCGGCGTAGGTCACGCGCACGTCGCCGAGCTCGCGGCCCGCGATCTCCGGGAGCCGGTCGCGCAGCGCTTTCATGAAGTCCGCGGCGCGCTCGGCCTCGAGCGCCTCGTAGTCGTGGCGGGTGAAGTAGTCGCGCCCGTACTGACGCCAGTGCTCCGCCAGCAGGTCGGTCACCGGCATGCGCCGCACCGCCAGCAGGTTGAGCCAGAACAGCACCGCCCAGACCCCGTCCTTCTCCCGGATGTGGTTGCCGCTGGTCCCGAAGCTCTCCTCCCCGCAGAGGTCGATGCGGCGGTCGTCGAGCAGGTTGCAGAAGAACTTCCAGCCCGTAGGGGTCTCGTACACGGGGATGTCGAGCGCGTGGGCCACCCGGTCCAGGGCGTGGCTGGTGGGCATGGAGCGGGCCACGCCCCGCAGGCCGTCGCGGAAGGCGGGTACCCGCCGGGCCTGGGCCGCGAGCAGGGCGAGGCTGTCGCAGGGGGAGACCACGGCCCCGCCTGCGGCGATCATGTTGCGGTCGCCGTCGCCGTCGGAGGCCGCGCCGAGGTCGGGCCCGCCCGGCTCCGCCAGGCGACGCATGAGCTCGGCCGCGCTATCCGGGCCGGGGTCCGGATGGGCACCGCCGAAGTCCTCGCGCATGTCGCAGCGCAGCAGGTTTTCGCCCGGGCAGGCGAGGCGGTTGCCGAAGATCTCCAGGGCATAGGGGCCGGTCGCGCCATGCATGGCGTCGAAGCAGAAGCGCAGCCCGCCGGAGCGGACCCGCTCACGGATCAGGTCGAAGTCGAACAGCGATTCCATCAGGTCGGCATAGTCCGCGACCGGGTCGATCAGCTCGATGCGCGTCTCCCCCAGGGAGAGCTCGCCGGGACGGGAGAGGTCGAGCGGCGCATTGCGGCAGATCCGGTACTCGGCGATCTGCCGGCTGCGCTGGTAGACGGCCTCGGTGATGGATTCCGGCGCCGGGGCGCCGGCGGCGTTGTTGAACTTCACGCCGAAGTCCCCGTCCGGGCCGCCGGGATTGTGGCTGGCGGTCAGGATCAGCGCCCCGCGGGCCCCGCGCTTGCGTACCAGGTGCGAGGCCGCCGGCGTGCTCAGGCGCCCCCCGGTTCCGGCGACCACCCGTCCCACGCCGTTGGCCGCCGCCATCGACAGGAACACCTGCAGGGCGTGGTGGTTGTAGTAGCGGCCGTCCCCGCCGAGCACCACGGTGCGGCCACGCCAGGTCGTGTCCGGGTCGGCGTCGAGGGTGTCCAGGATCGACTGGAAGAAGTTCTCGAGGTAGCCCGGGCGGCGGAAGGCCGCCACGGTCTTGCGCAGCCCGGACGTACCCGGGCGCTGGTCGTCGAAGGCTTGCGTGGGGACGGTGTCGATTGGCAGCGTGCTCATGTCGGATCCTCCGCCGTTGAGGGGCGTGACGAACGGAGCGCAGTTGCTATGGTATATTCGCGGCCATGCGCCTAACCAGCGAACAGCCAGTACGCGACGTCTTCGGGGGCCGGACCCTGGCGGGTCTGATGTCGCTCTACGAGGAAAACTATGTCCGCATGTGGCGGCTGCTCCAGGGCCACGAGCCCGCCGGGCGGGGCGCCGTCTCGCATATGCCGGGCGATCTCGACCTGCACCTGTCGGTGCTCGAGCGCTGCCGCTACACGACCACCTATCACCTGACCTATTACTTCACCGAGGACGGCGTGCTGGTGCCGGACCCGGACCTGCACGTGCGGGTCTACCGGGATGCGCGCATGGCCGAGACGGTCCATTGCGGGCGCAACTCGCACCTGAGCTTCCTGCGCCCGTACCGGCCGAACGCCGGATCCTGGCTGCAGCGCCGCTGGGAGATGAACCTGCTGCTGAGCAAGTGGCTGAGCTACTGTATCGGCAAGGGACACCGCTTCCGCGTCAGCGGTCACAGCAGCGATCCGCTGTCGGTCTGACCACGCCGGGGCAGGGCGCCGGCTCAGCCGCGGCCGCCCGCCTCGCTCTGCGCCTGCTGCTTGAGCCGGTGCTTGAGGATCTTGCCGGTGGCCGCGGCAGGCATCTCCTGCAGCACGATGATCTCCGCGGGCAGCTTGTACGGCGACAGGCGTTCCCGCAGCCAGGCGCGCAGCGCCTCCAGGTCGAGCTTCGAGCGCGGATCCGGCTGCACGTAGGCGACCACCTCCTCGTTGTCGCCGGCGGGGCGTCCCACCACCGCGGACTGCGTGATCCCCGGGTGGCTGTTCAGCACCGCCTCGACCTCGGGTGGGTAGACGTTGAAGCCGGAGCGGATGATCAGCTCCTTGCTCCGTCCCACGATGGAAAGCTCGCCGCCGGGCTCGATGCGTGCCAGGTCCTGGCTGTTGAACCACCCGTCGTCGGTGAGCACCGCCGCGGTCGCCTCCGGGGCCCGGTAGTATCCCTTCATCACGTTGGGACCGCGGATCCAGAGCTCTCCCACCTCCCCGTCGGGCAGCGGCCGCCCCCGCGGGTCGGCGATCCGGATCTCGACCCCGTCCAGGACGCGGCCGACGTGAGTCTCCCGCGGCGGATCGTCGATATCCGTCTGGGACACGGTGGGCGAGGTCTCGGTGAGGCCGTAGCCGTTGTGGAGCGGGACTCCGAGCAGCGACTCGACCTCGGACTTCATGCCTGCGCCCAGCGGGGCGCCCCCGGAGGAGATGTAGCGCAGCGAGGGTGCCCTGACCTCGCCGGGATGGTGCCGGGCGTATTCCAGGATGCGCGCGTACATCGCCGGCACGCCCTGGAACACGGTCACGCCGCCCTCGGACAGTGCGCGCAGCAGGTGGCGGATGCCGAAGCGGGGCACCAGCTCGGCGCAGCCGCCGGCCCAGACGGTGCCGAGGAAGGTGGCGGCGAGTCCGAACGAGTGGGAGAGCGGCAGCACCGCGTACACCAGGTCGTCCGCGTCGAGCCCGCGCCGGGCGCCGGAGACCGCGGCCACGAACAGCAGGTTGCGGTGGCTGAGCATGACGCCCTTGGGCTCGCCGGTGGTGCCGGAGGTATAGATCATCGCAGCGACCTGCTTCGCGCCGGACGCCTCCACCGGCTCGGGTCGCACCTCGCGCACCGGTCCGACCGCGACCGGCCCCAGGCGCTCGTGCTCCAGGAAGCGGGCGTTCTCGTCCCGGGCATGGCGGGCGGCGTCCGGGGAGACGCTGACGGTGTACACGCTGCTGCGGGCCCCGCAGTGCTCGCGGATGGCGTCGACCTCGCGCGGCGACAGGCGGGCGTTGAGGATCACCGCCCAGGCGTCCAGCTCGCTGCACGCCATGATCAGCGCCCCCAGGCCGGGGCAGTTTTCGCTCACCAGCAGCACCCGGTCGCCGCCGCGCACGCCGGCGTCCCGCAGCAGCGCGGCCGCGTCCGCCACGACCCGCTCGAAGTCGGCGTAGGTCCAGGAGCACCCGTCCCCCATCAGGGCCAGGTGGCCCGGCGCCTCGCACGCCCAGCGGTGCACCGGCTCGCTGATCCGCTGTGGCAGCCGCCGCAGCAGCCCGTCGGGGTCCAGCGCCGGGCCTCCCGCCATCACTCCGCCTCGCGGATCATGTTGCGCGCGATCACCAGCTGCTGGATCTGGCTGGTGCCCTCGTACAGCCGGAAGATGCGCACGTCGCGGTAGAAGCGCTCCACCGGGAACTCCCGGATGTAGCCGGAGCCGCCGTGGATCTGCACCGCGCGGTCGGCGACCCGGCCCACCATCTCCGAGGCGAAGTACTTGCAGCAGGAGGCCTCCATGCTGATCCGTCCGCCCTGGTCGAGGCTGCGGGCGGCCTCCAGGATCATGCTGCGGGCGGCGAAGGCCTCGGTGCGGCTGTCGGCCAGCATCGCCTGAATCAGCTGGAAGTCGGCCAGGCGGCTGCCGAACTGCTTGCGCTCCATGGAATAGGAGAGGGCCTCGGCGATCAGGCGTTCCGCCACGCCCACGCACACCGCCGCGATGTGCAGCCGGCCGCGATCGAGCACCTTCATCGCGGTCTTGAAGCCCTCGCCCTCGCGCCCGATCAGGTTCTCCGCCGGGATCCGGCAGTCGTCGAAGATCACGTCGCACACGTGAGTGCCCTGCTGGCCCATCTTCTTGTAGGGCTTGCCCAGCGACACGCCGTCGCGGTCGGATTCGACGACGAAGGCGCTGATCCCGCGGGCGCCGGGCGTATCCGGGTCGGTGCGTGCCATCACGGTGAAGATGTCCGCCACCGGCGCGTTGGTGATGAAGCGCTTGGTGCCGCTGATGACGTACTCATCGCCTTCGCGGCGGGCGCGGGTGCGCAGCGAGCCGGCGTCGGAGCCTGCCTCCGGCTCGGTCAGGCAGAACGAGGCGACCAGCTCGCCGGTCGCCAGGCGCGGCAGGTACATCTGCTTCTGCTCGTCGCTGCCGTCCATGATGATGCCCTGGGAGCCGATGCCGTTGTTGGTGCCGATCAGCGACCGGAAGGCCGGGGACGTGTAGCCGATCTCGAAGGCCACCAGCGCCTCTTCCTCCATGGTCAGGCCCAGGCCGCCGTACTCCTGGGGGATGGACAGGCCGTACAGGCCCAGCTCCTTCATCTCGGTGACGATCTGCTCCGGGATCCGGTCCTCCTCGGCCACGTCGGCCTCGGCCGGGATCAGGCGCTCCCGCACGAAGCGCCGCACGCTGTCGACCAGCTGATCCAGAATCTCCCGATCGCGAATCATGGTGTCTCTCTCCGTTGTGGCACGGGGCGCCGCTCCACGGGCGTGTCCGTGGCGCCCTGCAGGGTGTGGGCCAGGTGCACCAGGCGCGGTGCGATGTCTGTTTCGAGCCGTTCGCCGCTGACCAGGAAGCGGGGGCCGCCGCAGTTGAAGGCGACCGTGTCCGAGCCGTCGGCGGATACGCAGGCCACCCCGACGGCATGCACGTCGGGCTGCCACTCGCCGCCCGCGAGGCAGTAGCCGTGCTCGGCGCAGTGCACCAGCGCCTGCTCGATCCCACGGCGCACGCGCGGCCAGTCGCCGCCGTAGCGGCGCGCCATGTGCCCCATCAGGTACTCGCGCTCGGCCTCCGGCAGGGCGGCGAGAAACGCGCGCCCGAGCGCCGTGGTGGCCATGGGAATCCGCGCGCCGACCTGCAGGCGCAGCGTCATCACCGAGGCGCCGTGGGCGTGCTCCAGGTAGATCATGTTGAGCCGGTCGCGGGTGCCCAGCGCCACCGACGTGCCGGTCTCGGCGGCGAGCTGCTGCATCAGCGGCCGCGCGCGCTCACGGATGCCCGCGTGGGCCAGCCCGGCGTAACCCAGCGCCAGCACCGCGGCGCCGGGCCGGTACTTGCCCAGGCGCTCGGCATGGATCAGGTAGCCCAGGCGGCAGAGGGTGTGGGTCAGGCGCGAGACGGTGGCCTTGGGCAGACCGGTGCGCCGCGCCAGCTCCTGGTTCCCGAGCATGGCATCGTCCGGGCCGAAGCAGCGCAGGATCTCCAGCCCGCGCGCCAGGGCGCTGACGAACTGGCGGTCCCCGGTGCTGGCGAGCTCTTCTTCCGGCAGCAATCCGTAGTCGTTCATGGCGGCCCGCATGCGTGCGGCATTTACAAGCGATGCCGGGCAGCTTACCGTAAGTCCGGTGGTTTCGAAACAATGTTTCGCATAGCGGAATTTCCCGTCCGCGCCGGGGGCGGGCGTAGCGAACCGGCCGCCTCGTCCGTGCCGCAACCCGCCGGATCAGCCGACGGGGACACCCGGACGTGGTATTACCTCGGACCGGGTGAGTAGAATGATCCGCCGAACGACCGGAAGCGTCGCGGCCGCTGCGCCGCCCCCAGGAGGACTCCCATGCTCGATGCCTACATCTACGAGGGTTTGCGCAGCCCGTTCGGCCGCCACGGCGGCGTGCTCGCGCCGGTGCGCTCGGACAACATGGCCGCGGAGGTGATCCGCGCGGTGGTGGAGCGGGCACCGTTCTCGCCGGAGCAGTACGAGGACGTGATCCTGGGCTGTACCAACCAGGCCGGCGAGGACAGCCGCAACGTCGGCCGGCACGCGGCGCTGCTGTCCGGGTTCCCGCAGGAGGTCGCGGGCCGGACCGTCAACCGGCTTTGTGCCAGCGGTCTGCAGGCCGTGGTGGACGCGGCGCGGGCCGTCACCTGCGGCGAGGGCGAGCTGTTCGTCGCCGGGGGCGTCGAGAGCATGAGCCGGGCGCCGTTCGTGATGGGCAAGTCGGAGAAGGCCTACAGCCGGGACGTGCGCGTGTTCGACAGCACCATCGGCTCGCGCTTCCCGAACCCGCGCATCGTCGAGAGGTTCGGCAACGACAGCATGCCGCAGACCGGCGACAACGTGGCCCGCGAGCTGGGCATCAGCCGGGAGGCGGCCGACCGCTTCGCCTATCGTTCCCAGCAGTGCTACGAGAAGGCGCGCGCGGACGGCTTCTTCAGCGGCGAGATTCACCCGCTGATGGTGCCGGCGGGGCGCAAGAAGCCGCCGGTGGAGGTTTCCGCGGACGAGCACCCGAGGCCGGAGAGCGACCTGGACAAGCTCGCCAGGCTGCCGGCCCTGTTCGAGGGCGGCGTGGTTACGGCGGGCAACGCCTCCGGCGTCAACGACGGCGCCGGCGCGCTGATCGTCGGCAGCCGCGCGGTCGGGGAGAAGGTCGGTGCCGAGCCCATGGTGCGGCTGGTTTCCGCCGCCTGCGCGGGTGTCGAACCCCGGGTCATGGGGCTGGGGCCGGTGTACGCCTCGCGCAAGGCGCTGGACCGGGCCGGCCTGTCGCTGTCCGACATGGACGTGATCGAGATCAACGAGGCCTTCGCCAGCCAGGTCCTGGGCTGCCTCAAGCTGCTGGAGCTGCCCGAGGACGACGAGCGCGTCAATCCCAACGGCGGTGCGATCGCCGTGGGGCATCCGCTGGGAGCCTCCGGTGCCCGGCTGGCGCTGACCGCGGCACGCGAGCTGGATCGCCGCGAGGGTCGTTACGCGCTGGTCACCCTTTGCATCGGGGTAGGCCAGGGACTGGCGGCGATCCTGGAGCGGGTTTGAACGCCGGCGAGAATCGAGAATCCGATCCGTCACCGCGACGGATACCGAAAACCAGGAGAAAGAGCATGGCCAAGCGCACGATCAAGGGCCTCGAGGGGCTCAGGGAGCTGGTGGGACAGGACGTGGGCACCAGCGACTGGCTGGAGATCACCCAGGAGCGGGTGAACCAGTTCGCCGAGGCCACCGGCGATCACCAGTGGATCCACGTGGACCGGGAGAAGGCCGAGCAGTACTCGCCGTACAAGACCACGATCGCCCATGGCTACCTGACCATCTCGCTGTCGCCGATGCTGATGTCGCAGATCATGCAGGTCGAGGGCGTGAAGATGGGCGTGAACTACGGCCTCAACAAGCTGCGCTTTCCGTCCCCGGTCAAGGTGGGCAAGCGCGTGCGGCTGCACGCCGCGCTCAAGGAAGTCAACGACATCACCGGGGGCGCCCAGGTGATCACCAGCATGACCTTCGAGGTCGAGGGCGAGGAGAAGCCCTGCTGCGTCGCGGAGGCGGTCGCGCTGTATTACTTTTGATCCAGGCCGGGAAAGTACGTCCCTGTGCTTTTCCGGCTCTCGGGGTCCGGCGCCCGGCCGGACCGGCTCGTCGTCGCGGGCGCCCTGAATCTGCCAGGGCGCCCGCGGGCGGTTCGCATCGTTCAGGGGGCGCGCCGGCGCCCGGGAGATCAGGATGGCATCCGCGGAGAAGTCTTCCCGCCCGGTTTTCACGTGGTCTGACCCGCTCTCGCTCGACAGCCAGCTGAGCGAGGACGAGCGGATGGTGCGCGACAGCGTGCACGGCTACTGCCGCGAGCGGCTGCTGCCGCGGGTGCGGGAGGGATTCCGGCACGAGACCTTCGACCGCGCGATCGTGCGCGAGATGGGCGAGCTGGGAATGCTGGGCCCGACCATCGAGGGCTACGGCTGCCCGGGCCTGAACCACGTCAGCTACGGGCTGATCGCCCGCGAGGTGGAGGCGGTGGACTCGGGCTACCGCTCCACCATGAGCGTGCAGTCCTCGCTGGTGATGCACCCGATCCATGCCTACGGCACGGAGGCCCAGCGGGAGAAGTACCTGCCGAAGCTGGCCAGCGGCGAATGGGTCGGCTGCTTCGGCCTGACCGAGCCCAATCACGGCTCGGATCCCGGCTCGATGGAGACCCGGGCGCGCACGGTCTCCGGCGGCTATTCGCTCAGCGGCGCCAAGATGTGGATCACCAACTCGCCGATCGCGGACGTGTTCGTGGTATGGGCCAAGGACGACGCGGGCGAGATCCGCGGCTTCGTGCTGGAGCAGGGCATGGAGGGCCTGTCGGCGCCGAAGATCGAGGGCAAGTTCAGTCTGCGGGCCTCGGTGACCGGCGAGATCGTGATGCAGGACGTGTTCGTGCGGGAGGAAAACCTGCTGCCCGGGGTGAAGGGCCTCAAGGGGCCGTTCGGCTGCCTGAACAAGGCGCGCTACGGGATCGCCTGGGGCGCGCTGGGTGCGGCGGAGTTCTGCTGGCAGGCGGCGCGCGACTACGTGCTGCAGCGCAAGCAGTTCGGGCGGCCGCTCGCGGCGAACCAGCTGATCCAGCGCAAGCTGGCGGACATGCAGACCGAGATTGCCCTGGGATTGCAGGGCGCGCTGCGCCTGGGCCGGCTGATGGACGAGGGCCGGGCGGCGCCGGAGATGGTCTCGCTGATGAAGCGCAACTCTTGCGGCAAGGCGCTGGACATCGCGCGCCAGGCGCGGGACATGCACGGCGGCAACGGCATCTCCGACGAATACCACGTGATCCGGCACGTGCTGAACCTGGAGGCGGTCAACACCTACGAGGGCACGCACGACATCCACGCCCTGATCCTGGGCCGGTCCCAGACGGGCATCCAGGCATTCTTCTGATCACCGCCCCCGGCGTGCCGCTTCCGCGGCGCGCCGGCTCACGCCGCCTGGTGCTGTGCCAGCCACTGCCGCAGCTGGGCCTGGGACAGGGCTCCGCTCACGCGGTCCACCTCCCTGCCGCCGCGGAACAGGATCAGCGTCGGGATGCTCCGGATGCCGTGGCTCCCGGCGATTTCCCGGGCCTCGTCGGTGTTCAGCCGGGCCAGGCGCATCTCCGGCTCCAGCTCGGCCGCGGCGGCCTCGAAGGCGGGGGCCATCATGCGGCACGGCCCGCACCACGGGGCCCAGAAGTCCACCAGCACCGGGATCCGGTTGCGCTCGATATGACGCCGGAAGTTGGCGGCCGTCAGGCTCACCGGCTCGCCGGTAAACAGCGACCCGTGGCAGCGGCCGCAGCGGGGGCCGGCGCGCAGGCGCGAGGCCGGCACCCGGTTGACCGCGTCGCAGTGCGGGCAGACGATTTCCTTCGATTCATCCATACTGATCTGACCCCTTTCACCGGCATTCCGCGGAGGAGCGGGTAGATGCCCTGATAATGGGGATGTCGGAGATCATCGCAAGGGTAGCCGTGCAGCCCGCTGCTGCATTGACGCAGAACAACAAGACCCTATGGAGCTGATCTGGAACAGCGCGGTGTTCGTGCTGGTGACCCTGCTGTCGGTGGTCGCCTCCGCGCACGCCATCCTGACCAAGCGGGATCCCCGGGCCGCGGTATCCTGGGTGGCGCTGCTGTGGCTGGTGCCGTTCTTCGGCGCGCTCCTGTACCTGCTGCTGGGAATCAACCGCATCCACCGCCGCGCCAGCCGCCTAGGGCGCCCGGCCGTCGCCTACCAGGAACCGGTCCTGCCGATCTCGCAGCACGCACTGCAGGAGATGCTGGGGCCCGGGCGCGAACATTTCGGCGAGCTGGCGGAGGCGGTCGACCGGGTCAGCGATCATCGGCTGGTGGGCGGCAACGAGGTCCTGCCGCTGGCGAACGGCGAGCAGGCCTATCCGGAGATGCTGCGCGCCATCGGGCAGGCGCAGCGCAGCGTGACGCTGTCCACCTATATCTTCGGCAGCGACGCGGTCGGCCGGCAGTTCATGCAGGCGCTGCGCGCCGCGGTCGGACGCGGGGTGGAGGTACGGGTCCTGATCGACAACGCGGGCGAGCGCTACAGCTGGCCTTCGGCGGTGAACACCCTGCGGCGCATGGGCGTGCCAGTGTCACGCTTCTATCCCGGGCTGCTGCCGCGGCAGGTGCTCGGCCTGAACCTGCGCAACCATCGCAAGCTGCTGGTGGTGGACGGGCGCGTCGGCTTCACCGGCGGCATGAACCTGCGGGTGCACCACCTGGCGGAAAGCGGCCGCCGCCGCGCCACGCGGGACCTGCATTTCCGCATCGAGGGGCCGGTCGTGCGCCAGCTCCAGGACGTGTTCGTGGAGGACTGGACGTTCTGCACCGGCGAGTACCTGGAAGGCCCGGCGTTCTTTCCGGTGCTGGAGCCCCGGGGCAACGTCATGGCACGCGGCGTTCCGGGCGGGCCCGACGAATCCCTGGGCCGGCTGCACTGGACCCTGCACGCGGCCATCCACGCGGCGCATCGCTCGATCCGTGTCGTGACGCCTTACTTCCTTCCCGACACGACCCTCGTGAGCGCGCTCAACCTGGCCGTTCTGCGGGGCGTGGCGGTGGACATCGTGTTGCCTGGACACAACAACCTGCCCTATGTGCAGTGGGCGATGATGGCCCACCTGTGGCAGGTGATGGAACTCGGCTGCCGCGTGTGGCTGACGCCGGGGCCGTTCGATCACACCAAGCTGATGCTGGTCGACGACGTGTGGACGTTCATCGGCTCGATGAACTGGGATCCGCGCAGCCTGCGGCTGAACTTCGAGTTCAACTGCGAGTGCTACGGCCCCGAGCTGGTCTACTCGCTGGAGAGCTTCGTCCAGGGCCGGCGCCGGGAGGCGCGCGAGATCACCATGCGGGACCTGGACCGGCGCAACATCGTGCGCAAGCTGCGCGACGGCCTGGCGCGGCTGCTCATGCCGTACCTGTGAGACGGGAGTCCGCGCCATACGGGGAATCCGATGCTGCCCGGCGCACCCGCCCCCGTTATAATGTGCGCCAAGCCCGGAGATGACCGTCACGTGAAGGACGTTCCCAGCCTCAACCAGATCCGCCAGGCCTGCAGCAGCTGCAGCCTGCGCCAGCTGTGCCTGCCCTACGGCGTGGCGGAGACCGACCTTGACCAGCTCGAACGCATCGTCTCCCGGCGCAAGCCCGTGCCCGGAGGCGAGCCGCTGTTCCGCCAGGGCGAGCAGCTCGGCGCCCTCTACGCGGTGCGCTCCGGCTCGGTCAAGACGCACGCGCTGTCGCGCGACGGCAACGAGCAGATCACCGGCTTCCACTTCCCGGGGGAGCTGGTGGGGCTGGACGCCCTGAGCGCGGACGTGCACGGCTGCACGGCGACCACGCTGGAGACCACCACGGTGTGCGCCATCCCGTTCGACCGGCTGGACGAACTGGCGGGCCGGATTCCCGGCCTGCGCCGGCAGCTGCTGCGCCTGATGAGCCGGGAGCTGGTCGAGGACGAGCAGATGCTGTTGCTGGTGGGGCAGAAGACCGCCGAGCAGCGCCTGGCCGCCCTGCTGCTCAGCATCTCGACGCGCTTCCAGTCGCGGGGCTACTCCGCCACCGAGTTCAACCTCAGCATGTCGCGCGACGACATCGGCAACTACCTGGGACTGGCGGTGGAGACGGTGAGCCGACTGTTCACGCGCTTCCAGAGCGACCGGGTGCTGCGGGTGCGGCGCAAGAACGTGCAGATCCTCGACCTCGAACGCCTGCACGTGATCGCGGGCGTCGGTCCGTCGGGCCCGTCGCGCGCCCAGGCCTAGCGCGCCCGGCCATCCCGCCCCTTCTCACAGGACAGGTCTGCGCATGCTCAAGGATCCCGTCTGCAACAGGGAGCTCGATCCCCAGGACGCCCACGCGGTCTCGATCAAGGGCGGTCGGGCGTTCTACTTCTGCAGCCCCGACTGCCGTGTCCGATTCGAGAAGAATCCCGGTCGCTACGCCGCGCCCCAGTACGGGGTCCGCATCAGCGTCGGCGTGATGGGCTCGGCCAGCGGCGAGCTGACCCAGGTCCAGAAGGAGAGCGCCTATGCGCTCGGGCAGGAGACGGCGCGGCGGGGCTTCATCCTGGTGACCGGGGCCTGTCCCGGGCTGCCCTACGAGAGCGCGCGCGGGCACTGGGACAGCAACGGCCTCTCGATCGGCATCTCGCCGGCGCTGAGCCTGCGCGAGCACCTGCAGAAGTACGACTCGCCCATCGACGTGTTCGACATGCTGGTCTATACGGGCAGCGGCCTGATGGGGCGCGAGGTGACGAACATCCACTCCTCGGACATGGTGGTGATCGTCGGCGGCCAGTCCGGCACGCTCGGGGAGTTCGCGATCGCCTTCGACGAGGGCAAGCTCATCGGCGTGCTCAGCAGCACAGGCGGCATCACCGGGCTGATCCCGGACCTGGTCCAGCACATGACCAAGCCGACCGGCGCCCACGTGCTGTTCGACGACGATGCCGACAACCTGGTCGACCGCATGGTCCAGGCCTACGAGGGCAGCCACTTCCGCCGGCCCACCGATCTGTACGGCTGAGACATCAGCGGCTGCGCATGCGTCCGGCCAGCCGCCAGTAATGGTCGAAGACCTCCGCGCTGGTCTTTTGCGGCGTGTAGCCGAACTCGGACTTGAGGCGCGCGTTGGAGAGCACCGGCCGGTAGCGCAGGAAGTCGATCTGCCCGGGGCGGTAGGCCGTCAGCCCGGTCGCGTGGAGCAGGGCGATGGCGCCCTGCACCAACCGCGGGGGCAGGGCGATGTACGGCTTGCCGATGCGTCCGGCGATCTCGCGCAGGGTCAGCGCGCCGTCGCCGGCGAGGTTGTAGGTGCCGCTGCGCTGCTCGCGGATGCCCAGCTCCAGGCAGTTGACCACGTCCTGGTCCCAGATGAACACGAAGGGGCTGTCGCAGCCGCGAAAGCCCAGGAGCCAGCGGCGCTCGAACAGCGCGGTGATCTGGTTGGCGACGCGCTCGCCCAGGATCGTGCCGGGCCGGAAGATCAGCTGGCGCAGCTGCGGGTGCTCGCGCCGGGCACGGGCGAGCATCTCCTCGATCAGCCGCTTGTGCCGGGCGTAGGGGAAGCCGTCGTTGCCGCGCAGGGGGTCGTTCTCGTCGAGCCAGGCGGGGTTGTCGGCATGGTAGCCGTAGGCGGCGCCGCTGCTGGTGACGATCAGCTGGGGCACGTCGCGCCGCAGGCAGCAGCGCAGGACGTTGGCGCTGCCATCGACGTCGATGGCGTATTCCAGCTCGGTGTCGCTGTCGCGCCCCGGCGTGACCACGGCGGCCAGGTGCACCACGCAGTCGGTGCGGTACTGCTCCATCAGGTCCGCCAGGGCGGGATCGCGCACGTCTGCCAGGCGGTAGATGACCCCGGGCACGCGGTCCCGGTCCGGAACCTCGAGCACGTCGGTCGCCACGATGGCGCCCAGGCGGCCGGGGTCGCCCGCGAGCCGGGCGACGAGCTGGCGGCCGATGTAGCCGCCGGCACCGGTGATCAGCACGGACGTTGCGCTGGGGGTGATGCTCATCCGCGGTGCTCCCGCCTGCGACGCCGGCTCAGGCGCCGGGCTCGGCGTGCATCTCCTTGAAGGACTTGAGGTTCGGCGCCCACATGTGCGCCACCGGATCCACGTCCACGTGCACCACCGCGCAGCCCGGCTGCGCGCGGGCCTGCTCCAGCGCCGCGCGCAGGTCCGCGTTGCGGCTCACGCGCGTGCCCCAGGCGCCCATGGACTCGGCCAGCCGGTCCCACGCGATCTCGCCCAGGTCGGCGTTGACGGTCTCGTCCGGGCCGAGCTGCTTGCGCACAAGGGTCTTGATCGGTCGCCGCGCGAACTGCTGGGTCATCTTGACCATGCCCCACTGCTTGTCGGCCATCACCACGAAGACCACCTTCAGGCCGTTGCGCACGGCGGTCTCGATCTCCTGCGGGTGGAAGCCCATGGCGCCGTCGCCGATGATGCAGCAGACCTCGCGCTCCGGCCAGGCGGCCCGGATCCCGAGCGCCTGCCCGACGCCGGCCCCCAGCATGCCGAACTTGAAGGTCGAGTCGATGTGACCGGGCCGGCGGGCCTGGTGATAGAACATCCCCCAGATCACGGTGTTGCCGCCGTCGAGCACCCACATGGCATCGTCGCCGAACACCTCCTGGCAGACGGTGGGAACCCGCGCCGGATGCACCGCGCTCGTGTCTTCCTCCAGGCGGCGGTCGAGCTTGCGCCGGTCTTCGGCGACCGCGCGGCGCCAGCCCGCCAGGCGCTGACGGCGCCGTTCCGGGCCGGCGGGCTCGCCGTGGCGTCGGAGGGCCTCGAGCAGCTGCTCGAGGAAGCGTCCCGCGTCCGCCACCACGGGCAGGTCGACCGGCTTGTTCAGCCCCAGCGTCTCCTCGTCGATGTCCACCTGGATCATCTGCTGGCCGGCGGGCTCGCGCCAGTAGGGCGGCTTGCCCCACCAGTCGGTCTCGCCGAAGCGCGTGCCCAGGGCCAGCACCAGGTCGGCGGCATTGCGCACCTCACGGTTCACGTCGAGGTGGACCATCGGGACCGCGCACTCGTGATCCTCCGGCACCGCGCCGCGGCCGCCCCAGCTGGTGGTCACCGGTGCCTGCAGGAATGTCGCGACTTCCGCCAGGGTCTCGGCGGCGCCGGCGTGGATCACGCCGCTGCCGGCGTGAATCATGGGGCAGTCGGCTTGCACCAGGCGCTTCGCGGCTTCCTCCACCAGGGTGTCGGGAGCCGGCAGGGGCTGCGTGCGGCGGTAGCGCTCGGGCGGGAGGAGGGTGTCGGGATCGAAGGAAAACTTGCCGTTGACGATGTCTTCCGGCACGTCCAGGTGCACGACGCCGGGGCGCCCCGTGAAACAGAGGCGCAGGGCGCGGCGAAGCAGCTCGGGGATGCGCGCGAACTCCGGCACTGCGCCGGACCACTTGGTCATGGGCCGGGTCACCGCGACCTGGTTGAAATACTGGTAGGCGCCGCCGCGGTCCGGGTAGATGATCCCGTGACGGCGGCAACTGGTGATCAGCAAGACCCGGTTGCCCTCGCCGTTCTCCACCGCCACGCCCGGAAGCACGTTGGCCACCCCGGGCCCGTTGCTGGCGATGCACACGCCCAGGCGTCCCGTGCTGCGGGCGTAGGCACCGGCCATGTGGGCGGCGCTGCTCTCGTGGCGCGGGGTGATCAGGCGGATGCCGAGGGGCTTGAAGCTGAAGTTGAGCCCCAGGTACGTCCCGTCGATGATGCCGAAGACGGTGTCAACGCCCTCCGCCGCGAGCATCCGGGCGATCAGCTCGCCCCCGCTGATGTTTGCCATGTCGTCTCCTCCGGAACGGGCTCAGCCGCGGTGCGGCCGAAGGTCCTCGAAGCGCGCGAGGCCGTGCTCGCGCACCGCCTCGGTCGCCGCGTCGAGCAGGTGGCCGTCGGCCCCCCATCCCCGCAGCAGGGTCGCGGTCACCTCGCCGGCAAGGACATCCACCGGGAACATGTCGCCGGCGAAGCGGGTCATCTTGCGCAGCTGGAGCACGCCGTGCAGGGCGCCCCAGAAGGCCATGGCGCGCTCCGCCGGCGGCCCGGAGTGCAGCGCTCCTGCGGCCGCCGCGGCGTCCAGGTCGGTGCCCAGCGCCGCGAGCTGGGGGCGCGCGCTCGCGATGGTCCGGGCGGCCTCGCGGTCCGGGAGCAGGCGCCGGGGATCACCGACCGAGACCGCCAGCAGGCTGAACAGGGCCGGTGCCTCCTGGCTGAACGCCCGGTAGAGCTCGCCGATCGCGACGAGCGGCAGCAGCGCCCGGATCCGGCGCCGTTCGGAATCCGGGTCCGGCCCGGGGAAGGCCGCGGTGCAGCGCTCACGGCACTGCCGGGTGTTGGCGTCCAGGACGTCCAGCACCTCGCGCTGGAGGGCGGAGATCAGCTCGTCCTTGCTGCGCACGTAGCGATACAGGGTGCCAACCGCCAGGTCGAGGCGCTCGGCCAGCGCCTGCAGGGTGAGCGACTCGATCCCGTGCTCCTGCACCAGCAGCATGGCGGCATCGACGATCTCGTCGCGACGCGCCTGGCGCCGCCGCCGGCGCCGCTCCGAAAGCTGACCCGAGGGAAACTGAATCATGTTCGCAAAATGAACAGTATTCATGTTTCTGTCAATCCCCGCGCGGGTCGATAATGACGGGGCGGGTCGGAGACGGAGGCGCGACATGAGTGAACGGTGGCAGCCCAGGCTGGTCCAGCGGGACGAGGACATCCGGCGGTGTCACGCGGTGATGCGGCAGCTCCGGCCGCACCTGCGCGAGGCGGAACGCTTTCTCGCCCGCGTGCGTGAACAGATGCAGGCGGGCTACCGGCTGGCCTGCCTGGAAGCGCCCGACGGCCCGGTGATCGCGGTGGCGGGGTTTCGCACGTCGGAGAACCTGGCGTGGGGCCGCTTCCTGTACGTGGACGACCTCGTCGTGGACGAGGCCTGGCGCTCCGCCGGGCACGGGGGCCGCATGCTGGAGTGGCTGAAGCGGCAGGCCGCGGCGCAGGGCTGTGCCCAGCTGCACCTGGACTCCGGGGTGCAGCGGCCGGATGCGCACCGTTTCTACCAGCGGGAGGGCCTGATGCTGTCCAGCTACCACTTCCAGATCGCGCTCGGCCCGCCCCGGGGCTGACCTCGACGCCAATCGGATCGCATCGGGATGAGCATGACACGGTTGCCACAGGCGGGATCGCGACCCACGGGGTTCCGGCTGCCGTGGCGCTGCCTGCTGGCCGCGGCGCTGATCCTGGTGCTGGGGATCGGCACGGCGCGCGCGGTGCGACCCTTCACCGACGGGCTGCCTTCGGTGAGCGCGTTGCGGCACTACGGCTTCCCGCATCGGCTGGTGCCGCTGTCGCGCTTCCCGTCGCGGCTGCGTCACGCGTTTCTGGCGGCGGAGGACGGCGAGTTCTGGAGCGAGGGTCCGCTGGACTACGATGCCATCGTGCGGGCCGCGCTGATCGACGCGGTGCGCGGCCGCCCGGCCCAGGGGGGCAGCACCATCACCCAGCAGGTCGCGCGGATGCTGTTCCTGCACCGGCACAAGACCCTGCGGCGCAAGCTCCGCGGCGCGGTGCTGGCCTTCCGCCTGCAGCGCGCGTGGGGCAAGCCGCGGATCCTGGACGTGTACCTGAACCGCGTCTACCTGGGTCCGCACGTGCGGGGCGTGACGGCCGCGGCGCATTACTACTTCCACCGCGACCCGGCCCGGCTCGACCTGGCCCAGGCGGCGATGCTGGCCGGCCTGCCGGCCAACCCCTCGCTGTTCGACCCGCGCACCCATCCGCGGTGGGCGCGCGCACGGCGGGACTACGTGCTGCAGCAGATGCAGGTGCTGGGCTTCATCTCCCGCCACACCGAGCGCGTGGCCAGCCGCGAGCCCCTGCTGCAGGCGGGATGACCCGCGGGGCTCAGGCGGGCAGGGGACCCGTCAGCGAGGCCCGCTGCGAGACCTCGATCCAGTTGCCGTCGGGATCGCGGACGAACGAGATCCGGGCAACCTCGCCCAGCGTCCCGGGCGGCTGGCCCTCGCGGCCGCCGTGCGTCAGCACGGCGGCGTGGGCGGCGTCGCAGTCGTGGACCTGGAACGTCACGTAGCGGTAGCCGGGGGCCTGCAGCGGCGCGTCCTGTACCGCGCGGGTCGAGTGCTCGAGCAGCAGCAGGGCGTTGCCGCAGCGCCAGGCGTCGGCATTGCCCGGCAGCGAGGACAGGCCCAGCGCCCCGGCGAAGAAGGCGCGATGCGCAGCGACGTCGCCCGCCAGCACGCGCATGCCGAACCCGGTCACGCCCAGGGTTCCGCGCGGCAGGAGGATCACGCGGTTGCCGTCGGGATCCTCCAGGGGAACCGGCTCGTTCAGACCGTCGCGGGCGATCAGCAGCTCCGAGTAGCCCGAGGGCGGCGCCCCGGGCAGGGGGTCGCGGGCGTGGTTGAGCTTGAGCACGCCCTGGCCGGGCAGGCGGTGGCGGTGCTGGCGCACGCCGCCCCCGAGCGGTTGCATGTGGTCCAGCCCCAGGCCCACCTCCTGCTGCCAGAAATCCAGCATGGGCTCAAGGCGGTTGGTGAACAGGCCGACGTCGAAGGCGGGCTTGGCGAGTCGCATGGCGGCGAGTAGAGCAGCGGCTGCCGGGACTGTCAATCGGGAGCCGGCCGGGTTACGGTTGGCGTTCCCCGGGCCACCACGATCGCGAGGCGGCCAATTGGACGGAGAGACGCCTTACAACGCCACCCGCGCCCGCGTGAAGCGCTACGTGATCCGCAACCTGCTGATCAACGGCCTGGCGCCGTTCCTGGTCTACCTGCTGGCCCACCGGTACACGTCGAGCTTCACGGCGCTCGTGTGCGCCGCCGCGCCGCCCATGCTCGAGAACCTCTGGAGCCTGGTCCGGCGGCACCGCCTGGATCTGCTCGCGATGGTGGTGCTGGGCGGCATCTCGCTCGGCCTCGTGATGATCGCACTGGGCGGCAGCCCGCGCCTGCTGCTGGTGCGGGAGTCCCTGATCTCGGGGATCGTGGGGCTGGTCTTCCTGGCTTCGCTCGCCTTCCGCCGCCCGCTGATCTTTCACCTCGGGCGGGAGCTGATGGCGGGCGACGAGGCCACGCGTCCGGACCTGTGGGAGGATCTGTGGAGCGTCACCGCATTCCGGCGCGGGATGCAGCTCATGACGCTGGTCTGGGGCGCCGGGCTGGCACTGGAGGCGGTGACCCGGGTCGGTCTCGCGCTGACCGTGCACGTCGAGACCTTCCTGGTGCTCTCGCCGTTCGTGCAGTACGGGATCATGGGCTCACTGATCGCGTGGACCGTATGGTTCTCGCGGCGGATGCGGGCGAACGTCCGGGCGGTCGTCGACCCGGACAATCCCGCGCCCGCGGCCTAGTCCGGGGAATCCACGCCCGGCTGCGACACCACCCGCACCGGGAACGGCTCGGTGGCTGAACCGGTATAGAGCGAGCGGTGCGGGAACGGGATCTCGATGCCCGCCTCGTCGAAGGCCTGCTTGACCTCCAGGCTCAGCGTGTTGCGCAGGTCCAGGTACTTCTCCCGCCGGGCCCAGACCGAGAACTGCAGGTTGATCGAGGAGTCGCCGAAGCCCAGGAAGATGAACAGCGGCCTGGGCTCGGTCAGGCACAGCGGGTTGCGGTCGGCGATGTCCTCGAGCACCGCCCGCACCCGCGCCAGGTCCTCCTTGTACGCCACCCCGATCTGCATGTCGTAGCGGCGGACCGGGAAGCGGGTGAGGTTGATCACGTTGGACTTGATCAGGGTCTCGTTGGGCACTCGCACGTAGAGGTTGTCGTAGGTGCGCAGCTTGACCGAGAGCAGGTCGATGGAGATCACCTCGCCGGTCTCGCTGCCGACCTGGATGACGTCGCCGATGACGAAGGCCTTCTCGCCGATCAGGAACAGGCCGCTGATGATGTTCGAGGCCGAGGTCTGCGAGGCGAAGCCGATCGCCACCGACAGGATGCCGGCAGTGCCCAGCAGCACGCTGAGGTTCACGCCGAGCTGGTGGAGGGCGGCCAGGAAGGTCAGCACCAGGATGGTGTAGAACACCGCCCGGCGGGCGAGCGCCTCGCGCTGGGCCTCCATCTGCCGTCGCAGGGAGAACCGGCGGATGGCACTGCTGGCCGCCTTGGCGACGGCGCCGCCGACGATGAGAATGATCACGGCGCGCACCACGTCCCAGAACATGGGGTGGTTCACGAAGGCGCTGACGCGGTGCAGGAAGTCCATCACTCGAACCACCGCGTGAGGCGGGTGAGGGCACCGGCGGGCTCCTCGGCCAGGCGCGGCGAGGCCAGCCTGTCCAGGCCCTTGACCGCCTGCGCGCCCCGCTCGGGGGAGCGCTTCCTGGTGACCTGGACCTCGTGCGGGCTCAGCCGGGTGAGCTGCACCGCGTCGCTGAACAGCCGTCCGTCCGGGGCCACGAACAGGGCCAGGTTGGGCATCGGCAGCTTCAGCCGCTCCAGCCGGAACAGGTCCTCGGCCCGGTTCCGGATCTCCACCGGCGTCACCGCGCGGTGGGCGAGCACCTGCACGTCCTCGTAGTGCCGCCGGGCCAGGGTGCGGCCGGCGTAGCACAGCTCGCCGCCGTAGGTCGACGGGCCGAACCAGGTGTCGGAGGGCGCGTGGGTGGCGATCTCCGCCAGGGAGACCAGCGGGCGTCCCACCAGCACCTCGACCCAGACCGGCGTCGACACGTACAGGGTGACCTCCTCGCCGGGCGGGATCGCCAGCGGGTCCGCCGGGCGCACCACGACCGGGCGATCCGCCAGCCGGGCCTGCAGGGTCAGCCGGCCGTCCGCGCGGCGGAAGCTGAAGCGCTCCGGCGACATGCCCGGGAGCAGCGCGGGGTCGGCCGGCTCGGCGATCCGGATCTCGTCGGTCGCCTCGGCGCTGCTGGCGTACCCGACCCGCCAGTCGGCCTCGTCGCGCTGGAGCAACAGCTGCAAGGGGCCGATGCGCCAGGCACGGCAGTCGCCGGCGTCCAGGCGGTAGTCGCCCCACCAGCGCGGCTGGCCGTTCGGCGCCGCCCGGGCCGGGTCGTGATCGCTGGTGGAGGCTTCGCTCATCGGGTCGTTGCCAGTCGTTCGCAAGCTGCGAAGTATAGCCCACGCCCGGCGCGGCAGGCGCGTGGTCCTGCGTCCATGCCGGTCCCCGTCAGGCAACGTCGTGGTGCTCGCGGATCACCTGCAGGAACTCCGCGCCGTAGCGGTCCCGCTTGCTCTCGCCCACGCCGCTCACCTGCAGCAGCTCGTCCTCGTGTCGCGGCCGCCGGGCCAGCATGTCCCGCAGCGTGCGGTCGTGAAAGATCACGAACGGCGGCACCCCGTGGGCATCGGCCAGGCGCTTGCGGCAGGCGCGCAGGGCCTCCCACAGCGGCCGGTCGCGCTCGGCGATCTCCGTGTCCCGGTCGCGCCGGGCGGGCCTTTCCCGAACCTCCTTCGGGTCCTCGCGCAGCAGGACGGTCTCCTCGCCCCGCAGCACCGGCCGGCAGGATTCGGTCAGGCGCAGCCCGCCGTAGCCGTCGACGTCCACGGCGAGGTAGCCGCGCGTGACCAGCTGGCGGAACACCGAGCGCCAGCGCGGTGCGCCGAGATCCGCGCCGATGCCCCAGGTGGAGAGCCGCTCGTGGCGGAACTGGCGCACCTTGGCGTTGTCGGCGCCGCGCAGCACGTCGATCACGTGGTTCACGCCGAAGCGCTGGCCGGTGCGGTAGACGCAGGAGAGCGCCATGCGCACCGGCTCGGTGGCGTCCCAGGTGGCCGGCGGCGCCAGGCAGGTGTCGCAGTTGCCGCAGTCGCCGGGGTGCTCCTCGCCGAAGTAGCGCAGCAGGGTCCGGCGCCGGCAGGTGGTGCTCTCGCACAGGCCCAGCATGGCGTCCAGGCGGTGGCGCTCGGCGCGCTTGTGCTGCTCGCTGCCCTCGGAGGCCTCCAGCATCTGGCGCAGCTTGATCACGTCCTGCAGGCCGTAGACCAGCCAGGCGGT
>Ga0209921_1000023_pt1 | contig 86974 bp, 89 predicted proteins | sample SalPonF2_C_D2_MG_FD_185730 | JGI IMG/M metagenome (GOLD analysis project Ga0209921, IMG submission 185730) | Salt pond soil microbial communities from South San Francisco under conditions of wetland restoration - Salt Pond MetaG SF2_C_D2_MG... ...
CCTCGCCCGCAGCCCGGCAAGCATTTCCGGATTGCCGCAGGCGTACACTCGGTGACCGGCGAGGTCGGCATGGTCCTGCATGATCGCCCGATCGATATGGCCCGCCCGCCAGTCGTCCCAGGGGGCCGTTTCGGACTGCGACAGCACCGGCACGAAGCGGAACCACGGATGCTTGCGCGCCCAGCGCGCGGCCGCGTCCGCCAGATAGAGGTCCTGCGCCCGGCGCCCTCCCCAGTAGAGCTCCATCGGTCTCTCGAGCCCCCGCCGGATCGCCGACTCGATGATCGATCGCATCGGCGCGAAGCCCGTCCCGGTCGCGGCGAGGATCACCGGCTGGTCGCCGTCGCGCAGGTAGAAATCCCCGTAGGGCAGCTCGACCGGCAGCGTGTCCCCCGCCTCCAGGGCCGGCAGCAGGGTTGCCGAGAAGGCGCCCCCCGGGATCACCCGGACGTGCAGCAGCGCGCCGTCGTTTTTGTGCGGGGGGTTGGCGAGGGAGTAACTGCGACGCTCGCCCGGAGCGGTCTCGAGCTGCAGGTACTGCCCGGCCTTGAACGGCACGCGAACGCCGGCCGGAAAGCGCAAGTGCAGCACGGCGACGTCGGGGGCCGGATATTGCACCCGGTACACCGTCGCGGACAGGCGCCGGCGCTCGGGCATCGTCTTGCGCTCGATGCGCCGGGGACGGATCTCGAGGTCCGAGCGGGGATGAACGCGGCAGAGCGTCACCTCGGAGCCGGGCGCGGCGACCGGTGTGCCTTGCAGGCCGACCGAGAACCGGCCGTCCGAGACGTCGCCGGTGCAGGTTTCGCAGGCGCCGCGGCGACAGGAATGCGGCAGCGCGAAGCCCGCCCGTTCGGCGGCCTCGAGGACGGTTTCATCCGGCGCGCACGGAAACCGGATGTCCGTGCCGGACACGCGGATCGTGAAGCTCATGCCCCCGGCCTCCCGGCAGGGGCGGTCCCGCTAGCGAGGAGGCGGGCCGCGCGCAGGACCGCCGCCGGGTCGGCGACGCCGCGACCGGCGATGTCGAAGCCGGTGCCGTGGCCGACACTGGCGAACAGGACGCCCGCGCCGACGGCCAGGGCGGACGCCGTGCGGCCGGCCAGGAGCTTGACCGGTACGTGCCCCTGGTCGTGGTACATCGCGATATAGGCGTCGAATTCCGCCGCCGCGAGCGCGGTGTCGGCCCCGAACGGGCCCTCGGCCGTGATCCCGCGCTGCCTGAGGCGCGCCACGGCCGGGCTCGTGATCTCGGCGTCCTCGCTGCCGAACAGGCCGTTCTCGCCGGCATGCGGGTTGATCCCGAGCACCGCGAGGCGCGGCGAGTCCAGGCCCATCGCCTGCAGGGCCCCGGCGGCCGCGACGCCCGCCGCCTCGACCCGGTCCGGCGTCAGGCGCGCGAGCGCCTCGCGCAGCGCCAGATGCAGGGTTGCGTGCACGATGCGCAGGCCGCCGCCCACGAGCATCAGGAACACCCCCTCCTCCGCGGTTCCGGTAAGCCGGGCGAGCAAACCCGGATAACCGGAGAAGGCGATCCCGGCGGCGTTGACCGCCGTCTCCGAGTGCGGGCAGGCGACGATCCCGTGCACGGGATGCGCGCGCGTCAGCGCGACGGCCGCAGCGAGGTACTCGACCGTCGCGGCCCCGGCGGCGGCGCTGACCTCGCCGGGGCGATAGTCCGCCTCGGGCAGCGCGTGGACCGGAACGACATCCAGCGTGTGCGCCGCCGGGGCGTCGGGCCAGCCGGCTTCGCGTAGCCGGTAGCCGGAGGCAAAGCGGCGGGCACAGGCCCGGATCGCGGCGGGATCGCCGACCAGCACCGGGTGCAGCCTCCCCTCGCGGCCGAGCACCGCGGCCGCCTTGACCGCGATCTCGGGCCCGATCCCGTTGGGATCCCCGATGCTGAGCGCGATCGCGGGCACGCCGCTGTCGCTCACAGCGGAATCGCCAGCAGGGTGTCGACCGCGGAGCTGTCGCAGACCACGACCCGCTCCGCGAGCCGGGGCTCGCCGTCCTCGAACCGGTAGCAGTCCACGTAGCGCCCGGCGGCAAACAGGCTCGTCGCCCCTTCCCGCATGGTCCTGGCCACCAGGAAGGGCGTCTCGCTGCGCACCTCGTCCCGGGATTCGGCAAGGATCCCGGGCTGGCCCAGGATGTGGCGGTAGCGATGACGCTCGTAGATGTTCGCCTGGCGCAGCGCGGAGATGCGGTCCTCCAGCATGGCGCGGCAGTCCGCGTAGACCATGGCTCCCTCGAGCCCGTCACGGTAGTTGTCCGCGGTGGTGACCTTGTACAGGCACCGCTCCTGGAAGAAGTCGGGCCAGGCCTCCAGGTCGTCGTCGTCGAGGCAACGGGCGTACTCGGCCTGCTTGCGGGAGATCCGCTCGTAACGGCTCGCGCTCATGTCAGATCCCCATGCTCGCGCGGTAGGCCTTCCAGAACCCGCGCACCGACGTCTCGGTCGCACGCCCGGCCTGCGACTCGGCCGTCGTGCCGCCCATCTCCAGGACCGAGCGCTCGGTCTGCGCGCCGCCGATGCCACGCTGGACGAAGCCCCCGACGCAGCCGTCCTCCATCGACACGAATCCGGCCGGTCCCATCAGGTTGGACTGCTTCATCCGCATCGCCCGCTCCTCGGGCGTGTCCTCCTCGAAGCCCAGGTAGGTCCAGTTCAGGGCGGTCCGGTCCACCCCGAGCGGGACCACCTGGCGCAGTGAGATGGCGTTCATGATCTGCTGCAGCACGAAGGTCGGAAACACCGTCAGGATCTGCAGTGTCACCCCGTCCCCGAACTCGTCGAAGAAGCCTTCCAGCATGGACGGATCCGCCAGGCGGTAGGACTCGTGGTTGGAGCGCAGCTCTTCCTTCGAGTAGTGCCGGTCATCCCGGGGCTGCCGGTCGATCGCGGAATAGCTGACGTGGTTGCCCCCGCTCTCGTCGACGATGATGCCGCCGCGCTGGGAGAGGCGGTTGACCCGGAAGGTGGTGAAGAACAGGTGCAGGATGCTCGCGTGGTAGGAGTCCTTCACGTTCTCGACGTACAGCTTCCAGTTGTTCGGCAGGATCTGGGTGAAGCGCCCGAGGACGACCGGCGTGCGCCGGCCGAGCACGCGCTCGATACGGTCGTGGATCTCCTCGCCCAGGTACTCCTCGATCGGGGGCACCTCCTCCGAGAAGCTGCCGAAAACGACATGGTGGACCACCTCCACCCGCAGCTTGCGCAGATTGTGGTTCTCCATGCAGAACGAGGCGGCCATGCCGCCCTTGCCGTCGATGCCCTCCTGGAACGGGACGGCCTCAAGGTCGCCCCGCCGGCTGTAGCGCCAGCCGTGGTAGACGCAGGAAAAGCCGGAAGCCTTGCCGCCGTTCTCGAGGCAAACCAGGGCTCCGCGGTGGGCGCAGCGGTTCTCGAAGGCGTAGATCTCACCGTCGTCGTCGCGCACCACGACGACCGGCGACCGGCCCACGTGGGTGGTCCGGAAATCCCCGGCCTCCGGCAGCTCCCGTTCCATGCACAGGAAGTGCCAGTGGGGCCCGCGGAAGATGCGTTCCTGCTCCGCGTCCAGTACCGACTCCTGCTGGAACAGCCAGTACGGCACCCGGGTCAGGTCCCCCTCGGGCCAGTCCGCCGCCTGGGTCTCTAGCAGCGTCGCGTCGGCCTTTTCGAGCATAGTGAGTCTCCTGCCACCCGCCCGGCGTCGCCGGGTCGGATGTTCGAATATCGAACATTGGATCGGATATCGAACATTTTTCTAGCATTGCCCGCGAGCGGGTGTCAAACCGAGACCGTCGTCCGCCGGTGTTCTTCCGTCCGCGCAGGGAGCTGATCGCCGGCGATCGAAGCGCACCGCCGGAGCGGAGGGACGACCGCCGGGACGCCACGGCGTTTCCGCGCGGCGTGCGGCGGATGATGCTGGCGCGGGCGACATCGAGACGATCTTCGCCTGCTACCGCGCGATCCGCCGGATGCAGGCCCTGCGTCGGCAGGTGGCGAGCCCGGAGGGGCCGGCGTGAGCGCGCGGCGCTGCGGGATCGCGGGGCGGTGTACGTCGACCTCGACGTGCGGGGGATCGGCTACCGCGTCTGCTACGAGGAGGCCGGCAAGGGCACCCCGATCCTCCTGCAGCACACCGTCACGACCGGACCGGGCCGCTTCCCGATGTCGCAGGACCCGGAGCGCTTGAAGTCGTTCATCCTCCGGATCGCCGGGAAGGCCGCGACCCGGTAAGCGTGACGGCTACCCATGCCGCGCACGGACGGTCGAGGCTATTTATCGTCTTGCTTTCACTGAAAAGAGCATGCGCCATTACCTCGAAAGCGAGGATGACGGTGTAGCGGCCGACGAGGAGTACGCGGCCAGCGATATGCTCCTTCCGCGGGCCACAAAGCATCGCTTCGAACCCTTAGCCTGACCTCTCCATGTCAAGGGACGCCGTCACCAGTCCCCTCGAAAGGTTTGTCAGCTCTCAGCACCGCGGTGGACGGTGCTGCCGGTCGGTCGTGTAACAACGCCACCACACTCCTTCTCGCGCCGTGCCAGACAGGCCCTAAAGCTCCGCGTGCCGCCAGCACGTCGGTTATGTAAACGGCGCCCGGAATCCGATAACTTCTTGTTCTTACTTAACACTTAAAACTGACTCGACCCCGGCCACCCCCACTTAACCCGCCACCGCCACGATAGCGCGGCCACCGTCCCGTGCCCCGGCTCGCCCCTTCCTTGACTCCGGTCACCGACGGCTGCCGGGCCAGGTGTTATCCGTTTTCCCGAAGATCGGTCAGGCCAGGGCACCGGCGCGGAGCGAACGAACATGGAAATGGTCAAGCGATGCCGGTGGCTCGTTGCCTTGACTGCCGCCGCCTTGTTGAGCGCCTGCTTCTCGACGACGCCCAATCTGAAAGAACAGGGCAATGCCGGGCAGGCCCTCTCTTCGGCCGACACCTCGGTCGTGTTCGGACGCATCCGGTGGACGGAGCACGGCACGGAGAAAACCTTCGGCAAGGGCCTGTTCGGGTCTTCCATCACCCCGAATCTGCTGCGCATCGAAGACAAGTCGCGGATCAGGGCCGACGTCGACAAAAACGGGGAGTTCATCTGGAAGCTGAAGCCCGGGATCTACGTGATCAACAAGATCGACTACCGCGATTCCTGGTCCGGAAACTACTTCACCGTTCCCCAGGTCGCCTTTCGCGTCCCCGAAGCAGGCAAGGTCTACTACATCGGCACGCTCGAGGTCGACTTCGCATCGAAGCGTGATCTCATCGGCGGCCTGTCCGGGCAGGTCAGGAGCCGGGTCGTGGACAACGCTCCCAGGGGTTACGACGCGCCCGCCAGAGAGCTCGGCATCCAGCCGGACCGGATCGACAAGTCCCTGATGGTCCACGTCTCCGGGCTGCCCGGGACCATCGACACGACGAAGGAGTTCAACGTGACGGTCCAGCTCCTGAATGCCGTCTTCTTCGGACTCTCGCACTGATCCGGCAGTCGGGCCCAGTCCAGCGCCGGTGCCTGCCGGGTATGGCGCACGCCTCCTCGCCCCGGAGGGGGAACCGCGCCGCCCCGCACAACGCCTTGAGACGTAACCCCCTGACCCGGTTGGTATCTATCGTGTGCCCGAATTCCGGCTCTGGCCCTCCCGGGCCCCGGGATAAAGGCTGGCGATACGACCAGGGAGCGGAGCGGCGGCATCAGCAAAGCAAGGGAAATTGGCAGTCCGTCCGGACCACCTGCTCACACTCGCTGGTTTCCGGGAACGCGCTGCGGTCCAATTCCGGGTGGTCAATCAAATATGTCGGAGGGTAGCTCGAAAAGCCTGATCAGCTCTTTCGGGTAGCCTGGCTGGATACGGCGCCTGTCGTTGCCATGGTGGGGAAGCGGACAGTGACGGCCGGTCACGGGATCGAAGATCATCCGGTGGCTTCCCTTTCCTTTCCGTACATGCTCCTGAATGCCACTTCGCGCTGTGTGCAGGCGCCGGACCTCCACGGCGGGCCGTCCGCGATCCGTGATCACCAGCGGTTCCCCGGTGGTTTCCACTTGCCGCGGGTACTCGAGCGCTTTGGCCTTGAAGCGTGTCTTCGTGCCCCCCACATCGCCATGTCAGGTCTCTCCCACCTATAGTCACCGCACATGGTCATTTATCGTAGCGCTCACCCCCGCCCGCAACCAGCAGCCGCCCGCCGGCGGCGTCCGGGCGGCAGCCTCGCCACTCCGTCGCCGCGCCCGGGATCCCGGGCCATGCGAATTCGCCATAGGGCGACGTCACAGCGCCGCCGCCAAGTTATGTATACCGTCCCCGGAATTCCATAAGTTATTGTTCTTCCTTAAAACTTAAAACCTAAAACGTAAAACTGACCGCCTCCCGCCACTCAAGCTATCCGCTGCACCAAGGCCCGTGAGCACCAGAACATCCGGTGGCGGTAAGCGTCGCTAGCTCTTGCCGGCGATGCCGCCCTTTCCGGCCTGGGCGTTCCGTTGCTGGATCTGGGCCTGGGTCAGCTTGCCGGGCGACCCGCTCCCGCCGCTGAGGTGCGCGATCACCCCGGCGGTGATCGCCAGGACCACGGCGAACGCCATGATGGCCCCAACGAATCCCAGAATACGACGCGCCGCCTTGGCGTCGGCCTTGGCGTCGGTATCGGGCTCGGACATGTTCACCCCCTGTGTCTCGGATGGTCCCAACGGGGCGACGGACCGTACCGGAACGATCATCGACGACTCGCGCATGCGGCTCGGCGCGGACCGGGCACCTGCTGGTCGATCCGTCGACGCCGGGCCCGGAAATGCGGCGGACCCGGTGACTCTGGTAAAGACAGGACGCTGGTTACAGAGGTTCCGACTTCGCTAACCCGTGTAGCCGGGTATGCGTGGCACATCATGGACCTCCTCGAATCCTGTCGACGAACGTTGTTCGTCCGTCAAGCAGCGAAAGCCGTCTCGGTAACCAGTTTGCTGAACGGCTGCCGCCGGAATTCGCTAACTTGTTGTTCTTACTTAACACTTACTCAGAAATCCGAAATATAGGCGACGTCTGGGTGCCGGAAGAAGGACCGCACCAGGGCCGGGCTGTTGGCGATCGCCTGCAGCTGTTCCTTCACCTTCTGCGCCAGCTTCTCGCCCTTGCGCAGCGGGCGGCGGGCCACCCCGGCGCGCTTGGCGTGGCTCCAGACCAGTTCGTCGGGGTTGAGCTCCGGCGCATAGCCCGGCAAAAAGTGCAGGGTCAGTTTCCCTTGCGTGCTCTGGACGTAGTCCTTGACCACCTTGCTCTTGTGGGCGGGCAGGCCATCGACGACCAGGTGCAACGGCTTTCTCCGGCGGTGCATCAGCTGCCTGAGCAGCGCCACGAACCGCTCCGAAGTCAGACCGCCCTTGTACAGCGCGAACCAGAAGCCCCCCTTGCGGTTGACCGCCGAGGCCGCACTCACGCTCTGGCGCTGGCCGGGACGCTGCACCACCGGCGTCTGGCCGCGCTCGGCCCAGGTCCTGCCGTGCACCGCATCGGCCCGGAACCGCGATTCGTCCCAGAAGTAAATCTCCGCGTTCTCCTGCCGGGCCTGCGCCGCCAGCGCCGGGTAGACCTCCCGCTTCCACCGCGCAATCGCCTCCGGGTTCCTCTGATAGGCCCGCTGCAGCGGCTTCTGCGGCGTCAGGTTCCGCTCGGCCAGGACCGTGCCCACCGTGGTGATGCTCACCCCGATCCCGAAGCGCTCCCGGATCAGATCGCGCACGATCCGCCGCGTCCACAGCCCGAAATCAAAGCCGTACTGGAACGGGTTCTTGCCGTTGATCCAGCGAAACAGTTGCCGCTTCTGCTGCGCCGTCAGCTTCCCCGGACGCCCCGTGTGCGGGCGCGCCGCCAGCGCCGACTGCGGCTCCTGGCCCGGCGCCAGTTGCTCGAGCCACTTGTACGCCGTCGTCCGGCACAGCCCCAGGCTCGCCATCACCGAGCTCACGCTCTCCCCCTCCCGGATCCGCTGCACCGCCAACAGCCGCATCGCTTCCTTGGTCTTCGGATCGTAGTGCCGTCCGTCTCTTTTCATCTGCGCTGGCCTCAACGTCGGGGAACCCTACCTCCGATTGTAGACCAAATTCCTGATTTATGTGTAATACTTAAAACTTAACACTTAAAACTATCGTCCCAAATGCAACCCCGCGTCCACGAGCAGCGTCTCCCCGGTTACGATGGTTGCTCCCTCGATGAACCAGACGGCGGCCTCGGCCATGTGCTCCGGGGTGCCGGCGGTGCGCAAGGGCGTGGTTTCCTCCTGTGACTGCTTCAGAGATTCGTAGGTTTCCTCTCCGAGGCCGTCGCGCAGCCAGCGGGACTGGATGAAGCCGGGGCAGACGGCGTTGATGCGGATCTCCGGGCCGAGTGCCCGGGCCAGGGACAGGGTCATGTTGTTCAGGGCGGCCTTGGAGGCGCAGTAGGCGACCGAGCTGCCGAACGCCATGATGCCTGCGATGGAAGAGATGTTGACCACGGCTCCGTGTCCAGCCTTCTTCATCGCCGGGGCTACCGCACGGATCATCTGGAACGGACCCACCACGTTGACCGCAAAGACCCGCTGGAAATCCTCCGCGCTAAGCGCCTCGAGGTCCCCGGCAGCAGCGAACTTGGTGGTGCCCGCGTTGTTTACCAGGGCGTCGATGCGGCCCCAGCGCTCGAGCGCCCGGTCTGCGAGGCGCCGGCAGTCCTCGTCGCGGGATACGTCCGCCTTGACCAGCAGGGTTCCGACGCCCTCTTTCTCGCAGGCGGCCTGTGTCTCGCGGGCCTCCTTCTCGCTTCGGGAATAGTTGATCACCACGTTGCAGCCCTTGTGCGCCAGCATCCTGGCGGTGGCGGCCCCTACACCCGTGGCCGATCCGGTGACGATGGCAGCGGCTCCCTTCAGATCCATGGTACGGGTCCTCCCCTGGCGGAACGATGAAAAGATCTCGTGTTCCCCGCTCAGGAACACGCAGCAGACGCGCTTGATCGTCGCGAGGGACCTCCCGGCGCGCGCCGTCAGTCGTCACGGTAGCGGGGCTCGCGCTTGTCCAGGAAGGCGTCCACGCCCTCGCGGAAGTCACCGCTGGCGGCGCACAGAATCTGCTGCCGGTCCTCCATCGCCACCGCGGCCTCCAGGCTCGGAGCGTCGACGCTCATGTTGAGCCCCTCCTTGGTTAGCCGCAGCCCGAGTGGCGAGGTGGCGAGCATATCGGCGACCAGCGCCTCGCCGGCGGCGGTGAGCTCGGCAGCAGACACCACCTCCGAGACGAGTCCGGTGCGCAGCGCGCGCTGCGCGTCGATCAAGCGACCGGTCAGCATCAGCTCCGCGGCGAGCGACGTTCCGACCATGCGCGGCAGGAAGTAACTCACGCCCACGTCGCAGCCGGACAGCCCGATACGGATGAAGGCCACATTCATGCGCGCATCCTCCGCGGCGATGCGCACGTCCGCGGCGAGCGCCAGCGCAAATCCGCCGCCGCTCGCGGCGCCGTTAACCAGAGCGACGATCGCCTGCGGACAGCGGCGCATCCGCATCATGATCTCACTGACGCGGCGCTGGCCGCGCATGCCACCCGCCGGGCTCTGGCCGGTGGGTAACGGGTCCTTCAGGTCCAGCCCGGCGCAGAAGGCTCGACCGGCGCCGCGCATCACTACCACACGCGTCGCGTGGTCCTGCTGGAGCCGCCCGAAGTAATCCTGGAGTTCGTCGATCATGGTGTTGCTGAGGGCGTTGAGGCGGTCCGGCCGGTTCAGCGTCAGCCAGTCGACGGCCTCCTGCCGTTCCAGGCGGAGGGTGTCGTAGGCAGGCGCGGAAGGGGGCTGTGGTAGCGACATGCAAATCTCCTTACCGGTGCGGTTGCCGATGTCGTGGCGACCGGAAGCAAGTCCTGTTGTATTCTTGGCAGCCGCACCGGTGCAAGCCGGGCATGCGCACCGCATCTTTCCCTACCGCTGGAGGAGACTCAAGTCATGGCCTATCAACCCTTCGATCTGCACGGCAGGGTCGCGCTGGTCACGGGGGGCAACCGTGGCATCGGCCTGGGCATGGCCGAGGCGCTGGCCCAGGCCGGCGCAGATCTGGTCGTCTGGGGCAGCGATCCCGAGCGCAATGAGGCCGCAGGCGAGCGGCTGCGGAGCCACGGCGGGCGGGTGCTGACCCAGCAGGTCGACGTCGCCGACGAACAGGCCGTGATCGAGGCATTCGGCGCGGCGCTCAAGGACATGGGACGGATTGATTCGGTATTCGCGAACGCCGGGATCGGCGGCCATGCGCCCTCGTTCATGGATTTCGATACCGCGCTGTACCGCAAGGTGCTCGCGGTCAACCTGGACGGGGTGTTCTTCACCCTGCGCGAGGCGGCCCGCCACATGAGCTCGCGGGAGGGCGGCGGCACGCTGGTCGCCACGGCGAGCCTGGCCGCGATCGAGGGGGCGGCGCGCAACCAGGCCTACGCGGCGACCAAGGGCGCGGTAATCTCCATGATCCGGGCCTGTGCCGTAGAGCTGGCGCGCTACGGGGTGCGCGCCAACGCCGTGCTGCCGGGGTGGATCGCCACGGACATGACCGCGCGGGCCCAAGGCAACGATACCTTCGAAAGCAAGGTGATCAAGCGCGTGCCGGCCAGGCGCTGGGGCGAGCCGGAGGATTTCGGCGGGATCGCCGTGTACCTGGCCAGCGATGCGTCGCGTTATCACTCCGGTGATACCTTCGTCATCGACGGCGGCTATGCGATCTTCTGACCCGGTCCGCATTGGTTCCGGGCTGCCGGAACCGCAGCCGGCACGGGGCAGGAGCCGTAGCCGCGGGAGACGCGCCGGCGTGCGGTGCGGCCTCAGTCGTCGCCGCCGAAGCCCAGCATCCGCTGCAGGTCCTCGGCATTCGCCTCGGCGCGGCCGATCTCGCTGACCGGCGTCCAGGACATGTCCGCTTCCAGGCGGTACGAGTCGCGGTATTCGTCCGGGGGATCGCCGTCCCAGTCCTCCGGCGAGAGCATGGAGAAGTAAGGACTGCCGTCGGGCTTTCGATACAGGTGGTAGACGTGACCGGGGCGTCGCCGGAAATTGCAGCGCGCCCGGTGCAGGTCCTGGTCCTGCCGGGTCTGCTCCAGCACCGAGCGGGCCTCCTCCTGCAGCGCGCGGATCTGGCGCGCAATACCCTGCAGCCGCGCATTGGTACGCGTGGCGATCATCTCGTCGGCGCGCTCGATCTCGCGCGCGACGTCCACCAGCTCCACCGGCCCCGCCAAGCGGCTCACCGGGTACGGAGAGGAATGCGCCGGTCCGCGGTGCCGCCGGGGGTCGTCGTCCTTCTTGAGATCGCTTCCGCTCATGCTCCCTACGTGCTCTGGATCAACGAACCAGGCTGGCCAGGGGGAACGAGACTAACGGCCGGTCCGCGCACCTCGCAAGCCGGCGCCCGGTCGGGACGCCTCGCCCTGCAGGTAGCAGCGGACCATGTGCTTGAGCTCGTCGAGCATCGGACCCGGAACTGCGCATGAAGGTAGTCCGCCCGGCGCCTTACAGCCCGCCCGGCCTGCGGTCGGGACCTCCCGTCGGTATGGCGGGGGTCATTCCGGTCCTGCAGGCGGAAGCTGTGCTATTCATTGATCCGGGGCAACTCGGGCTCCGTCGTGGTCCGGTCGCGCATCGAAATATGACCCGCGTCACGGTATTACGGGAAGGTTTTGAGAAGTTGTTTACGACGCTTGCAATGGCGTTATGATGAAGGCAACGGCCGACTCACGGCCGGAGGCCCGGGGCTCGGGGTCGGCGCGAACCGCGGGAGCCACGGCGGCAGATCACAGTTCGATGGACCGGGGGAAGCGTGACGGTGACAAGGCGGTTCGGGACCCTCGTGAAAGGAGGGCGCACAGGCAACAACTGAACACTACAGACGGTCCATCTTGAGGAAGATGGACGTCGATGAGAGGGCTGCATGGCACGTAACAGCGGTAACACGGGTTCGGACAAGCAGAGCCGGTTCCTCGACTCGCTTGCCCAGTACACCCAGGAACACAAGGCAAAGCGTTGGGAAGGCACCTTCGCGGAGTTCCTGGAAGAGATCCTGCCCGCCAATCCCGGCGCGGTCGCTCGCAATGCTCACGAGTACACCTGGGACATGATGCGCTGGTACGGCTGGGAAGCGTCGGAGCAGGGCGGGGCAGTCACTCGCTACAAGCTATTCGGCAAGGACCTGTTCGGCATGGACGAGGCGCTCGAGCGGGTCGCCAACTACTTCAAGGCGGCGAGCGAGGGCTCGGAAGTCGGGCGCCGCCTGTTGCTGCTCCTGGGCCCCCCATCGGGCGGCAAGTCGAGCCTCGTGACGCTGCTCAAGCGCGGGCTGGAGGAATACAGCCTGACCGACGAGGGCGCCATCTACGCGATCAAGGACAGCCCGATCCACGAAAATCCCCTGCTGCTGATTCCCCAGAGCAAGCGCGCCGAATTCCGCGAGACCTACGGCGTGAGCATCGAGGGCGAGCTCTCGCCGTATGCGCGCACCATGCTGGACGAGCAGTACGACGGCGACTTCACCAGGGTTCCGGTGGAGCGCATCTTCATCAACGAGGCCGCCCGCACCGGGGTCGGCACGTACGCGCCGCACGATCCCACGACGGCGGATATCGCGGACCTGGTTGGCTCCGTGGACCTGTCCAAGGTTTCCGAGTACGGCGACGAGGGCGACCCGCGCGCCTGGTCCTGGTCGGGGGCCGTGTACGCCGCGAGCCGCGGGCTGCTGGAGATGATCGAAATCCTCAAGGTCAAGCGGGAGTTCCTGTATCTGCTGCTGACCCTGACCCAGGAGAAGAACGTCAAGGTCTCCCGCTTCCCGCTGATCTACGTGGACGAGTCGATCGTCGCCCACACCAACCTGGCCGAGTTCCGCAAGTTCCTGCAGGAGAAGGAGAACGAGGCCCTGCTGGACCGCATGGTGATCGTCCAGGTGCCCTACACGCTGCGCTACCAGGACGAGGCGCGGATCTACCAGAAGCTGACCTCGGCCACCCCGACGTTCCGGGAGGTGCATCTGGATCCGCACGCACTGCGGGTGGCGGCCGTGTTCGCGGCGCTGACCCGCCTGCAGCCGTCGCAGCGCGAGGACCTCGACCTGTCGAAGAAGGCACGCCTGCATGCCGGCGAGGACGTGGAAGGCATCTCCGCCTCCGAGGTCGAGCGAATCCGCAACGAGAATCCGGGCGAGGGCATGGACGGTGTCAGCCCCCGCTTCGTGGTGAACGCGCTCGCGGGCGCGATCAGCCGCAGCAAGAACAAGAGCCTGACCTCAATGGACGTGCTGCTCGCGCTCAAGGACACGATCGAGTCCGACGCGCGCATGGACAGCAAGACCAAGAAGAAGTGGGTCGACTTCCTGGTCACCGCGCGCAAGGACTTCTACAACCGCTGGGTCAAGGAGGACGTGCACAAGGCGCTGTTCGTCTCCTTCGAGAAGGAGGCCCAGGAGCTGCTCGAAAAGTATCTGGACGAGGTCGAGGCGGTGCTGGACAACCGCAAGGTCAAGGATCCCATCACCGGCGAGGAGCGGGATGCCGACGAGCGGTTCCTGCGCAGCGTCGAGGAGAAGATCAGCATCTCCGACTCGGGCAAGCAGTCTTTCCGCCAGGAGGTGGTGCGCAAGGCCATGGGCGCGTACAAGCGCGGGGATCACTTCACCCTGGCCAGCCACGCGCGGCTGCACGAGGCGATCGAGCAGTACCTGTTCGAGGAGCGCCGCGACGTGCTGCGCCTGGTCACCTCCAGCGCGCGCCCCGACGAGGAGGCGCAGGAGAAGGTCTCGGCGGTGCAGCGCCGCCTGGTGGAGGAGTACGGATACGACGAGCACAGTGCCCGCGAGGCCCTCAACTATGTGACGACGCTGCTGTCGCAGGAGTGACGGCAGCGGAATGTACCGGGTCCGCGCCGCGGGCCCGGCCACGCGACCCGGTACGGGTGAGGCGCGATGGGCGGCAGCGACAGCAATCGTCCGGTCTCCAGGATGGCCACGGCCAATCGCTGGTACGACCTGTTCTCCCGCGGCGCGAGGGACTGGCTGCGGCACAACGAGAAGGTCCGGGAAACCGTGCGCGAGCAACTCCCGGATCTGATCGCCGGCAGCGACATCCTGTCGCGCCCCGGTGACCGCACCGTGCAGGTGCCGGTGCGTTTCCTCGAGCACTACCGCTTCCGGCTGCGCGACAACGACGAGGAAGAAGGCGTCGGCCAGGGCGCAGGCAAGCCCGGCGACGTCTACCGGCGCGCGCGCCGCCGGGACGGCGGCAAGGCCGGCGAGGGCGGCAGCGGCGACGGCGAGCTGCAGTTCGTGCTGGAGCTCAAGGTCGACGACATCGTGGAGTGGATCTGGGAAGAGCTGCGCCTGCCCGATCTCAAGCCCAAGACCACCGACGCCCTGACCGACGAGGACCTGGTCCAGGAAGGCTGGGACCGCCGCGGACCGCGTGCGCGCCTTGACCGCCGGCGGACCGTGAAGGAGGCGATCAAGCGCCGGGCCGCGCAGAGCGACCCGGTACCGTTCACCAACGACGACCTGCGCTTCCGGCAGCTGGCGCGGCGCAAGCGACCCGCGATCAATGCCGTAGTGGTGTTCATCCTGGATGTCTCGGCCAGCATGGACGAGACCCGGCGCAAGTTGGCCAAGGCCTTCTTCTTCTGGGCCACCCAGGGCCTGCGGCGCCAGTACGGCGAGCTGGAGACGGTGTTCATCGCCCACACCAACGAGGCCTGGCAGTTCTCCGAGGAGGAGTTCTTCCAGGTCGCCGCGACCGGCGGCACCGTGGCCTCCACCGGCTTTCGCCTGGCGAGTGAGATCCTGGCCGAGCGCTACGATCCCGCGCGCTACAACCAGTACCTGTTCTACGCCTCCGACGGGGACAACTTCGGCGACGATCGCGACTCCGCCGACCGGACTCTCTGCGAGTTGGGCGACGGGATGAACTTCATGGGCTTCGTGGAAACGCCGCAGAACCCCTTCGAGTCGTCCAAGTCGGAAATGGGGCGCCTGTTCAACGCGCTGCGCGTGCGCAACTATCCGGTCGGCATCTACACGGTGCACAACGACGGCGACATCTGGGACGCGATCCGGGCCTTCTTCCGGCAGCAGCAGGAAGCGGCCTGACACCGGCGCACGCACCGGAGGCGGGTGGCCCCGGCCTGCGCCACAGCGAGCGGACTCCGGCATGAGCAACCAGCAGCTTTCGCAATACGCGCCCCGGCTCGAGGCAATGGCGCGCGACTACGGCCTCGACTACTATCCGGTCGACTTCGAGCTGGTCCCGAACACCTTCATGATGGAAGTGGCGGTCTACGGCCTGCCGGTCCGGATGCCGCACTGGTCTTTCGGGGTGCGCTACATCTACCAGTACGTGCAGCACCGGATGGGGCACTCGCGCATCTTCGAGGTGGTCTTCCCCGGCGATCCCAACCGGGCCTACCTGGTCACCGACAACAAGCTGGCGGAGAACACCCTGGTCACCGCCCACGTGCTGGGGCACGCAGATTTCTCCAGGAACAACGCCCTGTTCGGTCGCATGCAGTCGCAGGTCGGCTTCCGCATCGTCGAACAGGCCGCCGAGCGCGCGCACCGGATCCAGCAGGCGATCGAGGAACACGGCCAGCGGCACGTGGAGGCGGTACTGGATGCGGCGCTGGCACTGGAGCAGAACGTCGACGTCGACCGCGACCTGATACGCTCCGACTACCCCCTGTACGAGGCGGCGTCCGACCGCGAGACGCCCACGCGGGGGTTCCGGGGGCGCTATGCGCACCTGCCGGGCGAAGAGCGCGAGGCCGACGGCGAGCACGGGTTGCGGCGGGCCCCGATCCCTCCGCAGCCGGAATTCGACCTGCTCTGGTTCATCGCCCGCTACGGGCCGGAGCTGGAGGACTGGGAGCGTGACATCTTCCTGGCGGTGCGCGAGGAGTCCTTCTATTTTTATCCGCTGTTCGCCTGCCAGATCATGAACGAGGGCTGGGCCAGTTACTGGCACGCGCGACTTCTGCGCGAGGCCGACTTCCTGCCCCAGCAGCTCTACCTGGACGCGATCAAGGCGCATTCCGACGTGGTCCGGCCGTACGCGGGCAGCGAGTCGGTCTCCCTGTCGATCAACCCCTACCACGTGGGCTTCTGCATCTGGGAGAAGATCATCGAGGACCGGGGCCTCGACGCCGCCTTCCGCATCCGCGCCGAGGAGGACGACTACGGCTTCATCCGCAACTACCTGGACGAGGGCCTCGCGCGACAGCTGCAGCTGTTCGCCTATACCCACCGCCGGCCGCGCGCGGGCGAGGACCGCTACGTGGTGGAGGACCGGGACATTCACCGGCTGCGCGAGCTGATCCTGGCGCCCAAGTTCAACTACGGGGCGCCGCGCGTATACGTGCAGCACGTGGCCGTCGACGGTAGCCTGACGCTGCGGCACGAAGCCCGGATCGACGGGCGCGGCCTCGACCTTCCCCGTGCGCGCAAGGTGCTGGAATACATCCAGCGCGTCTGGCGACGCCCGGTGCGGTTGCACACCGTCGACGGCTCCGGCGAGGAGGAGGTGCTGGAGGTCTCCGACTAGCCCCGCGTGCCTTCCGCCCCGGAACGATGACACGGCTCAAGGCGCGCCGCTGCCCAGGTGGGCAACATGGCACCGGTTTCCCATCCCGGAGCGGGCCATGAGCACTTCCCTCCCTCCCGACCATTGGCACTGGCGCGCGCGGGCGCAGCGCGTGATCTTCGAGGCGGATACCCCCGCCGGCAAGGCATTCGACCTGGCGCTGCTGGTGGCGATCCTGGCCAGCGTGCTGGCGGTATGCCTGGAGAGCGTCGCCTCGGTCCGCGCCGAGTGGGGCCTGTGGCTGCGGGTCGTCGAGTGGCTGTTCACGCTGTTGTTCACCATCGAATACGGTCTGCGGCTGATCACGGTGCAACGCCCGCTGCGCTATGCCGTCAGCTTCTTCGGTGTGGTCGACCTGCTCGCGGTGCTGCCGAGCTATGTCGGCCTGCTGGTGCCCGGGACCCATGCCCTGATCGTGGTGCGGGCACTCCGGCTCCTGCGGGTGTTCCGCGTGCTGAAGCTGGTGCGCTTCCTGGGGGAGGCGAACGTGCTGACCCTCGCGCTGCGGCGCAGCGCACGCAAGGTGATGATCTTCGTCGGCACCGTGCTGACCCTGGTGTTGATCCTGGCACCGGAATGTACCTGATCGAGGGCGCCGAGCATGGCTTCACCAGCATCCCCCAGAGCATGTACTGGGCCATCGTCACCATGACGACGGTGGGCTACGGGGACGTCGCGCCGCACACGGTGCTGGGCAAGTTCCTCGCGTCGATGGTGATGATCATCGGCTACGGCATCATCGCCGTACCCACGGGGATCGTCACGGTGGAGCTGGCGGGCGCGGTGGGCCGTTCGGCGAGCACTCGCTCGTGCCCCGCCTGCGGGCGCGACGGGCATGACACGGACGCGCGCTTCTGCAAGTATTGCGGGGCGGATCTGCAATGATCCTCGCCGCCGACACAAATCCGAACCGGGACTCGAGCCGATGCCATCTCGCCCGAAGCTCGCGCGCGCCGGCCTGGTCCTCGCCACGCTGCTGCTGGCGGGTTGCGCCACGCCGTCGGGACCTCCCCGGCAGAATGCCGGGTCGCCGCCGACCATCACCATCCGCAACATCCGGGGCCTGGTGCAGTGGCCCGGCGAGGCGTCCTACTACAGCGACGGCAGCGCCTTCTCGATCGTCGCGCGGGCGCCGGCGCGGGGCGAGCTGGTGCTGGCCGCCAACGGCGAGGTGCTCCAGCGGCAGCGGGCGGCGCAGCGCTCCGGCGGCAGCCTGACGTTCCGCGTGCATCCGGCCAGCTCCCCCGACACGGCCGATGGCCAGACGATGCAATACGCGCTGGTGCTGCTGGAGGGCCAGCCGCCCCGGCCCGTGACGCGCACCCCGGTCCCGGTGACGTTCGTGCGCCGCCCACCCGCCATAGAGCGCCTCTCGGCGCCGGCCCGGGTGCCGAAGGGGAGCCTGTTCACGGTGAACTGGCGGGCACGCGGCAAGCAGGTGCGGCTGCTGTCCGGCGGGGCCGGGAGCGGCGGCGGCGAAAGGCAGCTGTTCCAAAAGACGGCCGGGGGCTTCGCGGCGGACCTGCGCGGCGCCAAGCTGCTCCAGGCGGAGCACCCGCTGACGCTGGTGCTCCGCGTGACGGGCGCGGCCGGCCGCACCGTGCGGCGTCAGATCCGGGTCGGCGTGAGCAGCGGGCAGTCCGACAGCGGTTCCGGCGGGAGCTGATCCGGGCGGACCGCCCGGGCGCCTCAGCGTCGTCGGCGCTGCTTGCGCACGACCCCGCTGAAGGCCAGCAGGGTCCGGTCTCCGGTGTAGACCGTCCCGCGCACGAATACCATGCCGGGGGTGGATTGCACCACTTCACCGGATGCCTCGATCAGCTCACCCTGGCCGGCCGGGGCGGTGAAGTCGCAGGTCATCGACAGCGTGACGCCGTGGCCGCCGTCCAGCTCCGGCCGGGCGATGACGAACAGGGCAAAGTCGGCGAAGCTCATCAGCATCCCGCCATGGACGATGCCCAGGCCGTTGCAGTGTTTGCGCTCGGCGCGGAAAGCGCAGCGGGAGGCGTCGCCCTTGCCCAGCCGGTACAGGGGACCGTTGTGTTCCTCGAAGGGGTCGCCGCGGGAGCTCTCCCAGTCAACGAAATCGCAGGGTTGATTGCCGGTGGACACGAATGCTCTCTCGTCGGAGGGTGGAATGGCGCGGAGCGGCCAGCCTACCAGTGCATGCGGCGGCGCGGCCGGAACGGGAGCTTGCCCCGCCAGTACTGGATGAGCACGAAGCCGAATGCCATGCCGCCGAGGTGGGCGAAATGGGCGACCCCCGCCTCGGTGCCGGTGACGCCGGTGATCAGCTCGATCAGGCCGTAGCCGATCACGAAGTACTTGGCCTTGATCGGGATCGGCGGAATCAGCAGCAGAATGCGCTGGTTCGGGAACATCATGCCGAACGCCAGCAGGATGCCGAACACGCCCCCGGAGGCGCCGATGGTCGGGTAGATGCCGTGGCTCAGGGAGGCCACCAGGAGCTGCACCAGGCCCGCCCCGATCACGCACACCAGGTAGTACACGGCGAAGCGCTGCGAGCCCCAGGTATTCTCCACCTGCACGCCGAACATCCACAGCGCGAACATGTTGAAAAAGATGTGCGCAATGCCGCCGTGCAGGAACGCATAGGTGACCAGCTGCCAGACCTGGAAGCCGGGGAGCAGCACCGGCCCCGCCGGCGAAGACGCATAGCCGGACGTGCCCAGGGGCCACAGCGCGAGGTGCGTGATCAGGAAGTTGCCGTAATACTGCTCCGCGAGGAACAGGCTCACGTTGAGCAGCAACAGCACGAAGATAACGGTGGGCAGCATCGAGAACTGCGTCGGACTGTACCGCCGGCCGCTGGGCATGTGCACACCTGTGCTTTCGAGTGGGATCCGGGCGCTGTATTTTGGATGCGTTGCGCGACGAATACCGCCGGCCCGGCGGGTGCCCGCGCGGATTCATTATCGACGGTCCCGTGGTGCCTGTCGATGCCGGCCACGCGATGCCAGTCTTGTCGAAGGGTTCGCCAGCCCCCGGCGGCTGCCCGAGCCGTCGTGGCAAGGCGCGAGGAGGGAGTGTCGTGGCGCCGCACGACCGACGAGCGACACCGTCTACGGCGGCTCAGGGAACCTGACAATCTCTTCGAGAAGATTGGCAAATCGGTCCTGGAGGAGCATGCATGCACAAGGTACTGGAGGGGATACGGGTCCTCGACTTCGGCCGCTACATCGCGGGCCCGTACTGCGCGACGCTGCTGGGCGACATGGGCGCGGAGGTCATCCGGGTCGAACGCACGCGCGGCAGCGAGGACCGCTACCTGATCCCGGTCACCGGGGGTGGTGACGGCGCGCTGTACCTGCAGATCGGCCGCAACAAGCTCGGCATGACGCTGGACCCGAGGAAGCCGGAGGGCCGTGAGATCGTGCGCCGGCTCGTGGCGACCGCCGACGTGGTGGTCGCCAATCTCCCGCCGAAGGGCCTCGAGGCCATGGGGCTGGACTACGACAGCCTGCGCGAGGTGCGGCCCGACATCATCCTGACCACGATCACGGCGCTGGGCACCGGCGGCCCCGACAGCGACAAGCTCGGCTTCGACGGCGTCGCCCAGGCCAACTGCGGCGGGATGTATCTCTCCGGCCACCCGGGCGACCCGATGAAGGCCACGGTGAGCTACATGGATTTCGGGACCGCCTCGCTCGCCGCCTTCGCGACCCTCTCGGCGCTGATGGCGCGACAGCAAACCGGCGAAGGTCAGCACGTGGAGGCTTCGCTGCTGGCGACCGGCCTCAGCTTCGCGGGCCCCTACCTGGTGGAACAGGGCGTGACCGGGGTCAACCGGGAGCCGACCGGCAACCGCGGCCAGACCGCCGGCCCGTCCGACTGCTTCCCCACGCGGGATGGCTGGGTCCTGGTGCAGTGCGTGGGAGACCCGCTGTTCCGGCGCTGGTGCCGCCTGATGGGGGAGGAGCACTGGATCGACGATCCGCGCTTCGCCAGCGACCAGGCGCGCGGCGACAACGGCGGGATCCTGAGCGAGCGCATGCGCAGCTGGTGCGCGGAGCGCACCACGGCGCAGGCCCTCCGGGAGCTGGAGCAGGCCGGCGTGCCGGCCGGGCAGGTGTTCACTCCGCAGCAGGCGCTGGACAACCCGCATATCCGCGCGATGCACTTCTTCCGCGAGCTCGACTACCCCGGCCTGCCGGGGCCCGCGCCGGTTCCCGATACGCCGGTGCGCTTCTCGGGCCTGGAGGCGGGCGTGCGCCGTCGCGCGCCCACCCTGGGAGAGCATACCGACGAGCTGCTGGGCGCGCTCGGTTACGACGCCGACGCGATCGCGGCACTGCGCGAGCGCGGGGTGGTCTGACCGGGCCGCGCGAGCGGGTCACGAATACGCCGGTGCGCGGGGATGGCCCGCGGCACCGGGATCCGGCGGAGGAGACGATGAGCGTTACCGAGCTGCAGAGAAACCTGATCGAGCGCGTGAGCGTGGGCGACATCCTGACGCGGACCGCCGCGCGATTCCCCGACAAGCCGGCGGTGATCGACGGCGACGTCGAGCTGCGCTACCGCGAGCTGAACGAGCGTGCGTGCCGCCTGGCCAACGCGCTGCTCGACCGCGGGCTCGAAGGCGGCGAGCCGGTCGGCCTGATGTTGCGCAACGGCTGGGAGTTCCTGGTCTGCTACTTCGCGTGCGCCAAGGCGGACCTGGTGGCGGCGCCGGTGAATCTTGGCCTGGGGCCCCGCGAGATGGCCTACTGCCTCAACGATGCCGGCGTCCGCCTGCTGCTGGCGGAGCCGGAGTTCGCCGACGCCGTGGGGGAGATGGCGGGCTCGCTGCCGAAACTGGAATCGGTGTTCTGGACCACCGCGGACGCGGTGCCCGCGGCACCCCGGACGGCCGGCCGGATGCAGGATCTGCTGGAGGCGGGTGACGCGGCGGAGCCGCAGGTCGTGGTCCACGACCGGGACCCCGTGCAGCTGCTCTATACCAGCGGCACGACATCGATGCCCAAGGGGGTCCTCACCAGCCACCTGGCCGTCACCATCACCGCGCTCAGCGTGGGCATGCACAACAAGTACGACCTGCACGATACCGCGCTGGAGGTGCTGCCGCTGTTCCACTGTGCGGCGCTCAACTCGCGCACCATCCCGGCGCTGCTCGCCGGCTCGACGGTGGTGCTGCTGCGCGAGTTCGATGCCCGGCAGGTCGCCGGCCTGATCGAGCGCTACCGCATCACGTCCATCTTCCTGCTGCCGATGATGTACCGCGGGCTGCTGGCCGACCCCGAGGCGGCCGGGCGGGACCTGGGCAGCGTGCGCCTGGCGGTCTACGCCATGACGCCACTGGACGACGCCCTGCTCGCGCGCATCGCCGCCGCGATGCCGGGCGCCGCGGTGGTGCTCGGCTCCGGGCAGACCGAGTTCACCCCGCCGACCACCCACCAGCGGCCCGAGCACCAGGCCAGCAAGGCCGCCTCCTGGGGACCGTCCACGCCCATGGTACAGGTGGAGATCATGGACCCCGAGGGCCGGCTGCTGCCGCGCGGCGAGATCGGCGAGATCGTCTACCGCGGTCCCCAGGTGATGAACGGCTACCTCAACCTCCCCGATGCGACCGGGGCGGCGATGGAGCACGGCTGGTTCCACAGCGGCGACGTCGGCTACCTGGACGACGAGGGCGTGGTGTGGTTCACCGACCGCAAGAAGGACATGATCAAGACCGGCGGGGAGAACGTCGCATCGATCGAGGTGGAGCGCCTGCTGCTGGGCCATCCGGACGTCGCGGACGTCAGCGTCATCGGCTTCCCGGACGAGCGCTGGGGGGAAGCGGTCACGGCGCTGGTGATCCCCGCCGAAGGCCGCCAGCCCGACGAGACCGGCCTGATCGCCTACTGCAAGGAGCACCTCGCGGGCTTCAAGGTGCCCAAGAGGGTGTACTTCATGGAGGAGTTCCCGCGCACGGGCACCGGGAAGATCCAGAAGCATATGCTGCGGAAGGAGATGCAGGAGAGGTAGGTGGAAGGGGTTTTAGGTTTTAGGTTTTAGGTTTTAGGTTTTAGGTTTTAGGTAAGAGGGCTCTGTGCCCCTTGTTACCGCGTTGCGGGGGGCAAGCGCCGGTGGCTGCAGTTCCGCTGGAAAGCGCCTTGGCGGAAAACCCTGGTGCCGGATTCGGCCGCGTTCTTTCCTAAAACCCAAAACCGCCAACCCCAATCTCACCTCCGGGGCACCGCCGGGGGCCTCCACCGAACTCTCTGGCGGCACGGCGCAGGATCAGCGCACCAACGCCTGCTCCAGCTCGGCGAAGCTGCGGGCCCCCGACATGATGTCGAACTGGACACGCAGCCGTCGCGCGATCTCGGTGGCCGAGAATACGCCGCAGACCGAGGGGCCGCCCTCGAGCCGCTCGGTGACGATGATATGCTGTTCTCCCAGCCGCTTGAGCGTGGCCACGATGTCACCCACGCGCGCCCGCTGTATCTCGCGCATCGCGAGGGCATGCACCCTGCGTGCCGGCACCATGATGTCGCGCACGAGGATGCGGCTGCGGGGCTCGCCGCGGGCGCGGATCAGCGAGATGGGCTTCTCGCCGTTGATGTCCCGCGCGGTGATCAGGCCTTCCAGCGCGCCGTCGGGCGCTTCCACGAGCAGCATGCGCACGTGTACCGTCTTCATCACCTTGAGCGCTTCGTCGATGGTCGCCTCCGGGCGCACCGTCCAGGGCTGGACGTCGCGGAAATCGGTCATCACGGCGGCCGCGGGGTCATCCATCCCGATGCGGCGGCGGGGTTGCGGCGAGCGGTAGCAGGTGGTGCCCGGCTCGAGATCGGAAAATTCGAGAGCCCTGTAAGGAACGGACATGAATGTTGTGCCCCCTGTGGTCTGTTGTGGATGGTTCGACAGCTGCCGCGTCCGGGCGCGGCGCCGGCGTCTCCGGTACTCCGCTGGCGGGGCGCCGGCGGGCGGGATGGCCCGGTCCCCGCAATCGTTTAGACCCGATTCTGCGCCGATGACTCGGTCACGGCCAGCCGGGTGGCGTGCGCGGCGCGACGAACGGTGCCGGCAGGCCGAGTGATGAGCGCTCACGGGCGGACCGAATGCGCCGTCATCGGCGCGGGCGTGGTCGGCCTGGCCGTCGCCCGCGAGCTCGCCCGGCGCGGGCGGGAGGTGATCGTGCTCGAACGGGCCACGGCGATCGGCACGGGGATCAGCTCCCGCAACAGCGAGGTCATCCACGCGGGCATCTACTATCCGCCCGGCAGCCTCAAGGCGAGGCTGTGCGTCGAGGGCCGGCGTGCACTCTACCGCTACTGCGACGGGCACGGGGTGCCGTATCGCCGTTGCGGCAAGCTGATCGTTGCCACGGAACGCGATCAGCTGGCGACGCTCGACGAGTTGCACGACCGCGCGCGACGCAACGGCGTCGAGGGGATCGAGCGCCTCCATCGCGAAGCGGTGGGGCGGCTCGAGCCGGCGCTGCGGGCCCGGGCCGCGTTGCACTCGCCGGTGACCGGCATCGTGGACGGGCACGCCCTGATGCTGGCGCTGCTGGGTGACCTGGAAGGCGCCGGCGGCGCGCTGGCGCTGGGCAGCCGCGTCACGGCGGCGACGGCGGGCGGGCGCGGCATCCGCCTCCAGGTGGAGGCCGGCGGGGACACGATGGAGCTGGACTGCCGGGCGGTGGTCAACGCCGCCGGCCTGTCCGCCCACCGCGTGGCGGCCAGCTTCCGGGAGATGCCGGCCGGCGCGATCCCGCGGGTGCGCTACGCCAAGGGCAGCTACTTCACCTTGTCCGGCCGCAGCCCCTTCTCGCGCCTGATCTACCCGGTACCGGAGCCCGGTGGCCTGGGCGTGCACCTTACGCTGGACCTGGGTGGACGGGCCCGCTTCGGGCCGGACGTCGAGTGGGTGGAAGCCATCGACTACGATATCGACCCGGACCGGGCCGGGGCATTCTACGCCGCGGTCCGGCGCTACTGGCCGGGACTGCCCGACGGCGCCCTGCACCCGGACTACGCCGGGATACGCCCCAAGCTCACCGGTCCCGGCGAGGGCCCCGCGGACTTCCTGCCGCAGGGGCCCGCCGATCACGGCGTGCCGGGCCTGGTCAACCTGTACGGCATCGAGTCGCCGGGGCTGACCGCGGCGCCGGCCCTGGCCCGACATGTCGCGGACATGCTCAACGGCCGGTGAAGTTGGCCTGGCGCTTCTCCACGAAGTGGGCGACGCCTTCCTTGAAGTCCTCGCTCGAGAAGCTGCGCAGCATCTCTTCGTTGCCCACGGCCACCGCCTCGTCCAGGGTCTGGAACAGCGCATCGTAGATCTGCCGCTTCATCACGCGCATGGAGCGCGGCGAGACGTTGTTGGCGAGATCCGCGGCGTATTCGCGTGCCCTCGCGAGCAGGCTGTCCGCCGGGACCACCTGGTTCACCAGGCCCATGCGCAGCGCCTCCTCCGCGCCGACCTTGCGCGCCGACAGCAGCAGATCCAGGGCGACGGAATGGCCCACCAGGCGCGGCAGCATCCAGCTCACGCCGTGCTCCGCGATCAGGCCGCGGCGGGAGAAGGCCGTGGTGAACACGGCGTCGTCGGCGGCGAAGCGCACATCGCAGTACAGCGACAGCACCAGGCCCAGCCCCGCGACCGGCCCGTTCAGGGCCGCGATGACGGGCTTGGGGATGGCCGGAAAATAGGTGTACTGGGCCTGGAAGTCGGCACGCCTGGAGACGTCGTAGGGCCGCGTGACCGGCTGGCGCGTCCGCGGCTCGCCCGACCCGGACTGGACCGACTGCAGCAGCTGCATGTCCGCCCCGGCGCAGAAGCCGCGCCCGGCGCCGGTCAGCACGATCGCCCGCACCGCCTCGTCCTCGGCGGCAGTCTCCATGGCTTCGCGCACCTCGCGCTCCATGGTGCCGGTCCAGGCGTTCAGCTTGTCCGGCCGGTTCAGGGTGATGGTCGCGACGCGGTCCTCGACCGTATAGATGATTTCCTCGTAGGACATGTCGTCTCCTCCGTATCGTGGTGCCCGTACCGTCAGCCGGTACGCGCGATGAAATCGTTTATCACCTTCGCCAGCGCCTCGCCGCGGTCTTCCTGCAGGAAGTGGCCGCCGCCCTCGATGGTGGTGTGCGGCTGGCCCTTGGCGCCCGGGATCAATTTCTGCAGCACGGCGTCGCCGCCGCGGGTAATCGGGTCGCCGTCGCTGAACGCGGTGAGGAAAGGCCGGTCGAACCGGGAGAGCACCTCCCATGCCTTGCGGTTGGGCGCGGCGGCCGGATCGTCGGGCGTGATCGGGACCAGCACCGGAAAGATGCGCGCGCCTTCCTTGTAGCTCTCGTCCGGGAAGGGCGCGTCGTAGGCGTCGCGCACCGCGTCCGGCACGTCGGTGAGGCAGCCGCCCCGGACCATCGTGCCCACCGGGAAGTCGGGCACTTCCTGCGAGAGCTTGCGCCACTGGCGGAAGGCATCGCCGGGATCGTGGTCCCCCGTGGGCAGCATGGTGTTGGCCGCCACCACCCGGGCGAACCGTTCCGGCTCGGCCGCCACCAGGCGCAGCCCGATCAGCCCGCCCCAGTCCTGGCAGACCAGCGTCACCCGGCGCAGGTCGAGCGCGCGCAGGAAGGCGAGCATCCAGTCGACATGCCGCTGGTAGGTATAATCGGCACGGTCGGCCGGCTTGTCGGAGCGCCCGAAACCCGCCAGGTCCGGCGCCACGCAGCGATGTCCGGCGCCGGCCAGGATCGGGATCATCTTGCGGTAGAGGTAGCTCCAGGTGGGCTCACCGTGCATCAGCAGCACCGGGTCCGCATCCGCGGGTCCCTCGTCGAGGTAATGAAGGCGCAGCCGCTGGTCGCCCTCCCCCGCGGGGACCTCGAGGTAGTGTGGCGCGAAGGGAAAGCCGGGCAGGTCTTCGAAGCGTGCGTCGGGGGTACGCAGTATGCGCATGGATGCCTCCTTGGGGAGCGGCCGCGGCGGCGCGGTACGCGGCCCGGCCTGTAGTATAACGCCTGGCCCGGCGTACCATACGCCACTTCGCGGCCGCCGACTCGGGTTACTGACCCGGCCGGGTCAGCACAAGGGAGCATCATGACGCACACGAGCTACGAGTTCGACCGGGACACGCGCGTCGAGCGACTCGCTCCCGGCCGCTGGGGCGCAACCCTGGCCCCCGGCTGGGATATCGCCGGCGTGCCCAACGGCGGTTACGTGATGGCACTGGCTGCACGGGTCCTCGCCGGCGAGCTGGCGCATGCCGACCCGCTTACGCTGACCGGGCACTACGTCGCACCGACGCAGGAGGGGCCCGTGGAGATGCGGTTCGATCGTGCGCGGGAGGGACGCTCGGTATCCACGGGTACGGTGCGCCTGCTGCAGGAGGGAGTCGAACGGGCCCGTTTCAGCGGCAGCTTCGGTGACCTCGACCGCCTGGACGGCCCCTCTCTGCCGGCCCCGGAGTGGACGCCGGTGCCGCCGGTGGAGAGCTGCGCTCCCAGCCCCAATCCGAATCGCTTCGGGGAGCGCGTGGAGCTGCGCCTGCCGCCGGAGCAGACCGGCTGGATGCGCGGCGAGGAAGAGGCGCGGGCGGAGATTTCGGGGTACGCCCGCTTCGCCGATGGCCGGCCGCCAGACGCCCTGTCCCTGCTGCTGTTCGCGGACGCGTTCCCGCCGGCGGTCTTCCGCCGCTTCGGTCCCGTCGGCTGGGTTCCCACGCTGGAGCTCACCGTGCACGTGTACGCGCGGCCCTCGCCGGGGTTCCTGGCGGGCCGTTTCCGCGCCGACCAGATGCACGCGGGCCAGCTGACCGAGGACGGCGAGCTGCGCGACAGTGCGGGAGACGTGGTGGCCCTCGCGCGTCAGCTCGCCCGGGTGCGGCTGCCGCGCGAGCGCCGGGGCGCCTGACGATGCACATGGGGACCTGGCAACTGCTGCTGCTGGGCGCGCTGGTGCTGGTGGTGATCTTCTGGATGGGGCCCGGCATCCGCGCCACGCTGGAACGCAGCCGGCAGGCCCGCGAGCGCGACTGGCGGGGGTTCCTGTTCCCGATCGTGTTCGTCGTGCTGTTCGTGCTGCTGCTGATCTGGATGACGCACTAGGCGGCACGCGCAGCCGCCGAAACCCGACAACGCCTCGGCGAGGCCGGCAACAACGCGGTACCGGCATGGACAGACCTTACAGCAAGCAATTCGACGTGCGGTGGGCGGACCTCGACCCCAACGGCCATCTCCGCCACACCGCCTACAACGACTACGCCTCGCACGTGCGGGTCCGATATCTGTTCGAATGCGGCTTCGGCGCGGAGCAGTTCGCCGAGCACGGCATCGGCCCGGTGATCTTTCGCGAGGAGACCTGGTTCTTCAAGGAAGTGGGCCGCGACGACTCGTTCACGGTGACCTTCGTGCTGGCGGGGGCGAGCCCCGACGGCGCCCGCTTTCGCATGCGCCACGACATCCTGCGGACGGACGGCAGGCGCGCCGCGGCGATCGAGCTGGACGGCGGCTGGCTGGACCTGTCGCGCCGACGGCTCACGGTGCCGCCCGCGAGGCTCGGGCAGGCGGTGCTGGCGCTGGCGCACAGCGACGATTTCGACCCGGATTACCGGCGGCCACCGCGCCGGCGATTCTAGGGCTGCTTGATTTCGGTGCGAACGGGGTCCCGCCCTTTCGCCGCTCGGCCGGAGTCCGCCGTTGCCGGCTATTCCCGCACCGCGGCGCTGGGGCCGGTGCCGTGCAGCATGGCCAGGAAATCGCGGTCTTCCAGCGGCGCGCCGAACAGGTTGCCCTGCATCATGGGGCAGCGGTAGCGCAGCAGGTAATCCCGCTGGGACGCGGTTTCCACGCCCTCGGGCAGCACCTGCAGGTCCAGCGAGCGGCCCATCGCGATGATCGCGCGGATGATCGCCGTGTCTTCCGCGTCCCGGCCCAGGCCGCTGACGAAGGACTGGTCGATCTTGAGCGTGTCCAGGGCAAAGCGCTTCAGATAGGCGAGCGAGGAATAGCCGGTGCCGAAATCGTCCACGGCGATGCGTACTCCCATGTCCTTGAGCGCGTGCAGCATGGCGTTCACCGCTTCCGTGTTCTGCATGATCACGCTTTCCGTGATCTCGAGCTGCAGACGTGACGGATCCAGCCCGGTCTCGTCGAGAACCTCGCCCACCAGCTCCGGGAGCTGCTGGCGCATCAGGAACTGCGAGCCCGACAGGTTGACGGAGACATAGGGCGCGCCGGGCCCGTTGCCCCATTGGGCGGCGGCACGGCAGGCGCCACGCAGGGCCTGTTCGCCGATGGGCAGGATCAGGCCTGTCTCTTCGGCCAGCGGGATGAACTCCTTGGGCAGCACCTCGTTGCCGTCCGGGTCGAGCCAGCGGCTCAGGGCCTCCGCACCGACGACGCGGCCCGTGCGCGCATCGACGATGGGCTGATAGACGAGGCGCAGCTCCTGGCGCTCCACCGCGCGGCGCAGCCCGTTCTCCAGGTCGAGCCGGCGGCGCACCGTCTCGTTCATGGAGTGGTCGTAGAACTGGTAGCGGTTGCGCCCCCGGTCCTTGGCGAAGTACATCGCCGCATCCGCGTTCTTGAGCAGTGCCTCGGCGTTGCGGCCGTCGTGGGGGTAGACGCTGATGCCCAGGCTGCCGGTAATGAACAGCTCCTGCTCCCCGATCAGAAAGGGGCGCGCCAGGGTGTCCAGGAGCTGCTCCGCTGCCCGTGCGGCCTGGGAGGTCCGGGAAAGTCGCCCGAGGGTGATGATGAACTCGTCGCCGCCGAGGCGACCGATTCCGACATCCTCGGTGCCCGGGCCGTTCCGGCCCGGCGGCAGGGTGTCCGACTTCAGGCACCGGCGTATGCGCCGGGCGACCTCGCGCAGCAGCTCGTCGCCGACGCTGTGCCCGAGGGTGTCGTTGATGCGCTTGAAGCTGTCCAGGTCCAGGAACATCAGCGCCAGCATCGCGTTCTGCTGCTCCGCCCGCAGCAGCGCGGCGCTGATCTCCTCGTGCATCAGGTAGCGATTGGGCAGGTCGGTGAGGCTGTCGTAGTACGCGAGGAAGTGGATGCGCTCCTCGGCGCGCTTGCGCGCGGTGACGTCATGCAGGACGTACACGCTGGCCAGGGCCTCGCCGGTCCGTGCCCGCATCACCGACGCGGAGACCGTCAGGGTGCGCGGGCCGCGCCCGAGCGGGCCGTACCGGACCTCGCGGCTGCGCACCGCGTCGCGCTCCTCCAGAGCGCGGCGCGTGGCGTCCACCTCCGCCTCCCCCAGGTAGGTGGCAAGGCGCGTACCCGCCAGGGTGCCCGACGACGGCAGCAGGAGCCGCCCGGCCGCGCGGTTGGCGACCCGGATGACCCCGTCCGCGTCCAGCACCACCACGGCGTCGCTCATGGTCTGCAGGATCTTCGGTGCCGCGAACTCCGGCGTGATGTCCACCAGGCGGTAGCGCAGGGTGATGTACGTGATCACGAACGCGACCAGGGTCATGACCACCGGGCCCGGCGGATACACCGCCACGCCCAGGGCCGGCAGACACAGGACCACGGTCCCGGGTACCGCGAGCAGGAAGGCGACCAGCAGCAGCTGCGCGCGTCGGCGCATGAGGCTGCCGGGCGGCTCCCCGCGCCACGCCCGGCCGAAGTGATACACCAGCGCCATCACGCAGGCGGTGGCATAGGCGGTGTAGGCGTATCCGCCGAGGTGGTAGTGCGGATAGAAGCCCCACCAGTAGTGATACGGATCGCCGAGGTACATCCCGCCGGGCAGCAGCAGCAGGATCTCCAGCAACGCGGCGATGATCCAGCCGGTCCAGATCACCGGGCGGTGGCTCCGGTAGCGGCCGACCATGAGCACGGTGAACTGGTAGATCGCCGGGGGCACCGGAATGACCGCGGCCTGGCTCAGCAGGATCCAGCGTTGGGCGAGCGCGGCGTTGTCGCTCAGGTAGGCGCCGCCCAGGCCCAGGAACCAGAGGCTGATGCCGGAGGCGGCCACTGCCATCGCCAGCCCCACGCGCGAGCCCCGCTCGCGAAAGAGCACCAGCAGCCCCAGCGAGAAGACCAGGCCGGCGGCGGCCAGCTCGGGAACGGCAAACGCATTGAAGGTGTAGCCCTGCAGGTGCCCCACGATCCCGGTTCTCCTGCAGGCGCGCTACACCCGTTGCCGTGGCAGCGGAAAGCGGCAGTCCATTGTAACCTCGCATCCCCGTTATTATTCATGTGACGTGCATCGACCGGGGTCGTCGACATTTATCCATGTTTCATGGACTTCGTATGCTGGACCAAACCCGTGGGCATGTCCAGCACGCGAGGGCGATGCCGGGGCCGGTACGATGGATGCGCAGCCCGGGCGTCCGGCGGGGAACCGCTGCCGCGTGACGGACGCTCAGGCGGGCGGGTGCTCCAGCGCGCGGGCGACGCGCTGGAGACGGGTCCGGACCTCCCGGCCGAGCGCATCGATGCCGGGCTTTCCCGCCAGCTCCAGCACCGCGCCGGGATCCATGAAGCACACGCCGATCCCGGCGCCGCCGTCATCCCGGACCACGACGTTGCACGGCAGCAGCGCCCCGATGTCCGGGTCCGCATCCAGCGCCTGGCTGGCGAGCTCCGGATTGCACGCGCCCAGGATCCGGTACGCGCTCCGCTCGAGGCCGAGCTTGGCCTTCAGCGTCGCCTGCACGTCGATGTCCGCCAGCACCCCGAAACCCTCGTCTTTCAGCGCCGCGACGACGCGCTCGACGGCCGCCGGGAAGGGGCCCGGCACATGGATCGTGAAACTGTACATGGTGGTTCTCTCCCCCGGCTCCATCAGCGGGGCCGGCCGCGTTGGCGATGGAGCGCCGGTGACCCGGCCGCGGCGACCGGGCATGGAACCCGGAAGCGGACACGGGCGTGATCCGTGAGTGGCCCCGGTCGACGGGGACACGCTAGCCGGACGGCGGTGTCCGGACCTTGATGCCTGTCAATGGATCGCCTTCCGACCCTCCGCGGTCCCCCTCCGTGCATTCATACTGTGCCGGCGGACCGCGCGCCCCGGGTGCGGCCCCGGGCTACGAAATCGAGACAGGGGAGGTTAGGGAGGTTGCCGAGCATGAACATGAACGGAATCCGATGCCGGCAGCGCCGGACCGCGGGGCTCCCGGCCGCGGCCGTGCTGGCCGCACTGGTGCTCGTGGCGGGGGGCTGCGCGGCCGCGCCCGGTCCGCAGCAGCCGACCCACGACGCCTACCGCAAGCCGCTGGCGGGCAGCCGCGCGGCGCTTGTCGCCGCCGCCCGCTCGGTGCTCCTGGGCCGGGGGTTCGCGCTCGCCCGGAGCAACGACCAGGCGGGCGTCCTGGCGACCCGCCTCAAGCCCGTGCAGCTGAGCGGGGAACAGGCCGACTGCGGGACGATCGACGGAAAGCCGGCGGTGTCGCTTCAGGGCACCCGCACCCGCCTGGCCTACAACGTGTGGGCGGACAGCCACGTGATCACGATCCAGGCGGTGATCGACGGCAAGGGTCCGGACGGGAAGTCCCTGAACTGCGTGTCGACCGGCAAGCTGGAGCAGCGACTGTACCAGCGGATCGCGGCCGAGCTGGCGCCGCGCAACCGGCCCTGGCCCGGGCACCCGGGACGTTGAACGGACCCGGCGTTTCCGGGAAGATGACAGGCCACTTCTCACACCGCCGGGAGAATCCCACATGCCGGAGCTCACACACTCGATGATCGCCACGCCGCGCGGCCGGTTCGGCGTGCGCGACAGCGGCAACAGCGACGGCACGCCGCTGGTGATGATCCACGGCTGGCCGGAAAGCTCCTACTGCTGGGTTCCCGTGGCGCGCCGGCTGCCCGGACGCCTGCGGGTGATCGCGCCGGATCTGCGCGGGCTCGGCGACAGCGAGCGCACGCCCGGCCGCGAGCACTACCTCAAGCAGGAGCTTGCCCGCGACGTCGTCGCCCAGCTGGACGAGATGGGCATCCGGGAATTCCATCTCGCCGGTCACGACTGGGGCGGGGTGGTGGCCCAGGAGGTCGCGCTGGCGATCCCCGAGCGCGTGCGCCGCCTGGTGATCATGAACATCGTGCTGATCAACAATCTGCGGGGCAACATGGAGACCATCGAGCACGTGCGCCAGGGCAGCGGCTTCGCCTACTGGTACCAGCACTTCCAGCAGACCGGCCTGCCCGAGGAGCTGATCCCGGGCAACGAGGCCGCGTGGCTGGGGTACTTCCTGCGCGACGCCGACGGTCGGCCGCTGCCGCAGGATGGTATCGACGAGTACGTGCGCTGCTACCGCATTCCCGGGACGCCGGGCACGGGCGCCAACTACTACCGGACCTTCGCCGAGGATGCGAAGCGCTGGGCAACGCTGGGGGATCACCGCTATCCCATGCCCAGCCTGCTGCTCTGGGGCATGCGCGACCCGGTGGTGCTGCCCGAGTATCTGAACCACCATGAGGAGTGCTTCGACGACGTGCGCGTGGTTCGACTCGAGGCGGGACATTTTCTCCAGGAGGAGCAGCCGGAGGCGGTCGCCGGGGCCCTGGACGAATTCCTTCCCTGAGCCCGTGCGGCGAGGGCAGTCGCGGTCCGCCATGCGCACGCCCGGTCCGGCGTCGGGCGTGCACACGCACGGCATGCTGCTGGCGGCGACCGGGGTGCTGGTTCTCAGCTTCGACTCCCTGCTGGTGCGGCTGGCCGATACCGGGGCGTGGAACGTGGTGTTCTGGCGCGGCGCACTGATCGCCGCATCCATGGGAGCCGTGGCGCTGCTGCGCGGCGGACGCGGCGGTCTGCGTCTGTGGGGGGGCGGCGCGGCCCTGTGCGCGGTCCTGTTCGGCGTCGACAGCGTGCTGTTCGTGCTGTCCGTGATGCACACCAAGGTTGCGAACACGGTGGTTATCCTGAGCGCCTCGCCGTTGTTCGCGGCGGTCTTCTCCTGGCTGATCCTGCGTGAACGGGTTCGGCCGCGCACCTGGGCCGCGATCGCCGCGGCGATCGCCGGCGTGGTGATCGTGTTCGCGGGCTCGACCGGCCGCGGACAGCTCTCCGGGAACGGCTATGCCCTGGGGGCGGCGGTGCTCGCCGGCGCCAACCTGAACCTGCTGCGACGCAACGCCGAGTTCGATCGCATCCCGCTGGTGGCCGCCAGTGGCCTCGTGACCCTGGCGATCGCACTGCCGTTTGCCCATCCACTGGGCCTGGCCGGCCGCAGCTACGCCGCGCTCGGCGCCATGGGACTGCTGCAGATGCCCCTGGCGATGGTCCTGATCGCGGTGTGCACCCGCTATCTGCCCGCCCCCGAGCTGAGCCTGTTCCTGCTCCTGGAAACCGTGCTGGCGCCGGTCTGGATCTGGCTGGCGGTGGGCGAGCGCCCGCCGCCGCTGACCTTCGTCGGAGGCGCCCTGGTGCTCGGAGCGATCGCGGTGCACTCGCGCCTGGCACTGCGGGAGCAGCGGAGGGCGGGCGGATGAGTGCAACGGGACGCCCGGGCCCGGACCGGGTGCGTTCTCCGGAGGAGCGCATCCGGGACGTGGTGGCGCGCGTCCCGCGCGGCCGGGTGGTCACCTACGGACAGGTGGCGCGGCTGGCGGGCCTGCCCCGGCGCGCGCGCATGGTCGGGCGCGCGCTGCGGGGCGCCCGGGCCGGTGCCGAGCTCCCCTGGCACCGCGTGATCAACGCCGCCGGCTACAGCTCGCTGCCGGACGGCAGCGACGCCCGCCGGATGCAGCTGGAACGGCTCCGCGCGGAAGGCGTGAAGATCGCGCCGGACGGGCGCGTGGTGCTGGACGAGTGCCGCTGGGAGCCGAGCCTGGACGAGCTGCTCTGGGGCCCGGGCGCTGCCTGAGCCAAGTCCCCGGTTTGCCGCGCTCGCGGGCGGCCTGTTACGGTGTTACGTTCCGGTATTGCTGCAAGAGGGCCCGACTGTCCTCTTTCGGCCCGCCGGTCAAGGGGTCAGGCCCGGCCGGCTCGGGGCGGAAATGCCGCGCCGCGGGCGCCTGTCGCACGGGAGGCACCCCGGTCATTGGTTACACGACGGCGTCCAGCCGCCGTCCGATCGACGGAGACGAGAACATGTCGCAACGCATGGTGCGTGGCCTGATCATCGCTGCCGCATCGGCAGCCCTGTCGGTGGCAGCGGTTCCCGCTGTGGCCCAGCAGCCGTCCATGTCGAAGGGCGCGCCCCAGCTCAAGCACGAGAGCAAGTCCGGATCGGCGCGCAAGCAGGAGCTGCAGCACGTGCAGAAGCGCATGCAGTCGCTGCGTCAACAGCTCGGCCAGATCCGGCAGGCGGCGTTCAAGCACAATCCCAAGCTCAAGAAGGAGCAGAAGCATCTGAGCCAGCTGGTGCGCAGCACCATGAAGAAGCACGGGGACGACCCCGCGCCGCACCAGAAGAAGCTGAAGCAGCTGCGCGCCCAGTTCCAGAAGAAGAACCTGAAGAAGGGTCAGCGGCAGAAGATCGTGCAGCAGGCCCAGCAGGAGGAGCACGCGCTGCGCTCCGGCTACCGCAAGGCCCTGCAGGACAAGGGCGTGCAGAAGGCGCAGAAGCAGTTCCGTCATGACATGCTGGCGGCGATGAAGAAGCAGAATCCGAAGACGGACCAGCTGATCGCGCAGTATCGCAAGGAGCGCAAGCAGATGATCGCGATCCTCACCCAGGGGCACGGTGGCGCCGCCCACGGCAAGCGCTGAGACATGCCCCGCCGGCGGTCGGCCGGCTTGGTTCGATCCTGCGGGCCCCCGGCCGGATGGCCGGGGGCCTTTTTGCAGCCGACGTGTCCGTTCGGCAACATGCCCCACGTTCGTCCCGCGGTGGTGCGTGACGACCCCGCTGTCCCAGAACCGTGGAGAACCCCCATGTTCCAGCAGGACCTTCTGAACGGAAAACGCATCCTGGTCACCGGCGGAGGCACCGGACTCGGGCGCGAGATGGCGGCCCGCTACATGGAGCTCGGTGCGGATGTCTGCATCTGCGGTCGCCGGCAACAGGTGCTCGAGGACACCGCCGGTGAGCTGAGCGAGCACTACCGGCGGAGCTGCAGCGTGCGGGCGGTGGACATCCGCGACCCCGAGGCGGTGGACGAGATGGTCGGGGGCTTCTGGCAGGAAGGCCCGCTGACCGGCCTGGTCAACAACGCGGCGGGCAACTTCATCAGCCCCACCAAGGATCTCTCGCACCGCGGCTTCGACGCCATCGCCAACATCGTCTTTCATGGCACCTTCTACGTGACGCACGCGGTGGGACGTCGATGGATCGAGAGCGGCAGCGGCGGAAGCGTGATCTCGATCCTGACCACCTGGGTCTGGACCGGCTCGCCGTTCGTGGTGCCGTCGGCCATGTCCAAGGCGGGCATCGACGTGATGACCAAGTCCCTGGCGGTCGAGTGGGGACCCTACGGCATCCGCCTCAACGCCATCGCGCCGGGTACGTTCCCCACCGAGGGCATGAGCGCGAGACTGCACCCCGGCGGCGACTGGGACGATGCCGCGAGCGCCAACCCGATGCGCCGCGTGGGGCGCATGCCCGAGCTGCAGAACCTGGCGACGTTCCTGATGGCGGACGGCTGCGACTGGCTCACCGGCCAGACCATCGCCCTCGACGGTGCCGGGTATCTCGCCAACGGCGGCGGGTTCGCGCGCCTGATGGACCTCTCCGACGACGACTGGAACCGGATCCGCGAGTCGATCAAGTCGCACAATGCCAGGGACCGCGAGCAGCGCTCGACCTGACCCGGGTCAGGGCCGGGCTCCGCGCGGCGCCTACAATTCGGATGACCGGGTGGCGGACATCGCCGCGCCGGGACGGTTTGCCCGACGCCGGGGATGACGCCCGGCTCGTGACCAGGGAGATCGCCACCATGCGCACGTTCGAGAGATACGAATCGGAGGTCCGGAGCTATATCCGGTCCTTTCCCGCGATCTTCGATACCGCGGAGGGTTCGTTCCTGTACGACGACCAGGGCAGGCGCTACATTGATTTCTTCGCCGGCGCCGGGACACTCAACTACGGGCACAACAACCCGCGCATCACCCAGGCGATGATCGAGCACCTGCAGCGCAAGGGGATCGTCCACGGCCTGGACAAGGCGACCGTGGCGAAGAAGAACTTCCTGCTGAAGTTCGTCGACACCATCCTTGCCCCCCGCAACCTGGAATACAAGTTCCAGTTCACCGGGCCGACCGGAACCAACGCCGTCGAGACCGCGCTCAAGCTCGCCCGCATGGTCAAGCGGCGCTCCAACGTCATCGCCTTCACCGACGGCTTCCACGGGCTGACCATGGGATCGCTCGCGGTCACCGGCAACGCCTTCTACCGGGACGAGTCTTTCGGCGCCCGCGCCAACGTGGATCACATGCCCTACGACGGCTATTTCGGGCCGGACGTGGATACCATCGACTACCTGCGTCGCTACCTGGAGGACAACAGCAGCGGCGTGGACCTGCCGGCCGCGGTCATCCTGGAGACCGTCCAGGGCGAAGGGGGGATCCACGTCGCCAGCGTGGAGTGGCTGCAACGACTCGAGCGGCTGTGCCGGGAATTCGACATCCTCCTGATCGTGGACGACATCCAGGTGGGCAACGGACGCACCGGTACGTTCTTCAGCTTCGAGCGTGCCGGCATCACGCCGGATATCGTCGCGATCTCCAAGTCGGTCGGTGGAGGGCTGCCGCTGGCGCTCCTGCTGATGCGTCCGGAGCTGGACCAGTGGCTGCCGGGGGAGGTGACGGGCACTTTCCGCGGCAACAATCTCGCCTTCGTCGCGGCCTGCGAGGCGCTCTCCTACTGGGAGAACGACGCCCTCGCCGAGGCGGTGCGCTACAAGGGGGCGATCCTCGACGAGGAGCTGCGCCGGATCGCGGCGAAGTATCCGGATCTGGGCGCCGAGGTGCGGGGCCTGGGCATGGTCTACGGGCTCGACATCCCCGGCCCCGGCTGGGCTTCCTCCGTTTCCAAGGCCGCTTTCGAAAACGGTCTCGTGATCGAGACCGCCGGCGCCGACGACGAGGTGGTCAAGTTCCTGCCGCCGCTGGTGATCGAGGAGGACGTGCTGCGCGAGGGCCTGGAGATCGTGGACAAGTCCCTGGCCGCGCTGGTGGCCAACCGCGAGCAGGTCATTCGCGGCGAGGCCGATCCGGGCTCGACCGGCGAGGACTGAGCGGCTCCCGCCGGGAGGTGGTGCCGGATACGACCGCCGCCGGTCGGGAAACCCGGACCGTTCCTGCCGCGTGTCTTGTAACGGGTCGCCGCCGATCCTACGGTGGAGCCGTCGACACGAGTGCACACGCGGGAGGACCCATGTGGCAAGCCGAGCCCGATTTCGTCGGTGGCGCTGAACTGGGGCGCACCTGCCCCGCCTGCGGGCTGCCCGGCGATCACTGCGCCTGCCGCACGCCGGACTGGCGCATGCCGGGAGCCGGGCTGGTGCGGCTGGTCAAGACCGACGACGGCCGGGGGCGCACCGTCACCCGCCTGTTCGGACTGCCGCTCGACTCCCATGGCCTGCAGCGCCTGGCCAGCCGCATCCGCAACCGCTGCGGGCTGTCCGGGGCCGTGCACGACGGCATCATCGAGCTGGAAGGCGATCGCCGGGAGACGCTGCGGGCCGAGCTGGCCTTCGAGGGCTTTACCGTGGTTCCCGGGCGCGGCTGACCGGCCGCGGCGTGCCTTACGTCCCCTGACTCTCCAGGGTCTCGCCGGGCGCCGCATGGCGCAGCGCACGAGCGGTCCGCAGCTCGTTGCGGAGGTTGCCCAGCAGGCCCCGCAGCACGCCCATCCCGGTATCCGGCTCGCGACCGTCCCCGAGGCGCAGCAACTGCAGGTAGTACCAGCCCTGCTGACCCATGATGTTGACGATCTTCAGGGGGAACACCGGGCTGTTGGGCCCGAGCCAGCCACGGCCCAGCCGGACCTCGTTCTCCCAGGCCGGTGCCCGCTGCATGCTGCCGTCCAGCAGGCGCGCCGGCACGTCGGTGCGTACGCACATGGGCCGGGCGAGGCCGACGACGTCGAGCTCGTCGCCGGCGAGTGCCTGGTCCATTGCGGCACGGGAGCGGAAGCCGCCGGTGACCATCAGCGGCATGGCGGCGATGCGGCGGATGTCCGCGGCGTACTCCAGGAAATAGGCTTCGCGCCGGCGCGTGCTCTCGCGCGGCGGCAGGTCCGCGGTCGCGGCCTGGCCCTCGTAGCCGAGCAGCCGCGGCTGCTCGTAGGTGCCGCCGGAGATCTCCAGCAGGTCCAGCCCGGTATCGTTGAGCCAGCGGACCACCTGGAGGCATTCCTCATGGGTGAAGCCGCCCTTCTGGAAGTCGGCGGAGTTCAGCTTCAGGCCCACCGGGAAGTCGTCGCCGACGGCACGCCGGACGCTGTGCAGCACCTCGATCAGGAAACGCGCGCGGTTCTGGAGGGAGCCGCCCCAGCGGTCCGCGCGCCGGTTGACCACCGGGGACAGGAAGGAGCTGATCAGGTAGCCGTGCGCACCGTGGACCTGCACGCCGGTGAAGCCGGTCTCGCGCGCCACCCGTGCGGCCTCGCCGTAGCGGCGGACGAGGTCCGTGATCTCGTCGTCGGTGAGGGCGCGCGGCCGCGCGTAGCTGCCGCCGAGCTTGAGCTGGACCTCGGACGGCGCCACCGGCTCGCGCGTGACGTACTTGGGGGACTGGCGTCCCGCGTGGCTGATCTGCATCCACAGGTGGTTGCCGCCGGCCGTGCCGGCGCGTACCCAGCGGCGCAGCGCCTCCAGCCCGCCGTTGCCGTCGATGGCGACGTTGCCGGGCCGCTCCAGGATATGCCGGTCGATCATGACGTTGCCCGTGATCAGCAGCCCGGCGCCGCCTTCCGACCAGCGCTGGTAGAGGCGCACGTGGCGGTCGGTGGCACGGTTGTATTCGTCCGCCAGGCCCTCTGTCATGGCGGACTTCGCGATGCGGTTGGGCAGCGTGGCCCCGCAGGGGAGGCGCAGCTCGCTGGCAAGATCCACGTCGGTCATACGGAGCTCTCCTACCGATGGTCCTGGTTGCGGGTTGATGCGCAACGGTACCACAGTGGCCCGGGAAGACTTGCTCCGGTACGCTGCCCGGACGGGGGCCACGAAGCGGAGAGCCGTCATGCGAAAGATACTCCGGGGCTGGTTCGTGGGGCTGATCCTGGGCGCGGCCATCGGTTTCGTCCTGGGATACAATCACGGCCGTGGAGCGGCCTGGCTCAGCAACCCGTTTCAGCCGCGAACGCTGGACCAGCGGGCCCACGATGCCGGGCAGAAGGCACTCGACAGCGCCCGCCAGGGCGTGGACAAGCTGGACCGGAAGCTTGACGGGAAGAACTAGCCGACGAGGCGCGAGCGCCTCCCGGGAGCCGGGTCCCGCCGCATCCGCTTGCCGGCTTCGCGCAACGGGAGCGTTCCGCGGCCTGGTCCGGGCCGAATTGACCGGCGCCTCCTAGAGCAGGTCGAGCTGATTCGCGTCGCCGGAATCGGCGGGTTGCAGCAGGGAAAAGGTCACGCCCAGCAAACGGACCGGGCGGGGCGGGCGCAAGGCACGGTCGAGCAGCTCATCCAGCGCCGCGCGCATCGGCTCTTCGCCGGTGTAGGGCGGTTCGCCGCGACGGCTCCGGGTCACCAGGCGGAAATCGTCGAAGCGGACCTTGACGGTCAGCGTGCGCGCCTCGAGGCCACGCCTGCGCAGCGACGCGCCAGCACGGCCGGCGAGCTCCTCCAGCGCCCGCAGCATCTCTTCCCGGTCGTGCAGGTCCCGGGCAAAGGTGGTTTCGGTGCCCAGCGACTTGCGCAGCCGGTGGCTCCTCACCGGCCGGGTGTCGATGCCCCGGGCCAGCTGATGGAAGTAGTCCGCGCGGACGCCCAGGTGGGGGCGCAGGCGTTCGACCGTCCAGCTGCCCAGGTCGGCGCCGGTGCGGATGCCGAGCCGGCGGAGCTTCGCCTCTGTCGCCCGCCCGATGCCGTGGAAGCGCCCGACGGGCAGGCTGGCGGCGATCCCCGGGCCCCGCTCGGGCGTGATCACGCAGAGCCCGTCGGGCTTGTCCATGTCGGAGGCGAGCTTGGCCAGGAACTTGTTGTAGGAGACCCCGGCCGAGGCCACCAGCCCGGTGAGCTCGCGCACCCGCGCCCGGATCTCGCGGGCGAGACCGGTGGCGGTCGCACCCTCCCGGCACGGCCCGCTGACATCCAGGTAGGCCTCGTCCAGCGCCAGCGGCTCGACCAGCGACGTGTATTCGCGCAGCAGTGCGAAGATGCGGGCCGACTCGCGGCGGTAGGCGTCGAAGCGCGGGCGCAGGAACACCGCCTTCGGACAGAGCCGGCGGGCCCGGGCCGCCGGCATGGCCGAATGAATCCCGTATTCGCGGGCCTCGTAGCTGCAGGTCGCCACCACGCCGCGCCCGCCGGGGTCACCCCCCACCACCACCGGACGACCGCGCAGTCCGGGGTGATCCCGCTGCTCGATGGCGGCGTAGAACGCGTCCATGTCGATGTGGATGATCCGGCGCGGAGAATCGCCGCCGGCTTCAGGCGGGGGCGTCTGTTGCGCGGCCATCGCGGTGGTCGCCGATTTGCCGGAGAAAGTCCAGCACCAGGTCGCGGAACGGCTCCGGGGCGTCCAGGTGCATGAAGTGGCCGGCCTGCTCCAGGATTGCCAGGCGGGTGCACGGATGCGGATATTCCCTCTCGCTGCCCCGGAACACCTCGTCCCCGATGCAGCCGTCGCGGGCGCCGGCCACGACCAGCGCCGGCACCGGCTTGCGCATGCGCAGCAGGCGGCCCTGGCGGAGGGGCGTCCGGGACAGCGGCAGGTACATCGGGTTGAGCGCGTAGCGGTAGTAAGTGATGGCCCGCTCCAGGGCCCCGGGGGGCGCCAGCGCTTCCAGGGTGCGGCGAAGCTGGGGGTGATCCGGGGCCAGCTCCGGCGACCAGCGCCGCCACAGCTCGCGGATGTAGCCGAGGCCGCCGCGTCGTATCCGCCGCGCCGCGCCGGGCAGCTGGAAGCGGCCCATGTAACGGGAACGCGCGATCTGCGCCGGGCTCATGTTGGCCATGAACCGCCGGGTCGGCGGCACGGCCGCCAGGATCACCCCCTCGAGCTCGTACCGCGTGCGGCCTTCCTGGTGGATCCCGGCCAGCAGTTGTGCGATCACCGAGCCCCAGTCGTGGCCGAGTACGGCCAGGGCCGGCTCGTCGACGACCACCGCCAGCCATGCGTCCAGCATCTCGGCCACCGCCAGCAGCGACAGGCCACCCGATCGGGGGACCGCGGTGTCTCCGTAGCCCGGCAGCCACGGGGCCAGGCAGCGAAATCCGTCCGCTGCCAGGTCGCGCATCAGGTCGTCGAAAGTCTCCGGCGTGTCGGGAAAGCCGTGCAGGCAGACCAGCGGCCGGCCGCTGCCCGCCTCCAGCCAGGCGACGTGCCCCGCCGGCGTGTCGAACCCGCGTGCCTCGATCGCGGGCGCGACGGTCACGGCCTGCCTGCCTCTACCGGCTCGCGGATCAGGCGCACCATCTGGCGCGCGATCTCCGTCGGGCTGTCCCCGTCGGGCTGGTACCAGAACATCGACCAGGCGATGGCGCCGAGCAGCGTCAGCCGGAGGACCTTGCGGTCGACGTGCGGAGCCACCGGCAGGTCGTTGACCAGGTTGCGGAACACGTCTTCGTAGCGGTCGCGGTGCACCACGAGCTGGCCGCGGAGCGTCTCCGCCCTCCGGGCGGGGATCTCCGCCGAAAGCACCCGGACGTAATCGTTGCCCTCGAGCAGGGTCTCCATGTGCGCGACGCAGGCGGCTTCCAGGCGTCGCCAGGGCTCGTGTTCCGGGGCCAGCGCGTCCCGCACGCGCCGGTTGAGCACATCGACGCCTTCCTCAAGTACCGCGACCAGCAGGTCCGCCTTCGACGGGAAGTGATAGTAGACCGAGGCCGGCCGGATCCGGGCGCGTGCGGCGATATCCCGCACGGAGGTGCCGTCGTACCCGAAGCGGGCGAACAGGGACGCCGCCGCGGCGAGAATCTGCCGCCCGCGGTTGTCTGCGTGCGTGCTGCGGGACACCCGGGTGGACGGGCTCATGTCGCTATCATCGCGGGGATGCGGTGGCTCGGTTTCGTTGGACGGGTCAAGTTTGGCGGATGGCCGTTCGTGGAGCAAGGCGGGCGCCCTTGTGCCCGGCCGCGGGCCTGTGTCACGGTCCGACCGGCGCCGGGAGATGCGATCCCCCGCGGAACCCCGCATAATACGCCCCGGCGTAGCCGGCGGGCGCGCCCGGGTGCCACCAGGGTCGCGAGCGTGCCAGGGGGTCGCGCGGCGACGTCTTCGCAGTGCGCCGCGACCTTCTCGCGTCAGCAGCCACGACGGGCCGGATATGGAACCAAAGCACAACTACGATTACGAGGATCTGCTCCGCTGCGCCCGGGGCGAGCTGTTCGGCGACGGCAATCCGCAGCTCCCCCTGCCGCCCATGCTGATGTTCGACCGGATCACGCACATCAGCGAGGAAGGCGGTCAGTACGGCAAGGGGGACCTGATCGCGGAGCTCGATATCCGTCCGGACCAGTGGTTCTTCGAGTGCCATTTCCAGGGGGACCCGGTGATGCCCGGATGCCTCGGGCTGGACGCCATGTGGCAGCTGGTAGGGTTCTATCTCGGCTGGCTGGGCGGTCCCGGGCACGGGCGCGCCCTGGGTGCCGGCGAAGTGAAGTTTTCCGGGCAGGTGATGCCCCGGAGCCGTCTGGTGACCTACCATGTGCACATGAAGCGCGTGATCCGCCGTCGGCTCTTCATGGGCATTGCGGACGCCACCATGGACGTGGACGGCCGTGAGATCTATCTCGCGCGCGACCTGCGGGTGGGTCTGTTCACGTCGACCGAAGGATTCTGAAGGGGGTAGCCGTGCGCAGAGTGGTGGTCACCGGTCTCGGCATCGTATCCAGCATCGGCAACGACGCGGCGGAGGTTACGGAATCGCTGCGCGCCGGCCGCTCCGGCATCGAGCGCTCGGATGAATACGCCGAGCTCGGCTTCCGCTCGCAGGTGCATGCGCCGGTGCGGCTCGATCCGTCCGAGCGGATCGACCGCAAGCTGCTGCGTTTCATGGGCGATGCCGCGGCCTACGCCTACATCGCCATGCACCAGGCGGTGGGCGATGCCGGGCTCGAGGCCGGGGCCCTGTCGGATCCGAGGGTGGGCCTGATCGTCGGCTCCGGCGGCGCGTCCAACGCCAACATCCTGCTGACCGCCGACACGGTGCGCAACCGTGGTGCCCGGCGGGTGGGACCCTACATGGTGCCCCGCACCATGGGCAGCACCGTTTCCGCCAACCTCGCGACGGCATTCGGGATCCGCGGCGTCAACTACAGCATCAGCTCGGCCTGCGCGACCAGCGCGCACTGCATCGGCGCGGGCATGGAGCAGATCCAGCTCGGCAAGCAGGACATGGTCTTCGCCGGCGGTGGCGAGGAGCTGCACTGGTCGCTGACCGTGATGTTCGACGGCATGGGTGCCCTGTCGTCGAAATACAACGAGCGCGCCGCCGAGGCGTCCCGGCCCTACGATGCCGGTCGCGACGGCTTCGTGATCTCCGCCGGCGGCGGGATCGTGGTGCTGGAGGAGCTGGAGCACGCGCGTGCCCGCGGGGCGCGCATCTACGCGGAGGTGGTCGGCTACGGCGCGACCTCCGACGGCCAGGACATGGTGGCGCCGTCGGGGGAGGGGGCCGTGCGCTGCATGCGCCTGGCCCTGGATGGCGTGGATGCGCCCATCGGCTACATCAACACCCACGGTACGAGCACGCCGGCGGGGGACGTCACCGAGCTGCGCGCGATCCGGGAGGTGTTCGGCGACGCCGTGCCCCCGCTCTCGTCGACCAAGTCCCTGACCGGGCACGCTCTCGGCGCGGCGGGGGTGAACGAGGCGATCTTCTCGCTGCTGATGATGCAGCACGGGTTTCTTGCGGGCTCCGCCCACATCGACGAGCTGGACGAGGCGGCGCGGGACTATCCGATCCTGCGGGAGCGTCGCGACGCGGCGGTCGACTGCGTGCTTTCGAACAGCTTCGGCTTCGGCGGGACCAACGCCTGCCTGGTGCTCCGGCGCCCCGGGGACTGAGCCGGACGCGGGTGCGCCCCGGTGCGGCCGGCAGGGGCGCGGTTCCTGATCCACGCGGACATGGAGGCTTGCCATGGAGAAGCGCTTCGGCGGGGTCACCATCGAATGCGTGCAGGGCAACATCGCGCACCAGCCCGGCTTCGATGCGGTGGTCAACGCGGCCAACGCCCAGCTGCAAAGCGGTGGCGGCGTGGCGGGCGTGATCCACGCTGCAGCGGGACCCGAGCTTGCCAGGGCATGCCGCCCGCTGGCCCCGATCGAGCCCGGACAGGCCGTGATCACGGCGGGTTTCGGCCTGCCGAATCCGCACGTGATCCACTGCCTTGGCCCGGTGTACGGGCGCGACCACCCCGGGGACCGGCTGCTGGCGGACTGCTATCGCAACGCGCTGCGCGTGGCCGAGGAAAACCGGCTCGAGTCGGTCGCGTTTCCCGCCGTGTCGACCGGCGCCTTCGGCTACCCGCTCGAGGACGCGGCCGGAATCGCCATCCGGACGGTCCTGGAAGAGGCGGACAAGCTGCAGCACGTCAGGCGGATCCGCTTTGTCCTCTACAGCGGGATGGATCTCGAGGTACACGAGGCGACGCTCGAGCGCCTGGCGGCAGGCTAGCGCCGGCACACGGCGGAGAGCGGGCCGCCCGCCCGCGTTCACCGGTGCCGGCAGCGTGACCGCGGCCGCCGCTCACCAACGCGAAGTTGCCGTGCCGGCCTGCGGCCGGGCGGCGCAGCATACGGCCGCCTGCGGACCACGCGCGGGTCGGCGGATTCCGATCATCAATCCAGGGGAGACGCGCTGCCATGAGGCTCTACGACTACACCCATGCCCCCAACCCGCGCCTGGTGCGCATGTTCCTGGCGGAGAAGGGGATCGACGTGCCGCTCGAAGCGGTGGACATCGCAGCGGGCGAGAATCGTCGTCCGCAGTTTCTGGAGAAGAACCCGATGGGCGGGCTGCCCGTGCTGGAGCTGGATGACGGCACGCATATCGCCGAGACGGTCGCGATCTGCCGCTACTTCGAGGAACGTCACCCGGAGCCGCCCCTGATGGGACGGGACCCCGAGGACAAGGCGCGGGTGGAGATGTGGCGTCGCCGCATGGAGCTGGAGATCGCCCTGCCCGTCATGCAGTGCTTCCGGAACACCAGCGAGTTCTTCGCCGGACGCCTGCCCCAGAACCGGGAATACGGCGAGACATGTCGTGCGCACGCCCTGCGGCGGCTGGAATGGCTCGACGAGGTCCTTTCCGACCGCGAATACGTGGCCGGGGAGCACTACACCATCGCCGATGCCACCGCGCTGATGGGGATCGATTTCGGCAAGGTCGCGGACGTGCGTCCCGGCGAGGCCCAGAAGTACCTCCGCCGCTGGCACGAGACCGTCTCCGCGCGTCCCAGTGCCAACGCCTGATGCGACGGGCGATATTTCATTGAATCCGGGGGAACCACGATGAGCGGCAACGGAAGAGTGCAGGACAAGGTCGCGGTGATCACGGGCGCGGGAAGCGGCATCGGGCGGGCCGCCGCGCGCCTTTTCGCGGAGCAGGGAGCGCGGCTCGCACTGGCGGACGTCGCCTGCGAGGGCCTGGAGGAGACGGTGTCCCTGCTGGCGCTGGACCAGGCGCGCTGTATCCACCGGGTCGTGGACGTGTCGCAGGAGCAGCAGGTCAAGGCGCTGATCGATGACGCGGCGCGACATTTCGGGGGACTGGACGCCGTCTGCAACAACGCCGGCATCACCGGAACGCTGTGCGGACCGGAGGAGCAGGACGGCGAGGAGTGGCTGCGCGTGCTGCAGGTCAACCTGCTGGGGCCCATGTATGCGACCAAGCATGCGGTTCCGCACCTGCGCGAGCGCGGTGCCGGAGCCATCGTCAACACGGCGTCCGTCGCCGGCATCCGTTCCGGGGCGGGTCCCAACTCGTACAGCGCGTCCAAGGCCGCGCTGATCAACTTCACGCAGACTTCCGCCTGTGACCTGGGCGGGCTCGGCATCCGGGTCAATGCCGTCTGCCCGGGCCTCACGGAAACCGGCATGACCCGGCCCGTGTTCGACTATGCCCGCAGCCGCGGCAAGGAGGACAAGCTGGGCTCGCGCTGCGAGCTGCGCCGCTACGGGCGTCCCGAGGAGATCGCCCGCGCGATCCTGTTCCTGGCCAGCGATGAGGCGAGTTACATCACCGGCCAGGCGCTGCCCGTCGACGGGGGCAACACGGCGTCCCTGAATCTGCCGGGAATGAAAGTCTGACCGGGCCCGGATGCGGGGAGGCGCAGGGATGCGCCGGCCAGTGGAGGGTCGTCCGTACGAGGCGATCCGGAGGGGTCGGAATTGGGCAGGTCAAAGGCCTTCGAAGTTACATTTAGAAATGTTAATACTTACCCCCGAAGGCGTTAATGAAAGGTTTACACGCCCGGTCGAGTGGTATAAGTTTACCCGCAAGTTCGCGCCGGAGGCCCTTGATGGCCGGCCCGGCGGACGGTCGAACAATAACAACAAACAAAAAGAAACCCCCTGGGGGGCAGGGGGCAAAGTGCGTGAAAGGACGAGGGGAGTCCTTTCTGGAGGAGAGCTGAAAAGGCTTGGGTCCTGCGGGCTCAAGCCTTTTTTCTGTAGCGCCTCGGAATCTGTCCAGCAGTATAAGGCAGATCCCGAAATTTTCAATGGTCCCCGGTGAGTCCATTGGACCGGGCAATACTGCTTCGCGCCGCTCCATCCGTGCCACCGGTCTCCGCTCCCGGTCCTCGTCACCGGGCCCGTTCCAGATGATGCTGGTCAGCCTACACCGGGAAAGCTTAACGTCGGCTGAATCTGCCGTTACCGGTTCGTGTCTCCCGAGGCACGGCGCCCGGTCGGCCCCGGACAGGCAAAAAAAACCCCCTGGGGGACAGGGGGCAAAGTGCGTGAAAGGACGACAGTCCTTTCTGGAGGAGACCCGGCGCCCCCGGCCGGTCACGGTCGGGGGCCATATCCGTGGCGGCTGCAGCCGCACCGTCCCGGACGCTTCGTCGCGGAACGCGTGCAAGACTAAACGGGTATCCCAATCCTGTCAATCCCTATATTTTAGTGCATAGGTAGAAACTATACTAAGGTACGGAGGCACGCTGCCTCCCCGGGGCGGGGCGAGCCGCCCTCCACCGTTCTGCGGTCCGGAGCGTGGGAGAAAACAGCATCGAAAACATGCTGTTGCCATTCCCCTGCGGTTGCCGGCACGGTCTGCCCGCATCGGCGGGCGCAGCAATGATTGCAGAATTGTTAACAGGATACGTTAATATTGTTCCCCCGCCCGACGGTGGGACGGACAGGTCCCGCGCGTGCCGGCGCGCAGATTCCACGCACCGGGAGATCCTGCGCGAACGCGGGGTCCGCGATGGTCACAGGAGACAGGAATGCTGGACAGACATTTCCGGTTCTGGCCCAAGGGCCTGCCCCACCACCTGACGCTGCCCGACACGAGCGTATGCTACAACCTCGAGGTTTCCGCGACCCGCTACCCGGGGAAGCCGGCGGTCATCTACTACGGGCACGAGCTCAGCTACGGGCGGTTCCGCGACGAGGTGGAAAGGCTGGCCGGGTTTCTGCAGCAGCGCTGCGGCGTCGGCAAGGGCGACCGGGTTCTGCTGGACATGCAGAACAGTCCGCAGTTCATGCTCGCGTTCTACGCGGCCCTGCGGGCCGGCGCCATGGTCGTGCCCATCAATCCGATGAACCTGACCGCGGAGCTGCAGCACTATCTCGAGGACAGCGGCGCCCGGGTGGCGTTGTGCGCGCAGGAGGTGCTGCCGCAGGTGCAGCCGCTGATCGGGCGCGGCCTCGATCACGTGATCGTCGCTGCCTACTCGGACTACGCGGATCCGCAGACCGACCTGCCGCTGCCCGAAGTGGTGCGTGAGCCACGCCGCGAGGTGGCGGCCCGCGGCGTCGTGTCCTGGCACGATGCGTTGGCGTCGAGCCTGGCGCCCCGCCCGCTGGAAGTCGGCCCCGACGATTACGCGGTGCTGCCGTACACTTCCGGCACCACGGGCATGCCGAAGGGCTGCGTGCACACCCACCGGAGCGTGATGGCCACGCTGGTCTCCCAGGTCCTGTGGCGGCCCAATTCGCCGGACTCGGTGGTGCTCTCCACCCTGCCGCTGTTCCACGTGACCGGCATGCAGGGTTGCATGAACGGGCCCCTGTACCTGGGTGCAACCATGGTCCTGATGACGCGCTGGGATCGCGACGTCGCGGGCCGGCTGATCGAGCGCCATCGGGTGACGGGCTGGATCAACATCGCCACGATGGCGATCGATTTCCTGTCCAACCCGGATGTCGATCGCTACGACCTGTCCAGCCTGATGGTCATCGGCGGCGGGGGCGCAGCCATGCCCGAGGCGGTGGCGGAAAAGCTGCATGCGCTGACCGGGCTGGAATACATGGAGGGTTACGGCCTGACGGAGACCATGGCGGCCACGCACATGAACCCGCCCGACCGGCCCAGGAAGCAGTGCCTGGGGATTCCCGCCTTCGACGTCGACGCCCGCATCCGGGACCCGGAGAGCGGACGCGAGCGGGGTCCTGGCGAGGTCGGCGAGATCGTGATCCACGGACCGCAGCTGTTCCAGGGCTACTGGAATCGGCCGGAAGCGACGGCCGAGGCGTTCGTCGAGCTCGACGGCAAGCGGTTCTTCCGGACCGGGGACCTCGGGCGCTACGACGAGGAGGGCTATTTCTTCATCGTCGACCGGCTCAAGCGCATGATCAACGCCGCGGGGTTCAATGTCTGGCCGGCGGAAGTCGAAGCGATGATGTACGAGCACCCCGCGATCCAGGAGGCCTGCGTCATCGGCGCACCGGACGCGCGCCGCGGCGAGACGGTCAAGGCCGTGGTGGTGCTGCGCGCGGACGCGCGCGGCAAGGTCACCGAGCGGGACATCATCGACTGGGCGAAGCAGCGCATGTCGGCGTACAAGTATCCCCGCGTGGTGGCGTTCGTCGACGAGCTGCCGAAGACCGCCACCGGGAAGGTGCAGTGGCGGCAGCTGCAGGAACAGGAGTTCGCGCGCGCCTGAAGCGCGGTCGCGAAGGCCTCAGCCGCCTCCGCCCGGGATGCGGTCGAGCAGCCGGGAGGCCGTCGCCGAAGCGTTCTCGCTGAGCCGCTCTCCGAGGTGCTTGTGCCGGACGTAGCGGACCTCGTAGACGTCCGCGTCCCGGCTCGCCCGGAGCAGGTAGTCGTCGCTGGTGCTCAGCTCGTCGGCCAGCCCCAGCTCGCGCGCCCGCGTGCCGTACCAGAACTCGCCCGTGGCGACCGACTCCACGTCCAGCGCCGGCCGGTTGTCGCGGACGAAGTCCTTGAACAGGCGGTGCGTCTGCTCCAGCTCCTCGCGGAACTTCGCCCGTCCCTGCTCGGTGTTTTCGCCGAACACGGTGAGCGTGCGCTTGAACTGGCCGGCGGTGTGCTGCTCGAAGTCGATGTCGTGGCGCTTGAGAAGGCGATTGAAGTTGGGCAGCTGTCCGATCACGCCGATCGAGCCGAGGATCGCGAACGGGGCGGCGAGCACGCGGTCCGCGACGCAGGCCATGAGGTAGCCGCCGCTGGCCGCGACCTTGTCCACCGCGACCGTCAGGGCGATGCCTCTCTCGCGCACGCGCCCGAGCTGCGAGGCCGCCAGCCCGTAGCCGTGCACCACGCCGCCGGGGCTCTCCAGACGGACCAGGACCTCGTCGTGCTCGCCCGCGACCGTGAGTACCGCCGTGATCTCCTCCCGCAGGGCCTCCACCGCCGAGGCCCGCATGTCCCCGTGGAAGTCCAGCACGAACACCCGGCGCCGTCCCGCCGTCCCGGGCTGCCGGCCCCGGCGTTCCCGCTTGCGGCGGCGCTTCTCCTGGCGCGCGAACTTCCGGAACGCCCCGCGTGGCAGCAGCGCGCGCTCCATCTTCCGGCGCATCCCGCGCAGGCGCTCGTTGACGCTGGTGACCTGGATCCGGGAGCGCTCGTCGCCGCCGCGGCCGCGCCGGATGGCGGCCGCCACGGCGTTGATCACCACCAGGAGCGCGACCAGGATGGTCACGACCTCGGCCAGGAACAGTCCGTACTCGAGCAGGGTCTTGATCGGTGCATTCATGGGTATCAGGGTCTCGGCTCCGGGCGGCTGCTGTGAAAAGATCCGTCACTGCGGCAGTATTATTGACTATAAGCTACTAGCCTATTCACGAAACACCATGCAGGTGGGCCCGTACCCGGGCGCGGCTGGGAAGGGCAGGACGAGCATGCAGCGTGTCACGGTGCTCAACGCGAAGGGGGGGTGCGGCAAGACGACGCTCGCCACCGGGCTGGCGGCGTACCTGCGCACCCTGGGCCACGTCACCGCCCTGATGGATTACGACAGCCAGTCATCCAGCCTCGGCTGGCTGTCGCGCCGGCCCGACGGGGCGCCGCCGATCTACGGCATCCCCGCTACGCGCCCGGGGGCGGCCGGCGTAACCCGCAGCTGGCGCATGCGACTGCCGCCGGACGTGGAGCGCGTGGTAATCGACACCCCGGCCGCGATGGACCTGCTGCAGTTGCAGGACCTGGTGGCCACCAGCGACGTCCTGCTGCTCCCCATCCTGCCTTCGCCCATGGACATCCATGCGGCGTCGCGCTTCATCGGGGATCTTCTCCTGCGGGGCCAGACGCGGCGCCACGGCTGCCGCATCGGGGTGGTCGCCAACCGCGTCCGCGAGCACACCATCACCTACCGTTCGCTGCAAAGCTTCCTGGATACCCTGGACATCCCGTTCGTCGCCACGCTGCACGACTCCCGCGGCTACCTGCGCGCGTGCGAGTCCGGCCTCGGGCTGTGCGAGATGGGGCGGCTGTACACGCCGCGCGATCAGAGGGAATGGGAAAAACTGGCGTGCTGGCTGGAGTCCTGCCGCGAAACCGCCGCCGAAATCCCGTAGAATGGGGCGGCCGGCGAGGGCCGGGCAACGCGCCGGAAGCCCCGGGACCCCGGGGCTTTCGCCAATCCGGGGGGAAAGGGGTTTCGGGGCGCATGAGCGAGCAGGGCATTCGCATGTCTGGCGGGCGCGGCGAGGACGCCGCGCGCAGCTGGGACGACTTCCTGGGCGTGACGCGCCCTGGCGGGAGCGCGCCGGGTGAGCTGCTGCTGCCCTGGCGCGAGCGCCACCTGAACGCACCCGGGGCCGTGATCCATGGCGGGATCATCGCCACGCTGCTGCACGACAGCGCCCTGGACCTGGCCTGTTCCCGGGCCGGCGTGCCGTCCGACGCGCTGCGCGCCACCGACTGCCAGATCAGCTTCCTGCGCGCCGCCCGCGAGACCGACCTGTACGCGGGCGCCAGCATGCTGCGCCTCGGCCGGGAATTCAGTTTCGTCGATTCCACCGTGGTCGACGATGCCGGACGGACCATCGCCGCGGCGCGCTGGGTGTTGACCAGCCACGGGGCCGATGCGCCGGTGGAGGCGCTGGCCGATCCGGACGCCCTTGCGCGCGGGGCTCCCGGCGGGGCGGGCCTCGGGCGCCTGGGGGACGGTTTCAACCGCAACATGGACGACCGAGTACCGGGCCTGCGCCTGGAAGCGTTGTCGCCCGGTCGCTCCACCATGGTGGTCCCCGACATGCCCCACCTGCGCGACGCGGCCGGCCAACTCGCCCCCGGCATCCTGCTGCTGGCCGCCGACAATTCCGCCGTGTTTTCCTGTTTCGAACTGGTCGTGAGCCCCCGGCGGGCATCCACGGTGGAGCTGGCGCTGACCCTGTGCGAGCCGGTGTCGGGCGAGGACGCCAGGGTGCTCGGTGACAGCACCTGCCGGCGGGGCGACCTGGTGCACAACAGCTGTGCCATAACGGGAGCCCGCAGCGGACGCCTGAAGGCGTTCGGCACGGTATCATTCATCGTCTAGCGCGCACGGAGGCGTGCCGATGGAACCCGCCACCGGATTCGCTGAAGACCAGGCATCGCGGATGCGCCGCGAGCGCAACGTCGCGCTCACCGCGTACGGGTTGTATCTCGCCTCGGCATTCGTCCCGGTCCTGGCCCTGGCCGCGCTGGTCCTGAACTATCTTCGCCGCGGCCTTGCCGGCGAGCCGGCGGCCAGCCACCACCGCTGGATGATCCGGACCTTCTGGTGGTCCCTGCTGTGGTCGTTGATCGCGCTCGCCACGGTGGCGATTTACGTCGGCATGGCGCTCGGCGTTGCCGTCTGGATCTGGTGGCTGTACCGCCAGCTCAAGGGGTTGCTGACGCTGCTCGACGGGCAGCCAATGCCGGTCTGACGGTCCCCGCCCGCATGCATGCCACGCTCACACTCGACCTGGTGCTGATCCTGGCGCTGGGCGTTGCCGCCCAGTGGCTGGCATGGCGCAGCCGGATTCCCGCCATCATTTTGCTGTCGCTGGCGGGGGTGCTGGTCGGCCCGGTGACCGGCGTGCTGCGACCGGAGGAAGCCTTCGGTCCGCTGCTGCGTCCCGTGATCGGGCTGTGCGTGGCGGTGATCCTGTTCGAGGGCGGCCTCAACCTGCGCACCCGCGATCTGCGCCATGCCGCGGCCGGCGTGCGCCGGCTGGTGTTCATCGGGGTTCCGCTCAGCTGGCTGCTGGGCACCGCCGCGGCGCGCTACGTGGGCGGGCTCTCCTGGCCGGTATCGCTGGTGTTCGGCGCGATCCTGGTCGTCACCGGGCCGACGGTGATCATCCCCCTGCTTCGCCAGTCCGCCCTCAACCGGCGCACCGCTTCCTACCTGCGCTGGGAGGCGATCCTGAACGATCCCCTGGGAGCGCTGATCGCGGTGCTGGTGTTCCAGTACTTCGTATTCACCGGCGTCGATCCCGGCTACCACCAGGTCGTGCTGGCCCTGGGCCGGGCGCTGCTGATGGCCGGTCTGCTGGGATTCGGCCCCGGTTACCTGCTGGTGCGTTCCTTCCAGCGCGGCTACGTGCCCGAGTACCTCAAGGCGCCGGTGCTGCTGGGCGTGGTGCTGGTGGCCTTCAGTCTCTCCAACGAGGTCCAGGCCGACGCGGGCCTGTTGACGGTGACGGTTCTGGGCGTCGTGGTGGGCAACCTGGGCCTGCCCAGCATCGACGAGCTGCGGCGTTTCAAGGAATACATCACCATCCTGCTGGTCTCGGCGGTGTTCATCCTGCTGACGGCGGAGCTGCAGCCTTCCATCCTGGGGATGCTGCACTGGCGGGCGCTGGCGCTGCTGGTGGCGATGCCGCTGGCGGTGCGCCCGGTGGCCATCCTGCTGGCGACGGTACGCTCCGACATGGGCTGGCGTGATCGCCTGCTGGTCGCCTGGACGGGCCCGCGGGGTATCGTGGCGGCGGCGGTCGCCGGGGTGTTCGCGCCGGACATGGTGGCTGCCGGGTATCCCGACGCGCGCCTGCTGGTGCCGGTGATTTTCGCCCTGGTGTTCCTTACGGTGCTGGTGCACGGTCTCTCGCTGGAGCGCCTGGCGCGACTGCTCGGCCTGGCGGCCGCGCGACGCGACGGCCTGCTGGTCGTGGGGGCGTCGCCGTGGACCATCGACCTGTGCCGGGCGCTGGGGGAGCTGGACGTCAAGGTGGTCCTTGCCGACGGCTCGTGGCACCGCCTGCGGGGCGCCCGTCTGGCGGGGGTGCCGATCTGGTTCGGCGAGGTGCTCTCGGAACGGGCGCAGGAGTCGCTGGCGCTCAACGAGATCGCCTCGCTGCTCGCCGCGACCAGCAACGATGCCTACAATGCCCTGGTGTGCAACAGTCTCGCGCCGGAGCTCGGGAGTGAGCACGTGTACCAGCTGCCCCTGTACGATACCGGGGAGGACACCGAGTCGCGCGGCATGGCCCGGACCCTGCGAGGGCGCATCGCGTTCGACGAGCGTGCCGTGATCGACGAGCTGCTCAAGCGTCATTATGCTGGCTGGCAGTTCCGGCACACGCGCTTGACCGGCGCATTCACCTACCGGGACCACCTCGAACGGTGTCACCCTGAAGCGTTCCAGATCCTGGTCGTCAGGGAGGACGGGGAGGTGGCCATCCACCCGGCACACAACGCCGGCGAGCCCGGCGAGGGTGACACGGTGGTTCACTACGGCCCGCCCCGGGAGGAACCGGCGCCCGGGACGATGGAGGAAGCGCATGGCGCAGCCGAGCGGCGACAGGAAGAAGCTCCGGGGACCGGCGGGTGAGCTGGAGGCGCGCATCGACCTGCCCGCTGGAGGCGCCGGCGCCGGCCGCGCGGCACTGGTCTGCCATCCGCACCCGCTGTACGGCGGGACCATGGACAACAAGGTGGTTTATACCCTCGCACGAGCGTTCAACGATCTCGGGATGCCCGCGCTGCGCTTCAACTTCCGCGGCGTGGGAGAGAGTGACGGGGCCTTCGCCGGCGGTGACGGAGAAGCGGCTGACGCGCTTGCCGCCTGGGACTGGATCGATGCCGAGTGGGGTCCCCGCGAGCTCTGCCTGGCGGGTTTCTCATTCGGCGCCATGGTGGCACTGCGGGTGGCCGAGGAGCGCAGGCCCGCATGCCTGGTGACGGTGGCGCCGCCGGTGCGCGATCTGCCGGCGGAGTATGCCGGGCCCGGCTGTCCCTGGGTGCTGGTGCAGGGTGAGGCGGACGACGTGGTGGAGGCACCGGCGGTGCTCGAGTGGGCGGGGCGTCTCGCGGCGCCGCCGCGCGTCGAGACCTTTGCCGGTGTCGGGCACTTCTTCCACGGGCACCTGCCGCAGCTGCGCGAGCGGGTCGTGGCAGCGGTGACGGAAATCATGGAGAAGGATGAGCATGGCTGAGCAACAGGTCGGCGCCTCCCTGGGCGTCGTGATCATGACCGTTTCGGACACCCGCAGCGCCGAGAACGACACCTCCGGGGACACCCTGGCGGAGCGCGCGGAGCAGGCCGGCCACCGGGTGATCGAGCGCTGCATCGTGCCGGACGACATCTACCGCATCCGTGCCGAGGTGTCGCGCTGGATCACGGACGAGCGCGTCGAGGTCGTACTCAGCACGGGCGGCACTGGCCTGACGGGACGGGACGGCACCCCGGAAGCCGTCACTCCGCTGCTGGACAAGATGATCGATGGCTTCGGCGAGGTATTCCGTGCGATCTCGTTCGACGAGATCGGCACCTCCGCATTGCAGTCGCGCGCGATCGCCGGCGTCGCGAACGGCACCGTGGTGTTCTGCCTGCCGGGCTCGACCGGTGCGTGCCGCACCGGCTGGGATCGCCTGATACGGGAGCAGCTCGACATCGGCAACCGGCCCTGCAACCTGGCCGAGCTGATGCCGCGCCTGCGCGAAAGCTGAGGATCGCCGGGCGCGGGACCCGGAACGCGCCGGTACGCGCGGGCGTGTCTGTCGGGGAATGGCGGCGGAGCAGCCGCGGAGCATCGCCCGCCGGGCGGCAACAAGAAGGGAGGAGAGAACCATGCGCTACGCACTCGCGCTGCTGGCCGCCATGACGCTGGCCGTTCCCATGGCGCACGCGAGCAGCGTCGATCACGTCGACCAGCTGAGCCAGAGCCAGTTCCGGGGCCTGTCGGAGGACCTCGGCGGCGTGCTCAGCTACAAGCAGCTGCAGCCGTCGGCGCCCGAGGGCACCCTGGGGTTCAGCCTCGGCGTCGACGCCAGCTACACCCGGATCCGGAGCGACGCGGCCTGGAAGCAGGCCACCGGCAGCAGTGTCAGCGGCGTCCCGACGGCCCGCATCCGTGCCAGCAAGGGCCTGCCGTTCGGGTTCGACGTGGGCGCTTTCTACAGCACCGTCCCGGGCAGCAATATCAATGCATTCGGTGCCGAGCTCCGCTACGCCCTGGTGCAGGGCGGGCCGCTCACCCCCGCGGTCGGGATCCGCGGCTCCTATACGCGCCTGGACGGGGTGAGCCAGCTGCATTTCAACACCCGGGCGCTGGACCTTTCCGTGTCCAAGGGCTTCGCTTTCCTGACGCCGTATGCCGGGGTCGGCCGCGTCTGGGTGCACAGCACCCCGGAAGGCAGCGCGGCCCAGGCGGGCCTGCACGAGGAGACGCTCAACCAGTCCCACGTGTTCGGCGGCGTACGGCTGAGCCTGATACCCGCGAGCCTGACCCTCGAGATCGACCGCACGGGCAGTGTGAACACCTACAGCGCGAAGCTGGGCTTCGGTTTCTGAGCGGCAGGGGAAGGTTGAACCCTGCGCGCCCGCGTGCGTCGCCTCACCGAGGGGACGGCGTGGTATGATCCCCGGGTGGCGGCCGTCTCCGCCGCCCGGCGGGTCCGCCCTTCCCCGCAAGCAACCGGATCGTATGCTGCAGCACCTCAAGGAATTCTTCACCGAACATGCCGGCCGCGACAGCGAGGCCGACCTCGACGAGCGCCTGCGCGTGGCCTGCGCGGCGCTGATGGTGGAAATGGAACGCGCCGATGCGCGCACGGACGCGGACGAGCAGCACACGGTTGCGCGCCTGCTGGCGGAGCACTTCTCGCTCACCCGGGAGCAGACGGCCCGGCTGCTCGAGCTGGCCGACGAGCGCGCCGACGACGCCACCTCCCTGTACGAGTTCACGTCCCTGATCCACGCGAACTTCAGCATGGACGAGAAGCGGGAGCTGCTGGCGATGCTGTGGCGCACCGCCTACGCGGACGGGCGCCTGAACAAGTACGAGGAGGCGCTCGTGCGCAAGGTCGCGGAGCTGCTGTATATGCCCCACCAGGACTTCATCGCGATCAAGCTGAAGGTACAGAGCGAGACTTCCTGACGGATCGCCGCCCCGACCGGTCAGTCCGCCGGCAGCGGCTCGCGCTGGCGCAGGCTGTAGAGCGCGATCTCGCCCATCAGGTTGGGCACCGTCTGCATCCAGCGCCCGGTATGGTGCCGGTGATCCACCATGGTGCGGTTGAGGATCTGGATGTTCTTTTCCCGGCACAGGGTCTCGAAGTCCCGGACCGTGCACAGGTGGATATTGGGCGTGTCGTACCACTGCGACGGCAGGGCCCGGGATACCGGCATGCGGCCGGCGAGCCCGAGCTGCAGGCGGCTCTTCCAGTGCCCGAAGTTGGGGAACGTGACGATGCCCTCGCTGCCCACCCGGAGCATCTCCTCCAGCAGCCGCTCCGGGTGGTGCACCACCTGGATCGCGTGCGTCATCACCACGTAGTCGAAGGAGTCGGTCTCGAAGTCGCCGAGGCCCAGGTCGAGGTCCATCTGGATCACGTTGATTCCCGTGCGGACGGCCCGGCTGACGTTGTCGGGGTCGATCTCCAGGCCGTAGCCGGTGACGCCGGCGGCGTCGTGCAGATGGCGCAGCAGGGTGCCGTCCCCGCAGCCGAGGTCCAGTACCCGCGAGCCCGGACGGATCCAGCGGCCGATGATCTCGAGGTCCGGACGCAGCGCCATGTCAGCCGACCTCCGTCGCGATCCGGTCCAGGTAGCCCCCGAGCACCTCGATGTACTGGGGGATGGGCATCAGGAAGTCGTCGTGCCCCAGGTGCGACTGGATTTCCGCGTAGGAGACGTTCTTGTCCGCGTCGAGCAGGGCCTTGACGATCTCCCGCGAGCGGGCCGCCGAAAAGCGCCAGTCGCTGCTGAAGGAGACCACCAGGAACTCGGCCGCGGTGCGCGCGAAGGCGCGCGCCAGGTCGTCGTCGTAGGCGTGGGCGGGGTCGAAGTAGTCCAGCGCCTTGGTCATCAGCAGATAGGTGTTGGCGTCGAAGCGGTCGACGAAGGAGCGTCCCTGGTAGCGCAGATAGCTCTCGACCTGGAACTCGACGTCGAAGCCGAAGGACAGCTTGCCCTCGCGAAGCTCGCGTCCGAACCGGTCGCGCATCGAGTTTTCCGAGAGGTAGGTGATGTGGCCCAGCATGCGGGCCAGCATCAGGCCGCGGCGCGGAACCACGCCGTGGTCGTAGTAGCGCCCCGCGTGGAAATCCGGGTCCGAAAGGATCGCCTGCCGGGCGACCTCGTTGAAGGCGATGTTCTGGGCCGAGAGCTTCGGCGCCGCCGCGATCACGATCGCGTGCCGAAGGCGGTCGCCGTAGTCGATCGCCCACTGCATCACCTGCATGCCGCCGAGGCTGCCGCCGACCACGGCCGCCCACTTGTGGATGCCCAGCCGTTCGCCCAGCCGGGCCTGGCTCCGCACCCAGTCGGCGCAAGTGACGACGGGGAAGTCGGGCCCGTAGTAGCGGCCGGTCTCCGGGTTGATGGTATTGGGGCCGGTCGAGCCACGACAGCTGCCGAGGTTGTTGGGGCAGACCACGAAGAAGCGCCGGGTGTCGATGGGCTTGCCCGGGCCGATGCAGTTCTCCCACCAGCCCGGCTTGCGGTCCTCGAGGCTGTGGTAGCCGGCGGCGTGATGGTCCCCGGAGAGGGCGTGGCACACCAGGATGGCGTTGCTGTGCTCGGCGTTCAGCTCGCCGTAGCTCTCGTACACCAGGTCGTAGGACGGCAGCACCTCGCCGCAGTCCAGCCGGAGCGGCTCGTCGAAATGAAGCTTCCTGGGGGCGACCAGCCCCGCCGAATCACTGGGTAACGTCTTGGCCATGGTGTGCGGTTGCGCTTGCCGCTCCCTGCTGGTGCTCCGGGCCCCGGCACCCGGACCGTGCGTGCCTCCCCCGCGACCGCGGCGCGAGAGATGCAGCCTAATGGGAGCCCGGGGTCCCCGCAAGTCCGCGCCGGCCCCGCGCCACGCGGCGGCTCAGCCTTCCGCCAGCGCCTCCGGCGGCCCGGTGGCGCCGGCGACGGCGACCGTCTTGTTCCGGCCGCGGTGCCCGCGCACCAGCCGTACCCGGCCGGCCGGGACCCCGAGGCGGTCCGAGATCAGCCGGATCAGGGCGTCGTTGGCGCGCCCGTCGCGCGCCGGCGCCGCGATGCGCAACTTCAGCCGGCCGCCGTGCATGCCGGCCGGGCCGGTGGCCCTGGCGCCCGGCTGCACGTACAGCTCGAGCAACAGCGTCCCGCCGTCACGCCGGCACCAGGGAGGATCCGTGCCCGCCCGCCGGCCGGGCATCTCAGGTTCCGAACGGCGCGATCAGCATCTTGATCACCTCGATGGCGACCAGCACCAGCAGGGGGGAGAAGTCGATGCCTCCCAGCGGCGGGATCAGGCGCCGGGCCTGTTCGAGCAGGGGCTCGTTGATGCTGTAGAGCACCGACAGCGCCGGGTTGTAGGCCCCCGGGCTGACCCAGCTGAGAATGACCTGGATGAGGATGGTGAACAGGTAGAGATTGAGCAGCAGCACCACCACATTGACCAGCGCCGCCAGCAGCAGGTACGGAGTCGGCGCCATCCCGGTCATCCCGCGAATCGCAAGCACGGCCTCCAGGCTCGCGAATTCCAGGACGTACATGAACACGACCGAGGCCGTGTCGAAACGCCGCGTGCCCGGTATCAGGCGGCGCAGCGGGCGAAGCACGGGCTCGGTGACGCGCAGCAGGAACTGCGCCAGCGGATTGAAGGCGTCGGCGCGCACCAGCTGCAGCAGAAACCGCAGCATCACCGCCAGGATGTAGAGCATGAAGGCGATCTGCACCAGGAATACGATCGGATTCTGCCAGTAGCTGCTGCCCATTCGGACTCCTTCCCCGGATCGCCACGGCGGGTAAACGGCCCCTCGCGGCGATGTATCGTCGTGCTAAGTCTGCGGCCCACCGCCCCCGAGCGTCTCGGCCAGCTCGCCGGCGCGCGCGGCCGCCGCGGCGATGGCCTCGCGGAAGGCGTCGCGCAGGCCGGCGCTCTCCAGCGCCTCGATGCCGCGCTCCGTCGTCCCCCCGGGCGAGGTGACGCGCTCGCGCAGCGTCGACACGTCCTCGCCGCTTTCGATTGCCATGCGGGCCGCCCCGAGCGCGGTCTGCTGGCACAACCGGCGGGCGGTGTCGGGCGCGAGGCCGCACTCGGTGGCGGCGTTCTGCATCGCCTCCATGACCAGGAAGAAATAGGCGGGGCCGCTGCCCGACAGCGCCGTGACCACGTTCATCCGCGCCTCGTCGTCCAGCCAGACCACGATGCCGGCGCTTTCCAGGATGCCGGCCGCGATGCCCTGTTGCCGCCGGTCGACCCGGGCATTGGCGTACAGCGCGGAGGCACCGGCGCCGAGCAGTGCCGGGGTGTTGGGCATGGCGCGCACCACCGGGCGTTCGCCGCCCAGCCAGCGCTCGATGTCGTCGCTGCGCAAACCGGCGGCGATCGAGATCACCACCGGCCCGGGCCGTTCTCCCAGCGCCCCGGCGAGCGCCGTGGCGACTTCCTCGAGGACCTGCGGTTTGACCGCCAGCACCACGGCGTCCGCGCCCTGCACGGCTTCGGCGTTGTCTGCCGTGGTCCCGACCCGGAAGCGCTGCTGCAGCGCCTTGCGGGCTCCCTCGCGGGGCTCGGCCACGACGATGGCGGTCGGCGGATGTCCCCCCGCGACCAGGCCTCCGACCAGGCTGGTCGCCATGTTGCCCCCGCCGATGAAGGCGATGCGGTTGGCCTCGGTCATGGATTCCGGTCCCTCCCCGGGTCTGCTCGCGGCGTAAAATGGCGCTCATTGTACTAACGCGGCGAGAGCAAACGCCACGGCGGCGGAGATGCGGCGCGCCGCCGGGACGCAGTGCAGCGGATCGCGGCCCGCGGGCGACTCAGTCCGGATCGGCCGCCGGTTCGCGCGGGCCGAATATCGCCGTACCGACGCGGACCAGCGTGCTGCCCTCGGCGATGGCCGCCTCGAGATCATCCGACATGCCCATGGACAGGGTGTCCAGCGCCAGTCCCCGCGCGACGAGGGCGTCGCGGGCCTCGCGCAGCCGGCGATAGGGCTCGCGCTGCCGCTCGAGGTCCCGGGCCGGTGCCGGGATCGCCATCAGGCCCCGCAGCCGCAGGCGGGGCAGGTCCGCGACGGCCTGCGCCAGGTCCGGCAGTGCCCCGGGGGTGGTTCCGGACTTGCTGGGCTCGCCACTGATGTTGACCTGCAGGCAGACATCCAGTGGCGGCAGCGCCGCCGGCCGTTGCTCACTCAGGCGGCGGGCGATCTTGAGCCGGTCCACGCTGTGCACCCAGGCGAAACGGGCCGCGACGTCGCGGGTCTTGTTCGACTGCAGCGGGCCGATGAAGTGCCACTCCAGCTCCATCTCCGCCAGGGTGTCGATCTTGCGGACGGCCTCCTGGAGATAGCTCTCGCCGAAGCGGCGCTGGCCCGCGGTCGCCGCTTCGCGGACCGCGGCGGCCGGGTGGGTCTTGCTCACCGCCAGCAGCGTGATCTCCGCCGGATCACGCCCCCAGCGACCGGCCAGCGTCCTGATGCGCGCGTTCGTCGCGGCGAGCCGTGCTGCGACATCTGTCATATTGCGTGGCCCGGGCGTTACCGATATGTTTGCCAGAGAGCTTCGCGGGCCCGACGATCCCGGGCGCGTCCCGACCGTTCCCGGCCCGCCAGAATAACGAATTGTAAGGTACTCCGATGGATATTGCTCAGCTGCTCGCGTTTTCGGTCAAGAACGGTGCATCGGACCTGCACCTGTCGGCCGGCCTGCCGCCCATGATCCGGGTCGACGGCGACATCCGCCGCATCAACCTGCCGCCCCTGGACCAGAAGGACACGCACGATCTGGTCTACGACATCATGAACGACAAGCAGCGCAAGGACTTCGAGGAGTTCATGGAGACGGACTTCTCGTTCGAGATCCCCAATCTCGCGCGCTTCCGCGTCAACGCCTTCAACCACAACCGGGGCTCGGGGGCGGTGTTCCGGACGATCCCCTCGAAGATCCTGTCGCTGGAGGATCTCGGCGCTCCCGCGATCTTCCGGGACATCGCCGAGAAGCCCCGGGGCGTGTGCCTGGTGACCGGCCCGACCGGCTCGGGCAAGTCCACCACCCTGGCGGCGATCATCAACTACATCAACGAGAACCAGGCCGGGCACATCCTGACGATCGAGGATCCCATCGAGTTCGTGCACGACAGCAAGAAGTGCCTGATCAACCAGCGCGAGGTGCACCGCGACACGCTGGGCTTCAGCGAGGCCCTGCGCAGCGCGCTCCGCGAGGACCCGGACGTGATCCTGGTGGGCGAGATGCGTGACCTCGAGACCATCCGCCTGGCGCTGACCGCGGCGGAGACCGGGCACCTGGTGTTCGGGACCCTGCACACGACCTCGGCGGCCAAGACCATCGACCGCATTGTGGACGTGTTCCCGGCGGCCGAGAAGGACATGGTCCGCGCCATGCTGTCGGAGTCGCTGCAGGCGGTGATTTCCCAGACCCTCCTGAAGAAGACCGGCGGCGGACGCATCGCGGCGCACGAGATCATGATCGGCACCCCGGCCATCCGCAACCTGATCCGGGAGGGCAAGATCGCGCAGATGTACTCGGCGATCCAGACCGGCCAGGGCGCCGGGATGCAGACCCTGGACCAGAATCTCCAGGAGCTGGTGCGGCGCAACGCGGTCAGCCGGGAGGTCGCCCGCACCAAGGCCGTGAACAAGGAAACCTTCTGATGGAGCGCGACGAGGCCGCACGCATTCTGCAGAACCTGCTGCGCATGATGGTCAAGCGCGCCGGGTCGGACCTGTTCATCACCGCCGGCTTCCCGCCGGCGATCAAGATCGACGGCAGCCTCAATCCGGTGGCCGAGAAGCCGTTCACGCCGGACCAGACGGCGATCATGGCCCGGGCGATCATGAACGATCGCCAGACGCGCGAGTTCGAGCAGACCAAGGAGTGCAACTTCGCCATCGCTCCCCGCGGCATCGGCCGCTTCCGCGTGAACGCGTTCGTGCAGATGGGTCGCGTGGGACTGGTGCTGCGCACCATCAACACCTCCATCCCCACTTTCGAGGAGCTGCTGCTGCCCGAGATCCTCAAGGAGGTGGTGATGACCAAGCGCGGCCTGGTGATCCTGGCGGGCGCGACGGGGTCCGGCAAGTCCACCAGCCTGGCCGCGATGCTGGGCTACCGCAACGAGAACACGCGCGGACACATCATCACCATCGAGGACCCGGTCGAGTACGTACACCCCCACAGGAGCTGCGTGGTGACCCAGCGCGAGGTGGGAGTGGACACCGAGAACTGGCATATCGCGCTGAAGAATACCCTGCGCCAGGCCCCGGACGTGATCCTCATCGGCGAGGTGCGCGATACGGATACCATGGAGTACGCGATCCAGTTCTCCGAGACCGGGCACCTGTGCCTGTGCACCCTGCACGCCAACAACGCCAACCAGGCGCTGGAGCGCATCATCAACATGTTCCCGGAAGAGCGCCGCGAACAGGTGCTGATGGACCTGTCGCTCAACATCCAGGCGGTGCTGTCGCAGCGCCTGATCCCCCGCCGCGAGGGCGGGCGGATCGCGGCCTTCGAGGTGATGCTGGGGACGCCGCTGATCTCCGACCTGATCTTCAAGGGCGCCGTCAGCGACATCAAGGAAATCATGGCCAAGGGTACCGAGCAGGGCATGGTGACCTTCGATCAGGCCCTGTTCCAGCTCTACGAGGACGATCGCATCACCTACGAGGAAGCCCTGCGCAACGCGGACTCCAAGAACGAGCTGCGCCTGCGCATCAAGCTCGAGAGCCGCAAGTCCGGCGATGCGACCTCCTTCGACGACAGCATGCGCATCGTTCCCGACTCCGACGAGGACCGCTGACGCCTCCCCGCGGAGGGATCGAGATGCTGCTGACCCCGTTTCTCCAGCTGATCGTCGAGCGCAAGGCCTCCGACCTGTTCGTCAGCGGCGGTGCCGTGCCGCAGATCCGCCTGGAAGGCCGCACCCGGCCGGTGGGCAAACGTCAGCTCACGCCCGAGGAGGTGGAGCGCGTCGCGCACGAGCTGATGGGCCCGGCCGAACGCAGGCGCTTCGAGCAGGACTGGGAGGTGGACTTCGCCTGCCGCATCGAGGGCCTCGGGCGGTTCCGGGTCAACGTCTTCCGCCAGCGGGGCGAGGTGGCCCTGGCGCTGCGCTTCGTCCATCCGCAGGCGCCCGAGATCCGCAAGCTCGGCCTGCCGCTGATCCTGCAGGACCTGGCCCTGGCGGGACAGGGCCTGGTCCTGATGGCGGGTCCGACCGGCTGCGGCAAGTCCACCACCCTCGCCGCCATGGTCAACCACCGCAACCAGCACCTGACCGGGCACATTCTCACCATCGAGGACCCGATCGAGTTCTTCCACCACAACCAGCGCTCGATCGTGAACCAGCGCGAGCTCGGCGTGGACACGCGCTCCTACCGCAATGCCCTGCGCAGCGCCCTGCGCGAATCGCCCGACGTGGTGATGATCGGCGAGGTCCGCGACCGCGAGACCATGGAAGCGGCGGTCGAGCTGGCCGGGACGGGTCACCTGACGCTGGCGACCATCCACGCCAACAACGCGCCGCAGGCGCTGGACCGCATCGCCAACCTGTTCCCCAACGAGGCCCACAAACAGCTGTTCATGGACCTGTCGCTGTACCTCAACGCCATCATCTCCCAGCGGCTGGTGGTCAGTCGCGACGACGAATCCCGCGTGGCGGCGGTGGAAGTCATGCTCAACACGCCGTACATCGCCGACCTGATCAGCAAGGGTCACTTCGACAAGCTCAAGGCCGCGATGGAGGACAGCAAGACCCGCGGCATGCAGGACATGGATACGGTCCTCTACCAGCTCTACCTGGAAGAGCGCATCACCCTCGACGAGGCCCTCTCCCACGCCGACTCGCGCCCGAACCTGGAAGCAAAGATCAACTTCTCGGGGTAGGGAAGTTATTAAGTTATTAAGTTATTAAGTTATTAAGTTATTAAGTTGTTAAGTTATTAAGTTGTTAAGTGGGCGTGGCCTCGGTGCGTTCGACTCACCACGCCCCGGCCGGTCGATACTTAATAACTTAATAACTTAACAACTTAACAACTTAAAACTGGCCCCGGGCGGACCGCAGGCCCGCCCGGGGCCTAGTCCCTCGCCCACTCGAAGCTGTCGTAGAACAGGTGCTCCTCCGGCAGCCCCCGGGCGGCGAAGGCGGGGCGGGCCGCGTCGATCATCGGGGGCGGCCCGCTCATGTAGACCTCGTGTCCCGACAGGTCGTCGTAGTCGTCCAGCACGGCGCGGTGGACCAGCCCGGTGCGGCCGGCCCAGGCGTCTCCGGGGTCCGGCTCGGACAGCACCGGGGTGAAGCGCAGGCTCTGCTGCCGTCCCAGCTGGGTCTCGATCCAGTCGGCCATGTACAGGTCGCGCAGGGCGCGCACGCCCCAGTAGAGGTGCACCGGGCGCTCGACCTCCCGGTGCAGCATGTCCGTGAGCATCGACTTCAGCGGCGCGAAGCCGGTGCCGCCGCCCATCATGATGATCGGCCGGTCGCTGTCCTCGCGCAGGAAGAAATCCCCGAGCGGCGCCTCGATGCGCAGCATCGCCTTGGGCTTCATGCGGGTGAAGATCTCGTTGGTGTAACGCCCGTCCTCCACGCGCCGCACGTGCAGCTCGACCAGCGCGTCCTCGTGCGGCGCATTGGCCATCGAGAAGCTCCGCCGCCGGCCGTCCCGCAGGAGGATGTCGAGATACTGCCCGGCGCGGAACTGCAGCCGGTCCGACGGGGGCAGCTTGAGGTAGAGGCCCATCACGTCGTGGCACAGGCGTTCGAGCCGCGCCACCCGGGCCGGTCGCCGTCGGGGGCGGAACCCCTCGGCGGTGGTCATGATGCGCCTGGGCTCGACCACCAGGTCCCGCTCGGGCAGCGCGCGGCAGAGCATGACGTCTCCCTGCTCGGCCTGCTCGCGGGTCAGGGCCGGCGGCCATTCGCGCGGATAGGCGACCCGCCCGGACAGGATGTGCGCGCGGCAGCTGCCGCAGCTGCCGTTGCGGCAGCCGTAGGGGATGTGCAGGCCGTGCCGGAGCGCCGCTTCGAGCACGGTTTCTCCTCCGGCGACCTCGATGTGATGTTCCTCGCCGCTTTCGCGACTGATCAGTGTGACGGTATGTGTCATGGCCTGTGCGTCGCCCGTCTGGTGGCGGGGGTTGCCTGGAGCCGATACAGAATTTATATAGGCGCTATGGCGATCACCCGGGCGTGCGCCGGGAGCGCGTCCGGCGGGCTCGAGCAACCAGGTGCGAGCCGCGCTGCGGACTGCATAGCTTACGTCCGGTGCGCCGGCAGGTACACAGTCGGGCGCGCCGCACTTCCGGGCAGGGGCAAGACGCGTATTCATTTTTCCGGGTGCGTCCCGGCGGCCGGGTCGGCTCGCGCGCCGACCCTCATGGAGGCTTGCATGCAATCGGTCCTGATCGTGGGGTGTGGTGATGTCGGCTTGCGCGTGGCGCGGCGCTATCGCAAGCGCGGCGCCGCCGTCACCGGGGTGGTGCGCGGCGATGCGTCGATGCGGCGGCTCGCCGAGGAGCGCATAGACGCGCTGCAGGTCGACCTCGACCACACCGTCTCGCCGGGAACGCTCCCGACCGGCGGTGCGGTCGTCCACTACTACGTGCCGCCGCCGCGCGAGGGCAAGGGGGATCCGCGCATCGAGCATTTCCTCGCCTCCATCGGCAGGGAAGAGCTGCCCGGTCGCATCGTGTATATCAGTACCAGCGGCGTGTACGGCGACTGCAACGGCGAGTGGGTGACCGAGCAGCGCGCGCCGGCCCCGGACAGCGACCGGGGACGCCGCCGCCTGGCGGCAGAGGAGAGCCTGCGCCGGTGGTGCGAGTCACGCGGAATGGAGTACGTCATCCTGCGGGTGCCGGGCATCTATGGGCCCGGCCGGCTTCCGATCAAGCGCCTCCGGAGCGGCTCGCCGGTGGTGGACGAGCGGGAATGCTCCTGGAGCAACCGCATCCAGGTCGACGACCTGGTCTCCATCTGCATCGCCGCCGGGGAGAGAGGGCCCCGCAACACCGTGTACAACGTCAGCGACGGCGATCCCACGACGATGACCGAGTACTTCATGGAAATCGCCGACTTCCTGGGGCTGGAGCCGCCGCCGGTGATCAGCCTGGACGAGGCCCGCGAGCTGCTCAGCCCTGCCATGCTGTCGTTCCTGAACGAGTCCAAGCGCCTGGACAACAGCCTGCTGCTGAAGAACCTGAAGGTGAAGCTGAAATATCCCAGCCTGGCCAAGGGCCTGCCGGCGAGCGTGCCCGAGCGGCCGTAGAGCGGTTCAGGCGTCCGGCCCGGCGTCGATCCCCAGGCGGTCCCAGATCTCGTCGACCCGGCGCCGGACCGCCTCGTCCATCGCGATCGGGCGGCCCCACCGTCGCTGCGTCTCGCCCGGCCACTTGTTGGTGGCGTCCAGGCCCATCTTGCCGCCGAGCCCGGTGACCGGCGAGGCGAAGTCCAGGTAGTCGATCGGCGTGTTCTCCACCAGCACGGTATCCCGGGCCGGATCCATGCGCGTGGTCATGGCCCAGATCACGTCCTTCCAGTCGCGGATATCGATGTCCTCGTCCACCACGATCACGAACTTGGTGTACATGAACTGCTTGAGGAACGACCAGACGCCCATGATCACGCGCTTGGCGTGGCCCGGAAACTGCTTGCGGATGCTCACCACCGCCAGACGGTAGGAGCAGCCCTCGGGCGGCAGGTAGAAGTCGGTGATCTCCGGGAACTGCTTCTGCAGGATCGGGATGAACACCTCGTTGAGCGCGACCCCGAGGATGGCCGGCTCGTCCGGCGGGCGGCCGGTGTAGGTGCTGTGGTAGATCGGGTCGTTACGGTGGGTGATGCGGTCCACGGTGAACACCGGGAAGGTCTCGACCTCGTTGTAATAACCCGTGTGGTCACCGAACGGGCCCTCGGGGGCGGTGTCGTCCGGCGCGATGTGGCCCTCGAGCACGATCTCGGCGCTGGCCGGCACCTGCAGGTCCGAACCCCGGCACGCCACCAGCTCGCTGCGGCTGCCGCGGAGCAGGCCGGCGAAGGCATACTCCGACAGGGTGTCCGGTACCGGCGTCACGGCGCCCAGCATGGTCGCCGGATCGGCTCCCAGTGCGACCGCCACCGGGAACGGCTCGTCCGGACGCTCCTGCTGCCAGTCGCGGAAATCCAGCGCGCCGCCGCGGTGGGACAGCCAGCGCATGATCAGGCGGTTGCGCCCGAGGCGCTGCTGCCGGTAGATGCCGAGGTTCTGGCGCTGCCTGCGCGGGCCCCGGGTGACCACCAGCCCCCAGGTGATCAGCGGCCCGGCATCCCCGGGCCAGCAGGTCTGCAGCGGCAGGCGCTCCAGGTCGACCGCGTCTCCCTCCAGCACGTTCTGCTGGCAGGGCGCCCGGGACACCGTCCGCGGCGCCATGTCGATGGCTTTCTTGACCATCGGCAGCGATTGCCAGGCTTCGCGCAGGCCCCGGGGCGGTTCCGGCTCCCTGAGGAACGCGAGCAGCTCGCCGATCTCGCGCAGGGCGGAAACCTCGTCCGCGCCCATTCCCAGGGCCACCCGGCGGGCGGTGCCGAACAGGTTGCCCAGCACCGGGATATCGTGGCCCCGGGGGTTCTCGAACAACAGCGCCGGTCCCCCCGCGCGCAGGGTACGGTCGCAGATCTCGGTCATCTCCAGGTGCGGGTCGATTTCCGCGCGGACGCGCAGCAGCTCGCCCTGCTGCTCCAGGCGCAGGACAAAGTCCCTGAGGTCCCTGTACTTCATCGGCATGTTCCGGTCGGCATGGCGGCCCCGCAGTGCGTGGCCGGGCGCGGATCACTATAATGGACCATCCCTTCCACTTCATCCCGCACGAGCGACGCGATGCAGAGGGTGCCCGAGCCGGAGCTGATGGATGCCCCCGAGCAGGCGAGAGCCTATGCGGAGGCGGATTTCGCGGAGGCGCACGACCAGCTGATGAGCGCATTCACCCGGCATTTCCCGGACGCCGATCCGCGCCACGTGCTGGACCTGGGCTGCGGCCCGGCGGATGTCACCATGCGCTTCGCGCGAGCGTGGCCCGCGGCACGGGTGGATGGAATCGACGCCGGACCCAACATGCTCGGCCTCGGCCGGCGCGCGGTGGCGGCGGCGGGCCTGTCGGGCCGGGTGCGGCTGTACTCGGGCTACCTTCCCGGCGCGGAGCCCCCGCGGCCGGCCTACGACACGATCATCAGCAACAGCCTGCTGCATCACCTGGCCGGGCCCGGCGCGTTGTGGGAGGCGGTGGGCCGCTTCGGGGCCCCGGGGGCACGGGTGCTGGTGATGGACCTGGCGCGGCCGGCCGACGAGCGCGCGTGGGAGGAACTGGTGGAGCGCTACGCCGCCGATGCACCGGCGGTGCTCCGCGAGGACTTCGGCAACTCCCTGCGCGCCGCCTATCGGCCGGAGGAGGTGGCGGTGCAGCTCGACCGCGCGGGGCTGCCGCTGTCGGTCGAGCTGATCAGTGACCGGCACCTGGTCGTCTGGGGGCGGCTGCCGGCATGAACGACGGGGCCGTCCCGGGAGGCAGCATGGAACGATTCCGCAATCCGTCGGTCGACGGGATCCGTGCCCTGCTCGCACGCGTGCGCACCATCGCCGTGGTGGGACTCTCGCCCAACCCCCGGCGCCCCAGCCACGCCGTGGCGCGTTCCCTGCAGGGGTTCGGCTACCGCATCATCCCCGTGCGCCCGGCGGTCGACGCGGTGCTGGGCGAGCGCGCATACGCCAGCCTGCGGGATCTGCATGCCGACCGTCCGGAGGGGGTCGACCTGGTCGACGTGTTCCGCGCGCCGGAGCACGTTCCCGCGCTGGTGGACGAGTGCATCGAGCTGGCTGTGCCCGCCCTCTGGCTGCAGGACGGGGTGATCGACGAGGCCGCGGCACTGCGGGCGCGGCGGGCCGGCATCATGGTGGTGATGGACCGCTGCGTGTACCGGGATTACACGGCCCTGGTGGCCTGAATACGGGATTGCGCCGCATGCAGCTGGAATTCACCAAGATGCAGGGCCTGGGCAACGACTTCGTCGTCATCGACGCGGTGGCCGCCCCGGTCAGCCTCTCGCCGGGGCAGCTGCGCCGCCTTGCGGACCGCCGCTTCGGGGTGGGCTGCGACCAGGTGCTGGTGCTGGAGCGTGCGCCGGCCGGCGGCGGGGCCGATTTCCGCTATCGCATCTTCAACGCGGACGGCGGCGAGGTGGAGCAGTGTGGCAACGGCGCGCGCTGCATGGCGCGCTTCGCGCACGAGCGCGGCTACCTCCGGGACGCCCGGGCGCTGTTCGACACCGCCGGCGGGCCGATCCGGGTGGCGCTGGAAGCGGATGGCCGCGTGCGCGTGGACATGGGCGTGCCGCGCCTGGAGCCGCGCGAGATCCCGTTCGAGGCGCCCCGGCGCGAGGCCCTGTACGTGCTGGAGGTCGACGGCGGGCGCTGGAGCATCTCCGCCCTGTCCATGGGCAATCCGCACGCGGTGCTGCAGGTCCCGGACGTCGACCGCGCACCCGTCGGGGAGTTGGGACCGCGCATCGAGCGCCACCCACGCTTTCCCCGGCGCGTGAATATCGGGTTCATGCAGGTGCAGGGCCGCGACCGGATCCGGCTGCGGGTGTACGAGCGCGGCGTCGGCGAGACGCTGGCTTGCGGCACCGGTGCCTGTGCGGCGGTGGTCGCGGGCCGGCTGCAGGGGCTGCTGGACGACCGGGTCACGGTGGAGCTGCGCGGCGGCGAGCTCACGGTAGAATGGGAGGGCGAGGGAAAGCCCGTATCGATGACCGGCCCCGGCGAGGTAGTATTTACGGGAACCATCGAGCTGTAACGGGCGCGACCAGGCGAGCGATCACGAACATGACCACGCAGCAGGAGCAGAAGCCGAGCACGGCCGAGCCCACCGCGGAGCAGGTGGAGGATTACCTCCGGCGCCACCGTGATTTCCTCGAGCGCCGTCCCGAGCTGCTCGAGGAGCTCCGGGTGCCGCACCAGGTGAGCGGCGCCGCCTCCCTGATCGAGCGGCAGGTATCGCTCCTGCGCGAGCGCAACCGCAAGCTCGAGCAGCGGCTCAACGAGCTGCTGGACGTGGCGCGCGCCAACGAGCAGCTGCTCGAGCGCATGCACAAGCTGACCCTGGCGCTGCTGGAGGCGAGGGGCCTGGACGAGGCGTTGAACGCCGTCCAGGACACGCTGCGCAGCGAGTTCGACGTGGACGAGGTCGCGCTGCTGCTGTACCGCGACGACGCGGACGGGGAGCAGCGGGGCCCCGCGCAGCTCCTGCGCGCGGACGACGAGCGCCTGCGCGTGTTCGCCCGGGTGCGGGAGAATGGCCGGCCGCGCTGTGGCGAGCCGGGGACGGGCCAGGCCGAGATGCTGTTCGGACCGCGTGCGCGGAAGGTCGCTTCGCTGGCGCTCATTCCGCTGGGTGAGGGCGGCTACGACGGCCTGCTCGGTGCCGGCAGCCATCGCCGCGACCGCTTCCATCCCGGCATGGGCACCATGTTCCTCGCCCGGATCGGCGAGCTCGTCGGAGCGGCCCTGGCGCCGCTGGATTGATGACCGACGCGGCCGGCGAGCAGCTCGAGGCGTTCCTGGCCTATCTCCACGGGGTGCGGCGGCTGTCGCAGCGCACCATCGACGCCTACCGCCGTGACCTTTCCGGGGTGCTCCGGTACATCCGGGAGCGCGGCCCGAACGACTGGGCGGCGATGACCGTGCACGACGTGCGCGGCGTGGTCGCGCACCACCACCGCCGCGGCCTTTCGGGCCGCAGTCTGCAGCGCCTGCTGTCCGCGTTGCGCACGCTGTTCGCCTATCTGATGCGGGAGGGGCTCGCCGGCTACGACCCGGCGGCCGGCGTGCGCGCACCGAAGCACGCGCGCAACCTGCCGGAGGTGCTCGATCCGGACGAGACCGCGCGCCTGCTCGAGTTCGGCGGGGAGGATCCGCTTTCGATCCGTGATCGCGCGCTGCTCGAGCTGATCTATTCCTCGGGGCTGCGCCTGGCGGAGGTGGTCGGGCTCGACCTGACGGAGCTCGACCTTGCGGACGCCGTTGTCGAGGTGAGAGAGGGCAAAGGCGCAAAGGACCGGAAGGTGCCGATCGGCCGCTATGCGGTGCGCGCGCTGCGGGAATGGCTGGACCGGCGCCCGGAGCTCGCGGCTCCCGGCGAGACCGCAGTGTTCGTCAGCCGCCGCGGACGGCGCCTGGCCCACCGCAGCGTGCAGCTGCGGCTGCGGGATCGTGCCCTGCGCCAGGGGCTGGACCGGCCGGTGCACCCGCACATGCTGCGCCACTCGTTCGCCAGCCATCTGCTGGAATCGAGCGGTGACCTGCGCGCGGTGCAGGACCTGCTCGGGCATGCCGACATCAGCACCACCCAGATCTACACTCACCTGGACTTCCAGCACCTGGCGGAGGTGTACGACCGGGCTCATCCCCGCGCCCGTCGCCGCAAGCGTTAGGGGCAGCGGCAGGGCGGCGGTCTCCGGTATTTCCGCGCATGCGACGTCGCCGGCGTGACCGGCGCCGGGTCCCCCGCTGCCGTGCGGCGCGTGTACAATCTGGGAGAGCGCCCGACCATTCGCGCCGGTCCGCACCCGCGGTCGCGCGGCACGACGGGTCTCCACGCGGCGCTCCCCGGGTTCACTTCCGTCCGCCGCCGGCGGACGGCGCGAGCAGAGGCCAGCACGCTTTGGAGCAATTTTCGGGTACGACCATCCTGTCGGTACGCCGCGGCGGCAGCGTCGCCATGGCCGGCGACGGCCAGGTATCGATGGGCAACACCATCATGAAGGGCAACGCCCGCAAGGTGCGCCGCCTGTTCCATCACCAGGTCATCGCCGGGTTCGCCGGCGGCACCGCCGACGCCTTCACGCTGTTCGAGCGCTTCGAGGGCAAGCTGGAGCAGCACGGCGGGAACCTCACGCGGGCCGCTGTGGAGCTGGCCAAGGACTGGCGCACCGATCGCATGCTGCGGCGGCTGGAAGCGCTGCTGTGCGTCGCCGACAAGGAGGTTTCACTGATCATTTCCGGCAACGGTGACGTCATCGAGCCGGAGAACGAAGTCATGGCGATCGGATCCGGCGGCCCCTACGCCCAGGCCGCCGCCTGGGCGCTGCTGGGCAATACCGACCTCGGGGCGAGGGAGATCGCGGAACAATCGCTCCGGATCGCCGCCGACATCTGCGTGTACACCAACCACAACCTGGTGGTGGAGGAGCTGGAATCGGAGGCGCGCTGAGCGTGTTTCCGGGTCCGGCGGCCGCAACCAGCAACGGGCTGCAACCATGTCCAACATGACTCCCCGCGAAATCGTCCAGGAGCTGGACAAGCACATCATCGGCCAGGCCAGTGCCAAGCGCGCGGTGGCCATCGCGCTGCGCAACCGGTGGCGCCGCCAGCAGGTCGAGGAGCCGCTGCGCAGCGAGGTCACGCCCAAGAACATCCTGATGATCGGCCCCACCGGTGTGGGCAAGACCGAGATCGCGCGGCGCCTGGCGCGCCTGGCGCACGCGCCGTTCGTCAAGGTCGAGGCGACCAAGTTCACCGAGGTCGGCTACGTCGGGCGCGAGGTGGACTCCATCGTCCGCGAGCTGGTCGACGCGGCGGTGAAGATGACCCGCGAGGAGGAGATGACCAAGGTCCGCCACCGCGCCGAGGAGGCGGCCGAGGAACGCATCCTGGATGCACTGCTGCCGCGCGCCCGGGGCGGCGGGTCGGACTGGCCCACCGGGGGCGCCCAGGAGGACGATTCCGCGACCCGCCAGAAGATGCGCAAGAAGCTGCGCGAGGGAGAGCTGGACGAACGGGAGATCGACGTCGAGGTGGATGTCTCGCCGATGGGCGTGGAGATCATGGCCCCGCCCGGCATGGAGGAGATGACCAGCCAGCTGCAGAGCATGATGCAGAACCTTTCCGGAGGGCGCACCCGGCGCCGCCGGCTGCGGGTGAAGGACGCCTTCAAGATCCTCACCGACGAGGAGGCGATGCGGCTGGTCAACGAGGACGACATCAAGATCAACGCGGTGCACAACGTCGAGAACAACGGCATCGTGTTCCTGGACGAGATCGACAAGGTGACCAAGCGTTCCGAGGGCGGTGCCGGCGGCGCCGACGTTTCGCGCGAGGGCGTGCAGCGCGACCTGCTGCCCCTGGTGGAGGGCTGCACCATCAACACCAAGCACGGGATGGTGCGCACGGACCACATCCTGTTCATCGCCTCGGGCGCGTTCCACATGGCCAAGCCATCGGACCTGATCCCGGAGCTCCAGGGCCGTCTCCCGATCCGGGTGGAGCTGGACTCGCTCGGAATCGACGAGTTCGTGCGCATCCTGACCGAGCCGGATGCCTCGCTGACGCGCCAGTACCGGGCCCTGATCGAGGCCGAGGGCGTGCAGCTGGCGTTCACGGAGGACGGTGTACGGCGCATCGCGGAAGCCGCCTACCAGGTCAACGACCGCACCGAGAACATCGGGGCGCGGCGGCTGCACACGGTCATGGAACGCCTGCTGGAGACCGTTTCCTACGAGGCCTCGGACCTGGTCGAGAAGTCCGTGACCGTCGACGGCGACTACGTCGATGCCCACCTCGGCGACCTCGTGCGGGACGAGGACCTGAGCCGCTACATCCTGTGACATCGTCCGGCTCCGGACAGCGGAGGTATCGATGAGCGAACGCACACCGCGACCCACGCGCATCCGGCTGCATCGCAAGTCGCGCGTGCTGGAGGTGAGCTTCGAGGATGGCCGCGACGTCCGGCTCAGCTGCGAGTACCTGCGCGTCTTCTCGCCTTCCGCCGAGGTGCAGGGACACGGCCCCGGCCAGCAGGTGCTTCAGACAGGCAAGGAGAACGTCAACATCACGCGGATCGAGCCGGTGGGCAATTACGCGGTGCGGCTGCACTTCGACGACGGTCACGATACGGGCCTGTATTCGTGGAGCGTCCTCTACGATCTGGGCGTGAACGCGGAAACCAACTGGGCGCGCTACCTGGAGCGCCTGGAGAAAGCGGGCTACCGGCGCGAGGACTGACCGGCGCAGACGGGGAATGACAATGGATCACGACAGGGACACCGAGACCACGGACTTCGGCTACCGGGAGGTGTCGCGCTCCGAGAAGGCGCGCCTGGTGCGCGGGGTATTCGACTCCGTGGCCGGGCGCTACGACCTGATGAACGACCTGATGTCCGGCGGTCTCCATCGTCTCTGGAAGCGCTATACCCTGGAGCTTTCCGGCGTGCGCCGCGGGCAGCGGGTCCTGGACCTGGCCGGTGGCACGGGGGACCTGGCGGCGCTGTTCTCGCGGCGGGTCGGCCGCGACGGCCTGGTGCTGCTGAGCGACATCAACGAGGCCATGCTCCGGCGCGGCCGGGAGCGCCTGGTCGACCGCGGGGTGGTGGGCAACGTGGAATACCTGCTGGCGGACGCCGAGCGTCTGCCGCTGGCGTCCGACCGGTTCGACTGCATCAGCATCGGCTTCGGCCTGCGCAACGTGACCGACAAGGACGCGGCCCTGGCCGAGATGCACCGGGTGCTCCGCCCGGGCGGCCGTTGCCTGGTGCTGGAGTTTTCCCGCCCGGTGGTGCCGGGCCTGCGTCCCCTGTACGACTGGTATTCGTTCCGCATCCTGCCCCTGATGGGCCGCGCGGTGGCCCGGGACCCCGACAGCTACCGCTACCTCGCGGAAAGCATCCGGCGTCATCCCGACCAGGAGACCCTGCGCGAGATGATGGAGACGGCCGGCTTCGGGCGCTGCCAGTACTACAATCTTGCCGGCGGCATCGTCGCCGTCCATCGCGGCTTCAAGCTCTGAGACACGGGCCGGTGCCGGACCGAGCCGCGACACCGCCCGCAGCCGGCCCCCGTGACGGAGAGAACCCATGAGCGAGACCGGCGCCAACGCCACCTGGGCCGGGTGGCTTGAAATCACCCTCAACCGCGCCCTGCGTGCCGAGCCGGAAACCCTGGACGAGTGTGCGAGCCTCGAAGGCAAGCTGCTCACGGTCGCGCTGCGCGACCTGCGGCGCGAGGTCACGGTGCGCTTCAGCCGCGAGGGGATGCAGCTCTCGCCGGGACCCGACCCGGCCGCGGACGCCGTGATCCGCGGCGGTGTGACCGGCATGCTGCGGCTGGCGTCGGATGATGGCGGCGTCGCCGGGATGAGCCGCTACGGGGTGGAGGTGGAGGGCGACACCGACCTGGCCGAGCGCTTCCACCGCATCCTGGCCCGGGCGCGGCCCGACCTCGAGGAGGTACTGGCGCGTGCCACCGGCGACGTGGTGGCGCACGCGGTGGGGTACGGCCTGCGCCGGGCGCGCGACTGGGTCCGCCGGAGCGCGGATACCCTCACGGGCGATCTCGCCGACTACCTGCGTTACGAGAGCGCGGATCTCCTGGCGCGCGACGAGATGGAGCGCTTCCTGTCCGACGTGGACCGGCTGCGGGACGACCTGGCGCGCCTGGAAGCCCGACTCGACGCGATTTCCCCGGCGGGCCCGGAAGACGACGACGCTCGATGATCACGTTCTCCCAGTCCATGCGGCTGCTGACCATCCAGCGGGTGTTCCTGCGCCACGGGCTGGACGAGGTGCTGCTCGACGCCCCGGTGCTGCGGTCGGTCCGCTTCGTGCGCCACCTGTTCCCCTGGAACTGGTTCCGGCGCAACCGCGCGCCACGCGGCGAGCGGATCCGGCGTGCACTGGAGGATCTCGGGCCGATCTTCGTCAAGTTCGGGCAGATGCTGTCCACCCGCCGCGACCTGTTTCCGCCCGACATCGCGAGGGAGCTGGCCCGACTGCAGGACAAGGTGCCGCCGTTCCCGGGCGCCGAGGCGCGGGCCATCGTCGAGCATGCCTACGGCGGCGCCTTCCACGACACGTTCGCCGAGTTCCTGGACGAGCCGCTCGCCTCGGCGTCCATCGCGCAGGTGCACGGGGCGCGACTGAGGGACGGGCGCGAGGTGGTGGTCAAGGTGCTGCGGCCGGGCGTGCACCGGGTCATCCGGCGCGACCTCAGCCTGATGTACCTGCTCGCCGGGGCGGCCGAGCGGTATCTGCCCGACGGCCCGCGCCTGCGTCCGCGCGAGGTGGTCGCCGAGTACGAGCAGACCATCATGAACGAGCTGGACCTGATGCGGGAGGCGGCCAACGCCACCCAGACCCGGCGCAACTTCGAGAACAACCCGATCCTCTACGTCCCTTACGTGGTGTGGGAGCTGACCACCCGCAACGTGATGGTGATGGAACGTATCGCCGGCATCCCGGTGAGCGACGTGGAAGCGCTGCGGCGGCGCGGGATCAACCTCCGGCGCCTGTCGGAGCGGGGCGTGGAGATCTTTTTCACCCAGGTGTTCCGGCACAACTTCTTCCATGCCGACATGCACCCGGGCAACATCTTCGTCTCCGATGCCAATCCCGGCGATCCCACGTACATCGCCGTCGACTTCGGCATCGTCGGCACCCTCAACCCGCGCGACCAGAAGTATCTCGCGCAGAACCTGCTGGCCTTTTTCAACCGGGATTTCCGGCGCGTGGCAGAGCTGCACGTGGAGTCCGGCTGGGTGCCGGCGGACACCCGGGTCGACCAGTTCGAGGCGGCCGTGCGCACCGTCTGCGAGCCGATCTTCAACCGCCCGTTGAAGGACATCTCCTTCGGCCAGCTGCTGGTTCGCCTGTTCCAGACCGCGCGCCAGTTCGACATGCAGGTGCAGCCCCAGCTGGTACTGCTGCAAAAGACCCTGCTCAACGTCGAGGGCCTGGGCCGCGACCTCTACCCCGACCTCGATCTGTGGCAAACCGCCAAGCCCTTCATGGAGCGCTGGATGCGCGAGCAGCTCGGGGTGCGCTCGGTGGTCAACCGGCTGCGGGAGAACCTGCCCGCAGTGGTCGAGGCGCTGCCGGACATGCCGCTGCACCTGTACCGCGCACTGCAGCAGATCGAGGCCACCGAGCAGCGCCAGAAAGAACTCGACCGGCAGCTGGCGGCCCTGCGCGGGGAGCTGCGCCGGAACGGCCGGCGGCACTTTCTGGGAGCCGTCGGCGCGGCACTGCTGGTGGGCGCCATCGTGCTGATGGGGCTGACTTCCTACCTGCCGATGTCCTGGGGCGGAGCGCCGCTGGGCACCTGGATCCTCGGCCTGGCGGGGATCGCCGTCCTGATCGGCGGCTGGCGGGATTGAGCGGGGGTTTTGGGTTTTAGGTTTTAGGTTTTAGGTGAGAAGCAATAAGCCTTGTTGCCCGGTTTTCGCGCCCGTCAGGCTTGACTGGCCTCGTCGAAACCCCGGATGCTCCCGAAGCAGTAAAACGCCACCGGGTCCCTCTTTCCTAAAACCTAAAACCTAAAACCGAAAACCGCCCCCCACGCCCAGCTCCGTCGCCCAAGATCTTTCCACCTCGCCGGAAGGTGTGAACCGCTCCGGGCCATTTCAGAACTCCGCGTGCATCACGTAGCGCAGCACCACGATCACCGTGAGCAGGACCACCAGCGCCAGCACCCAGAAGATCAGCGAGATGCGCACGGACTGCTGGGCCTTCTTGCGCTCCAGCCAGGTGCGCGGCCGCAGCCCCTGGACCAGCAGCACCACCTGGGCCGCCAGGTTCACGCAGACCACGTTCACGGCCAGCAGCAGTCCCCCGCCCAGGGCGAGGTGCCAGCGTCCAGAGCCCAGCATCAGCCCCGTGACCGCGGTCGGCGGCAGCAGCGCCACCGCGACCATCACGCCCACCAGTACCGCCGGGAGGCCGGTGGTCATGGAGAGCGCGGCCGCAGCACCGGAGGCCAGCGCCAGCGCGACGCTGTCGAGGCCCACATGGGTCCGGGTCAGGATCCCGTGGTCGAGGTGCGCCAGCGGCATCAGCAGCCCCACGGCCGCCGACAGGAGCAGGGCCAGTGCCAGGCCGGCCGCGCTCGCCCGCAGGGCGACGGCGCCCAAGTGACGGTCGCCCAGCACCGCCGCGAAGGCCAGCGCGATATGTGGCCCCAGCAGCGGCGCGATTACCATGGAGCCGATCACCACCGCGACGTTGCCGGTGATCAGTCCGATGGTCACGACCACCGTGGACAGCAGGACCAGGAGCAGATAGCTGCCGTTGAGCCGCGTGCCCTGCACCACGTCCTGGTACAGCGCTTCCCGGGTCGCGGCCAGGCGCCCGGCTTCCCCTTCGCTTTCCTCCTGCTCGCGCTGGGGCAGCACCGCTTCCACCGGCAGGAGCACGATGCGGAAGTTCTCCTCGCCGCTCAGCGCGGTCTGCAGAGCGTCCAGCACCGTCTGCTGCTGGCCGTCGTCGACCAGCAGGCGCAGGCTGACGCGCCGGTCCGGCTCGCCGCCGCCGATCCAGTAGTCGATCACCTTGTGCTGCTCGGCGATGCCCGCGAGCGTGTCCAGGTGGCCGTAGTCGGCGACCACCTCGATCAGGCCCATGGCCGCCCTGCCGGCGCGGGTCGGCGGGACGGGCCGGACGGCTCGCTCACGGGGCGGTGCCGCCGGGCGGGGCGGGGGACGAGGAAGCCTGCCATGTCCTGCGTTCCTGCTGGATGCGGATCGCCCGGCGTACCGGGATCAGGCGGATGTGCTGCCGCGCGAGCGCCGGCAGGGCCCAGCGCAGAAACTTCAGAGTCTGAGGATAGGGGTGTGCGATCGCCACCGCCACTCCGTCGCGCCGGGCCAGCGTGATCAGGCGCCGGAATTGCGCGGCGATCGCCTTGCGCGTGCGCACATCGTCGAGGAACACGTTGCGCGACGTGTGCGGGATGTCCCACTCGCCGGCGACCATTGCGGCCACCGACTTCGGCGTGGTGCGGCTGTCGACGAAGAACAGGTGCCCGTGCCTGCGCAGCACCTGCATCAGCCACGCCATGTCCCCCGGGTTGCGGGTCATGAGGCTGCCCTCGTGATTGTTCACGCCCTCCACGTGGGGGACGGCACCCAGGTCACGGCGCACCGTGTGCCGGAACTGCACCGGCCCCATGTCCAGGGTGATGCCGCCGGGGCCGAGCGGCAGGTCCCGGATCGCTTCCAGCGGCAGGTGGAGCATGACCTCCTTGCCGTTGCGCCAGGCCCGGTCGGCGAGCTGACGGGTGTGCGGCAGGTCGGGCAGGAAGGCGCAGGCGACCGGCCCGGGCAGGCTGACCGCCTGCTCGCCCGGGCCCAGGTCCTGCCCCAGGTCGTCGATGATGATGCTGACGCGCCCCCGTACGACCGACGGCGGATTGCGGGCCGCAGCCGGCGCCGCCTGAAGGGCGAGCGCGGCGCCGGCCAGCAACAGGCCGCACGCCGTGCCCTTGCCCCCCGGCAGGCACCGCATGCCGGGCGTTACTTGCCTCCGGATCGGTAGGACATGCCCTTGAGCACGTTGAGCGCCTCGTAGAGCTGGGAGTCGGATTCGGCCAGGTGCATCTCTTCCTTCTGGACCTTCTTCTGCGCTTCCTCCTCGGCCGAGCTCTCGGGTGCCTGGCGATTCTTCAGCGCGCCCTCGAGGTCCTTCTCGTGCAGCGTGGGCGCCTCCTTCTCGGCCGTGACCTTCATCGGCCGGACGACGATATTGGGGGTGATGCCCTCGGCCTGGATCGAGTGACCGTTGGGCGTGTAGTAGCGCGCCGTGGTCAACTTCAGGGCGGCTCCGTCCCTGAGCGGGATGATGGTCTGCACGGAACCCTTGCCGAAGGTGTCGGTGCCCACCATGATCGCACGGTCATTGTCCTGCAGGGCTCCGGAGACGATTTCCGCCGCCGAGGCGGTGCCGCCGTTGACCAGCACCACGATGGGTGCGCCGTGGAGCATGTCGCCGGGCTTGGCCTTGAACTGCTGGTCGGAGTCCTGGGTGCGACCCTTGGTATACACGATCATGCCCTTGTTCAGGAACATGTCCGATGTGTCCACGGCTGCCGTGAGCAGGCCGCCGGGGTTGTTGCGCAGATCCAGCACGATGCCCTTGAGCTTGTTCTTGGATTTCTTCTCCAGCTTCCGGATCGCGTCGCGCAGGTTCTCGGGCTCCTCCTGGCGGAACTGGGTGATACGGATGTAGCCGTAGCCCGGCTCCAGCATGTGGCTCTTGACGCTGGCGACGTGGATCACCGCGCGCTTGATGGTCACCTTGAACGGGCCGCCCTTGTGCCCTTCCCGCACGACGGTGAGGGTCACCTTCGTGCCGGGCTTGCCGCGCATCAGCTTCACCGCCTGGTTGAGGTCCATGCCCTTGACCGGCTTGTCACCGATGCGGACGATCAGGTCGCCCGGCTTGAGCCCGGCCTTGGCTGCCGGGGTGTCGTCGATCGGCGAGACGACCTTGATGAAGCCGTTCTCCATCTGGACCTCGATGCCCAGACCGCCGAACTTGCCGCTGGTCTCGATCTGCATCTCCTTGAACTGGGACTTGTCCAGGTAGTCGGAGTGCGGGTCGAGGCCATCGATCATGCCGCGAATGCCGTTGTCGATCAGCTCCTTGTCGCTGACCTTGTCGACGTAGTCGGACTTCACGCGCTGCAGGATCTCGGTGAACGTCTGCAGCTCGTTCAGCGGGACCGCGGTGTCGGCAGGATTCTGCGCCGGCTTGTCGGCGAAGACGGTAAGGGCGACGCTCAGTCCCACGCCGATACAAATGCCCAGCGCCAGAATCAGGCTGCTACGGGTTCTGCGAAACATCTAGCTGGCTCCTGGTGATCACGACTGCCGGCCCCGCGGCGAAAGCCCGCAGACCATACCATATCGGGCACGCACGGGCATGTGGGGGCGTCTCGCGGGATGCGCAGCATGTCGGGAAATCGTGCCCGCCCGCCGGTCCGGCGGCTGCTCTCGCAATCGCGATGCGCTGTGCTGGCTTTGCTTTACCGGCCTGGCCGGAGTCACTTCGAGGCGGTTTTCACCCTGCACCATTTCTGGGGATCGAGGGGCTTCTTTCCCTTGCGGATCTCGAAGTAGAGCGCCGGGCGGCTTTCCCCGCCCGTATCGCCGACGGTGGCGATGGTCTCACCGGCCTTTACCTGGTCTCCCGCTTCTTTATATAGCGCCTGATTATGACCGTAAAGGCTGAGGTAACCGTTGCCGTGCTCGAGGATGATGGTCAGGCCGTAGTGGGGCAGCCAGTCGGCGAAAGCGACCCGGGCCCGCGAGATCGCCTTGACCGGGGTGCCGCGGGGTGCCCGGATGAGCACGCCGTTCCAGCGCAGCTGGCCGTAGCGGCGGGGCGCACCGTAGTGCTCCACGATCCTGCCCCGGACCGGCCAGCGCAGCTTGCCCCGCAGCTTGCGGAAGGCGACGTGGCCGCCGAGATGCTCGGGCACGTTCGCCAGGGCGTCCTGCAGCTGCCGGATCAGCGACTGCAGGTGCTGCTCGTCGGCCTGCATGTGCGCAAGCTTCTGGTGCCGCGTGTGAATCCGCCGGCTGATGCGCCCCAGCAACGCCTTCCGCTGATGCCGGGTGTGCTCCAGCCCGGCGAGCGACTGCTTCTGCCGGCGGCGCAGGCTCGCCAGGTGCGCCTTCTGATGCGCAACCTGCTGCTGCAGCTGGTGCAGCGCCGCGAGCTTGCGTGTCAGGGCATGGATCCGTCGGGTGCGCTCGGCGTTGAAGTAGTCGTAGTAGACCATCATGCGCCCGAGCGCGGCGGGATTCTCCTGGTTGAGCAGCATCTTCAGGCGCGGCTCGCGCCCGGCCATGTAGGCGGCGCGGATCTGGCGCGCGAGCGCCGCCCGATCGGACCGCAGGTCCGCCTCGCGCTTTCGCTCCTTCGCCTGCAGCGCCGAAAGGCGTGCGCTCTGCGCGTGGATCCGGTGATCGAGGTGATGCAGGCGCTTGCTCGCCTGGCCGATCGACTTCTCCAGCTTTTCCAACTCGCGCGAGAGCTTGCCGCGCCGGCTGCGATCCGCGCCGAGGTGCTTCTTCACGCCCTCGATGCGCTGGCGCAGCTCCTGCAACTGCTTGCGGTGCTGCTCCAGCCGGGCGTGGGTACCGCCCGCCGCGAGCGCCGGGGCCGCCAGCAGAGCCGCCGCCAGCAGCGCGGCCGGCAGGGCGCGGTATCGGTGTCGGGACCGTCTGCTCGTGTGGGACATGCCGGGCCTGATCGATGGCGGAAGCCCGCGCGGCCGCGCGGGACACCGGGCATTTCAGCATCGCCGGCCGTCCGCCGCAACGGGGAGGCCGGGCCGCCGCCGGTGGCTTCGGCTTCGCTACGCTTAGTATACTGTCGCGCTCAGATGCACGCCGGGGCTTTCCGTCCCGCGCCCCTTATCGAGGTACTGTCTTGGACCCGGCACGAGTTTCGGATTTCATTGCCCGTCACTGGGAGCTGGTGGCGGTGTTCGTGGTGCTGCTGGTCGCGCTCGGCGCAAGCGAGCTGTGGCGCCTGCTGGGCGGCCAGAAGCGGATCGAGCCGCAGGAGGCGATTCGCCTGATCAACCGCGAGGACGCGTTGATGCTGGATGTCCGCCAGGCCGCGGAATACAAGAAATCGCACATCATCAATGCCCGCAACATGCCGCAGGAGAAGCTGGACGAGGAGGCGGGCCGGCTCAGCAGCGAGGGCGACCGCCCCATCATCGCCTACTGCAACACCGGCGCCAACGCGCAGCGGGCCGCGGCGCGCCTGGCCCGCGCCGGCCATGGCCGGGTCTACATCCTCAAGGGCGGCATCCAGGCCTGGAAAAGCGCCGGCATGCCGCTGGAAGGCAAGTGACAGACCGGCAGGAGCGCTGAGGCGAGGCGTTGCCTCCGACCGGGTTGGTAAGCTGCAGGCAGCGGAGTCGCAGATGAAGATCGTGATGTACAGCACCGGAGCCTGTCCCTTCTGCATGATGGCGCGGCGGCTGCTCGAGACCAAGGGCGTGGATTACGAGGAGATCCGCGTGGACAAGCAGGCCGGGGGGCGCCAGGAGATGCAGCGGGTCAGCGGCCGCCACACGGTGCCCCAGATATTCATCGGTGAGCGCCATGTGGGCGGCTTCGACGAACTGCAGGCGCTCGAGCGTGCCGGCGAGCTGGATCCCCTGCTCGCCGATGTGCCACGGGCGCGCGCCGCCGACGGGCACAACTGACCGGGAGAGACCATGACGGACGACGCACAGCAGCCGGCGACGGGCGGCGAAGAGGCGGAAGACCAGCACCAGCTGGTGATGCAGAAGATCTACCTCAAGGACGCTTCGTTCGAGTCCCCGTCGGCGCCCCAGGTGTTCACGCGCGAGTGGAATCCGCGGGTGGACGTCGATCTCAGCACCCAGGTCGAGGGCCTCGACGAGACCAACTACCAAGTGGTGCTGCAGGTGACGGTAACCGCCCGCCAGGAGGACGAGACCGCGTTCCTGGCCGAGGTCCAGCAGGCCGGCGTCTTCACCATCGAGGGGCTCGACGACAACGAGCGCGGACACGCCCTGGGCGCGTACTGCCCGGCAGCCCTGTTCCCGTTCGCACGCGAGGCCGTTGCCGACCTGGTCGCCAAGGGGGGCTTCCCGCAGCTGCTGCTGGCGCCGGTGAACTTCGACGCCCTGTATGCCGATCACCTCGAGCGGCAGCAGACGGAACAGGGCGACGGCGGCACGCGGCACTGAGCTGCACCGGCCCATGAACAGCCGCGCGCGGCGCATCGGCGTGATCGGGGCGGGGGCCTGGGGCACCGCCCTGGCGATCCAGCTGGCCCGCTGCGGCAGCCCGGTGCTGCTGTGGGGACGCGACCCGCGGCAGATCGAGCACATGGCGGCCGCGCGGGAGAACGCCCGTTACCTTCCGGGCTGCTCCTTTCCGGACGGACTGGCGCCCGAGCACGATCTCGACCGCGTGCTCCGGGACTGCCGCGACCTGCTGGTGGCGGTCCCCAGCGACGCTTTCCGCGAGACCCTGGCCCGGGTGTGCGAAGGGCTGTCCCCGGGCGCGCGCGTAGCCTGGGCGACCAAGGGGCTCGAGCTGGCTTCCGGGCTGCTGGCGCACGAGGTCGCCGGCGAGGTGCTGGGCAGCGCGATCCCGGTCGCCGTGCTGTCCGGGCCCACCTTCGCCGCCGAGGTCGCCCGCGGCCTGCCGGCCGGCATCACGGTCGCATCGGTCGACCAGGAGTTCGCCTTCGATCTGGCCCGGCGGCTTTACGACGGCCGCTTCCGCGCCTACACATCCGAGGACATGCCGGGGGTCGAGATCGGCGGCGCGGTCAAGAATGTCATGGCCATCGCGGCCGGGGCCTCGGACGGGCTGCGCTTCGGCGCCAACGCCCGTGCCGCCCTGATCACCCGCGGGCTGGCCGAGATGACGCGGCTGGGCATCGCGCTGGGGGGGGATCCGAAGACCCTGATGGGGCTCGCGGGACTCGGGGACCTGGTGCTGACCTGCACGGACGACCAGTCGCGCAACCGGCGCATGGGTCTGGCGCTGGCCGCCGGCCGCCTGCCGAGCGAGGCGCGGGCGGAGATCGGTCTGGTGGAAGGGGTGCACGCCGCGCGTGCGGTGTGGGAGAAGGCGCGGCGCCTGGGCGTCGACATGCCCATCACCGAACACGTGTATCGCGTGCTGTACGAGGGCATGGCACCCCGCGACGCGGTCGAGTCGCTGACCACCGGCGAGCCCAAGCAGGAGCTGTAGGGTGACGCTGAAAAAGGCCACGGATGTTTTTCGGCGATCCCCCGGAGGCGGCGACCGCGTCAGTGCGGCCCGTTGCTGAAACCGTTCTGACGCCAGGCCTCGTATACCGCGACCGCCACGCTGTTGGACAGGTTGATGCTGCGGTTGCCCGGCCGCATCGGGATGCGCAGCCGCCGCTCCGGGACGATGCTCTCCAGCACCTCGTCCGGCAGCCCCCGCGTCTCGGGGCCGAACAGCAGCGCGTCGCCGTCCCGCCAGCGGACCTCGTGGTAGAATCGGCTGCCGCGCGTGGAGAAGGCGAACAGCCGCGCACGGGCCGTTGCCGCCCGGAACGCGGCGAGACTGTCGTGCTCGGTCAGGCTCATCCGCTCGTGGTAGTCCAGGCCGGCGCGGCGCAGGCGCGCGTCGCCGAGCCCGAAGCCCAGCGGGTGGATCAGGTGCAGCCGGCAGCCGGCGTTGGCGCACAGCCGGATGATGTTGCCGGTGTTGGGCGGGATCTCCGGCTGGAACAGGACCACGTGCAGCATACAGGGACCGGGTCGGTACGGCACAACGCGAATCGGAGGACGGGCCGCGCGGGCCGCCATGGCTGAGAGCGAGCACAACCCGCTGGCGCTGGACTTCTGCGGCCTGCGCTTCGACAGTCCGCTGGTGCTGCTGTCGGGCTGCGTCGGCTTCGGCGAAGAGTATACGCGGGTGGAGGGCTTTTCCAACCGCGACGTCGGCGCCGTCTGCCTCAAGGGCACCACCCTCGAGCCGCGCCCGGGCAACCCTCCGCACCGGCTGTGGGAGACGCCCGCCGGCATGCTCAACGCCATCGGGCTGCAGAACCCGGGGGCCCGTCACGTGGTACGCGAGATCCTGCCGACGCTGGATTTCACCGAGACCCGTTTCATCGCCAACGTCTCCGGCTCCACCGTGGAGGAGTACGAGGCGGTCACGCGGATCTTCGACGACTCTCCCGTGGACGCGATCGAGATCAACATCTCCTGCCCCAACGTGAGGGAGGGCGGGGTCGCCTTCGGCAACGATC
>Ga0209921_1000025_pt1 | contig 82429 bp, 69 predicted proteins | sample SalPonF2_C_D2_MG_FD_185730 | JGI IMG/M metagenome (GOLD analysis project Ga0209921, IMG submission 185730) | Salt pond soil microbial communities from South San Francisco under conditions of wetland restoration - Salt Pond MetaG SF2_C_D2_MG... ...
CTGCCGCTTTGTCGAACCCCGGATCGTCGGCATCGAGGGTTCGCATCCCTCCTCGTCTCCTGCGTACCGGCCTCGCCCAGCCACCATGTCAGGCACGGCCGACACCGTTCAATTGGCGGAGAGGGAGTCCTACTGGCCTTAATTTCACCAAGTAGCACAACGTCTTCAAGTCCCTGTTTCTAAGGTGGTTCGACGTATCGCTAAATTTCACTAAATCGCAGGAAATAGCGTATACTGTGGGGAACCAACCGGGGAACCACAAATGCCCTCCGCCCAACTCCAGGCCGTCCACCTGCGTAACCTCGAACCGGGCAAGGTGTACTTCGACGGTGCGGGCCTGCGCCTGAAGGTCAAGGCGAACGGAAACGCCTTTTGGGTATTCAGATACACACGTAAAGGCGTCACGCACGATATGGGCCTTGGGCCGCTGCGCGATGTGAGTCTCGCCAATGCACGCGAACAGGCGAGACGGCTGCGCGAGACGCTGCGCACGGGCGGCGATCCGTGGACACAGCGCGCCCAGGCCCGTGCACACACGGTGCCGACCTTCCGCGAATGTGCCGAGCGCATGATGGAGACCAAGCGCCACGAATGGCGCAACGCGAAACATGCGGGGCAATGGGAAAGCACGCTCAAAACCTACGCCATGCCCGTCTTGGGCGGCCTGCCGGTCGATGCGGTGGAAACCGAGCATGTACTCAAGGTGCTGGAACCGATCTGGACGCGCAAGACCGAGACGGCGACGCGGGTACGTCAACGCATCGAGGCGGTGCTTGACTGGGCACGCGCACGCCGCTATCGCCTGGGCGAGAATCCGGCACGCTGGCGCGGGCACCTGGACAAGCTGCTTGCCAAGCCGACCCGCATCCGCACCGTGCGCCATCATCCGGCGCTGCCGTACGCGGAACTGCCCGAGTTCATGGCGGCACTTTCCGAGCAGAAAGGAATCGCGGCGCGTGCACTGGCCTTTACGATTCTGACCGCAGCGCGCAGCGGCGAAGTGCGAGGCGCCACGTGGGAGGAAATCTACGGCAATGTGTGGACGGTGCCGGGCGAGCGCATGAAGGCGCACCGCGAACACCGCGTCCCGCTGTCCCGATTGGCTTGCGGAATGATAAACGCCGTGCCGCGCTTTGAGGCCGCGCGCTATGTGTTTCCCGGCCAGAACCTGCGCAAGCCGATATCCAACGGCGCGATGTCGGCCGTACTGAAACGCATGGGTCACCCCGATCTGACCGTGCACGGTTTCCGCTCGACGTTCCGCGACTGGTGCGCCGAGCAAACCAACTTCCCGCGTGAACTCGCCGAGGCGGCGCTCGCGCACGTGATACGCGACAAGACCGAGGCGGCCTACCAGCGCGGCGACCTGCTGGATCGTCGGCGCAAGATGATGGAAGCCTGGGCTAAGCAGTGCTGGCCGATGAACCGGGCCGGTGTGGTCGAACTGAAACGGCGGGCGTCCTGATATGCCGCGCCGCAAGCTACGCCTTGAGGCGAACGAGCAAGAGGCGAAGGCACTCGACGAAATCAAGCGAATTCATGACGCCGACGGGCGCATACTGAAACCGGGCGAAGCGCGCAAACTGTTAAAACGCCTGCGCGCCGAAAAGCGGCCCGGCTACAAGGTGCGCGTCAGGAACGGCAGACCACAATACAAGAGCCGGGGCTTCGGCCAGTGGCGAGAATGTTCACCGCTTGAATACGAAAACGCCAAGGCCGAGCGCGATTACCTTGTTGAAGTCTCGAAATCCGACCGCGACTTCGCGGCGGCTATCAAGAAGGCCGGGGTTCAGGGTGACGGCAGAAGAAAGCGCGGAGACGAAACCCGCCGGCGCGTGCTCGAAGCCTGGAATACCAGCGCGCAGCCAGAGAAACACCGCGTGCGCATCGTCGCAAAGCAACTAGGCATGTCGCAGAGACACGTCCGACGCATCCTGCGCACCGAGTAAAACGGACATTTTCTAGCGCCGGGTACGCAATGGCACCCGTGCGTTTCGTTGTGCTTCACTGAGCGTGACGAAATTGCATACGGGTGCTGCAGATGAATCAGTCCGACAGATTGGTGCCGCTCGCCGAGGCGCTTGACCGCCTGGGGGGCATCAGCAAAGCAACTTACTACCGCGAAGTACACCGTGGAAAATTGCCGCCGTTGGTGATGATCACCCGCCGCCGGGGCGGAATCCCCGAGACCGAGATCAACCGCATCATCGCCGAGCGAAGCAGCACTGCGGAGCGAGAAACCGCATGAACGCCGTCACCGCACGCGCCGATGCCGGCCGCGCCGTGGATCGCCTGCTCGCGCGCCTAGACGGTGTAAAACAAAGCGGTCGGGATCAATGGCAGGCCCGCTGCCCCGCGCATGATGACCGCACGCCGAGTCTCAGCATTCGCGCCATTGAAGGACAGGTTCTGCTCTTTTGCCACGCAGGGTGTCCGACGGCTGGAGTGGTATCGGCGCTCGGGCTGGATGTGAGCGACCTGTTCGACGACCCGCACGGCGCGACCTATTCATACGCCGATGGGCGCCGGGTCCATCGCTCGCCCGACAAGCAATTCAGACAGTCCGGCAACACCAAGCCGCCAGGGAAGGCTGCGCTCTATCACACGGAACGATTGCCGGCCGCCGTTGGCAAGGCGGCGACGATTTACGCTTGCGAGGGTGAGAAAGATTGTCATGCGCTCGAGTCGCTGGGTGCCGTCGCGACGTGCTCGCCGATGGGGGCGGGCAAAGCACACCGCGCGGATTGGGCGCCGCTCACCGGGGCCGAGGTGGTGGTGGTCGCCGATGATGATGAACCTGGCCGCAAGCACGCGGCTGACGTCGCGAGCATCCTGCGAGGCCAAGATTGCAAGGTTCGCGTGGTGAGGTCGAAGGCTGGAAAAGACGCGGCGGACCACGTGGCTGCCGGTTTTGGGCTGGACGATTTCGTGACGGCCCCGGATACGCACTATACCCCCCCAAACAACACTGCAACCGCGCAACCGCCCCCTGCATTGGCCCGCGAACCCCATATTTTGCAGCGTTTCAGCGAGGCCGTGGCCGGTTGCGGTGTTGTGGGCGAGCTTGCAACCGCTGTAACTCTGTATCTGATTCTCACGTCACGCCTGCTGGACAAGCCTGTATCGGCGGCCGTAAAGGGATTATCCAGTTCCGGCAAGTCATTCACCACAGAGAAGACCGTGGAGTTCTTTCCGCCCGACGCAGTTGTCGTGATGACCGCCATGAGCCAGCGCGCCCTGGTCTATTCAAAAGAGGAATATGCCCACCGCACGCTGATCCTGTACGAAGCGACAGCACTGCGCGAAGGCGCCGAGGATGATCTTACTGCCTACTTCGTCAGGACACTGTTGTCAGAGGGGCGCATCGAGTATCCCGTTACCGTGCGCGATAAAGAAGGTGGCTTCACCACGAAGACCATCATTAAGGAAGGCCCGACGAACCTGATCGTTACCACCACGAAAACGCGCGTTCACGCCGAGAATGAAACCCGCTTGCTATCGCTGAACACCACCGACACCCGCGACCAGACCAAGGCCATTTTCCGGGCACTCGCCAGCGAGCACGAATCCGACGTCGATCTGTCGGAATGGCATCAATTACAGGCATGGCTGCAGGGCGCCGAGCACCGCGTAACCATTCCATTCGCGCACCGCCTGGCCGAGCTGGTACCCCCGGTGGCCGTGAGGCTGCGCCGCGACTTCGGCGCGCTGTTGGCCTTGATTCGCTCGCACGCGATTCTGCACCAGATGAGCAGAGAACGGGATGCGCAAGGCAGGATTGTAGCCACGATTGAGGACTACGCAGAGGTCCGCGAACTGGTCGCCCCGATAGTTTCAGAGGCGGTCGGGAGGACAGTCTCGGCTCGTGTCCGCGAAACCGTGGAGGCCGTCGAACTGCTGGCAGGTAATTCTGGGGTCATGGCGCTCGCCGTGGGCGAACACCTAACTCTGGATAAGTCCACCGTGAGCCGCCGCTTGCGCATGGCTGCGGACGCCGGCTACATCCGCAATCTGGAGGACAAGCGCGGCAAGCCGGGCCGATGGGTGAAAGGCGATCCGATGCCTGAGGAAGTGGACCTGTTGCCGCAACCGCGCAACCTCGAAACCGCTGAAACCCGCGCCGTTACTGGCGGTTGCACGGTTGCAAGCGATTTTCAGGGGGTAGAGGCAGAGGCCGAAACGGAGGGTTTTGAGGTATGAGCGCCGCTGCCCCCGACCTGCTCGCCGACCTGGCCCGCTCCGGCATCAAGCTGACACCCAGGGGTGACAAGCTGCATGTGGAGGCGCCGAAGGGCACGCTGACGCCCGAACTGCGGCAAACACTGGCGGAACGCAAGGCCGATCTGCTCCGGGAGATGGCGCGCCGCTCTACCCCCCCAAAACAGACCACAACCGCGCAACCGGGCAACGATGAGGCTATGCTCGCACGCTGCCGCGAAGCCTGCCGGGGCCTGTCCCTATGGCCTGCCGAGCTACTGGCTGCCCTGAGCGAGGCAGACAGGCAGGCGATCCTGAGCAACGACCCGGACGAACTCAAGGCCCTGCGCTGCTTTGCCGAGTCCCTGTCCGCCCGCCTGCGTACGGGGGAGTTGCCGCCTGGCATACCCGAGGCTTACGAACGGCTGCGTCGCCAACTGGCCGAGCATCCGGGCCTGCGGGTAGCGGTGGAGCTGCTCGAAGAGGATGCCACCACGGGCAACCGCCTGCTCGCGGTCGCGATCTGTGGCAGGGGCTGCATCACCCTTCGCGTTTCACCCGAACGGATGGACGAAGGCAGGCTGCTCGAAATCGTGGCCCGCTGGAACGGCGAAGCATGAGCGCCCGCCCCAGCCTGCGTAGGCCCCAAGGTAGCCGCCGGGCGGCCCGTGTTGCCGTCTGCGTCCCCTCAAATGGGACATGGCGCGATCAATTCGGTTGGTCGCTCGTTGGAATGCTGCGCTGGACATCGGAGAGGGCCCCGGCGGTGGGGGTCTCATTCAACGGTTACAGCTCATCGTGCCTGCCGGGTAATCGAATGTTACTTGTCCGGGCTGCCCTGGAAAATGGGGCCACGCATGTACTTTTCCTTGATTCCGATATGACCCTTCCGAAAGATGCGTTACTGCGGCTTCTTGCCCACGACAAACCCGTGGTGGGGGCGCTCTGTTCGACCCGGGGGCCGATGGGTAACCGCGTGACCGGGGCAGAGTCGTTTGACAGCACCGCCCCCATGACGCTGCGTGCGGGTGAAACCGGTCTGCGGCGCGTCGAAGTACTGGGCTTCGGCGTGACGATGATCCGCACCACGGTGTTCGACCGTGTTCCCGTGGAGAGCTTCGAGATGCGGTGGTCGCCGGAGCTGCAAGCCGTCGAGGGCGAGGACTTTTCGTTTTTCCGGGCTTTGAAAAGAGCCGGGATTGCAGCCTATGCCGACATGGGTTTGAGCTGGGAAGTCGGGCACATCGGTTCAGTGCCATTAGGGCTAGAGAACGTTTTAACGGAGGGTAGAAAATGACCATTCGGCGAATTGTTGCGCGAAAGCAACAACTGCGGCTGGCGGCGCTGCTGCTTGGCGGCATCGGCTGGCTGGCGCTGCTGGTCACGGCCGCGCGGCTGGCTTACGCGCTGGGTGCGGGCCAATGAGGCTTGAGACCATTTTTCGGAGCGTGCGGGTCTCCACGGCCTTCCATCGGCCTTCCATGCCCGCGCGCTTTCCTGGGGGGCGTTTCTCCTAGGACGCCCCGTTTTTTACTCAATGAGGTAATTTGACATGAGCAAAGTACGAGTTTTCCCACCGGTTAAGGTGGCCTATCAAACCATCCGCGTGAACGGCCGCGAATACACCGGCCAGCCCGGTGAATACCTGGACGTGCTCGCGAGCGATGGAGACGTGCTGGTGGCCAGCGGCTGGACGTTTATCGCAAACGTTGGCCGGACCAGCGAACGCCCGCCCAAGGCTATGGCCGGCAACCAATACTTCGACACCAACGTCGGCGCGATCATCGTGCATGACGGCGAGCACTGGCGCAACCCGGCTACGGCCGATATTGTCTGAGGAGGACACCATGAAACACAAGACCGAACTTCCACCTGGCCGCCAGGCATTGGCGAATCACCTTGGCAGGCTCAAGGCATTGCACGCTGCGGCCGCGGAAGCCAAGGCTCCACTCGAACGTCTGGAGCAGGCCCGCGAGGAACTGAAGGCCGCCGAGCAAGCGCTGGCCGAGATCGAACACAACGATGCCGAGGCCATGCAGCGATGGGCAGAGACCGGCGAAGGTTCACCGCCTGTGCCTACCGATCGCACTGCTGCCGAACGCCGCCTGGCAAACGCCAAGGCTTCCGCCAAGGCTGCGGAAAGTGCTTATGCCGCGCTCAGTGAGAAACAGATGGCGTGTCATCACACAATCGGCGAACTAGCCAAGCAAACCCCGCTCTTGCAAGCCGAGGCCGTGCTCGAAGAGGCGTTAAGCATGGTGCCGGAATGGCGAGAGGCAGGCACGAAGCTGCGGGCACTCAACCTGTGCCTGGAAGCTGCTGTTACTACGCTTTCGACCATGGGCGAAGGAAACTTGGCCTATCAGATACGCGCGGCCCTGAACGACAACAGCGACGCGATTGACCACGTGGAAACCCAGCGGCTAATGCTTGCGGCATGGCGAGCGTTTGCCGAGGCTTTGCGTAACGATCCCGAGCAAGCCGCCTTTGAGGCGCCCGAAGCGGCTGCATGGGGCTGGACACCGACCCAGCGGCGAGCCAATGGCTAAGGTGCGCGCAAACAGGGGTAAATCCCCCGTAGATGGTCAAACAGACCGGCCGCTGGCGCTGGTGCCGCACGGAAAACCGCGACACCCCACCCCCCGGCTGAACAGCCTGCGTTCAATCCGTCGCGAGCTGGCGAGCGTGTACCGGCTGGCCCGCCGTGGCGAGCTGGCACTCGCCGACGCCTGCAAGCTGGGCTATTTGTTGTCCACCCTGGGCAAGTTGAGCGAGTCCGAGCTGCTGGAAGACCGGCTGGCACGGCTGGAGCACACACTGGAGGATGCACATGGCAGCGAAAGACCTTGAAACGCGCATCGAGCGGTTGGAGGCGATGGTCCGGATGCTTGAGCCGCCGTCTGCACCGCTGCACAAGGTGTATGACGAAGCAGGCGAGATCGAGGCAATCTGGAGCGGCGACGGCCGGCTGCTGTTCAAGCGCCCCGATGATACCGATGCCGGGGCATGGAAAGGTCGGCTACTGCGTGCGCTGAAAGCCTGGCAGGAATATCACCGACGACCGCGCGCGGTGCCGAGGCCGGACAAGGCGAAAGCTGAGGTAGTAGAGCGGGAACTGCAAGCGGCAGCGGACGATTGCGGCCTGACGTTGGAAGAATACGCCGCTAGCCTTCGTCTGGAGGCTATCGAGCGGTTTTGCGGGTTGACGTAATGACAACGATTGAAACACGGATCGAGAAATTGGAGGCGCGGCTGCGCACCCGCTACCCGGAGCCGGTGCACTTTCTCATTACGATTGTCGACCGCGTCGATGACGATGGCTGCTTCGAGCCTGTGGAGGTTCGCCTGGATGGCGAGTCGATTGCCACGCGCGAGGCCGGCGAGAGTGTCGCGGCCTTCAAGGCTCGCGTGAATGAGATCGTCGGCTAGCCCCAAAAACCGACTCCCTACGTTTGTAGAAGTGGGGAACCTAGTGGGGAACCAGCAAAAGCCTGTTTCCTGAAAACCCCGTACTAACAAGCCCTTGCGCGCCTGTAATGGCGGAGAGGGAGGGATTCGAACCCTCGATGCGCGTTAGCGCATACACGCTTTCCAGGCGTGCTCCTTCGACCGCTCGGACACCTCTCCTCGTCTCTCGTCCACGCCCGCATCCCTGGCGGCAGCGGACTCCGGATTCACTGCCTCCCGGTTGCCGCCGTGTGCTTCCCGGCGGAAGCGGAAGCCGGGGCCGCCTGGGTAAGCGCGTTCGGGGGCTCGACCAGGCAGGCCTGATTGCGCGTCGGCCCGGAATCGGGCAGCCCGCCGGGAACGTCGTAGCTCGAATCGTGGTTGATCTTGGGCGCGTTCGGCGGCCGCTGCATGGGATGCACCGCCCGTGCGTGGTACCAGCCCGGTGGCACGCACGAGTGCGAGCAGCCCGCGAGCGCTCCCGCCGCGGCGAGCAATGCCCCGGCGACGACAATCTTCTTCATGACAATGCCCCCAGCTCCGCCAGCGCCGCTTCCACCGCCGGCCGGTGCGATTCCGCCAGCTCGATCAGCGGCGGCCGTATTCCCGATTCGATTCGCCCCATTCGATGTAACGCCCACTTCACAGGTATCGGATTCGATTCCAGAAACAGCGCTCGGTTCAACGGCGCAAGTTCCCGGTCCAGCGCACGCGCGGCGTCCGCCTCGCCCCGGCGGGCCGCGTCCGACAGGCGGCGCATGTGCCCGGGCACGACGTTCGCCGTCACCGACACGACGCCGTCGCCGCCCGCGAGCATGAAAGCCGCCGCGGTGCCGTCGTCGCCCGAGAGCAACGCGAAGTCCGGGCCGCACTGCCGCCTCAGGTCGGCAACCCGCTCCAGGCGGGCGCTGGCCTCTTTCACACCCACGATCCCCGGCACCCGGGCCAGTTCGGCGACGGTGGCCGGCAGCAGGTCGATCCCCGTGCGCGAGGGCACATTGTAAAGCAGGATCGGTAGCGGCACCGATTCGGCCACGCGCCGGAAGTGGGCCGCCATCGCGCGCTGGGGCGGCTTGTTGTAGTACGGGGTCACCAGCATCAGGGCGTCGGCCCCCGCGTCCCGGGCACGCGCGGACATGTCCAGGGTCTGCTCCGTGGAGTTGGATCCGGTACCGGCGATTACCGGAATCCGTCCGGCGCAGTACTCCACCACGCGGCCGAGCAGCAGGCCGTGCTCGTCGCGCCTGAGCGTGGGTGATTCACCGGTTGTGCCGGCCACGACGAGACCCTCGGTACCGGCCTCGACATGCCACTCGACAAGCCGCCGCAGCGCGTCCTCGTCGAGTTCTCCCGACGAACGCATGGGCGTGATCAACGCCACGAGACTGCCCGTCAAACGCATGATCCAGAGTCCGCCAAACAGTGCCGGGATCGTACTGGCGCGGGCCGCGCGACGCAAGAGATTCGTGATCAAGAGCACGCCGGCACGCGCGCGAAGTCCTATACTCTGCCCGTCCTGGAGAAGGAACAGAATGATGATCGCCCTCGAAGACGCTACCGTAGCCGTGGTCGGCCTCGGCTACGTCGGCCTGCCCCTCGCCACCGCCTTCGCCCGCGAGTTTCCGACCCTCGGCTTCGACACGAGCGCAGAGCGGATCGCCGAACTGCGTGCGGGCCGCGACCGCACGCGCGAGGTCGACGCGGAGGAACTGCGCGCCGCCAAGCGTCTGGAGCTCACGGCGGATGCCGCCGATTTGCGACGCGCCGGGGTATTCGTCGTCACCGTCCCCACGCCGGTCGACGCGCACAAGATGCCGGACCTGGGCCCGCTTCGGGGCGCGAGCGACACCGTCGGTCGCTCGATCAGCCCGGGGAGCGTCGTCATCTTCGAGTCGACCGTCTACCCCGGCGCCACGGAGGAAGTCTGCATCCCCATCATCGAATCGGTCTCGGGGCTGCGCTACAACCGTGATTTCTTTGCCGGCTACAGCCCCGAGCGCATCAACCCCGGTGACCGGGAACACCGCCTCACCGACATTCCCAAGGTGACTTCGGGCTCCACGCCGGAGGCCGCGGAGCTGGTCGACGCGCTCTACCGGCGCATCATCCGCGCCGGCACGCACCGCGCCTCGAGCATTCGCGTCGCCGAAGCGGCCAAGGTGATCGAAAACACCCAGCGCGACGTGAACATCGCGCTGATCAACGAGCTGGCGATGCTTTTCGGCCGGCTCGGGCTGGACACGCTGGAAGTACTCGAAGCGGCCGGCACCAAATGGAACTTCGCGCGGTTCCGGCCGGGACTGGTGGGCGGACACTGCATCGGCGTGGATCCCTACTACCTGACCTACAAGGCCCTGGAAGTCGGCCACCACCCGGAGATGATCCTCGCCGGACGTCGCATCAACGACAACATGGGCAACTACGTGGCGGAACGCCTCGTCCGGCTCATGATCCACCATCGCCTCCAGGTCGCGGGTTCACGCGTCCTGGTGCTCGGCCTGACGTTCAAGGAAAACTGCCCGGACCTGCGCAACAGCCATGTGATCGACGTCGTGCGCACGCTGCAGGCCTACGAGGCGGCGGTGGACGTCCACGACCCCTGGGTCGAGCCGGATATTGCGCGGCGGGAGTACGACCTGGAGCTGACCCCCGAACCCGCCGCCGGAGCCTACGACGCCGTGCTGGTCGCGGTCGCGCACGACCGCTTCCTGGAACTCGGCGGGCCGGGCATCCGGGCCTACGGCAAGCCGGGAGCGCCCCTTTACGACATCAAGGGCATGCTTCCCCCGGCCACCGTGGACGAACGCCTGTGAGCACCGCCGGGGACCGCCGGATCCTGGTCACCGGCGCGGCCGGCTTCATCGGTCATGCCGTCGCCCAACGCCTGCTCGAGGGAGGCGATACGGTGATCGGGCTCGACAACGTCAATGCGTACTACGACCCGGCGCTGAAGGAGGCACGTCTCGCCCGCCTCGCGACCCGTGAGCGCTTCCGCGAGGTACGGGCGGACATCGCCGACGCCGACACGCTCAATGCCCTGTTCCGCTCGGAGCGGCCCGACGCGGTCGTGAACCTGGCGGCACAGGCCGGGGTCCGCTACTCGCTCGAGAACCCGCAAGCGTACGTCGACGCGAACCTGACCGGATTCGTGAACGTGTGCGAGGCGTGCCGTGCGTACCCGGTCGAGCACCTCGTCTACGCTTCCACCAGTTCGGTCTACGGGGCCAACCGCAACCTGCCGTTCGCCGTCGACCGGGGCGCCGATCACCCGGTGAGCCTGTACGCGGCCACGAAGCGGGCCAACGAACTCATCGCCCACGCCTACAGCCATCTATTCGCGATCCCCTCGACCGGCCTGCGTTTCTTCACCGTGTACGGCCCCTGGGGCCGGCCCGACATGGCGCTGTTCAAATTCACGCGCGCGATGCTCGCCGGGGAGCCGATCGAGGTCTACAACTACGGCAAGCACCGCCGGGATTTCACCTACGTCGACGACATCGCGGAAGGCGTCCTGCGCGTCCTGGACCGCCCGCCGGCACCCGATCCCGGCTACGACTACGCCGCGCCGAACCCCGCCGCGAGCGGCGTGCCCTGGCGGGTGTTCAACATCGGTCACGGCAAACCGGTCCCGCTGATGGACTACATCGCGGCACTGGAGAAGACCCTGGGCGTGAAGGCCGAGATCGATTACCTGCCGCTGCAGCCGGGCGACGTCGAGGAAACCTCCGCCAATGTGACGGCACTCGAGCGTGCCTTCGGCTACCGCCCGCGCATCGGTGTCGAGGAAGGGATCCGCCGCTTCGTGGCCTGGTACCGAGCGTACTACGGCGTCTGAACCGCCGAAGCGCTAGTCGGCGTAGTCGATCAACTCGGCGGGCTCGAGTCCGAACGCCCCCGCCTCCAGCGAGCCACTGATCTCGAGCGGCCGGCCCGACCGCGTCTCGAGCGTGCGCGACAGATCCACTTCGCGCGGCGCCGCCAGCCGGTGGTGTTTCTCGTCGAGCATGATCAGAACCCGCGGCCGCAATCGCTCCTCGTTGACCACCGTCACCACGCCGATCTCGCCCGTGTTCAGCTCGACCAGACTGCCCACGGGGTAGATACCGATGCAGCGGATGAACTGGTGCACGAGGTGCGGCTCGAAGAAACGGCCCCGCGCCTGGTACAGAACCGACGTGGCATCCAGGGCCGATCGCGCATCCTTGTAGGGGCGATGGCTTATGAGCGCGTCATAGGTGTCGCAGACCGACACGATCTGCGTCAGCGGATGGATGTGACCGCCTTCCACGCCCTCGGTGTACCCGCTGCCGTCAAGCCGCTCGTGGTGCGAAAAGATCACGTTGCGGCTGCTCTCGGGAATGCGCTCGGAGCCGTCCACGATTTCCAGTCCGAGCGCAGGATGCTCACGCATGACCGCCATCTCGGAATCGTCGAGCCGGCCCGGCTTGTTGAGCACGTTGTCGGGAATCCGCATCTTGCCGATATCGTGCAGGAACGCGCCGAAACCGAGTTCCCGCAGCGTCTCGCGCGGCAGCCCCAGGAATCGCCCCAGCGCGATGCTGAGGATGCACACCGACAGCGAGTGAAGGTAGGTGTATTCGTCACGGGACTTGAGCCCGGAGAGCCATACCAGGGCGTCCGGGTTGCGCAGCACACTCTCGGTGATATTCGCCACGCACTCGCGTGCCGCGACGGTGTCAACGCTGCGCCCGTTCCGCGCATCGTGCATCTGCTGGTTCACGAGTACATGAGCGTCACTGATAAGCGGGCGGGCCGTCCGCAGCTCCTCGATAAGCCCTACCCATTTCGGCGGCAGCGGCTTGAGATCGGCTCCGGACTCGCGGGCCAGCCGGGCTTCCCACTCGACGGCCTCCGGGCTGCGCGCCTCGGCGTCGGAAGGTTTGTCGCCGTCGTCCTCGCGCTCCCTGACGAGCGAGAGGATCTTCGCCTCGGTGCGCGCATCGCCGCGCCGGCGCCGGCGTTCCGTGTGCAGGGAGAGGATCCTCGCTCCCCGGGGCGCCGGCTCGTCCCGGCCTTGCCTTTGTTCCTTGCGGGACAGGATGGTGGCCCGGGATTGACCGCCCTTCCGCCGCCGGCGCGGCGACTTGTGCGAGAGGATCACCGCCTCGCGGCTGCGCTCGCCGGGCTCTTCCCCGTCGGGCGCCTCGTCCGCAATTTCGACGTACACGTGGCCGCAGGCGGCCTGCACCTCGGCCACCTGATCCCAGGTCTCGAGGCGAAAGCCCTGAAACGGAAAGGGCGACTCCAGCCAGGGCCGGTCCAGCCGCGTGACGTACATGCCCGGCTTGAGTTCCGCCACGGGGACCTTGCGATCTTCGCTCACAAAAGCGCTCCGTTGTCGGCGACCGACGACACGGGAGAGCGGCCGGCGACCGACAGTCTGCTCGGCCCCATTATGCGCCATCCGCACCGCCGGCGTAATCCCGTCTGTACCGTAATGCGACCTTTGTCCGGGAGGGGTGTATTCCCGATTGCCAAGCGGCGATTTCCGGCGCCCAATAGGGACTTGCCTCATGCGTGCATCCAGCGCACGGAGGGCTTGTATGCGGTACGTTACCTGCAACTTCTGGTCGGACCCCGCTCCCCGCAAACGGCGTCGTCTTCCGGCGCCCGAGCATCTCCGCGCGCGAGCTCCGGGGCCCGCTCTGACACCCGTGATCCCGGTCGACAGACAGCAGGCACCGGCGCCGCGCCTGCCGAGGGCGGCCTGACCCCGTCGACGCCTACCCGGCCTCGGGTTCCGGGCGCAGCAGCGGGAAGAGCAGCACCTCGCGGATCGACTCCGCGCCGGTCAGGAGCATCGCGACGCGGTCGATGCCGATGCCTACTCCGCCGGCGGGCGGCATCCCGTATTCGAGCGCGCGCACGTAGTCGCGGTCGAAGAGCATGGCCTCCTCGTCGCCGCCCGCCCGTTCGCGCACCTGCTGCTCGAACCGCCGCGCCTGGTCCTCCGGGTCGTTGAGTTCCGAGAAGCCGTTGGCGATCTCGCGTCCGGCGACGAACAGCTCGAACCGGTCGACGAGCTCGGGGTCGTCGTCCTTGACCCGGGAGAGCGGCGACACCTCGAGCGGGTAGTCGGTCACGAAGGTCGGCTGGACCAGCGTCTCCTCGACCGTCTGTTCGAACAGCTCGACGAGCAGCTTGCCCCATCCGGCCGCATCCGGCACATCGACGCCGCGCGCGGTCAGGATCTCCGCCAGACGCTCACGGTTGCGGACATCGCCGGCGGCCAGTTCCGGCACGGCCTCGATCACCGCGTCGCCGAGCGCGACGCGGGAGAAGGGGGTCCCGAAGTCGATCCGGTGCGTTCCGTACTCCACGGCCGTCTCCCCGGTCACGTCGGCTGCCAGCACGCGCAAGCACTCCTCGGTGAGTGCCATCATCGTGGTGCAATCGCCGAAGGCCTGGTAGGCCTCGAGCATCGTGAACTCGGGATTGTGACGCGTCGACACCCCTTCGTTGCGGAAGTTGCGGTTGATCTCGTAGACCCGCGGCATTCCGCCCACCAGCAGCCGCTTCAGGTACAGCTCCGGCGCAATGCGCATGTACAGGGGCATATCCAGCGCGTTGTGATGCGTGACGAACGGGCGCGCGATGGCCCCGCCGGCGATCGGCTGCATCATCGGGGTTTCCACCTCGACGAAGCCGCGCGCGTCGAGCATACCGCGCGCGACACGCAGTATCTCCGCCCGCTTGCGGAAAACATCGCGGACCTCGGGGTTCATGGCCAGGTCGAGGTAGCGCTGGCGATAGCGCAGCTCCGGGTCCTTCAGACCGTGAAACTTCTCCGGCAGCGGCCGCAGGCATTTCGCAAGCACATGGAACGCCGTGACGCGGAGCGTCAGCTCCCCCGTCTTCGTCCGGAACAGCGCACCTTGCACGCCCACGATGTCGCCGAGGTCGAGCTGCTTGAACAGCTTGTAGGTGTCTTCACCGATCTCGTCGCGCCGGAGAAAGACCTGCAGCCGCCCACTGCCGTCGTCGATGTGCGCGAAGCTCGCCTTGCCCATCACGCGCCGGGTCATCATCCGCCCCGCGATCCGTACGCACACCTCGCGCTCCTCCAGCGCCCCGCCTTCCAGCTCGCCGTAGGTTCCGGCGAGCGCCTCGACGCTCGCGTCGGGCCGGAAGTCGTTGGGGTAGGCGAATCCGGATTCCCGCAATTCGGCGAGTTTCGCGCGGCGCTCGCCGATCAGGTCCGGACGCCCGTCCTTGTCCGCCATCGTGTCTCTCTCCCTATGCGCTCTGTTCTGACTGAACGCCGGCCTTGAGCGCCGACTGGATGAAGGGGTCGATGTCGCCGTCGAGAACCCCCTGGGTGTTGCCGATCTCCACGCCCGTGCGCAGATCCTTGATCCGGGACTGGTCCAACACGTAGGAACGGATCTGGCTCCCCCAGCCGATGTCGGCCTTGCTGTCGGCGGCCTTTTGTTGCTCCGCGCGTCGCTTTTGCATCTCCAGCTCGTAGAGCTTGGCCTTGAGCTGCTTCATCGCCGTGGCGCGGTTCTTGTGCTGGGAACGGTCATTCTGGCACTGAACCACGATCCCGGTGGGGTTGTGCGTAATACGAACGGCCGACTCGGTGCGGTTCACGTGCTGACCGCCGGCCCCGCTCGCCCGGTACACGTCGACGCGCAGGTCCGCGGGGTTGATCTCGACCTCGACGTCGTCGTCGACCTCCGGGACCACCGAGACCGCGGCAAACGACGTGTGCCGGCGGTGGCCGGAATCGAACGGGCTCTTGCGCACGAGACGGTGCACGCCGTTTTCCGTGCGCAGCCACCCGAAGGCATACGCCCCCTCGAAGCGCACGGTCGCGCTCTTGATGCCCGCGACTTCGCCCGGCGACACCTCGATCAGTTCCGTCTTGAAACCGTGACGCTCGCCCCAGCGAAGGTACATGCGCAGCAGCATCTCGGCCCAGTCCTGCGCCTCCGTGCCGCCGGATCCGGACTGGATGTCGAGGAAGGCGTTGGCGCCGTCCATCTCCCCGCTGAACATCCGGCGGAATTCCAGCGCCTCGACGCGCTTGCGGTGCCGCGCCACGTCGGCTGAAATCTCATCGAGCGCCTTGTCGTCGTCCTCACCGGCCGCCATCTCGACCAGTTCGCCGGCATCCCCCAGGCCCTGGGTGAGCTCATCGATCGTGCGAATGATTTCGGCCAGCCGGGCGCGCTCGCGCCCGATGTTCTGAGCCTCTTCGGGGTCCGACCAGACGTCGGGATCCTCCATGGTCCGGTCGACTTCTTCCAGCCGGTTTACGCAGTCGGCATAGTTAAAGGTACCCCCTAAGGGCCTCGACGCGGTCCTTGAGATCGGCAATGAGTTCGCGGGTTGCGGATAGTTCGGCCAAGGTTCCTCACAGCGGACGAAAGCAGGGGATTTTACCAACGCGGGAAAAAGCGCCGCGACACCCGCCAGACACCGGAGCCGGCCCACACCGAGAACCCCGAACGCCGGCGGGCCAGGTCTTCCAGCCACGCCCGCCCCGCATCATCCTGGTCCCGCCCCACCACGATCAGGGCCGCCCCGTCTGCGGCAGTCGCGTCGGGGCCGCTCAACGGTGCATGCGCGCACCCCAGCCAAACCGCCAAACCGCGCCACTGCGCCCCGGACGCGACGACGCCTCCCGGCAGCGACACCCTGGGCGTGGTCGGCAGGGCGCCACCGCCCCACAGCCACAGCGCGTTGGCCTGAATGCGACCGGCCGCCCGCCGCTCTGCATTCACCGGGTGCGCGTGCCAGAGCATCTGGATCTCGTTGAGCAGCCGTTCGCGCGGCGAGGCGGCTCCGGCTCCGCCGAGCGCGGCGTTCACGCCCCCGCCCGCTGCCAGCTCCGGGGGCAAGTCCGGCACCGGCGCCACACCGGGCGCAAGTGCGTACCAGTGACCCGCCCCGGTCCGCTCCAGGTACAGCTCCCGCTCTTCGAAGTGCGCACGCGTCGACGCCAACAGGGCCCGGGCCTCGTCGTCCGACAGGGGGTCCTCGTCCAGCCGCATGAGCACCAGCCGGTCGCGATCCGGCATGAGCATGACGGGTTCGGCGCGCAGCCAGCCGCCCTCCCCGGGCGCCAGCCCGTCGCCGAGACGGGCCAACGGGGCCGCGGGCGGCATCTCGATGCCGAGCGCTGATGCGGCCAGGGCCAGCGCGCGCCTGTCCGGGGCCGCGGCGTAAGCCGCGCGGCGCAGCCGTCTTTTCGTGCGCTTGTCCGTCCCGGCCGCTTCAAGCCGGAATCCGGGCCATACGAGTGCCGGTGCTACCATCGAGGACGTCACGAACCTTCCGTACCTCCGAGGACTCATGGAAATCGTACGCGACATGCTGGGCGATGCCGAGCAACCGCTCATCCGTCACTACCACCCGGGGGAAATCCGCGTGCGCGATACGGCCTACGCGCGCAGCCTGATCGTGACCTCGCGCGAGGTCATCGACGACTGGACGCCTCAGGCCCACACCGAGCTGGAACCGGCTCACCTGGAGCGTCTTCTCCAACTCGATCCGCGCCCCGAGATGATCCTGCTCGGCACGGGCGAGGAGCAGCACTTCCCGCCGCACGCCACGTTGGCCCCGTTGATCGACGCCGGCATCGGCGTGGAGATCATGGCGACCTCGGCGGCGTGCCGTACCTGGAACATCGTGCTGTCCGAGGGACGCCGGGCCGCCGCCGCCCTGATCATCCGCTAGCCGACCGCTCGGCACGCCATAGCCACCGACCGGCCGCCAGGGCGGTCCCCGTGAGAGTCAGTCGGGCAATGCCTCGCGCGTGACACCGGCCATGGACAGCTTGCGCCTGAGCCGGCGCATCGCCGCGATTTGGAGCTGCCGAACCCGCTCCCGCGTCAGTCCGAGTTCGGTTCCGATGCGCTCGAGCGTCATCCGCTCGCGGCCGTTCAGACCGAACCGGCGCTCGATCACGTCGCGCTGGCGGTCCGGAAGGTCGCCCAGCCACTGGCGCATGAGATGCGCCAGTTCCTGCGCCCCGGCGCCGCGGGACGGATCCCCGGCCCCGCCATCCCCGATGCTGTCGAGCAAAGCGAGTCCGGCCTGGCCGTCGATCGGCGCATCCACGGAGACGGCCCGTTCGCGGATGCGGCGCAACCGCTCGATCCGGTCCACGTCCAGTCCCGTGCGCTCCGCAACTTCGGTGGCGCAGGGGTTGCGGCCGAGTTCCTGCCGAAGCGCCTGTTCCGCGCGGATATAGGCGGACACCTCGCGGGCCACGTGGATCGGCAACCGCACCGTCCGGCCCTGATTGATCACGGCACGCTCGACCGCCTGGCGAATCCACCAGGTCGCATATGTCGAAAAGCGGCACCCGCGCTCGGGATCGAACTTCCCGACTGCGTGCATAAGGCCGAGATTACCCTCCTCGATCAGGTCCAGCAGCGGCACGCCGCGGCCCACGTAGCCGCGCGCCACCTTCACTACCAGCCGGAGGTTGCTCTCGATCATGCGCCGACGCGCCCCGTCGTCGCCGGCCAACACCTGGCGCGACAGCGTCACTTCCTGTTCTGCATTCAGCAGGGAGTGGAACCCGATATCGCGGAGGTAAAGGTTGGTCGCGTCGAGTTCGGCGTTGCTGGGGGCTGGAGTCGTCCGTCCCTTGGCGGGGCGAGCGGCATCGTCTCCGTGCCACGTGCCGGCGAGCGGTTGTCCGTCCACCGGTTCCGTCTCGGACTCATCGTCGGAGTCGTCGCTGGCCTCGTCCTCGAGAACGGCGTCCTCGAGACCCTCCCATTCAGACTCCGGATCGTCTTGGTCCCTTTCGGCTCCGCGGTCCTTGCGCAGCCCGGGGGCACGGGTCACGTGATCCAACCTCCCGAACGCGACCTTGCCGTGGGTCCGATGCTACCGCGCCTTTGGAAGAAAACGCAACGGGTTTACCGGAGAACCGTCGCGCCGGATTTCGAAATACAGCGCCGGAGCCTTTTCGGGTCCCCGGCCCATCGTCGCGATTTTCTCCCCCGCTTTCACCCGTTCGCCTTCGTGGACGAGCAGGCGCTGGTTGTGCGCGTACGCACTCAACCACTCATCGTTGTGCTTGACGATGATCAATCGCCCGTAGCCTGCGAGCGCTCCGCCGCTGTACACGACGGTCCCCGCCGCAGCAGCGCGAACCGGCTGGCCCATTTTGCCGTCGATCAGAATTCCTTTTCCTACAAGGCCTTTCTGCCCGAACGTCGACTCCACTTGACCTTTCGCCGGCCAGCCCCAGTCCACGGCACCCCCGCTCGCGCCGGCTTTTGTCGCAGGCGCCGAGGACTGTCGGGATGCACTCGAAGCCTTCTTGGACGCAACGGCAGCACGGCTGGTCTCGCCGCCGCCGGACGAGCGATTCCCGCCCGGGCGGAGCCGTATGCGCTGGCCGGGATAGATGGTGTACGGGGGCGAGATGCCGTTCCAGTGCGCCACCGTGTGATAGTCGAGACCGTAGTGCCAGGCGATCGAGTACAACGTGTCGCCGCGGTGCACCGTGTAGGCGCTCGGGCGGGACCCCCGGTCGGGGAGATTGAGCGCGCCTGCACAGCCCGCAAGCAGGGCCACCGTGCACAGCAGCGCCAGCAGACCTACCGGCCGCGTGCGCGCGCGTTCCATGCTCAGCCCGTCCCCGATGTAAACGGTACGAAGCTTACCGCGCCGAGCTTCTCGACCTCGAGCCCCTCCGCCGTGCGCCGGTAAACGGTCAGCTGCTGCACGCTGCGCGGTCCCACCGGCGCAATCAGGCGTCCGTCCCGCGCCAGCTGCTCGAGCAGCGCTTCCGGAACATACTCCGGCGCGGCCGTCACGACGATGGCGTCGAACGGTGCCGCCTCCGTCCAGCCGCTGGCCCCGTCACCGTAACGCAGGCTCACGTTGCGAATCCCCTGCTGCAGCAGCGTCTTGCGAGCCCGGGCGACCAGCGGCCGCAGGCGTTCGACGCTGTACACGCGCGGCACGAGGCGCGCGAGCACCGCGGCCTGGTAGCCGCACCCCGTCCCGATCTCGAGCACTTTCTCCGGGATGCCCTCGGCGATCACCGCCTGCGTCATGCGGGCCACGACGAAGGGCTGGGAAATGGTCTGGCCGTGACCGATGGGCAGGGCCGTGTCCTCGTACGCACGGCTCGACAGCGCCTCGTCGACGAACAGGTGCCGCGGGACCGAACGGATGGCCTCCAGCACGCGGGGATTGCCGATCCCTTCCGCCCGGAGGCGCTCCACGAGTCGCTCGCGCGTCCGGGCCGAGGTCATCCCGATTCCGGATGCCGCGCTCACCGCAGCGCCTCCAGCCAGCTACCGAGCCCCCTGAGTGCGTCGCGGCGGGTCAGATCCACCGTAATGGGTGTGACCGACACCGCCCCGGCCGCGACGGCCGAGAAATCGGTGTCCTGACCGGCGTCGGCCGCGGCGCCGGGTTCGCCCACCCAGTACACGGGGTTGCCGCGCGGGTCGGCCATCTTCACCGTCGGTTCCGCACGGTGGCGGGAACCGAGGCGCGTGGCACGCAGCCCCGCAAGATCCGACCACGGCCGGTCCGGCACGTTGACGTTGAGCAGCGTGTCGCGCGGGATCGACCCATCCTCCATACGTTCCACCAGCAGCCGCGCGATCCGCGCGCCGCTGTCGTAATGCTCGGGTTCGGCGGCCACGAGCGACACGGCGATCGCCGCGCGGCCCAGGAAGCGCCCTTCCATCGCCGCCGCAACCGTGCCCGAGTACAACACATCATCGCCGAGATTCGCGCCCTTGTTGATGCCGGAGACGACCAGATCCGGCGCCTCGTCGATCAGGCCCGTGATCGCCAGATGCACGCAATCGGTCGGCGTCCCGTTCACCGAGTAGAAGCCGTTCGGCAGCCGCGTCACGCGCAGCGGCGAGTCCAGCGTGAGGGAGTTGCTGGCCCCGCTGCGATTGCGGTCCGGCGCGACCACCGTCACCCGGCCGAGCGGGGAAAGCGCGGAGGCCAGCGCCGCCAGCCCCGGCGCATGTACGCCGTCGTCATTACTGACGAGAATCGATAGCACCCGAGATCACCTTAGAGAGGTAAGCTAATGATAGTCGACTGCACGCGGAGACCGTGCCAATGAGTCTCGACGACCGCGACCGGGACCTGTTCCGCAAGGCTGTCGCCGACGCCCGGCGCATCACCCCGCGCACCCCTCCACCACGAAAGGCCCGCCCCCGGCCGGAGCCACGCTTCCGCCGCGCCGACGAAGCGCGCGCCCTGGAGGAGAGCCGCGACGATCCACGCGACCCCGACCTCTTCGGCGGCGAGCCGCTGCTCAACTACCTCGCCCCCGGGCTGCAGAACCGGGTGCTGCGCAAACTCCGGCGCGGCCACATCCCGGTACGGGCCGTGCTCGATCTGCATGGTTCCACCCAGGCCGAGGCGCGCCGCGCGGTCGCGGATTTTCTGGCCGACGCCGCGGACCGCGACCTCGAATGCGTCCGCATCATCCACGGCAAGGGCCTCGGGTCGGGCCCGAGCGGCCCTGTGCTCAAGACGGCCGTAGCGCGCTGGCTCGCGAAACGCGCCGATGTGCTCGCCTACTGCAGCGCCCGCCCGGTGGACGGCGGAAGCGGCGCCGTCTATGTGCTCCTCCGCCGCGATCCCGCACGTCCGGGGACCTGAGCGCAGCCGGCTATCGTCAACGGGTATGAACCTGCTAGAATCCGCATCCGCAACGGGCGGCTAGCTCAGCGGGAGAGCACTGCCTTCACACGGCAGGGGTCGCTGGTTCGATCCCAGCGCCGCCCACCACCTTCCCCTTTGTCTTTCCGCGACCTGGACATGCAGCACGGTCGCGATCGCACCTGGCGCGAGGCCGGGTCCCGAAACCTGCTGAAATCGACGCTTCCCCGCTCCGGACCCAGCGCGCGGGGGAAGAGCCCTGCGAATTTCACCCTCGACACCCGGGACATGCTGCATCCGTATCGCACGCGGCGTGGCGCGGGCCGACCGGCAGGAGAACCCTGGCACGCCTTCCGGGCTGTTCCACCGCATGGCCGTGGCGCCATCACCCGCGCGCGGCCGGGCGGCGTCGCGGCCCCTGTCGGTATTGACGACTACGACCCGCTGGCGCCCGACCCCTCCCTTACAAACAGAAATTCGTTTACGCCGGAGCTTCCGCCGGGGGTTTTCAGATTGACCAGGCGAAAACCTTTCGTACGGCAGAACTCGAAGACTTCGTCAGCTCTCGCCACCTCGAATGGATATCCACCCAGCCAATCGACCCAATCATGCACCATGGACATGCCTCGGTTCCGTTTGTACTCCGCAAACCGGTTGCGCCGCCGACGCACGACAGATAGAAGCGTTCTGACAAAGAAGTACGGAATGAACACTCCGGAGACCATCATCCGCCCAGCGGTCCCCGAACAGTAAGTCTTCTTCACCCGTCGCCAATTCCGTGAGGTGCGCCCCCGGTCGTCGTAGATTCCGATAAAGAAATACCCTCCGTCCCTGACCAGCGCCGCCGCGTTTGCGATCGCCTTCCACATACCCCCGGTGTGGTGGAGAACCCCCCACGAGTACACGACGTCGAACCGCCCGAGCGACTGGAGAAAACCCTCGTCCAGCACCGATCCCTCCGTTATCCGCCAACGCGTATCCTCCGGAAAGTACCGCTCACGCAGCTTTCTGGTGCACGCAACAGACTGAGGATCGTAGTCGAACGACACAACCTCCGCCCCGAGGCCACGCGCAGCCAACGAGAAGAGACCGCTCCCGGAACCAATGTCGAGCACCTTACGTCCGGTCAGATCCTCCAGCCCCATGAATTCCGTGATGGATCGCTTTGCAACCAGAATGCTCTCATCCGTTATCGTCCGTAGAAAGCGCTTCCAGTTCTCGCCGAATCGAAAGCGCTGTCCCGCTTCTATCTCTACCACCGCGTTACTCATCTCGTTCACCCTCAAGATACCCATGCACCCATCTGTAATGGCGACCTGCCGCCGTTGAGTTCGCGCGGTTCACAGCCACGACAGATCCGGTTTACTCACGACGCGCCCGACGGAAGTATGCCTCTTCATCCAGAGCTTCGCCCCGAAGGAGGCGCGATACATACACCCCATCCCCGCCATCGCAAGACTTCGACGGCGTGCGTCTTCCGATGACAGGTAACCGAGCTCCATGAGCGTCGTGTCCAACATCGCCTCCAGCGAGGCCAATTGCCCCGGCGACAACGCCGTCTTCCAGCGCCCCACGGGAGCAAAATCGGAGCCCGCCGCATCGCCGCCAAAGGATGTGTTCGGCGTCTTGACCGATCCGATCCCCGTTTCAACGATCCTTTCGTAATCCAGATCCTGGTGAATAAAGGAACTGACATCCCCCAGCGTCTTCCGCGGCGTTTCCATAAGATCCTCGAAACGCACTTCAAGATAGTCCCCGGGAATTGCACGCGCGATCCGCCGCCCCTTCCGAACCGCCCACTCCCAATAGAGCCCCGCAGCCAGCAATCCCGACTGCCCGTATCCCGGCAACGGGCGAATCCACCCCTGTTTGGCCAGTGAAAGAGCGACATCGCGGCCGTCGCGGATAATGTGTATTACCAAGGCGTCGGGGAAAGCCCTTTTGATCTCCGGAATATAGAGCAGGTGATCGGGCGTGCAGTCGGCCCACCGGATTGCGTCCTGGTTTCTCGATATCTCTCGCATGAGAACCCGCAGAAAATCGCCCCAGTTCCGGCACTCGGACGCAATCGCCGCCCGTATTTCGGATGCATCAAGCCCGGAGCGCTCGAACAATTTGCTGGGTATCCATGCGTCCATCAGGCGTTCACGATTCTTCGCCTTTGCAAGATCGCCGAACCACGGTCTCAGCACGTTGAAGACACTGGATTCCGTTCTGTAGACGGCAAAGCCTCCGGCGGACAACAGCATGTGGTACAGCAGAGTCGTTCCGGAGCGCGGGCACCCCAACACGAAGACCGGCGAGCGCGCTCTGTCCCCGGATTCACGCCGCCGTCCTGCGTTCACGCTCACCGCCCGCTCTGAGGGCCCGGGGACAAACGGGAAGGCCCATTCCCCATGCGGTCGGGAACCATACACCTGCTAATGTGGCTGCGCATACGCCCCCCTTTCGACCCAATGCGAAAGGTCGCGACCCGTGATCTTCTGCAGGAGGCGAATATCCGGTGCGAACCACTCCCGCATCTCCTTCTCCACCGCTGCGTCCAGCGGGACCCTGCGCGCCGACGCCGTATTGATCCGTCGCAAAACATCAAGCACACCCAGGCGCCGGAGGAACAATGCTCGCCTGGCAGCGCCAGCGACAGCCGGCAGCCATGGAGGCGGCTGCTCTATGAATTGTCCGAGAGCCTCGATTCTGTGACGCTTGCGCCCGTTCACCTGAGGGAACTCACTCCGTCCGTCGTCGTCGACGCCGATGAACGATAGCGCCTCCCGATAGACCTTTCCCGGGTTCCGGGCCAGATCCTCCAGAAAGAACCATTTCACTTGGGCCCGCGGCGCGTGTTGCATCAGCCGCTGCATCTGCTCACCGAGCCTTGCGAGCCGGTCGTACAAGAGCACCTTCACGTCGACACAGCCTGCCGGGACTCCGTTTCCCCCTCTTCTCGTGTCACACAGTCGCCAGGCCTCAGCGAAAGACGGAATAGTCTCCGCCCTTGTATACAGCGCTGTAGCATGCATCGACGGCGCCAGTTCCAGTGGATTACGCAGCATGACGATGAGCCTGGCGTTCGGCACCTTGTCGAGTAGCGCGGAAACGGCGACATCCGAATACAGGTAGTACACAGATGCCTCCCCGACCGCTCTCTGTTCCGGTTTCACGCCACGGAACATTTCCAGATACCCATCCCATGTCTGTACGTAACGATAGCGGGGGAAATCCGACGCGAAATAATGCGGCTCCTTCGGAGTACTCATGAAGACCTGGGGATGAGCCCGAAGATATTCGCTCAACGCCGTCGTGCCGCACTTCGGCGCACCGATAATGAAGAAATTCGGCGCTCTCATCATGCAGGCCAGGGCAACACGGTCGGGTTCACTCCGAGCTTTCTCCGAACGAAGACAAGTGCGCTCACATTCCACGTCACCGTCGCCGTGGCGGTTGCTACCGCCGCCCCGATAATGCCCAGCGACGGTATAAGCAAAGCGCTCAGCAGAAGGTTCAGGACGGCGCCTCCCCCGAAGATCCATGGCGCTTGGGACTCAAACCGCGTCATGGTCATGAGAAACCCTACGGGACCGGCCGCCGCATTGACACACTGACCGCCGAGGATAATGAGCAGCGGTACGTAGGCGACCACAAAACCGCTACCGAACAACTCCAGTAACCAGCGCCCCGAGACCGCCGTCGCCAGGGAGACCGAGGCGGTCACAACGAACGTGAACCAGGCTGCGCGATGCACCAGCCGCTTCAATCGGGCATGCTCGCCCGCTGCATAGCACTCGGCGATCATGGGGGCGAGAATCGTATTGACCGCATTGAGGCCGTAGAGCGCTATTGTCGCCAACTGAACGGCGGCGAAATAGGGCCCTACGGAGGCACTTCCATCCAGGCCGCCCAACACGAGCATATCTACTCGATTGAGTGCGATCCCGATCGCCGCCAGGAAGAACAGCTGGCGGCCAAGTCTGAGCCAGGAGCGCGTCTCGTAGGCCGGCATTGCCGACTTTGAGCCCGCTGGCCAGACACGCCGCAGGAACGCTTCGGACAACACAACCGTAATGAGCACGGCCACGACGCTGGCCAGCATGACAGTCGGGGCGGTGGTCCGGCCGCCAAGCCCGAGACCCAAGATCAACACCAGCGAAAGCAGTATGAGGGGGCGCACAATGCTGTTGAACGCCTTGGAACTGGCTGCGCGCTTCAACCCCTGAAGGAAGGCGCTGTTGAGCCGCAGTTGCACGAGAACCGGTAGCAGGAGAAAGCTGGCGAAAAAGGTGAGCTGCTCCGATTGCTGAAGTCTGGACCGTAGCAGGTAGATAACAATGACGCCCACGATGACAATGGCGCCAGTGGCCACGACGGAAATCAAGCTCGTTCGGCTGCGCAACCCCCGCAGCTCCCCCCACTGCCCGTGATGGGCATAGACGGCGATGAACCGCAGCACGCTGGTGTCCTGCCCGAGCAGTGCGAGCACCGCGATCACGCTGACCCACGAAAGAGCAAACGTGTAGATGCCATATTGGTTCACGCCCAGAAGCCGCGCGAGCACGATGTGCACCATCAGGCCCAGGCCCGCTCCCGCGACCTGCACGAGGAATGCTCCAGATGCGCCGCGGTACAGAAGACTCTTCCATGCCGCCTCCTCCCGTACGGCAGGACCTCGGGTTGGTGCGGTAACCTCGCCGCTCCTTACAACGCCGCTGTTGCGCATCACGGCCAGCACGCGGTCTGTATCCGGCGGCATCTCGCTGTCTCTTTGCCTCGAACGCTCATTCAGTCCAGTCGTCGGGGGTCTTTGTGACTCGCGGCGCTTCCAGCTTCGACGGTTCTGATTCCGTCACACTCGCCTATTCGGCGAGCACCGCCCCGAACGCTGACGCCCGCGAAAATACGTGTTGTTATTAGCTCATTGCACCTATCGTGCAAACAATCCGGGGATTACCCCGATCAGCTCGCCGGAAACCCTCGGGCGACGGCTGCGGACCGCCCCTCCCCGGTCCCGGCTCGCGGCGCGGTTGAGAGCAGCTCGGACAGGCCACGGCTCGGGGCGACATGTAGGCGATCAGTGCGAGGCGTCTCCGGGATGCGCCCGCAGCAGCCACCCTGGCGCCCGCTGCGCCCGGACACCCGGACTGCCTGCTATTGCAGGCGTCCACCGGCCGGGGATCCCCCTCAGCTGATGCGACGTCGGCGTCTCCGGAACCATCTGCCCGCTGCCGACCCGACACCGAGAAGCCCCAATAGCGCCAGCGATAACGCGCCGACGCTGCCCCCACTACCTGTCTTATCAGCAGCGACCGTAAACTGCACCGATGCCTTTGCAGTATTCCCGGCACCGTCGGTCGCCACAGCGCCCAGGGTGTGCGACCCCGTCGCAAGTGTCGCGGTATCGAGGTCGTAGGTGTACGGTGGCCCCGTCTCGGTTGCGACGGTTTTCGAATCCACCGTCCACGCGACCTGCGATACCGAATAGTTGTCCTGCGCGTTTGCGCTCAGGGAGACGACCGGGCGGGACACCGTTGCGGATGCGGCCGGCCCTGTAATGGTCACCTCCGGTGGAGTCTGATCCGCCGGAGGATGTGGCAGTTTCGCAACCGGGATCCTTGCAATGAACACCTGGCAGTTGTCATCGGAATCAAGGTTCGCGCTCCAGATGTAGTAATGCCCCGTGAAATCTATGTTGCCCTTCGGATATTGTCCGTATGCCCCCCCTGGGCAGCCTCTTTTGTTCTGGTTGATCATCGTTGGCGCGACGACGAGACTCTGCATATCCGATGGCGCGACGGATGCATCCAGATAAAAACAGTAGACCTGGTTGCCAAAGGGTGCCTGTTCAGGTTCGTTATTCGACGTGCTGTCACAAGCGTACTGCCGGGCAACAGGAACCTGGGAGGCGGGAACTGTATTCAACCAGCTGGGATGTTGTGGAATCGTCGAGCAGGATCCCAGTACCGGGCAGGCTCCCGCCCATGGTTGATTCCAGACGATCGCCCCGCCGGAGGTCAGGTTGGAGACGTTCCACAGGCGAACCGTGGAACCGACGCCGGACTGATTGTCCAGCTGCAGATAATGACCGTACCCTGGGAAGAAGTGCCCTCCTCCCCCGTTCGTGCTGGCGATATAGGTAGAGGTGTTCGAAGTGATGTCCCAGACCGCGGTGTTGTTGTAAGGAGTCTCGCTCCCCGTCATGACCAGGTATTTCCCGCCCGCCCCGACATGGCATTGGTGGACTTCTGTGCCCGCCTGAAGAACCGAGTTCGGAACCAGACGAAACCGTGACGTATCGGAATGGTAGATGAGGCAGCCCTGAGGCGTATAACTGGAATCTTCCAGGATACAAGCGTGAGTCTTGTCGTCGTAGCTCGAGCTGCACATATAAAGGATGTCGCCAGTCTGATAACCGCTGTAGGAATCAAGACTGAAAATCGTCGTCACTTTCTTCGTAAGTATGTCGATTCTCTTCAGCGCCGTGGGATCATAGTAGTAGAGTCCATATGGGTGGTCATGACTGAAGTACATCGTCTGTGCGGAGTCGCCCACGTGTTGAGGATTGCCCGAGAACAGATGTTCGAACAGAGTCATCGTGCCCCTGTCCTTGTCGTATTTGTAGATCGTGGGTCCGGGCGCGCCACTCCCCTTCCCAAGCCCAACTAGAATGTACATGAAGGGGCTGCCGGCACTATTGTTCATCCTTGCCCAGTAGTCGTACCCGATGTACTGGACGCAGTTGGAGGAGTTCGGGCAGTCGGAAGGGAGCGTCACACGGACGCCCTGCGTGTCGTAGGGCGACGGAAAGGTGAACGTCGATCGCGTATCCGGCAGGAACGCAGCAATTTGCGTCGCGCTGAGCGGCGGATAGGTCGTTGTGCTGCTATTGCTCTGCCAGAACCCGCCCATCAGTGGGTCGGCATGCGCCGTGAACGCGAAAAGGCCCATGAGCGAGACGATGCAACGTACGAGCTTCATGTTCAGCATCCCCCTCGGTTCGTCGCGGATACCGGGAGCATCGACCGGTCGGCAGGCGCTTTCAGGTGCGAATTCCCCGTCAGAATCGGAAGGCTTCGTGGATCGACGGTGCGGCTTCACCCGGCTTCCCCCTCAATCGTAAGCGCCCCCGCGCCAGGAGTCGCCCCGGTGGGAATCAAGGTCGGGAAAATGGGGGGATATCCTGCAGCGATGGACGAGGGGGCACGGGTCGTTAGTCGGGCAGGGTCTGTCGGTGCGCTACCCGATGCCCTCTGCCTCCAGCCGTACGGGCACATCAGGGGGGCGATTGCCCGGCTGGCGACGAGCCGCCCCGGCCGCCGACGTGACTCTTGGGCCCCGGCAGACCGATATGACGGCAGTCGCTCACCAGGTACGGAGCATCGGGCGGCGCCTGGCAGGATCCTGTGCTCCGCCCGCTCGCTCGCGGCGGGTACTGCACCGCTGGACCCGGCCGAAACTGCTGATACCGGGGGAAGGACGGCCGGGACATGAGATCCCCGCGCGCCCGCACGCCGGGGGAACTCGTCGGACTCTGCTCTGACGACTGTGATCCGCAACGCAATCTGTCACGGATGCCGTGGGGACTCCTGCGGACTGATCGCCAGATGCCGCTCTGCGCATCGGGAAGAGAACATCTCCCCCCCAAGCGCCTAGTCGTTCGATGCGACACAATATGTCGCGCGAAAGCGCTGGCAATATGTCGCACGTGTGTTTGATCACGTCACATACCGTCGCTCTCATCCGTAGACTTGCTCACAAGAATGAAAACGCCGTGGATCGTGACCGAACGCCACGAATCCTTCTCTCGATACTAAGGAGCAGGTCTGGCCTGATGACGCACGGGCAATACGCCAACAAGGCCCGGCCGGCAACTGGATGGCTGGCGGGCACACTCGCGCCCCCGGTCGACAGCGGTGCTCTCCGGGCCCACACGAGGTGTAATCGAGATGCCCCGCGCCCTGCCCGGCGCGTAGTCGGGAACCACGCACCTGCGCTTTGTCCGACCGGCAATGAAGGAGCCTGACGGCATGCCCGATCGTTCCAGTCGTCTCACGCTTGCGCGTCAGTGGCAACTGCTGCGCCAACTGCCTTCGCGCCCGCCCGGCGGCACGGCACGACAGTTGACCAAGGCGCTCGCGGACAACGGGTTTCCGGCGAGCAAACGCACGATCGAACGGGACCTGGCGGTCCTGGAGCGCGTCTTCCCGATCCGATGCAACGACAAGGGTCGACCCTACGGCTGGTACTGGATGCGCGACGCCGATCTGGGAATTCCCGGGGTGGACCTCGCCGAGGCGCTGTCTCTCACGATGGTGGAGCGCTTCCTGCGGTGCATGCTGCCGCTTTCCTTCTGGCGGGCGTTCGAACCCCGGCTCGTGCACGCGAGCGAAAAGCTCCGCGCCCTGACCGACAGGCACCGCGCGGCACGCTGGCCGGAGAAGATTCGCTACGTGAGCCCCAGTCTCCCCTTGATACCGCCTTCCATCGACCCATCGGTACTCGACCGCGTTCAGCAGGCGCTGCTGCAGGATCGCCAGCTTGACGTGACCTATCGTAGCGCCGATGACGATGGGACCAGGCCGCTGACACTGCACCCGCTGGGCATGATCCAGCGCGGACTGGTCGCCTACGTCGTCGCCACGGCCTCCGACTACACGGACGTGCGCTTCTTCGCGGTGCATCGAATGCAGGCGGCCGAGATCCGCGCGGAACCCGTGTCGCGCCCGGATGGTTTCTCGCTCGATGCCTATCTGGACGCCGGCGGCGGGCACTTCGTCGACCCCGATTCGCCCGGGCAGGTTCGCCTCGAAGCCCGGGTCACCGACGAGTTGGCGCGCATTCTGGAGGAGACGCCCTTGTCGCAGGAGCAGACGCTGGAAACCAACTCGGACCGGCACCACGTCAGCGCCAGGGTGGCCGACACCTGGCAACTGCGCTGGTGGATTCTTTCCCAGGGGTCGCGCATCGAGGTCTTGCAGCCCGACGGCTTGCGCCACGAAATCATGGACGAAGTCAGGGGCCTGCACGAAACCTACAACGGCAGCTGAGCCCCACCCCCGAAACGCCGGGAACAACCACGACACGATCGCCGCCGGGGACCCCGCGAACCCACGGCCCACTCCGCAAGTAAACGCGCGTCGCGCCAACAGCGGGTGCCGTCCCGATACCGGGATCAGGCGTCGCGCGCGCTCCGCCGCCAAGATGACGGCGTCACGTCCGGCACGGAAACAGGCCCCGGTTTGATGCCGATCATGGTGGCGGCGGACGGACCGACGGATGCTGACGCCGCATCGTGGACGGCGGGGATCCTCTTACATGCGCGTTTCTCACGGAGTCCGGCTCGGCCGCGTCGCCGGTGTCGAGATCGGTCTCGACTGGAGCCTGCTGATCATCTTCGGGCTGATCGCCGTGATGCTCGCGGAGGGGGCGTTCCCCGCCTGGCATCCGGACTGGACCGCGGCGATCGCCTGGGGCACCGCCGTGGCGGCCGCGACCCTGTTCTTCCTCTCGGTGTTGCTGCACGAACTCTCGCACGCGCTGGTCGGGCGCCGCGTCGGGGTCAGCATCCGCCGGATCACCCTGTTCATGTTCGGCGGGATGGCCCATATGGAGGGCGAACCGCCGTCGTGGCGCGCGGAGCTTGTCATGGCCCTGGTGGGGCCACTCACGAGTTTCGTGCTCGGACTGGTTTTCCTCCTTCTGGCCGCCGCATCGCTCGGCGGAAAAATGGTCGGCGTCAACGGCGCCTGGGACGCGCTTCCCACGGCCGGGCCGCTGCCCACCCTGCTGCTGTGGCTGGGACCGGTCAACATCATCCTCGCCGTGTTCAACCTGGTGCCGGGCTTCCCGCTCGACGGCGGCCGGGCCCTGCGCGCGATCCTCTGGGGCGTATCGGGCGACATGGTCAGCGCCACCCGCTGGGCGTCGCGCGGCGGGCAGGCCTTCGCGTGGCTGTTGATCCTCGCCGGCATCGGAATGATCTTCGGCCTGCGCGTGCCGGTGTTCGGCGGCGGCCTCATCAACGGGCTGTGGCTCGCCTTCATCGGCTGGTTCCTCAACAATGCGGCGCTGGCGAGCTACCGGCAACTGCTCGTGCGGGAATCGCTGGAGCACGTGCCCGTGTCGCGCCTGATGCAGACCCGCCTCACGGCCGTGCCGCCCGAGTTGTCCTTGGCCTCCCTGGTCGACGACGTGATGAGCCCGAGCGGACAGCGCGCCTTCCCCGTCGAGGACGACGGACGGCTCCTGGGCGTGGTTTTCGTCGGCGACCTCAACCGGGTCGATCGCCGCGCCTGGCACCAGACGGCCGTGCGATCGGTGATGATTCCCGCCGAGTCGCTGATCACGATCGGTCCGGCCCGCGACGCAATGGAAGCACTCGGCACACTCGGCGAGTACAACGTCAACCAGCTGGCCGTCGTCGAGAACGGCCGGCTGCTGGGCCTGCTGCGCCGGGAAGACCTGCTGGCCTGGCTTGCCGTGCACGCACCGGGTCAGCGCGCGCAACGCGCGCAATGAAGCCGCCAGGCTGCGCGGTCAGCCGCGCCGCCATTTGATCGAGCAGCCCACGCTCGGGACCTGCTCCGCCGGGCCGGCGCCGGTCTCGGCGATTTGCTGCATTGCCGCGAACAGTTCCCGCCGGGCACCGGGGCCCGGATCCCGTATACCACCCGCGTCGATGCGGCCGCGGTACCGAAGCTCGTCGCGCGCGTTGTAGCCGAAGAAGTCCGGCGTGCACACGGCGCCGTACGCACGCGCCACCGACTGCGTTTCGTCGACGAGATACGGGAACGGAAAGTCGTGTTCCGACGCGACGCGCTTCATGTTTTCGAAGGAGTCCTCCGGGTAGTCGGACGGATCGTTGGACATGATCGCCACCGCGCCGATCCCGAGCGGTGCGAGTTCGCGACAATCGCGCACGATCCGATCGATTGCGCCCTTCACGTACGGGCAGTGGTTGCAGAGGAACATCACCAGCGTGCCTTTGTCGCCGCGCACGTCGTCGAGCGTGTAGGTGTTGCCATCGACGCCGGGCAGCCGGAAGCCGGGCGCCGTCGCGCCCGTTTCGGCAGCACCGCCTTCCATCTTGACCATGTCGGGTCCCCGCGGTGACTAAGCGGCTATTTTCGCACCCGGCGGCATCGGTCCCTCCGGGACTGCGCGGTCACACCGGTAGACTGGCGCCGGGGCCCATGCAGCGGGGCCGGCACGCCGTCCAGGCCGGGAGGATCAGTCCGACTCATGCAGTTTGCCGCTATCCGCGAGGGGTTCTCGCCGTCGGGCTCGACCCGCATACTCGTCTCCCAGGCGCTTCGCGGCACCGTGGCCGCGGCCATACCCTTCCTCGTGCTCCGTGCGACCGGACACCCGGCGGGCGCGCTCTTCACGACCATCGCGGCGCTGTTCCTGTCCGTCGCCGACGCGGGCGGCCCCTACCGCCAGCGCCTGGCGGCGATGCTGCTGGTGACCGCGATCGTGCCGGTCACTCTCTTCGCTGGCATGCATACGCGCGATATCTGGTATCTCGCGACGGCCGTGATGTTTCTCGTGGCCATGGCGGGCGGCCTGATCCGCCTGCTCGGCGCCGCTGGAATCCCGATCGGCATGCAGAGCGGCCTCGGCTTCGTCATCGGCCTGTTCGTGCCCGGAGGCTTCGGGGCCAGCTTCCAGTACATGGGCTACTTCGCGGCGGGGGCCCTGTGGACCATCGTGCTCGCCCTGGTGGTCTGGCGCGTGCGCCCCTACCGTCGCGTGCGCTACCAGGCCGGCGACTGCTTCCGCGAGTCCGCCGAGACATACGCCCTGCTCCACCGGCAACTCGCCGCGGATAGCCCGGACATCGACACCCGCCTGCGGGAGCAGCAGCAGCGCAACCGCGCCGCACAGGACGAGTTCCGTGCCTCGATGGGCGGGACACTGACCGAGGGGCAATCGCCCCCGCCGTTCCTGGCGGATCTGATCGTGCTGCTCAATGCCGCGACGAGCCTCGACGCGGCCGCGATCAGCCTCGCCTCCGGCCTCACGCCCGCGATCCTCGCCGGACTTCCGACCACCGTGCGGGAAGCGACGATCGCGACGGTCGCGGAACTGGAACGCGAAGCGGCCATGATCGCGGAGGCGCTGCTGGCCGGCGGGCATCACGGCGCGCGGGACGCGGCAGCCGACAACCTCGAACTCCTGGAGCGGGAACTCGGGAAACACGCCGGCACCGCGCAGCTCGCCGAGAGCGCGGCCTACCTGGAAACGGCGGTGCGACAGTTGCGTATCGCGCGCCGGGCCACGGCCCGCCTGGCCGGCGGAGCGATTGACCGGCGTTCCGCATTGCCGCCGCTGCACGGCCCCGTGTTCCCGAACTTCACCTGGCACCGGCTTCGGGCCAACCTGACCTTCCGCTCGCTGCTCTTCCGCCACGGCCTGAGGCTGGGGATCGCAACGGCGTTTGCGACCGCCATCTACCTCCTCTTCCACATCCCGCACGGCATCTGGCTGCCGCTGACGGTACTGCTGATTCTCCAGCCTCACCTGGGAGCGACCCTGCCGCGCGCCCTGCACCGCGTCGGCGGCACGTTGATCGGCGCGGTGGTTGCGGGTCTGTGCATCCTGCTGTTCGCGGGAACGCCGGGGATCGACGCCGCGATACTCGTCTGCGTTTTCTTCACCATCGTTTTCATCCGCAAGCGCTACTGGGTGGCCGTGGTCTTCATCACGCCGCTGATCATCCTGCTGCTGGACCTGCTCACCCACCATCCGTGGGAGCAGATCGTGGAACGCATCTTCAACACGCTCGGCGGTGCCGTGATCGCCGTGACGGCCGGTTATATCCTGTGGCCCAGCCCCGAACGGCGGCGGCTCCCGGAGCAACTCGCGGAAGCCGTCGAGGCGAGCCGCGTCTACCTCAATGCCGCCTTCGCTCTCCTGGCGGGACGCCCGGCGGATACGGAAAAGACCCGCAGCGCAGCCGAACTCGCCGTCGCCAACCTCGACGCGGCACTGGGCCGCATGCTGGCAGAACCCCGCCACATGCGCGCCCACGCGAAACAGGTCATGACGATGCTGGCCTACATGCAGCGCCTCAGCCGGCACCTGACACGCCTCGCCGTCTACACCGCCAGCCGTCCGCCGCGACTGACCAGCGCCGAGCCCCTGCGCCGCTGCCTGGACGCCACGCTGCGCGCCGCCACGGTGTCGTTTGGCGCCGGCGAGGCCCCCGCCCGAGGCGAAGACGCCGGACCGGCGTGCCAGAACCTCGAGACGGAATGCCGCCATGAGGCGGAGCGCGGCGGACCAAATACGGCGGCCATAGCCTTTCAGGTCGGCGAGATCGTGGACGACGTGAACAACCTGGCCGAAGCCGCGGCCGCCTATCGCGCGGCGGAGTGAGCGCCGCTAACGCGGCGCCGTCGCCGTAGCTGCCGCACGTCCTCAAACCGCAGCCAACGCAACGCGCCCGTACGACGGCGGAGCTCGATGCAGGGCACCAGGGGGACCGGACTGACGCAGGCGGCACCCGGGACGCATCGTTGCTAAACTGCTTCGTCGTGAGGTTCCGCGTCATCCAACGTAGCAGTGCCACGTGCACGGCGAGCGCACCAGGGCGTACCGATGAACCAGAACGAAACCGATACCCTCGAAGTTCAGTTGCAGCGGTATGAGCGGGCGAGGCGGCGCGTCTACGTTGCGGTCGCGCTGCTGGTAAGCGCTGCGCTGGTTTGCGCGTGGCTGGTCCGCGCGCCCTGGGACATCCACAGGACGATCAGCACGCCGATTTTCATCGTTCTGTTGTTGGGCATAGCGGGAGCGATATGGCGGGGACGGATGCCGCTCGCACGCGGGGAAACGCTGTTGCTGGTGACGGTATGCGCCATGCCGTTGTCACGGCAGATCTGGCTGTACTTCCTGGCCAATCCATCGGGACAGCAATGGCTGCGGCTGCTGGGCAACACCTACTGGGCGACCTCCGGCGTGCTCGTGCTGGGATTCACCATCGGCGACCGGCGCCACGGTCTGGTTGCCGGGGCAAGCGTCGTGCTGATGTCCGCGGCCATCGCGGCAATCGGCCTCGGAACGGAGATCAGCCGGGGCGACATGCCGGCGAACGCGATTCCATATGCCGTGGGCTCGCTGCTCTTCCTGGTGCTGTTCCTGGCCGCGATGGGCGTCGTGACGATCATGAGGGACCAGTGGCACAGCGCGATCAGTCGCGCGGCGGTGTATTCACGCTGGGCCCTGACGGACAAACTCACGGGACTGGCGAATCGTCGCGCCGGCACTGACGTGCTCACCCGGGAGTTTGCGGCGGCGAAGCGCCACGAACGCCCGCTGTCGGTAATCATGGGTGACCTGGACGGTTTCAAACAGGTCAACGACACGGCGGGACATGCCGTCGGGGACGCGGTCCTGACGAGTGTGGCGGGCATTCTCCTGGCGACGGTGCGGGAAGCCGACGCGGTCACCCGCTGGGGCGGCGAGGAGTTTCTGATCATCGCCACCGACTCGGACCTGGAGGGAGCCCGGATACTGGCCGAACGATGTCGACGTGCGATCGAGGCCGGGCCCATTGCCGGGGTACGGATGACCATGACGTTCGGCGTCGCGCAATACGTGCGCGGCGATTCGCAGGAATCACTCCTCGCGCGGGCGGACACCAACCTGTATGCGGGCAAGGACGCCGACCGCAACCGCGTGGAGGCAGGGGCGCACCCGACGCTGGGCGAGGCATCGCTCCCCGAGGCGGAATCCTGAGCGCCTCCCTGTCCCGATCCCGACGCCGGGGGATCGCGCGCCCGGCGCTGTAGACCCACGGACCCGGCGGGAACTCAGCGGAAGTCCCGCGACTCCACGCGCAACTCCCCCAGCAGGCGGCTGCGGTCCTCGAAGCGCTCGACGACGACGTGCGTGACGCCCTCCGTGCGCTGCACCTTCCCGCTGACCAGCAACAGCGAGCCGCCCAGCGCCGGGCGGCGGTCGCGTTCCGCGACGGCGGGCCAGACGACGAGGTTGACGAAGCCGGTCTCGTCCTCGAGCGTCATGAAGATCACGCCCGAAGCGGATTGCGGGCGCTGGCGGTTGACCACAAGCCCCGCGGTGGTCACCCGCGTACCCTCGGGCCAATCGCGCACCGCTTCGGCGGTTGCCGCCTTGTCACGCGCGAGCCGGCCTCGCAACAGGGCGAGCGGATGGCGGCCGAGCGTGAGGCCGAGGCTCGCGTAGTCCGAGACGATGTCCTCGCCCTCCCCCGGCGCGCGCAGGAGCGGCGTGCCCTCGGCGAAGCGTGCGCCCGCGAGCACCGGGCCGGCCGCCTCCGCCCCGGCCGCGTCCCAGCGCGCGCGGCGGCGATGCCCGGCCAGGCGGGCGAGCGCGCCCGCCGCGGCGAGGGCGGCGAGGTCCTTGCGTCCGAGCCGGGCGCGCCGTTCCAGGTCGGCGACGTCCGCGAAGGGCCGCTCGCTACGCGCCGCCACGAGCCGTTCGGCGCCCGCCCCGGTCAAGCCCTTGATGCGCGAGAGGCCGAGACGCAGCGCGGGGCGCGCGCCGGCCGGTTCGAGCGTGCACTCCCACTCGCTCGCGGTGACGTCGACGGGACGGACCGCGACGCCGTGCCGGCGGGCGTCGCCGACGATCTGCGCGGGCGCGTAGAACCCCATCGGCTGGCTGTTCAGGAGCGCGCAGGCGAAGGCTTCCGGTTCGTGGCACTTGAGCCAGGACGAGGCGTAGGCGAGCAAGGCGAAGGACGCCGCGTGCGATTCGGGAAACCCGTACTCGCCGAAGCCGCGGATCTGGTTGTAGAGGCGTTCCGCGAACTCCGGCGGGTAGCCGCGCCCGACCATGCCGTCGAGGAGGCGCTTGCGGAACGGCTCCAGGTCGCCGTTCTTGCGCCAGGCCGCCATCGCGCGGCGCAGCGCATCCGCCTCGCCGGGGGTAAAGCCGGCGGCGACGATCGCGAGCTGCATCACCTGTTCCTGGAAGATCGGCACGCCGAGCGTGCGCTCGAGCACGCCGCGCACCGCCTCGCTCGGGTACGTCACCGGCTCCAGGCCCTGCTTCCGGCGCAGGTACGGGTGCACCATGTCGCCCTGGATCGGGCCCGGGCGCACGATCGCCACCTCGATCACCAGGTCGTAGAAGCAATGGGGCTTGAGGCGCGGGAGCATCGCCATCTGCGCACGCGACTCGATCTGGAACACGCCGATCGTGTCGGCACGCCGGATCATGGCGTAGGTGTCGGCATCCCTCCCCGGAATGTCGGCCAGCTCGAACCGTCGGCCGCGGCGCGCCGAGACGAGTTTCAGGGCGCGCGAGATCGCCGTGAGCATGCCGAGCGCGAGCACGTCCACCTTCAGCAGGCCCAACGCCTCGAGGTCGTCCTTGTCCCACTGGATGACGCTGCGCGCCGCCATCGCCGCCGGTTCCACGGGCACGAGTCCGGCGAGCGGACCGCGCGAGATCACGAAGCCGCCCACGTGCTGGGACAGGTGCCGGGGGAAACCGACCAGCGCCCGGGCGAGCGTGAACCAGCGGCGCACCACCGGCGAGTCCGGGTCCAGCCCGACGCCGGCGATGCGCTGGGCAAGTTCCTCCGGCCCATCCCACCAGGCCAGCGTGCCGGAGACGCGGTCGAGCACCTCGCGCTCGATGCCGAAGGCGCGGCCGACGTCGCGCAGGGCGCTCTTCAGCCGGTAGGTGATGACGGTCGCGGCGAGCGCGGCGCGGTCGCGCCCGTACTTGCGGTAGATGTACTGGATCACTTCCTCGCGGCGCTCGTGCTCGAAGTCCACGTCGATGTCGGGCGGCTCGTCGCGCTCCTTCGACACGAAGCGCTCGAAGAGCATCGCCATGCGGGCGGGGTCCACCTCCGTGATGCCGAGCGCATAGCAGACGGCCGAGTTCGCCGCCGAACCCCGCCCCTGGCAGAGGATGCCGCGCCCGCGCGCGAACGCGACGATGTCGTTCACCGTGAGGAAGAACGGCTCGTAGCGAAGCTCGGCGATGAGGGCGAGCTCGTGCTCGATCTGGTTGCGGACCTCCGGTGGCGCGCCGTCCGGCCAGCGCCGGCGCATGCCGCGGCGGGTCAGCGTCGCGAGCCACGAGGTCGGCGTTTGCCCGGGCGGCACCAGTTCGGCCGGGTACTCGTAGCGCAGTTCGGAGAGCGAGAAGCGGCACCGCTCCGCGACCCGCGCCGATTCCTCGAGCAGGTCGCGCGGATAGAGGGTCGCGAGCGTTTCCCGCCGGCGCAGGTGGCGCTCGCCGTTGGCATGAAGTTTCACTCCCGCCGCGGCGAGCGTCGTGCGGTGACGCAAAGCGGCGAGCACGTCGGCGAGCGCGCGCCGCTCGCGCACGTGCATGTGCACGTCGCCCGCCGCCACGCAGCGGATGCCGAGGCGTTCCCCCAACGCCTGCAGATTCTCCAGGCGCTCGTCGTCGCCGCCGTCGCGCACCAGCTCGACGGCGAGGCGCAGGCGCTGGTCAAATCTTTCAGCCAGGATTCTTCCGGCGGTTTCGTCGCCGCCCTGCTCCGCCGGCACCCAGAGCACGAAGCAGCCCGCGAGCGGATCCCGGAGATCGCTAATCCCCAGGGCGTAACGTCCCTTGGGCGCACGCGCCCTCGCTTCCGTGATCAGCCCGCAGAGCGCGGCGTAGCCGGAACGCGTGGCGGCGAGCACGACCAGGCGGCCGCCTTCGGCGAGCGCGAACTCGCTTCCGACGACGAGGTGCAGGCCGTGATGCCCGGCGGCGACATGCGCGCGCACGGCGCCGGCCACCGAGCATTCGTCGGTCACGGCGAGCGCCGAATAGCCGAGCGCCTTCGCGCGCGCGACCAGCTCCCCGGGGTGCGAGGCACCGCGCAGGAAGCTGTAGTGGGTAACGCAGTGCAGTTCCGAGTAATGCGGCGCGGCGATTCCCGGTCTCACAGGAAGTACCCGTGCAGATACCAGCCGCCGCGGGCGCGGTCGCGGAACGCCCACAGCTCGGCGCCGTTACGCGCGCGCAGGCGGTAGTAATCCCGCGCCGCGCCGGCCCCGTCCCACCAGCCGCTCTCGATGCGTTCGGGGCCCGCAACCACGTCGAGACGCCCGCCCGCGCTCGGCCGACCGGCCACTTCGGCGAGGCGGCGCGGTTCGGCCAGCAGCAGCAGGGGCCAGCCCGGACGAACCATGCCCCGGGCATGCCGGGGTTCCCCGACGCGGCACGCCCGGACCGCCCGCTCGGGGCGATGATCGGGCGCGAGTGCGAGGCGCACGACCGCATCCTCCCCCAGCCGGGCCGCGATGCGCGAGAGTACCGGCGCCAGGCCGGTCGCCTCCGGGTCCGGAGGGGCGACGAGCGCCCGCTCCGGGGCGTGGGAGACAAAATCGTCCGCGCGCAGCCCGACCGCTCGGACCGGCGCGGGCAGCTCAAAGGCTTCCAGCCGGGTCGTGACCAGGGCCAGCAGGCGTTCGGCGTCGCGGAGCGGCGCGTGGCACGCGAGCGTGGTCTCCAGCACCTGCCGTTCCGTTTCCAGCGTGAGTTCGAGCCGGCGCACGGCGGCGTCACGGGCGCGCACGAACCCCGCCAGTTCGCTCGCGAGCCGGCGGAAGGCCAGTCCGATCAGTTTCAGGGACTCGCTCTCGACGGGAAGTTCGAGCGTGCCCGCATAGACCGGTTGCGGGCGCCAGGCCGGACGCGGGTCGGGCCGCCGGCCCAGGGCGCGGTCGAGCGCCTCCACCAGGGCGGGGCCGTAACGGCGGGCCACCCCCGGCCGCGGCAGTCGCAACAAGTCCCCGATGCAGCACAGGCCCAGCCCGTCCAGCGCGGCGAGTGTCTTCGCATCGCATCCCATCGCCGCCAACGGCAAACCCGCGAGCGCCCCGGTCAGGCGCACGGGATCGACGACGGGGTGCCCCTGCCCGGCGCGCGCGCGCCACAGCGCCGCGAGCGGCGTCGGTGCGATGCCGCGCACGCCGCGGTAGCCGAGGGATGCCAGACCATCCGCCAGGCGTTCGAGCAGTGCGGACAGGCCGCCGAACAAGCGGATGCTCGCCCCGATCTCGAGCACGACGCCCTGTGCTTCCGGGGATACGCGGGGGGAAAACTGCGCCGCCCAGCCGGCCAGGCGCGCGAGCGCGCGTTCCTCGGCTGCCGGATCGCGCACGAAGGTTACGAGAGCGGGACACATCGCCCAGGCCGTCGTGGTGGACTGCCCCGGCCGCACCCCGGCTTCCGCGGCGGCCTCGCTGGCGGCCAGGATCACCCGCCGGGCGGGATCGAACACGGCGGCCGGCAGACCGGGCCGCAGCGGGCGCACCTCGAGCATGAGCGAAGGCAGCACCAGCGCGCACCACAGCTCGCGCTTCCGCCTCGCCCCCGCGGGATGGCGCGCAGGCGGCGCCGGGCGGGAAACCTTACCCCGCGGCGCCAGGGGGAGCGCCGGCTGGGCGGATGTCACGAGCTTAGCCCTCGAGTGCGATGGACGTACCGGGCGCGATGCCGCGGCCCTTGAGCACGACCACGCGGCGGGGCCTGCGGGGTTCGGCCGGAAAGTCGAGTCGCAACTGGGCGGGCGAGGCTTCCCCGCGCCGGGCCTCGTCGCGCAGCAGCACGCCGAGCGCATCGCCCTGCCGGGCGGCCAGCGCCAGCCCGCGCAGCGCGCGCTGGTCGCCCGGCTCGCGGCTGACGAGCACGAGCGGCACCGCGCCCGACGCCAACAGTTCGCGCGCCACCCAGGCAGCCCGATGCCGGTCGGTCGTGCGCACCCAGAGGAAATGCGCCAGGTCGATACCGGCGGCGGCGAGCGCCGGGGCATTCGGCACGCCCGCCTCCGGCGCCACCCAGGCGACCTCGCGGCCGGCCGCGGTCAGCTCGGCCGCCAGCCCCATGAACAGCGAGGCCTCCCCGAAGCCGGGACCGGTCGTGAGCACTTCCACGAGCTTGCCCCGCGGCCAGCCTTCCGGCAGCAGGCCACCCAGTTCGCCGCGGGCCGCCCGCAGCGTTCTCGGGTGCAGGTGCTCCGCCGCCGACCACACCTCGCCGCGAGCACGCAGCACCTCGATCAGCTCCGGGGCCGCGCTCATACGCCCCCCGTGCGGATAACGCCCACCACGACGCCCTCGAGCGCGAACTGGCGCTCGCCCGGCCGCACCCACAGGGGCTCCATCTCCGGATTCTCGGGGACCAGCCAGGCGCCGCCGCGCGCCGGGCGATAGCGCTTCACGGTCACCTCGTCGTCGAGACGGGCCACCACGATCTGGTCCCGCCGCGCCTCCGCCGTGCGGTGCACGGCCACGAGGTCGCCGTCGAGGATGCCGGCGCCGGTCATGCTGTTGCCGCGTACGCGCAGGAAATAGTCGGCAACGGGATTGAAGAGACGCGGATCGAGCTCGATCCTGCGCTCCACAGATTCCTCGGCCAGGGTCGGCGACCCTGCCGCCACCCGCCCGATGACGGGCACCCCCGCACCGCCCGAGAGCCGGATGCCGCGGGCGGTGCCCCGGGTCAGCTCGATCGCGCCCTTGCGCTCCAGCGCCCGCAGATGCTCCTCCACCGCGTTTGCGGAACGCACGCCGAGCGCGGCAGCCAGCTCCGAGCGGGTGGGCGGTGCCCCGGTCTCGGCAAGGGCCTCACGAATCAGTCCCAGGATTTCGGCCTGGCGGCGGGTCAGCCGGATGCCCATCAGATACCTGTATAAAAACCCAGTACTGGCTATTTATACAGGTTGCCCGGCCTTTGGTCCAGCCCCCTGCTCCGTCCGACGGCCACCCGCGTCGATGCCGTTCCCTGCATCAGATCGGGGGGGCGCATACACGAGGGCCAACGTCCGCGACCCGACTACTCCGCCGCCTCCGGCAACGACGCTTTACCGAGAGCGGGGACGCAACATCATCGGGTATTTCCGGCTCGCTTCACTGCAGTGGCCGCCGACTTCACGGCATGCTTCACGCGGGGCCTGGCCCGCCTCCACAACCTGTCGGCGGCACCGACCCAGGAGCGGTTGTAGATACGCGCATGAACCAGAGGCGATGACACGGGCCGCCATATGGATTGCCATGCCGTATCCGTCACCAGAGAAACGGCATGAACGTCGTCTCGTTCTCCCCAGTCACGGAGAACCCTGTCCAACAGAACGAAACCGGGGCTGACGTGCTTGAGCTCCTCCGAATATCCGATCTTGAGGAGGTTGAGGACGCCATTGGAGAACAGGCAGAACTGGGCCGCTATCGGCCTGCCGTCCAGCTCCAGAAGATTGATCACGCATTTCCCGGATGCCGACCCGGCCAACGCCAGGTGCCGATAGAACCCCAGCAGATCGGCATGACACTGAATGGCGGTGCCCTCGCCCTCCTTGCCCTTCCATCCGGACCCCTCGATCTCGAGAAACGAGTCGAAAGCATCCTGCATCTGCGACGGATCGCAGACTGCACGATAGGTCACCGCGCCCAATGCTTCAACGCGCTGGCCGAGACGTCGCAAATTCCTCCTGAAGTGTCCGGAAAGACGCTTCTGGAGGCCCTCGTAACCTTCGTCGCATGGCAGCCAGTTGCTCGCGCCGGCGGACTGCCGCAAGACCGGCACCGACCGGATACGGCTGATGCCGGCATCCAGGAACGAGCCCTCCGGAATCCTGGGCAAGTCAATCCACGCATACCTGCCAAAGTGCTCGTCGACACCCCCGATGAGTTGCTCCACCGTCGCTTCCGCATCCAGGCGGGAATCGAACAGGCCATCCGTAATCGGCAAGTGAGGATGATCAGGCAGGGTCGCAGTTCTCCGACCCCATGAACGCGCTCCGCCCGCCAGCTGCAGCGGCAGAATTCCACGTGCGCGCTCTCCTTCCCCGATGGTCAGAAATGCAATTCTTTCCGGCTCGTCAGCCAGAAACCGGACATAGCCTTCCATCCACAGGTATTGCTGATAGAACCCGCACGGCCGGACGTCCTGCTCCAGGTGCCGCCATGCCGGCATCAGGCTGGAAAAACCGTCGGATCCGAAAACCGCACCGACGGTCGAACTGGATCGTCCCCGCGTACGTGTGCCGGCCCCTTCGGCGAGCATAGAGTTCTCCATCGTTCTCAACTCGTCCTCCCGTCCCCTGTCCTGCTGCATCAGACCCGGAGTCGCGTCATCATGCAACACGCCCGCCGGGTTCCAGCCAATGCTCATCCCAGATCAGCGAGCAACCCCGGTCGCACGAGGGGCGGTCCGGGCCCTGCAAGCCCGAACAAGTCACTCCCCGCAGCTTGTACGCCGCCCTCGGCTCCACGAACATGTCGTCGCGTTCGTCATAGAACTTGCGGACAACGCCCGACACGACATACAACCCTCCGCAGTATTGACTCATGTGTTCCGGCACGAACCGGACACCTCCGCAGAATCCGTCAGGTCCGAGGGTCTCCTCGATCTGCCCCGACGGCCGGATTCGTACCAGCGCTCCTGCCCGGAGCTCCGTAAGGGGCCCTGAGCCGACCGCCCCCCCCCCGCTCCCTGTCGCTCCCTCGTCCTTCCGCATGAGTGCGGGGCCCGGGTTCCCGTCCTGCTCCTCCGGCGGCGTCTCGGCGAATTCGGGAGGGTCAATCCGTTCGAGCCACTGCTCATTCCAGAACAGCAGGCATGCGCGGTCGCAGTGCCCGCCCTTCAGTTGGGAGCTGTCGCACGTGGAGCCTTCCAGAAGAACCGTGCGGCGTTTCTTCCACATCCGATCCGCCGCCTCGTCATAGAAATGCGTCAGGACCTTTTCCACGCGCAATTTCTTGCCGCAATAGGGTCGCATCGGCGCCTCTACAAAAGCCAGTCCGTCCGGTGTCTTTCCATCGGTGAGGGTCCGCTGAATGTCCTCGTAGTCCTTCACCCGGACCCAGTCGCCGGCATGGAACCCAATCTCGGGCCTGCGTACTCCGGTCCTGCCGGTCGACCGGCCCCGCCGCCAATTCCGGATCCGCCGTCGCAACTTGTAGAGCTGCCAGGCCACATGACGGCGCACGGTGTTCCTGAGAACGACAGCGCGGGCCCGCAGGTCGCGTCTCGCACGCCCCTCGAATATGATGTCCCTGACCTGGCAAATGACAAGATCGTCAAGATCGCTGGATTTCCGTAGTTTCCACTGCATACTGCCTCCAAGAGATCTCATTCGACGCACGCGGTTACACCAATACCCAGGGGCGCTTCCGTCGCCCGTTCTCACCGCGCGGGGATCGGTTCCATGTCATACGCTCCGGCGCATCACCACAGGACTCCCGATCGCGACACATTCCGGCGACCTCCCAATCAGCGCACGTGCCGTTGCGCGAACGACGGGCCTCGTTGCCGATATGACTCCGACATCTCTAGACGCCCCGCGATGGACCTCCCGATATCGAAGACACCGTTCACCCGGCATGTCATGAGTCCGTGCGAGAAACGCCCGTAAGCCTTCGTATCGCGCTCCCACATCATGCGCCGCGGAATGGTGAGATTCGATCCGGCTGCATAATTTCGTGTCGGATCCACCGTATACGCGTAGCGGTATCTTGCTCGAGCGACCGCTTCAACGGACGCCTCGTCATAGGCGCCGTCCGGATATGCAAAATGCTCGACCCGGCGACCGAGCTTCTCCTCGAGGATTGCGCGCGCACCCTCCGTCTCCTCGCGCACGACCTCCGCATCCTCGTTCGGAAGCAACACATGCCGCCGGGAATGACAACCGATAATCACTCCGGCGCGTTGCAGGGCACGGATCATGTCCCAATCCATGACCCGCGCCCCCTGCATCACCGCATCGGGAAGATCCGTAACGTCACGCAGAGCAGTGATAACATCCGACACCCGATCGCGTGGCAACGTTTTCAGCATGTGCCGCGTTAAGCGGTAGGCCATGGCGGTCGACGGCAGCTCTACCGCAAGCCGCACCCCCGGGATATTCAGACCGGTGAGTACGCCATTGACCGCCTCGGGGCTTTTCCGGTCCAGAAGCATGGACAGGCGGGCATAGAGCTCGTCATGCATAAATGGGAATTCCCTGCCAACGAGATCCGTCGTCACGAAAACGGTGAACGGTATACCCATTTTCTCCAGGACCGGGAAAGCGTTGGCGAAGACGTCGGCGTATCCGTCGTCGAAGGTGAGCGCCGCAGGAGGACGTCCTTTCCTGCGGGTTTCGCAGGAATGAATATCGTCAAGAGAGCAGATTTCGAAGCGCTTCGAAACCCACTCCACGTGCCCGATAAGCGTCCGCACCGACACCAGCAAAGGCGCTATGGCATGACGACTCTCGCTTTCAAAATCCTCTACAACGCGGTGATAACCGAGAATCAGCGGCTCACGCCTCTTCCCGGTCATATGCCCGATCAGGCTCGCGCCGCCGGACCAGGCAAGCAGAGTCGAGACCACGTTCTTCAACCCCGGACGAATCACTGCCGTCTCCGTATCGACAACCGCACCCCGCGGGTTCGACCGATCGTCACTGGCACAAGTCCCCGCTACCGGTGGAGACCAGGACCTGTTCCTCACGAGCCGCATCCGCACGGCCGAGAACGCGTCGCGCCGCTCGCCGCGCTCCGAGAACGCCGCGGAAGCCGGCCCCCGAAACGCCGGGCGGCGTGCATGTATATCGCACCAGATCGCGCATCTGCCGCGCGTAGATGAACTTGTAGCCCTCGGTCCCGTGAAGGAAATCGAATTCACTGACCCCTTCTTCAAGAGCGTTCTCCAGGCTGTGTTCCAGGCACATGATTCCCGGACTGAACCGCCCGAACGCCGGGTCGTAGCCAGTCTGGTAAAAGTAGTACTTTCCGCTGTAGATGAACCCGTACACTGACGCCGCAGGAAGCCCGTCGAATTCCAGGACGGAGAGCCTCAACCAACCGCGTTCAAGCGCCATGGCAGTCAACCGATCATGAAATGCCCTTACGGCGTCGTCAGGTACCGCCTGCGTTCCCCCTGCCAATTCCCAACGCCGAGTATGCAGAGCGATCCATTCCGGAAAGACCTCCTGTCGTGATTCCTCGGTATCAACCTGCCTGTATCGGATCGCATATTTATCGTTTGCGCGTCGACGTTTACGTCGCCCCGTTTCCCTGTGCATTTTCCCAAGTGAGCGCTGATACTCTCCCCAGTTGACGCCCGTCGTGTCGACGTAGGGGCAACGCTCGGTGGCGGTACGGTAAACACTCCATCCCCCCTGCGCGAGCGAGGAAGTCATGTGTCTCATGGTCTCCGAACCGGACTCCACGCCCGAAAACATCAGCACGCACCGTAGACCGCGCAGATGTCCAGCCACTGCCTCTGCAACTGCTCTCTCGAAACCCCGTCGGGCTATCAGGTCGAGATAATCCGAACCGACAATGCCCGATCCAAGGAACTCTATCCTTCGGAATGGAAGGCCGCGGCTCAGAGACGCAGGAGCAATACACAGGGGCGCTATACCGACCAGTCGTTGCCCCTGTCTCACGACCAGAAGAAGAAGTCGACGATTCCCCGCCAGGCACTCCCACCAGGTATGGAGCCATTCCCACGTCAGGAAAATTTCGTTCGCCGTACTATCCGCAACCAAGTCCCGCCATTCCATTTCCAGGGCATGGAACCTGCTCCTGTCGCCGACGCGCTCCACTTCCAGGGACACGTTGACCTCCCCGGAACCGGAAGCGGCGGTGAAACCCTTCGGGACACGTGCCATATAAGGCACCGCCGAACGCGACTGGATCCGGTTCAGGCCTTTCATGACAGCAGCAACCAAGTCCGCGAACGCCGTCGCCTCACCGACTCATCCGCCAGAACCTCCTGGTAGAGCGCCTCCGTCTCTCCGACGACCCGGTTGAAGGAGAATCTGTCCCTCGCCCGTACCCGCGCTGCCCAACCGAGGCGTTCGGCCAACTCAGGGTTCGACAACACGGCGGTCAATGCAGCGCCCAGCCCCGCCACGTCATGCGGTTGCACCAGCAACCCCGTCACGCCGTCTTCGATCAGTTCGGGAACACCGCCCACGCGTGTCGCGACGACCGCAACGCCGGACGCCATTGCCTCGAGAACCGCATTCGGCAACCCCTCACTCCACGACGGAAGAACCGAGACGTCGGCCATCCGCAGCAGGTCCGCGACATCCCCGCGATATCCCGTAAACAGAACCCGCTCGGCAACGCCGAGTTCCCGCGCCATTGCATTGAGTCGCTCGGGATACGATTTTTCCTGCGCGGGATCCTTCATTACCGCGTCGCCGACGACGACGAACCACACATCGGGAACCTTCTCCAGGACTTGCACAGCGGCCGCAAGAAGATCCTCGATACCCTTCTCCGGATTCAGACGCGCTGTCATCAGCGTCACCCGCGCGGATCCCGGTATCCCCAGTTCCGTCCGGAGAGCCGCATACCGATCCGAATCTTCCTGCTCCGGAATGTCCACGCCGTTGCGTATGACGCGAATCTTATCTGCCCGGTACCCGCCTTCAACCAGCCACTTCTTGATCGCGTCGGCATTGACGACCACTCGGTCCGCCAGGCGACAGACCGCACGATGCACCCGCCGCTGCATAGGACTCGTGTAGACGCCCATATCGCGTATCGAGGCGACCACGCACGGGACGCCAGCAAGCCTGGCTGCCGGGATACTGAATACATTCGCGTAGAAGTTGTAGCTGTGCACGACGTGCGGCCGTATTCGTCGCAAGTCACGGGCCAGCCGCCACATCTGCCGCATGGCGCCTGCGCCCAGGAACGTCTTGATCGGATAGGCTTTCATCGGCCACCGGGTTACCGCCTCCTCCGCCTCGACGTAGGCAACGGCGTCCAGGAAGCCGAACCAGAGGTTGAAACGGCCCGGATCGAGACGCTTTATCAACTTCACCATCTGGTTTTCAGTGCCCCCGCATCGAAGCCGCGGTATGAACGTATATATGCGCATGGGAGACCTGCGACGGGCTGCCACGCCCCCCCCGGACACGCCCGGGGTCGGTTCTCCACAATTCCGCGACGGCGCATTTCTGGAACTCCGCGTCATGAACATCCTTTTCATGCAATGGGCTTCGTTGACGACAACGGGTACCGATTGAGCGCGATGCCCCGCACTGCTACCGCCAGGCCGGCCAGATAGTAGAAATAGAACTGCAATGCAGACGGATGGAACATCGCCGAAACGCCGAACGCAATCAGCGCAATCAGCGTCGCCTCGGATAATCGGTGAAAACCCTCGTCTTCGGCATGTCCGGCCGAGAGACGGCGAGCATAACGCGTGCCTTTCAGAACCCGGTAATAGAGCGCAAGAAACAGCGCCAGGCCCGGCAGCCCAAGTTCCACCGCATATTCGAGGTAGACATTGTGTACCTTTTTCCAGTCGCTGCTACCGACCTGTCTCAGTGCCAGGGCATCAAGACCCGCTCCGACGCCGACGAACGGATGTCCGGCCACGAATTGGGTGGCACGGACCATGTCACCCCATCGCTGCTCTGCGGAACCCGTCCAGTCAGCCGCCGGGTGGGTGATGGTCGACAGCCGGTGCAGATAGCCCTGCGGAACGACTGCGATGCCTGCGAAGGCCATCACCGCTACGGTAGCGAGCAATGCACCGCGCATCCGCCGGGGAAGGCATATCAGATAGGAAACCGCGATAGTCAGGAGCGTGAGAAATCCCGTCCGGGAATACGTTGCCACGACTGCACCCACGTCGATCACGATCAGGGCGATCAGAGCCAGGCGAACCGAGAAGCGGCGGCCCGTGAGCAACAGGGAAACGGTAAAAGGGATGGTTATGTTGATCATCAGGGCCAGGTCATTGGGGTTGCTTGTCAGCGCGCCGGCGTAGCCACTGATCCTGCCCCATCCGCCGGCGAGCTCCGAGTTGTTGTGGAACCCGGCGCCCAGAAAAGTCGCAATGGCACTCACCGAGAGTGGAATGGCAGCAACACTGAGCGTCCACGCCACGCCCCTCAGTCGTGGCACCGAATCGATGACGCGACCAAGCAGCCAGAAAATCACCAGCGCCTTGACGAAAATTCCGGTTATGGCGTCGATACTGCCGCCCGGCCACGCCGAGAACGGCACCGTCGCTACCGCCAGGAACAGTAGCAGTCCCGCCAGCCTCACTTCCGGCGAGCGGTGCGGAGGCTGCATCCGTCCGGCAAGACGCGCCGAGAGATAGGCCAGGCCGGCGCCGCCCCCCGCGAGGAATGCCAGGTGCAGCGGCTTGAGCGCGGGAAAATGATCCTGAGGGGCGAGGATGAGGATGAGTGTGAAGGCAACGAGCGCCCGGAAGGCGATGCTCCCGCCCCGGTTCACGCCGCCGGCAACGCCCGAGTTCGAAGTGGTCGTTTCCGGGCGCCACCAACCCGTGGGTGCGAGCGGCCCGTTCATCGAGTCGCTCCCCGATGCCGTTCGTCCGGCTGGCCGCGACCCGCGAAACGGGAAGCTGCCCGCAATTCAGGATGCGCTCCCTCCCGAATCCTTCCCGTACCGTCTGTCCTGACCGTCTCGTCTCGGGTCCCCGCCGGCGGCCAATCCCGCATGCCCTCGGCGTCCGGTTCCGGCGACACGGGCAAGCGGGGAACAGGCTGCGCCACACCGCGTGCCGGTGTCCGTTCACCGCCCGATCGGCCTCCGTCACCGCGCAGAACCACCGAAATGGTCATCGCCAGGATGCGGATATCCAGCCACAGGGAATAATGCTTGACGTAGTAGAGGTCGTAGCGGAGTTTTTCCAGTTCTTCGCTCAGACCGTTCGCGTACTTGTAGCGGACCTGCGCCCAGCCGGTGATACCGGGCCGGACGAGCGAGCGAAGCGAATAGTACGGAACCGCATTGCCGCACTCGGCCACGTTGCGCGAGATCAGGTTGACGAGCTCGCAGCTCGAGCTCGGATGCGGGCGCGGGCCGACGATGTTCATATCCCCGCGCAATACGTTGATGAACTGAGGAAGTTCGTCGAGCCGGAACTTCCGCAGCCATGCCCCGACGCGGGTGATGCGATCCGCGTTCCCGTCGACCCAGACCGAGCGTTCCGTCCCGTCGACGCGCATGCTCCGGAACTTGAGAAGCCGGAATCGCCGCCCCCCGAATCCGACACGCTCCTGCACGAACAGGGCCGGACCCGGAGAATCGATCCGAACGGCGAGCGCAACGGCCACCATGAGTGGCGTCGCCAGGGCAAGGCCCAACCCCGCGATGCACAGGCTCACGATCCGGTTGAGGCGCATGGCGACCGGCGACGGGCGAAGTTCGCGTCCGAACAGGAAACTGGCCGGCGTGAGCGAGTCAATCGCGAGCTTGCCGGTAATCCCCTCGTAGAAGTCCGCAGCATCACGGATCTCCACGTTGCTGCGCAGCAGGACATGCAGGAGTCGCTCCGGCAGGCCGCCGTCGCCCTGCCCCACGGCGACCACAATGCAATCCGGCCGCGTCGTCTCGACAATCTGTTCAAAATCGGGCAGCGAACCGAGCATCGCGCATTCCGCCGCAGGCCGGTCGCCGACGCCGATTGCCGACTCCGCGATTGCACCGACGAGCGTGTATGCGCCCCGACGATCCCCGGCAATGGCGCGCATCACCTGGCGGCCGAGAAGGCCGGTTCCCAACACCAGGGTCCGCCGCGCACTGCGGCGCCGGCCTCTCCGGAGCAGGTTCCCCAACACTCGCATATGCACCTCGCCCAGCGGATCGTCCGGAACGGTCGGACCGTCAGGGGCGCCGGAGCGACTCGGGCCCGCCCTCGTTGCGCTTCGGAGGCACGAATTCGCCTCCGGGCGCCTCCATATGCTCGGGATCGCGCCGCCGGGTCGGCATGGAATAGCCGTAGTGCCCGTAGTACCGGTAATAGCGTCGCGGCAACTGGTCACACCGGTTGAGCACCAGCCCCAGCAACCGTTTTGGCCCCAGGATCTCCAGCGCCTGCGCCAACATGACGCGCGGCGTTATACCCGCTGACACCACCATCACGAATCCATCCACACGCTCTGCCAGGAGCTTGCAATCCGGCACTGCCACGACGGGCGGCGCATCGAGAACGACGTAGTCGAACTGGGCCCGGGCACTATCGAGAAGCTCCGCAAACCTCGACGACTGGAACGCCTCATAAGGAGCGATTGATCGTGAGCCGGTCGGAAGCAGCCAGAGGTTGCTATGGTCGATGCGTCGCGCCGCCTCTTCCGCGTTTGGGCGTCCGCGAAGAAGGAGATCGGACAATCCCCGGGCCGACCCGCCGTTCGCGGGCAACAGTCGGCGCAGTGTCTCGGAGCGGCGCCGGATGTCCGTGTCGATAATCAACACGCGGTTGGTCTGGCCCTGCGCGAGCGCGCCCGCCAGATTCACCGCCGTGAACGACTTGCCATCACCGGCGGCCGGGCTGCAGATGCCCACCACTACGCCGCGTCCCGGCGACCGTATCGACTCGACGCAATAGCGCAGCCTCAGGTACTGCCCGGCCTCGTAGGAATGCGGGTCGGTCAACGTGACGCAGTGCCCATCGATTCGGGCCCCGTGCCGGTGCCTGAGGAAGGCACCGGCCTCGCGTTGTTCACGCTCCAGCTCTGCCGGGAGAACCCGCCGGGACTCGCTTGCTGCATCGATATTCATGGCCTGAGGCCCTCTAGTGTTGTGTTATCCGACGCGGCGCGTAAGACTCTGCGCCACCGCCTGATTGTCATGCGAATACAGATAGGCACCGCCACCGACAACCACGACCGCGCCCAGAACGCCGAGGGCGAAAAGACTTGCGCGTATACGCCGCCGCCAGCGATCCGTTGCCGTCGAGACCGCCGGTACGGTGGCAAGCACCGGCACGGACGTGAATTCCTGCAGATCACGCAGGCTGTGGAAGGACGTGTCGTGGTGCTCTTTTGCCATCGCCACCCCGCCCGCTAGACCGACTCCAAGCATGAGGCTAGCTACGAGCAGACGGAGCCGCCCCGGCCCCACGGGTTTCCGGGGTACTTCTGCAGATTCGAACACCTGGAACTGCGGCCCCGTCTTTCCCGCCGTGACTGCCGCCACGCGTGCCTGCTCGTATTCCTTGAGCAGACTTCCATAGAGTTCACTGGTCTCGCTGTAGCCCCGCGTCAGCCCCTTCAGTTGCTGGGCGCTCTCCGGAGCCTTGTCGAGGCGATTCTGATAAACGGAAATACGGTGCTCAAGCTGCCTTTCCTCACTCTTCAACTCCGCGAGATCCTGATCCACGCTTGCCAACTGCTGCTCCAGTGGCGACTTCCGCTCTGCGCCATTCGCGCCTGGAGTCTGCTGACTCTTCAATGCGGCAATGCGGTGCTTGAGCGCCACCACGGCGGGATACTTGTCGGTATAACTGAGCTTCAGATCCGCCAGCCGTTGTTCCAGCTGGGAAAGCGAAGAGGCGCCCGATTCTCCCATTTCTCCGAGCAACGAGGCGCGCCGGTCCATGAGATCCCGTTGCTGCGCCTCATTGTTGCGAAGCTGCGTATTGAGACGCTGCATGGTGGCGAGACTCACGTTCTGTTCTTCCGGGAGCGCGCCGGGATGCCGCTTCCGGAAGCGGCCGATGCTTTCCTGCTGTGTATCGAGCTTCTTCTGCACAGCGGCGAGTCGACTCTTGAGAGTGCGGGCCCGGGCCGAAGCCTGTCGGGCCTGCACCTCGCCGGCTACCGGCGCGTACGACCTCGCCAGTGCATTGGTCACGGCCGCCACTTTGCGCGCATCCGCGCCGCGGAACGTCACCGTGATAGCGATTGGCTGCGCGTTTCTGGCGTGCCCTCCCCGCCGCGTTGCTATCTGGACGTCCTTGCGCATTGCCTGGGTCGCGGACACGGGATAGCCGAACATATCGCTGTGGGATGGATAAAGGTCAAATCGCCCTATCAGGTCCGCCAGGCGCGAACGGCTCAGCACCTGTTCGTTGATGGAATCGATGACGGCCGCATCGGATCCGCCCTGGGATAGCGAACTTAGATCGCCGACCGGTATCACTGTGGCGCTCGCCTCGTAGATAGACGGCAGGGCCACCGTCGCGCATAGGCCCGGAATGGCGACCAGCGCGAAAATGGACAACACCAGCCGCCTGCGCCGAAGCCAGATCGCCCCCGCTCGTTCGAAGATGGATTCATCGTGACGTGTGTCGCTCATGAGTTTTCCCCGTTCCGTTGCAGCTTAGGGAACGACAACGATGTCGCCGGAATCCACGCAGAAGTCCGCACTGCCCGGCTTCATCGCTACAACGCGGCCGTAATGGAAGGCAATCCGCCGCGTCCCGTTCGGACCTTCTCTCAGCACGTGTATATCGGAACGCTTCGCGTAGGGGGTAAATCCGCCGGCCATGGCCAGTGCGTCCAGAACGGTTGCCTTTCCGCCCGGCATTTCGTAGCGTCCAGGATGCTGCACCTCCCCCAGCACCGAGACGGCGAAGCTGTGCACAGCCTGGACGACCACCGAGACCTGCGGATCGGTCACGTACTGCTTGAGGCCCCTTGTGATATCCCGTCCGAGCTGCATCGGCGTCTTGCCGGCCGCCCGAACATCGTCCAACAACGGGAACGAGATCATCCCGTCCGGACGCACGGTTACGGTGCGTTCAAGGTCCTTCGAATTCCACACGCTTATGTCCAACACGTCACCGGCACCGATCCGGTACGCAGATGCGTCCGCATTACCCTGGCGGCATGCCAGGGCATCGCTCGGCAGTTTCGCCGCCTTGCTCGCACATCCGGCCAGGGCGACGGCAACAGCGAGCAGCAATATCACGCGGGTCGTTTTCATTAGTCCCGGTCCTCGACGATCGCCCCGCGGAGTCGTGTCAGAATCAGCGCCGTTTGCGCGCCGGGCCTTCCGTTTTCCGAGGGGCAGTGTTCCATCCGGATGCATCCTGTCTGGAAGCATCCTGTTTCGGATTCATCACATCACGCGTCCGGATGCGCGGCAATTGGGAAAACTCCCTGTTCATCTCTGGGGCAGTTCCTGCGGCGGGCGAGAAGATGCCGGCAACCGTTGCGGAATTTCGACCAGCCGGCGCCCGTCGGCGACGAGATGCCCGAAGCGGTCCCGGGATGGCGAACGCAGCGACCCAAGACGTCCGTGCGCACCAACGCCACAGCCCCGCGGTGCGCATCGGCCGGAGAAGTCACGAGTCGGGATACGCCGGGCTCAGCGCTTTTCCCGGCGAGTTTCAGCCTTTTACCGGATATCCTCGGCCGCGCGGGCTGGGGTGGTATAGACACAGCGTGACGAGGAGGTGACGGAGCAGTGAACAATGGCCCAATGGGCGCGGATTCGCGTTCAACGTGGCCGCGCTGGGATGCCGGCCAAACCCTAGGGCGACTGATGAATGCCACTGCCAATATCGCGCCCATCCTGATAGTGACCGACGACGAGCGGATGGCCGAGGATTTGCGCGACGCACTCGAAGGCGAGCCGGTGGCCGTCACCAGCGCGCGCGATCCGCAGCGCCTGTTCCAGGAGGTCGCGGACCGCCTGCCCCGGACGTTGCTTCTCGACGGGCGGCTGCTCGCGGACGGCACGCCGCGAATCTGCCAGCGGCTGCGCTCGAGCCGGGTGACCGCCGACGTGCCCATCATCGTCATCACCGCACCGGAGGCATCCACCGAGCGTATCCGCGCGTTGGAAAGCGGCGCCGACGATTGCGTCGCCACACCGCTCGACATCCTGGAGCTGATCGCCCGGATCCGGGCCAAGGCGCGCCAGGGGGGGCCACCCGCAGCACTCGGCCACCTCCACGCCGGACCCATCGACCTGGATCTCGATCGCTGGACGGCAACCGTCTCTGGCGAGGCGCTGAACCTCACCAAGAAGGAGTTCCTGCTGCTTCAGACCCTGATCGAGTCCCGGGGGCGCACCCTGACCCGCGAATACCTGCTTCAGACGGTGTGGTCGCTGCGGGCCTCGGTGGAGACCCGGACGGTCGACGTTCACATCGCGCGACTCCGCCGCAAGCTGGGGCCGGCCGGCCGCTACATCGTGACAGTACGCAACGTGGGTTTTCGCCTGGACCTGATGCCGGACTGGCTCGCCGGGCGGACGGATCGAACCGGCCCGTAGGGCGGCTTGCCGCTTACGTCGGCCCCGTATGCGCCCGCCACTGCATCGGCATATTCAGGTGATTACCTGAATTACCCCCTGCCCGGTTACCGTTCAAACTGACGGGCGTCATTTCTTTGGCATAAAAACGTTCTATTATTAAGTCACGGGGGTGCATCAACCATGTTAATTGCAACCCCCGGATCACGGCAGTGCCGTGACGTTTCAGCCCTTCGGGAGGTCGATAATGAAAAGGCTTTACACCACTCCGGGCCCGGCTGCGCTGCCGGCCGGCCTCGGTTCCCCACCGGTCTCGGCGCCCGCGATCGTGCCCATCATGACGACTGCCGACATCGTCGCCGCGCGGCGTTACGGCCGCGAGCTCGGCGAGCTCCGCGGCGCCACCGATGTCCAGGCCACGCTCATTGCAACAATCATTTCTGAGTTGGCACGCAACATCCTGCTTTTCGCCGGCACGGGCGAAATGCTTCTGACGGAGGCCAGCGACTCGGGCCGCGCGGGTGTCGACGTCACGGCCACCGATCGGGGGCCGGGAATACGGGACCTGCAACGTGCGCTCCTGGGTGGCTATTCCACCTGCGGCCGCATGGGCCTGGGGCTGAGCGGCGTGCGCCGGATGGCGGACGAGTTCGATGTCACCACGGGACCTGAAACGGGCACAACGGTTTTCGCCCGCAAATGGTTTTCGTGAGCCGCCGTCGTGGCGCGGGATAGGAAATGTCCGAAAGCAGTGCGGCTGTGCCGCTCGAGCAGAGCTACAAATCGATCCTCGGCGACTACCTCCGGGATGGCGACGAAGCGCACCTGAATGCGGCGTATGAGATAGGTCGCGAGGCGCTACGATCGGGCTATGGCCTGGTCGGACTGGTCAACGTCCATTACGCGGCGTTGGTCTCGTCCCTGCGCGAGGAGCCGTTCTCCGCCTCCATGGCCGAAATGGCCTCGGCGGCCGGACGGGTATTGCTCGAGACCGCGGCCCCCTTCTCCGTACTCCACGTGGATAGCGCCGAGAGCAACGCGGCGCTGCGGCGGCTCAATGCCCTGTTCGAGGAGGCGGCGAACCGCATCGCCCATTCGCTTCATGACGATGCCACCCAGATGCTCGGGGTCGTATATCTCGAGCTTGCGCTGCTGCGGAGCGAAGCGCCCGACTCCATGCGAGCCCGCGTCGATCGCATAACACGCTATCTGGACCAGACCTGCGAACAGCTCCGGCACCTGTCCCACGAACTCCGTCCGCCCATGCTTGAAAGGCTGGGTCTGGTCCCGGCCCTGCGCTATCTCATCGCCGGGTTCCGGCATCGGCACAAGCTCACGGTCGAGCTCGACGCACCCGATCTCGAAGAACGCCTGCCGCTCGAAGTGGAACTCATGCTGTACCGGGCCGTGCAGGAAGGTCTTCGCAATGCCGTCCGCCATGCCTATGCCAACAACTCCTGGGTAAAACTGCGGGCCGGTTCCAGCCGCGTCACCTGCGCGATCCGCGACGACGGCAAGGGGTTCGACACCAGTACCGCCGCCATCGAAGCCGACGGCAAGGGCGGTCTCGGTCTGGTGGGGATGCGCGAGCGTGCGAGCGTCCTCGGCGGCACCATCACCATACAGTCCTCGCCCGGTCAGGGGACCGAGCTGAGAATTTCCATCCCTACCGGGGAGTAGCAGTCATGCCACGGGTAATTCTGGTCGACGACCATTCGATGTTCCGCCAGGGCCTGCACGCCATACTGGAAACGCAGGACTTCACGATCGTTGGGGAAGGGAGCGACGGTCGGGAAGCCGTGCGGCTCGCCCGCAAACTGGATCCAGACGTTGCCATACTGGACGTGAGCATGCCACTGTTGAACGGCATCGACGCCGCCCGGGAGATTCACCGCCTGGCACCGAGGACGCAGGTCGTGCTCCTGACGATGTACAAGGAAGACGCCTACATCCTCGAGGCCCTGCGGGCCGGAATCCGCGGCTATGTGCTCAAGGCCCAGGCGGCCTCGGACCTGGTGGCTGCGGTCCGCGAAGTCATGCGGGGTTCCGTCTATCTCAGCCCCGGCATTTCCGAGGCCGTCGTGAACGCTTACATGTCGCAGTCGAACCCCTCGCCGGAGCCGCTGAGCACCCGCGAACGCCAGGTGCTGCAGCTGGTCGCCGAGGGCAAGACCACCAAGCAGATCGCCGCCATCCTGAGCCTCAGCGTCAAGACGGCCGACTCGCACCGCACCCGCATCATGAAGAAACTCGACATCCATGAGACGGCAAGCCTCGTCCGCTACGCGATCAGGCGCGGGCTGATCCAGCCGTGACCCGGCAACGCGACGCGACATGACGGTGACGTGATGCCCCGGCTCGAGTCCTGCCCGGCCAAGGCAGGATCAGGCCGCGACTCCCGCACCTCGCGGGGCGTCATCACGCCGCGAGCTGCTCCCCTTCCGTACTCCAGGATCCCGGTGGGCGTCGCCTTTTGGTACACCGGTCATGCCCGACCCCGGGGCCGCAGCCGCGGACGTGACGCCTTGCCGCCGAAAACGTACTTCCGGGGGCCCCGGCGACTGCCGGCGTCACCCCTTCCCGGCAACAGACTCGACCATACGGGCGCCGCGAAGACGGGCAGCGTAAGGAGATAGCGAAGATGCGTATCGCCGAAGCCGCTGTCTGGTTGACCGCCGGCATACTTGTCTACACATATTTCGGATACCCCCTGCTCCTGCTTGTCTGGGCACGACTTCGTCCCCGCCGTGCGGAACCCCCTCGGAATGCCCCCCTGCCCCATGTCACGGTGATCATCGTCGCGTATAACGAAGAGAAGCTGATAGCCAGGAAACTAGCGAATATCCTGAATCTGGATTATCCGGCTTCCCACCGGGAGATCATCGTCGGCTGCGACGGCGCTACCGACGAAACAGCGACACGGGCCCGCCAGTTTGTCTCCCGCGGTGTTCGCGTGATCGAATTCACCCGACGGCGGGGGAAAAGCCGTGCTCTGAACGACCTGGTATCCCGGGCACGCGGCGACATCGTCGTCTTCGCCGACACGCGGCAGCGCTTCGCCCGCAGCGCCCTACGATATCTCGTCGCGGGCTTCGAGGATCCACACATCGGCGCCGTCAGCGGTGAACTCGTGCTCGTTCGACCATCCGAGACTTCCCACGTAGGCGGAGGGTCCGGATTCTACTGGCGCTATGAAACCCTGCTCCGCCGCCTGGAATCCGATGTTGATTCCACGGTCGGCGTGACGGGGCCGATATATGCCGTCCGACGTCAATTATTCCGGCCCCTTCCCCCAACGTTACTTGACGATGTCCTGACGCCCCTGAACATCGTACGCCAGGGATACCGGGTCCTCTACGAGCCCAGGGCCGTTGCCTACGAACCCGTGATCCAGACCGCCCGCGCCGAGTTCTCCCGCAAGACCCGGACCATCGCAGGAAGCTACCAATTGCTGATCGGGCATCCCTGGGTAATCATGCCCGGCATGAACCGCCTTTGGTTCCAGACGTTTTCCCACAAGGGATGCCGCCTCCTCGGCCCCCCTTGCCTCGCCACCGTCTTCTGCGCAAGCCTGCTTCTTTCGTCGTTGCCGGCCTACCGTTTCCTTCTGGGGGCGCAGCTCGCCTTCTATACCGCTGCCGCGACCGGACGGATCCTGCGAAACACCCGTATACGCGCTGCCCCCCTTAACGTGGCGTATGTATTCTGCCTTTTCAACTGGGCCACCGTCGTCGCACTGTTCAAGGTAATTCGCGCCGCCGGCCAGGCGACGTGGGAGCCCACCCGGGGCTGAAGACAGCACACAGAGAAAGGTTACGGCGGCATCCCGCAGCGGCACACCTGCGACGCCCATCACGCCGATGCCGCACACCAGCGACTCCGCTTTGCGCCGGCGCCGGCGCCGCCACCAACCCGCACCCCGGAAAATACGTGTGCCGGGCCTTCCATTCGCGACCCCTCAAGGCAGACCGCAGCCGCTGCTGCGTCCGACCACACTGCCCGCTGCCCCAACCCTGGCTCGACAGACTCGGTCCAGGCAGCATGACGCCCCGGCGCGACTCTGTAGGAATAATGCAAAGATTTGTAGGACTCGTCCTGCAATGTCAATGGCTCGGGGCAATGTTCCTACAAGTGACGCCACATTTTTCTTTATTGTTACACGAACTACCGAACTTTTTGCGGCCTGTCCGGTATAACACCTCATAGACCTGCAGGTTCTCACCGGCAATACGGCGTGCACGGGTTTACCACCCTCGCCCCAGCCCCTCGGTTCTGTGCACGACCTGCAGCTCGACAAGGGGCATTAAAACGCTCCGCGGACGTCCGGCAATCGCCGGCTGAGGTGCCGGGCATCGGCCCGGATCACGCATGACTGGTCGGATATGAGGTCGCTTTAATGAAAATCGTCAGGTCACTCTTGGCGGGGATCGCCATTCTCGCAACATGTTCCTTCGCGCACGCAGCAGCGCCTTCGGGCGGGTTCTGGGAGAGCGACACGAGCACCACTGCCTATGCGCCGTTGAGCGCATCCCAGATTTCCTCCTTTCTGCCGTCGACCCGTTCGGCGTTCACGTTCCCCGCTCCCTACAACACGCAGGGTGTCCGCGTAACACTCCCATCCGATTGCCCCAATTCATCCAATTGCGTCCAGTACATCGGTTACGACTACTGGGCCAGGATGAACAACAGCGCCGGCAGCCCCTTCATGTACATTCTCGTCGGGCTTGGAAAGGGCCCCGGCGCCCTTGGCCCCACGATTTACAAGTACGACAAGGACAAGGACAAGATGACCCTGTTCGAGCACCTGTTCACGAACTTTCCCCAGGTGGTCGTCAATTCGGCGCAAACGATGTATTTCAGCCATGACCATCAGTACGGCCTCTACTACTACACGTCAACGTCGCTGAACAGGATCAATATCCTGACCCAGAAGGCAACCACGATCTTCAACCTTGGCTCGTATGGCGGCTATCAAAGCGGCGACAGCCTGTATATGTGCAGCTCGAGTTATGACGACAACACTCATTCCTGCATCATCGAAAATTCCGGGAATACACCACTCGGATGCCTGATATACCACTCCGACAGCGGCCAATTCCATCTTGTCCCCAACTCCGTTCTCCAGAGCGGGACTACCGTCCATCAATGCCATATGGGAGCGGATGGTCAATACATGATCATGACCGGCAGCACGACCCCCTACAACAATACGGTTGTCTGGAATATCGCATCGAACTCGTCGACCTATATCCCGTGGTCCAGTGGAGGAGGCGGCCACTTCGTCCCCGGATATGGCTATTACCTTCAGTTGGACGGCCAGTCGAGCGCCGGCGGCAAGGTGGAGCGTCTATGGGATGTATCGAACCTTTCGTCCGGAGGAGCAATCATCTGGGAACAGCCCTGGAGCAGCACATGTCCGTCCGGCTCTTGCTCGACCGTTCCACAGCATCCGAGCTGGTTGAATGCACTGCCTGCCTCGCAGGTTCCCATTGCGCAGCAATACGCCTGTGACAGCACGTCCAATTATCAGTCCCCCGAGGCGGCGTTCGGCAATCAGATCTACTGCTTCTATCTGGACAAATCCGTCGCGCCGGCGAACATGCAGAGCCTCGTCGTCGCGCCGACGATGATCAACCAGACCAAGACGGGATGCCCCGGTGGATCCTACGGACAGTACCCGAAGGGAAACATCGACTTTACGGGACACTACTTCATCTGGAGCGCCAATCTGGATTCCAACAGCAACTGCCAGGTTTTCATAACGGCCATCCCGACCGCAAACCTGCCCTATCCGCCCGCCGATTTGACGCCGCCGGAAGACTCGATCAGGGCGCCGACAAATGGCGCGTCGGTATCCGGGACCGTGACGCTGAAGGCGAACGCGACGGACAACATCGGCGTCAAGACCGTAACCTGGAAGGTTGATGGCACGACGATCGGTACATCGAATACCGCCCCTTACTCCGTCGCGCTGGACACCGGAACGCTCGCGCTGGGCACCCACACGGTCAGTGCCGTGGCTGCCGATGCATCAGGCAACAAATCCGCCGCCGCAACGACGACCCTCGACGTCACCTCCGGAAGCGGTGGCGACTCCACGCCTCCGACGGTGAGCCTCACACAGCCTGCGAACGGTGCCACCGTGAGCGGCCCGGTCAATGTAACTGCAGATGCCTCCGACAACGTAGCCGTGGCAAACGTGCAGTTTCGACTCGATGGCTCGAATCTCGGGAAGGCGGTTACGCAGTCGCCGTACACCACGACGTGGGACACCTCGAAGGCAACAGCTGGAAAACACACGCTGAGCGCAGTGGCTACCGATACCTCCGGAAACACAGCCACCTCGACCGTGGTCACCGTGACGGTCCAGTCCGTTGGCGACACGACGCCACCAACGATATCAATCACTCAGCCGGCTGACAGCGCAACTGTCTCCGGACCTGTAACGCTCGCTGCCCAGGCGTCTGACAACAGCGGCGTGGCAAGCGTCCAGTTCCTGCTGGACGGGAGTCCGCTCGGGGCGCGTATCACGCAGGCGCCGTATTCGATGTCGTGGGACACGTCGACCGCATCATCGGGCCAGCATTCCCTGAGCGCGATGGCGACGGATGATGCCGGCAATACCGGCAATGCCTCTCCCATCACTGTGACGGTTCAGGCAGCGAATCCGCCCCCATCCCCGCCATCGGTCGGCATAACCGCGCCGGCGGCAAATTCTACTGTCTCGGGGACGGTGACGGTTTCCGCCAAGGCCGACTCCAGTGTCGGTATCGCCAGGGTGCAGTTCCGTGTTGACGGGAAGAACATCGGCGGTCCGGTGACACAGTCGCCGTACCAGATGTCCTGGGATACGTCCTCGGTCACTCCCGGATCCCACAAGTTGACTGCCGTCGCTACAGACGACAATGGCACAAGCACCACCTCTGCATCGAATCCCGTCACCGTCGAATCGGCGACGACTCCTACTTCGGGAGGTGGACTCTCGGGTGGCGGCGGGGGCGCCTTCGGCCCGCTGGGCGTGATACTGCTCCTGCTTACGGCGGCACTGCTGGGCTTCATGCGCCACGGCCGTCTCCCGCGGACCCGAAACGGAGACCGATAACCGGCGTTCGCGTATCCTCAAGCCGGTTCCGGGGAGCGGTTTGTCTCATTCCGGGAGACAGACCGTTCCCCGGCAGCCCGGACAGGGGCCCGATTCCGTCATCCGGACGCTTTCCTTCCCGGACTCTGCCATCCAACGGGAATACGCGTCCGCAAAATTGCCTGCAACCCGGCTCAGCCTGACGGGGCCACAACACGCAGCCCGGCGCGGCACGGCCCTCGGCTGCGTAGCGGATCCGCGGGACGCCAGTCGCTTCCTCAGGGGGCCATCCGTCGTCCGCGGAAGACTCGGGAGAGCGGCCGCACGCCCGCATAAACGCGCGATGCGTTTACACCATCTGCGGACGCGCCTGTCCGAACGGCGCTTCCGACGAAGTGACGGCGCGATCGCCGGGGCCGGACTCACGGACCACGCTACGCGTCAGATCGACGACGGGGACCCCCTGGCGCAGGCCCGCGAGGGTCCGGTTCGCTTCGCTGCCGGGGTTTCCAATGACCAGCACCTCGGCATGATTCAGGAGATCCTCCTCGGATTCGCAGAGGATAGAGGCGATGTGCGGGATCTCCTGCTCGATGTAGCGGCGGTTGGCGCCGACAAGACGGGCCAGGGATACGTTTCGGTCGAGCACGCGCAGTGAATAGCCCTTGCCCAGGAGGGTCTCGACCAGCCGCACCAGGGGACTCTCGCGCAGGTCGTCGGTCCCCGTCTTGAACGCCAGTCCGACCACACCCACGCGCCGGCGCCCGAAGGATCGAATACGCTCGACCGCGCGTCCGATCTGAGCGTCGTTCGACGACATGATTGCGCCGAGGACTGGGACGGGAACGTCGGCGCGCGATGCCGCGTGCGTCAACGCACGAACGTCCTTCGGAAGACAGGAGCCACCGAAGGCGAACCCCGGGCGGAGATACGCCTCGGAGACGTTCAGCCGGTGGTCCGTCCGGAAGATGCGCAGTGCTTCCGCCGCATCCGCGCCGAAGGCGTCGCAGAGACCCGCCACCTCGTTCGTGAAGCAGACCTTCAGCGCATGGAACGCATTGCACGCGTATTTCACGATCTCCGCCGTGCGCACATCGGTCTGGATGAACGGCGCCGGCACGGCGCGGTATACCTCACGCATCTGCGCGGCAACCGCGGCGGACTCGGTCCCGACAAGGGTGAACGGCGGATCGAGAAAGTCCGACAGTGCGCAGCCCTCCCGGATGAACTCCGGGTTCACGGCGATGCTCACGGACTGCATGGCGTGCGCGCCGAGCGGCACCCCCAGCGCAGGGCGCACCACGCGGTCCACGCTGCCGGGTAAAACCGTGCTCCGAGTCACGACGGTGAACGGACGCGGCTCGGCCTCCGCCAGCGCCCGGCCGATGCGCCCGGCCGCGCGCTCCAGATAGCTCAGATCCAGGCTCCCGTTTCCATTGCTCGGGGTGCCGACGCAAACCAGGGCGAGATCGGTCGCGTCCACGGCTTCCCCCGCGTCCGCGGTCGCGCTCAGGCGACCCGATCGGACGCCTTGGTCCAGCAACTCGGCGAGCCCCGTCTCCACGATGGGCGCGTTCCCCCGCGCTACCATCGCGACCTTGTCCTCGTTGACGTCGACGCCGACGACGTCGTGACCGGCCTCCGCGAGGCGCGCAGCGGTCACGCATCCGACGTACCCCAGGCCGAATACCGAAATGCGCATGGTCGTCCCCTGTTAGATGAGCCGAATCGGTGTACGCATCAACCAGTCGCGTGCACGCGCTCGGGTTCAGTGTTCGACGCCGTCAAGTGCACGCGTCCCGCCGCGCCTTCGCACAACCGGACAAACTCGCGCGCCACGCCGCTCCAGGCGTAGCGATCTTCCACGAGACGGCGTCCCGCTTCACCGAGACTCCGGCGCCGTTCCGGGTCCGTGAGCAGCCCGGCGACTTCCCGCGCAAAGGCCTGCGGTCCGTCAGCAACCACGAGCTCCGCGCCATTCGACACCGGCAGGCCCTCCGCCCCGACCGACGTCGCGACGGTCGCCTTGCCCATGGCCAGCGCTTCGAAGATCTTGAGTCGCGTGCCGCCGCCGACTCGCAGGGGGACCACGCATACCGCGGCGCGCGCAAGGTAGCCACGCACGTCGTCAACCGTCCCGGTCACGTGCACGCCGTGCGCATTGGCCATGCGCGAGAAACGCGGCGACGGCCGACGGCCGACTACGGTGACGGTGACGTCGGGCACCTGCGCACGCAACGTCGGCAGCACCGCATCGATGAGCCACCGCACACCGTCCTCGTTCGGGTACCAGTCCATCGACCCGACGAAAACCACCTCGTTGCGCTCCTCGACATCGGTGCGCGGCTGGAAATACGTCACGTCCACGCCGGTGGGAACCGAGAACACCCCGCTTGACGGCGCCAGAGCCTGCAGCTGGTCGCGGTCGGTTTCCGAGACCGCAATCGTGCGCGTGGCCGCTGCGCACGCGCGCGCCTCGTAGCCTCTCAGACGACGCCACTCCGGTTCCAGCGCGAGGCGCCGCGGGTGCAGGCCTGCGGTCCCGGCGAGCCGCTTCCAGATCATGTGCTCCACGTTGTGCTCGAAGAGCACCACGGGCACATCGGTATCGAACGGGACATTCGGGACTGCGCAGAGGAAATCGGCAACGCATACATCGAACCCGCCGCCGCGCAGGCGGGTTCCCACTTCCGCCGCGAGCGCGGGATTCCGGCAGCGGAGGATGTCCACGGGGGTTCCCATCATCCAGGACTTCAGTAGCAGACCGAGGAAGCCGGGATCATCGTGTTTGACCGGCCGGTGCGGAACCTCGAGCACTTCACGGCAATCCGGAAGCCGCGGCCGAAGCACGCCCCAATCCGACGCCGGGTCGTAGGTCGTGAGTACCGTTACCTCGTGCTCGCGCGACAGTTCCCGCAGCAGGTTCAGGCTCCGGAGCCGCCCGCCGCTATGGGGCGGCCAGAGTCCACCGACCTTCGCCCAGAGTATTCGCATGTCGTTACCCTCCTGCGCTTTCCGCGCCCGAGGCGTTTACCCGTCGCAGCGTTACGACGCGACCAGGGAACCGGTACACAGGTCCATTGAACGCCGAACGCACGTGCCCCCCTATCCGGTCAGGACCGGTTTCGAGCCGCGGGAACACCGCAATCCACCCCGCTACGCCCCGGATGCCGTATGTACGAGCGACAGGCGCGGAGCCGCGGGCCGGCGCCGGGGCGCACACGGTTCCATCACCGCGTCCGGAGATTCGCCGTCGAAGAACACGCGCTGCCAGATCTCGAGGTTCATCAGAAGCCACAACCGGTCTCCATGATTACGCTCACCGCTGCGGTGCTCCGCCGCTATCCGGCGCAGGAAGTCCTCCCGAAGCGGGCTGCGCGCAAGGGCACGGTCGCTCAGCAACAGTTCGTCCAGGAGCGGTGTGAACGCTCCCCGCAACCAGGCGGCCACCGGGGTGGGAAATCCCATCTTCCGGCGCTTGAGAATCGGCCCTGGAAGGACCTCTCCTAGCGCTTTGCGCAAGACCGCCTTGGTCGTCCAGCCGCGGAGCTTGTAGCGCGCAGGGAGCGCCGCGGCATACTCCACAAAACGGTGGTCCAGGAACGGGACCCGACTTTCCACCGAGGCAGCCATGCTCATCTGATCCTGCTTCATGAGCAACTCCACCAGATAAGTCTGCAGATCCGCGTAACTCATCTTTTCCAGTGTTCCGCCGGGCGCTGCGTCGAAGTACGCCCTGGCAACGGCGTATGGATCGTGCCTCACGAGGTTCTCCGGGTCGCGCAGCGCACCGAGCTGCATGGCCGCGGGAAATACCGCGAAGTTCTCGAAAAACAACTCCCGAATGGTGCTACCCTTTCCGAGGAAACTGCGCTCCAGGTAGCGCCGCGCGGAACGCGGCATATGACCTATCCCGTGCCGCACCTCCTCGCGCATCCCGGTGGGCATGCTCATGCGGTACGCCTTCGCGAAGCGCTCGTTCCACGCGGTGACGCGATAGCGGTTATAGCCCAGGAACAGCTCGTCGGCCCCCTCTCCGCTGAGGACGACCTTGACGTACCGGCGTGCAAGCTCCGAAACAAAGAACAGGGGAACGCTCGACGGGAAAGCGATGGGTTCATCTTCCTGCCACACCATATGCGGAAGGGCATCAAAGAATCCCCGTGGCGTCACCACCGTCTCGTAATGTTCAGAACCGATGGACCCCGCCAACATCCGCGCCCAGGAAAGCTCGTCGACAGCACGGTCCCGGAAGCCCACGGCGAACGTCTTGATCGGCTTACTCACCATGCGCGCCATCAAGGCACCGAGTCCACTCGAGTCCAGCCCCCCGGACAGGAACAGTCCGACGGGCACATCACTGATCAGGTGACTGCGCAGGGTTTCCTCGAGCCGGATGCGAAGCTCGTGCGCTTGCTCCGTGAGGGACATGTCCGCCGACGACAAAACCTCCGGAAGACGCCAGTAACGGCGAATCTGTAACCCCGCCCCGCGCGACCACGTCATGACGTGGCCGGGAAGCAGCTTGAAGATACCCCGGAAAAGCGTCTCCGAACCCGCAACGTAGCGGTTGGCCAGGAACTCCGGAATCGCGGACTGGTTGAGTATCGGACGGACCGCTCCCGCCGCGAGGATCGACTTGATCTCGGAAGCGAAAAGCAACTCACCGCGCTGGAGGGCATAGTACAGCGGCTTTATCCCGAGCCTGTCGCGGGCCACGAACAGCCGCTTGCGGCGTTCGTCCCAGATCGCAAAGGCAAACATCCCGCGCAAGTGCTTGACGCAATCATCGCCGAATACCTCATAGGCCTTGAGGAGGACTTCCGTGTCCGAGTGGGTACGGAACCGGCAGCCACGGGCGGAAAGGTCGACGCGCAACGACCGGTAGTTGTAGATTTCGCCGTTGTAGACGATGCTCAACTTCCCGTCCTCGCTGACCATCGGCTGACTGCCGTGTTCCAGGTCGATGATCGACAGTCTTCTGTGCCCGAGGCCTACGCTGCCGCGTATGCGTATCCCCTCCTCGTCCGGGCCGCGGTGGCGAATCGCATCCCGCATACGCGTGAGTCGTCCTGCCTCCACTCCGGCGTGCGAATCAAAGGCAACGATCCCGACTATTCCACACATGCCTCGTCCTCCCGCGAGCGTCTGGCACCCGCCGAACGTGGGTCGCGCCGTGAGAGATACTCGACGGCCATGGTGTTGTCATCCACGCGTATATTCGCGCCCGGCATACGCACCCGGCACGATCGGTCCGGGGCAAACCCGACCTGCAGCGATGGCGGCGCGCTCAGCGCAGGAACACACGGGAGCATGACAGATACCAGACGAAGCGGCAGGGTCCCGGTCGCGCGCCGGATCAACTGCGGCGCAGCGATGCGCTGTCCATAGACGGGGGACACCCATCCGGCGATGGGGTCCACCGCGCCGGAGACCATTTCCCGGTCGAGGGAAACCTCCGCAAACGTGCCGAGCCACATCCCCGCTTCGTCACTCGCGGCAGCGAGTGTCCATCCGCTACGTTCGACCGTATCCACTCCGGCGGCGAACTGGAATCGCAACTGGCATTCGTGCACTCCCTCGCCGGCCAGGTCGTCGACCACGATCCAGCAGGCGGGCTTTACAAACAACACCCGCCTTCGGTGCCTCACCCGCCCCGGAAGCCGCGTGTAGGCGTCGTGCCACGCATCCGCGAAATCGCTGGTCGGGCTGGAGTACCAGGCATGTAGTGTCGCCGCCGGCCGTCCCTTCCAGCGGAACGGTCCCGCCGGCTCAGCCTGTCCAGCGCCGTCCACGGCGACCGTGTTGTGCGCGGACGTGCTGCGGAAATAGTTCCGCCACGCGGGCGCCGGCGTATAGCAGTAAGTCCCCGGATCGACCAGAAGCGGCCGGCCGAAGACCGCGCACTGCACGCTGAGCAGATCCGCGTGCCCGTGACCCGAGCTGTGGGGGCATCCGAGCGGGCCCGCGTCCAACAGGATCTGGTGGGACACCGCTGACCAGTCACTGCGCATCACCGCGTAACCCCCGCGCGGGAAATGCCGTGAGGGGGAATGCCGCGGCGGACGCGGCGCCGTCCCCCGTAGCGCGTCGAGACCGGCGCGGCCCAGCATCCAGACTGCTTCCGCGGTCTCGCCGCGCGCCGCCCACACATAGTCCGGGCGCCGGAACATCGCGCCTGCCAGCGAGAATACGCCGCGGGAGTCCGTCACTGCCCGGCGCTGCAAGGAAATCAGCGAGCCGCCGTCCTCGTCGCCGATGCGCGGCAGCGAACCGTCCGGATACTGCACGGCCATGAGCCAGTCCACGAGGGCCTGCACGCGATGCACCGCATCCGCGGGCAGCGCCTCCGCATTGCGTCGCGCGAGCGCCAGGAAATGCAGGTAGATTTCCGCCGTGTAGCGCTGATAGCAGGTGGACTGTTCGAAATACACCCCGTCGTCCAGCACCTGGCTCCGGAGTTCGCGCAAAAGGATTTCCCGGCCCCGCCGGCGCCAGCGCATCGCGCCTTCCAGTTCGGCGAAGACCGTCCCGGCGTAGTACAGTCCCAGAGCCTCTCCGGTCAGGTGCGTATTGGGCGAAAAACTGTGGGAAAGATAGCGGGAGACGTGAGCCGCGTGTGAAGCGACACCCGTCAGAATGTCTGAACGCAGGCCCGGATGAACCGATCCCGAGTCGCGGAACAGGACGGCCGCCCAGGACCAGGCAATCAGCCTCAGCGCCGCCTCCAGGCTGCTCGCCCAGTTGATGCCGATGCCCGGCGGGTTGTCCCGCATCCACGCACCCAGGCTTTCGGCGAAAAAGCGGGCATAGCGCTCGTCGCCAGTGAATCGATACGCCTGTCCAAGACGAACGAACCACTGGTGCCGGTTCAATTCCCACACGACCTTGCTGTCCCCGACAACTGCCGGATCGAGCGGGTCGATGCGCGTCCAGTGCACGCGCGGCGAGCGTCTTCCAGACACCGGATCCAGGTGCCAGTCGATGGGCCGCCCAAAGGAGAGTTCCGGGTAACCGAGCAGCCGGAATTCACCGGCGCACAGCGCCTCCCCCTCGGCGATCGCGCCCCGGCCTCCGTCTCCCGCTGCCTCGAGGAGGAGCGAGCGCTCACTCAAGGCACCGGGGAAAAAGCGGCGCGTCGCCGCAGCCAGGCAACGACGTGTCGCCAACTCCGTCAGCGCGGCCTTGTTCGGCGGTCCGGGAACCTCACTGTCGGGAACGGGGGGCAGGTAATGCCGCCCTTTCAGGCGCCTTTCCACTGCGATCCGCTCGAGTCTGCGCACGACTTCCTGGCGCCCCCGATCAAGCAGCACCAGCAGCGGCATGCGCAGAAGGCGTGCGATGTTCACGTCAGGCACGCCCGTAGACTTCGGCCCAACCATTACGCACCTGCGGCCATGTAAAGCGGTGCAGACCGTCCCGTGCGCGGCGGGATAGCTCTAGTGCCCGCATGGGGTTCGCCAACAATTCCTCGACTGCGCCGGCCATGGCAACCGGATCGCCGCGGCGCACGATCACGCCCGCCGCGCCGGCTTCCAGCATGGCCCCGATATCTCCCGTCGGTGTGGAGATCACGGGAAGCCCGCTCGCGAATGCCTCGAGGAGCGAGACCGGCTGGTTGTCGACATCCGAAGCGTTCAGGAACACATCCGCATCGGCGTAGAGCTGCGGCGCATCCTCCGGAGCATAGCGCCCCACGAACCTGACGCCTTCCGTGCCCAGGGACTCGACCAGCCGGCGAAGACGCTTCTCCTCGCTACCGTACCCCGCCACCACGAGCGAAGCATCCGGATGCTGGCGCTTAACGAGAGCGAAGGCCCGGATGACGACGTCGATCCGGTAGTGGGCCTCGAGGTTGCGCATCGACAAGAGTCGCGGCCCAAGCTCAGTGCGTTCCCGAAACCGGAAGCGGGACAAGTCCACTACGTTGTGGATAACCCGCGCCTGGTAACCGAAGCGCCCGAACACCTCGCGCAGGTATGCCGACGGCACGACGATTTCGTCCACCCTCCGGAGCCAGGGATGGACGAGAACGCCCCAGTGGGCAAGATGATCTCCGGCCTCGCCACTGTGATAGTTCAGGATCGTACGTTTCCCCAGAATTTTCGCGGCAACGAGCGCCGGCGCAGGCCCCAGAAGAAACGATAAATATGACGCAGAAAACACATGCACAACATCCGCCCTGGACAACCGGCCCAGGGTGGGCAAATAGAACAGCGTGTTGGCGACGGTGCGCAGGTACGGGTAGCGACGCAGCCAACGCAACCCTCTTGGAAACCTCGGGTTGATCGGCACAAACACGACATCCATGCCCTCGGCACGAAGGTTCCCCGCAAGTTCGCGCGCCTGTATACCCTGCCCCCCCAGAATGTCGAGACTCGCCACCACCAGCGCGACGGAGGGTCGATGCGCGCCGATCTGATTCTCCACGCTCGGCGCAGCGTGCCCGCATTTCGCATCGCCCAGCCCCGCCGTCGGGGTGTCGACAGGTGCCGGCTCCATTACTTCGCCCACCCGGCTCATGACCCGGACACCGCAAGACGCCGTGCGTCCTCTGTTTCCGAAGGCAACGCCGGCGCGGCCTCGCCAAGCGGGCACCCCACGAAGCGGCGGCACCACATTTCAAACGAGATGAGCGTCCACAACTGAGATTGCAGGGGGCGTCCTCCCGCATGCATCATCAGCAGGCGCTCGATGTAGTCGGGGTTGAGAAAGCGCGCGGACTGACTGTGCGCAGAAAGAAGCTTTTCCCGCACCAACCCTTCCAGGTGGGTGCGAAACCATACAGCCAGCGGCGTTGCGAAGCCCTGCTTCTTTCGGTAGAGGGTATCCTCGGGAACCCATCCCTCCAGCGCCTTTTTCAGGACGTATTTACGTACCCCCCTGCGGATTCTCATCTCCGGCGGAATCGTCGCCGCGAACTCCACGAACCGATGATCAAGAAGCGGCACGCGCGCCTCCAGTGAGTTCGCCATGCTCATACGGTCGACCTTCGTCAGAATGTCGAGTGGCAGGTAGTTCTCCAGGTCATGGCGCTGCATCCGGGACAGCCAGTCCACACCCGGTTGCAGATCCGGCGCACAGGCGTCGCCGCGTTCCGTCCGAGCCCGTATAACCTGCTCGGCGACTTCGGGGCGGTAAAGCTCTCGCAGGCTATCGGCGCGGAACACAAGACCGGCGTCACACCAACGCTCCATGCCCGAAAGCGCGAGATGCCGGAGGAAGTTCCGTCCCCTTGCCCCCTCTTCCATCAAATCCCCAAACAGCCCGGCCATCCGCCGTACGGGGGCGGGAAGAAGCACCTCGCGGCGCCGCTCCCGCGCCTCCACCGCATACCTGTCGTACCCGGCAAAGAGCTCGTCACCTCCATCTCCGGAGAGAACGACTTTCAGGTGTCTGGACGCAAGCCGCGACACGGCGAATGTGGGAAATGCGGAAGCGTCTCCGAAAGGCTCGTCCATGTCCCAGGCGAAGTCCTCGAGAAACTCTTCCACCTCCGGCCCCAGGATGAGCTCGTGATGCTCCGTTCCAAGATGCTGCGCAACACGTCGTGCGTATCTGGACTCGTCGAAGCCCGCTTCCTTGAACCCGATTGTGAACGTGCGCACCTTTCCAGCTGCCAGGCGCGACATCGTCGCGACGACGGCACTCGAGTCCACGCCTCCGCTCAAGAACGCGCCTACCGGAACGTCGCTTACCAGATGCTGGCGGACCGAATCTTCAAGCTCAGTACGCAGCCGTTCGACCGTCTCCGCCTCGCTACGCCCGTGGTCGGGCCGAAATCTAAGGCGCCAGTAACGCTTCTTGTGCACCTTCGCCAGCGGCGACCAAACAAGTATGTGGGCAGGTTCGAGCTTTTGAACGCCGGCGACGATGCTCTGGTCGGGCGGGGTTGTGCGGCTGGCGAAAAAATGGTCCAGCGCCCCGAAATCGATGCTTGCCGGAACGCCCGGCAGCGCCAGGATCGCCTTCAGTTCGGATGCGAATACGAACCGGCCGCCGATCTCGGCATAGTACAGCGGCTTTATGCCCAGACGATCGCGTCCGATGAACAGTCTCTGACGGCGCGCGTCCCACAGCGCAAAGGCAAACATGCCCCGGAGTCGACGCACGCAGTCGACGCCGAACTCTTCGTACAGGTGGGCGATCGTCTCGGTGTCTGTCCCCGTGGCGAAGGCGTGGCCGCGCTCCTCGAGTTCGCGCCGAAGTTCGCGGTAGTTGTAGATCTCGCCGTTCATCACGACGACGATGGAACCGTCCTCGTTGCGCACGGGCTGCCGTCCCGGCTCCAGCCCGATGATGCTCAACCGTCGCAGGCCCAGGCCGATGCCGGGGCGCAGGAAGTACGCCTCCTCGTCCGGCCCCCGGCGGACCAGTGCGGCGCACATCGTCGCCAGTTCGCCGGCCGTCACGGTCCGTCCGCCGCTAGTCGCGATTCCCGCTATTCCGCACATCGTCCAGTATCCACAGCACCATTCCGAGGGTTGCCGTCACTCCCCGATATGCACGGGAGCCGGCTGGGGGTCGTGTAGCAGACGGGCCAGAAGTCCGGGTCGGCGCCGGCGGGCGGCGGACTGGGGGGACTTGAGCGGGTCGCGCCAATAGCCCTCACGGGACTCGAAGAATATTTCGCCACGCGGATCCGGGAAACGGTCGAGGGTCTCCACGACACGCACGTCGTCCCAATAGCTCACCGCGTTCCAGATACGCTCGCGTGCCCGCCGCAGCTCCGGCACGTGACGAAACAAGCCCTCCACCTCTTCCTTGAACAGGCACGGCACCCAGAGAAGCCCCGGGCGGGCTTTGCCGCGCAGTCGCCGCGCCGGCCAGTCACGCCCGAGACTGCGAAGAAGAATCCGGGGAAGGTCGAAGACGTCCGGATGGAAGCGCGCATCGCTGGGATCGAAACCGCCCGAACGGCCCGCCGTCAACTGCGCCACCCGCGCGCCGACCGGCAGAGCGATCCGGTACACCTTCGCGGCCGAGACTCCCGAGCCGGTCCGCTGCAGCGCGAGTTCCGCGGTCGGGCTGGCGAACGTACTCACCCGCCGTGAAGGAATCGACGCGGGCCGCTTCCACTCCCACAGGTTGTCGATGATCGGCGGGATCGATAACGCCGGCTGCAGGCCCTTCGTCGGGGCCTGCCAACTCGTGGTTTCGATCTTCGACTCGGCAAGAAACATGCGCATCACTCCAGGGGCGGTTTGCCCGGGACTTATCCGGCACCCGTCTCCATCGTTGTTTCATCGAGTCGCCCGCAGGCCCGGCTTGCTGCCGGGGTCGTGGCGAGCGGCTCCCCTCAATCTCCCTTGAAAACCTGTGGCGGAGGCCGGTAGCGCCGTTGCGACGGAACGGCGGCAGGGCCGGACGCCTGCGGCAACGCCCAGGAAATCGTCAGCGCAGCGACGTTGCGGCGTATCACGTCGCCATTCCCGACTGACCCGAGCGTCCCGCGCTGCCGGCCGTAGTCATAGTTCAGCCCAATGGACCAGGCCGGCGAAAACCAATACCGCATTCCCACGCCGAGCCGATAGACCTCAGCCTCCTGCCCGGCGCCGGTGTCGCGGTAATATCCAGGCGTAACCTCAACGGATAGTCGCGGCGAAAAGCGATACGCAAGATAGCCCTGCACGGCGCGCGTGTCGTAAACCCCGGTTAGCCCGGGCAATGCCACCTGGCTCCTCGTGACGTAGAGTTCCGCCGTCGTCTTCTCTGCGTCGCTGCGGATCCCGGCCGAAACGTCAGCCACCGTACGGCTGTTCGTATCGCGCGGACCGGCCGCGAGAAAGAAGCTGGTGCTGCGCGAGAGGTCGTGATGCCAGCCAAGCGTCACCACGCGCGACACCGGGCTATTGCCGTTACTGAAATCAAACCAGTCGTACCGGTACGTAAGGACAAGGCGGTCACGGCGCGTGAGATCCCGCGCCAGCGCCGCAGAAGCTGTCGTTGTGAAGTTGGTCTGACCGCCAGCATCATGGGTGCGCAGGCGCTCGTAATACACCGTTGCATCGGTGCGTTCATTAAAATGATATGTGGCAGTCGGTCGGAACGAAATCGCGGTCGCACGCCTGCGCGTCAGCTCGATGCCGCTCACCGGGGCCAGCTCTCCCGGATATTGGGTTTCGAAGTAATTCGCGTCGAGTCCGGCAGAAATCCGGCGATTGAAGGCGTGACTGGCAGAAAGGCCAGCAGTCTGCCGCGACTGCCAGGAATTCAGGTCGGAGTGCCGCGCGTAGCGCTCTGCGTCGTCGCTATAGGAGAAGTTGATCCTGGTGCGCGGCGTCCGGTAGTCCAGCATGATGCCCGGTGTGAGCCTGAGAATCGTATCGCTCTCGCGCTGCGAAGCCGACGCGAAGATGTTGTCGTCGTAAAGGGTAGCCAGAGATACGTAGGGGGTAACGGTCAGTCCGGCGGTTTCTCGCGCACCGCTCGTGCTATTCGTCCCGCCTTTCGTATCGGCTCCGCCCTGCTGCCCGTATGCTCCGCCCGCCGCGGTCACGAGCAGCAGCCATCCCGCGACGGCCATGGCCGGCTGAGTGTGCGCGCGCAATCGAGTCCCCTCCCCTGATCACGGACCCGCGACGAAGCGGGGTCGCACGGCACGGCACACGCGCAACGCGGCGTTCCGGCCCGGAATCGGGACGGTCGCCGTTGCCGGTTGCGGAGTGACGATCACCATGAGTCCGCTCCTCGGGGGTATGAGTCCGGTGTCCTTCTACGCGCGGTCCCGAATCTGCTTTTTTCGGTCACTGTCAGGTCGACGCGGCATTGCCGCTGTCGCTCTGCGTGCCTATTACCCCATTAATGCGGACGTTCACACAATCAGGTGATTCCCCGTTTCCGCGGCGGGAAGTTCTTGGCAGGGCACCACGGGAGGCGCTATATCGACGCGGTCGGAAACATCCCGCCGCTCCCGGCTTGCAGGGGCGGCTGTGATGCCGGACTGGTGTGGGCGGGGCTCGGAGGGGGAAACGCCGGGCGGGCGCACCCGCCCGGCGTTGTCTCGCGTCTGCTACATCAACTCGTGTGCAGCCGCCACAGCCGCCTTCAGGCGCTTCTCGCCGGCTGCCGCCTTGCCGTCCAGCTTACGGAAAACGGCGTACTGGGCCGGTGTGGGTTTCTTGTACGCCAGTCCGATATCGGCCTGCAGATAGGCCAGGTGGCTGTGCAGCTTCGTCTCGTGCAGCAGGCTGCCCTCGCTGGAGTGGATATTCATCTGCACGAGCCCGTGGATGGCGTCGTTCAACCGCCCGATCGCCTTCTCCGCCTGCGCCCGGCTGACGTTGTGGTTGTCCACGGCCGACTGGAGATCGTCCCGGGCCTTGATCGCGCGGTTGAGCGCCTGGTCCAGGGAATCCAGATCGCTGTGGACCTTCATCTGCAGGGCCAGGCGGTCCCGGAGGTCGGAGTGCCCGACACCGATCCGCGGATCGAGGGAAACCTTCAGCGGAACCTTCGACTTGTTGCCGCCATAGTCCAGGACCACGTGGTACGTGCCCGGCACGACCACGGGGCCTCGCACGGAGTCCGGCATGCCGCCGGCCGCGACGGGCGGATGGAAGCCGGTCACCTTGGCAGCCCCGGAATAGCGCATGTCCCACTGGAAGCGGTTCATGCCCGGCTCGATCGCCGTCAGCTTGCGGAGCGCCTTCGCCTGCTCCTGATGCGGCGTCAAATTCTCCTCGTGCGCTTTCTCGCCACCGTTCGACTTCGTCTGCTTGAGGTGCAGATCGAAGCTCCGGATCGTATTGCCGTCGTTGTCCACGAATTCCAGCTTGACCGGCGTCTTGCCGTCATAGGACTTCGGAACGTGGAAGAACACGGTGGCGCCAAACGGCGGGTTCTTGCCGTTGCCCTTGCCGGCGCCCGGAAACTCGGGCGTGCCGTAGGCATGAGTCAGCCACGCCGTCTCGGGCTGGAAGACCCTGGCTGCATCGCTCCCGACGGACGGGTTCTTCGTCATCTGCTCCAGAAGGGAGAGGTTGCCGAGGACCCAGAACGCGCGGCCGTGGGTGGCCGCCACGACGTCGCCCTGGCGGGTGTTGATAGCCACGTCGCGCACCTGAACCTTCGGCAGGTTGAGCGCGAGCGGCTGCCAGTGGTCGCCCCCGTTCAGACTCACGTAGACCGTGTTCTTGGTGCCAAGGAACAGCAGGTTGGCGTCATTCGGGTCCTGCCGGACCGCCATGACGTATTGCGTGGCCGGCAGGCCGTCCGTGATCTTCGACCAGTGCTTGCCGTAATCCGTCGTCTTGAATACATAGGGCTGGAAGTCATCCCACATGTATCGGCTGGCCGTGAGGTAGGCGGTGCCCTTGTGCATGTGCGAGGGCTGGATGGAGCTGATGTCCGTCCACTTGGGCAGCATCGGCGGCGTCACCTTGCTCCAATGCTTGCCGCCGTCGGTCGTGACATGCACCAGGCCGTCGCTCGACCCGGCCCAGATCACGCTCCCGTCGAGTGGCGAGACGGCAAGAGCCGAGACGTTCGGGTAGATTTCCGCCCCCGACTGGTCGAGGTCGATCGGTCCCCCCGTCGGGGCCTCGGTGCTCTTGTCGTTGCGGGTGAGGTCGGGGCTGATCGTCTTCCAGTTCTCGCCGTAGTCGTCGCTTTTCATGACGTACTGCGAACCGATCAACAACTCCTTCGGATTCGTCGGCGAGAACAGGATCGGGTGCGTCCAGGCAAAGCGGTACTTCAGTTCGCCCGCCGAGGCGCCCTCCTGGTAGTTCGGCCAGGGGCTCACGCTCGCGTACTGCTCGGTGGCCATGTCGTACTTGAGGAAGATGCTGAAGTAGCCACTGCCATAGGTAATCTTCGGATTGCCCGGTTGCGGCACCGTGAAGGTGCTCTCGCCATAGGCGACGCGCTTCCAGTCCCCGAGCGTGATCATGCCCTGCCCGGTCGCGCTGGGACCCTCGAAGGACCCCTCATCCTGCTGCGCGCCGTAGATGTGGAACGGGAACTGATCGTCGAGGTTGACGTGGTAGAACTGCCCGGTCGGCTGGTTGTGCTCCGTGCTCCACGTCTTGCCGCCGTCGGTGGAGACCGTCGCCCCGCCATCGTTGCCTTCGAGCAGGACTTTCGGGTTGTTCGGGTTGATCCACACGATGTGGTTGTCACCGTGCGGCGTATGCAGTTTCTTGAAGGACTTGCCGCCGTCATGCGAGACGAAAAGCGCATCCACCTGCGGCATGTAGACGGTATCGGGATCCGTCGGGTCCACGAAGATCGCCATGTAATAGAAGGCCCGCTGGCGCAGCTTCCAGTGCTCGTTCACGCGCTTGAAGGTCTTGCCGCCGTCGTCGGAGCGGAACACCCCGCCGTCCTTCGCCTGGATCGTCACGTAGACCACCTGCGGATTGCTGGCCGCGACGGCGACGCCCATCTTTCCGAGCGTGCCCTGCGGCAGGCCGTCATGGTCCGAGATATTCGTCCAGTGCGCGCCGCCGTCCGTGCTCTTGTACAGACCGCTGCCCGGACCGCCGCTGGAGAGCTTCCACGGCGTTCGATAGGCCTGCCAGGCCGTGGCGTAGAGCACGTCCGGATCCTTCGGGTCCATCACGAGGTCCACGACGCCGGTCTTGTCGTTGACGAACAGCACCTTGTGCCAGGTCTTGCCGCCGTCGGTCGTCTTGAACACGCCGCGATGCGGTCCCGGCTTGAAGACGTGCCCCATCGATGCGGCGTACACCACGTCGGGGTTCTTCGGGTCGACCACGAGGCTCATGGTCGTGTGCGTGTCCCGGAGTCCCGCATAGGACCAGCTCTTGCCGCCGTCCGTGGACTTGTACACGCCGTCCCCGGAGATCATGTCGCCGCGGATGTCGCTTTCCCCCGTGCCGGCGTAGATCACCTTGGGGTTGGACGGCGCCACCGCGAGCGCGCCGATGCTGTCGCTCGATCCCGGAAGCTTTCCGTCGGTGATGTTTTTCCAGCTCACGCCGTAGTTGGTGCTCTTCCACACGCCGCCGTCGACGCTACCCATGTAGAAGAGGTTGGGATTGCTCGCGACGCCGTCGACGGCCACCACGCGCCCCCCGATGTAGGGGCCGACACTGCGCCACTTGAGCTTGCCCATCAGCGTGGAGGCCGGCACGGAATCGGCACGTGCCGCCAGATTCGGCACGAGGACCAGGGCCAACGCGGCCGCGGCGCCCACCGCTGCCGGGACCAGAAAACGGAAATTACGGGAACTGCGCATCATCGCTCGGACTCCTTATTCTTGGCGGCACCGCCGCAGTCCGTCGCAATGGACCACAAGCGATCCCGCCGGAAAGCCACACCGAGCCGGTCCCCCCCTGCTTCGCCCCCACCCGCCACGCGCTGGCCGTGCGACGACGGCGCGAATGCGCTCGCCGGGCGCGGGGCGATCCCCGCTCCCGTCCGACTCATGGCGTATCAGCGATCCCGACTATAGCGCCTCCGGCCCCCCGGAGCCAACGACCCCCTACCCTCATGCACAAAAGGCATAAGCGCGCACGGAGGCCGCCTCGCGGCCCCGAGACCGTTCCTACTGGTAGCGGAGCGCGTCGATCGGTTCGAGTCGTGCGGCCTTGCGGGCGGGATAAAAGCCGAAAAACACGCCCACGCCCAGAGACACGGCGAAGGCGATCAGGACGGACGCCGCGGTGACCTGGCTGTTGAGCTGGAACAGCCGTTTCACCACCTCGATCGTGCCGATGCCGACCGCGAGCCCGAGAACGCAGCCCCCGAGCGACACCAGCAGGGCCTCGACCAGGAACTGCTGGAGCACATCGGCCGGTTTCGCCCCGAGCGCCATGCGCAGGCCGATCTCGCGCGTGCGCTCGCTCACCGACACGAGCATGATGTTCATGATGCCGATGCCGCCCACTACCAGGGAAATGGAGGCGATCGCGCCCAGCAGGAGCGACATGACCCGCGTCGTCGACGCCGCCGCGTTGGCGATTTCGGTCATGTTGCGCACGTTGAAGTCCGCTTCCTTGCGCGCGGAGATGTGGTGGCGCTGGCGCAGCAGCGCGTCGATCTCGTCCTGGACCTGTCCCAGCACCCGCGGGCTGTCTCCCTGGACCATGATGTAGCGCACGCTATCGGCGAACTCCGAACCGAACAGCTTGCGCAGTGCCGTCGTCACCGGCACGAGCACGGTGTCGTCCTGATCGGAGCCCCCGAAGCTCTGCCCCTTCGGCGCGAGCAGGCCAATCACCAGATACGGGCTCCGGGATATCCGGATGACGCGCCCGACGGGATCCGCCGCCCCGAACAGGTTCGCGGCCACCGTCTGCCCCAGGATCGCCACCCGCGCCGCCCCGCGCATTTCGGCCTCGGTGAAGTTGCTTCCGGCCGCCAGCGACCAGTTGCGGACCGAGAGGTAATCCGGGTTGGTGCCGAGCGCCATGGTGCTCCAGTTGCTCGGGCCGTAGACGAGCTGCACCGCCCCACCGCTGCCGGGCGCCACCGCCGCCACGCCCGGAAGCGCCCGGATCGCGTCCGCGTCGCCGAGCGTCAGCGTCGGCGCACTTCCCGTGGCGAAGCGCAGGCCGCCCGACATCTGCGGTCCCGAACGCACGATGAGGAGATTGCTCCCCATCGACGCGACGACGTCGTTGACCGCGTTACGCGCCCCCGTTCCCACCGCGAGCATCGCGATCACCGCGGCCACCCCGATGATGAGCCCCAGCATCGTGAGCCCCGTGCGCATGCGATTGACCCGCAGCGCGCTCCAGGCCTCGGCCAGCATCGGGGAGATTTTCACTGGTCCAGCCGGTGGATGGTCGCCGCATCCCCGCCGCGGAGATCCTCCTCGACCCGGCCGTCGCGGAACCGGATCAGGCGCGGTGCGTGGGCGGCGATGTCTGCCTCGTGAGTGACCAGCACGATCGTCAGGCGACGCTCGCGATTGAGTCCCTCGAGTACCGCCATGATGTCCTCCGAGGTGTGGGTGTCGAGGTTGCCGGTGGGTTCGTCCGCAAGCAGGAGCGGCGCGTCGTTCACGAGGGCGCGGGCGATCGCCACCCGCTGCTGCTGGCCGCCGGAGAGCTGCGGCGGCAGAAAATCCGCGTACTCGCCGAGACCGACCTGCTCGAGCAGGCGCCGCGCGCGCCCGTCGCGCTCGTGCCGGGCGACGCCCGCGTAGACGAGCGGCAGCCCCACGTTCTGGAGCGTGCTCAGCCTGGGAAGAAGGTTGTAGCTCTGGAACACGAAGCCCACGAGCCGGTTGCGGATCTCCGCCCGCTCGTTGACGTCCATCGTGCTGACCGCGCGGCCCTGAAGGTAATACTCCCCGTCGCTGGCGACGTCGAGGCAGCCGAGCACGTTCATGAAGGTGGACTTGCCCGAGCCGGACGGCCCCATGATCGCCACGAACTCCCCCTTCCCGATCTCGAGGTTCACGTCCGCGAGCGCCTGCAACGCGCCGGATGCGAGCAGGTAGCGCTTGCCCAGGTGGACGGTGCGGATGAGCGCCTCGCCGGCATGATCCGCGGCCGGCTCGGTCCGCCCGGCGGCGGCCGGTCTCATTGCCGGGCCCGGAACATCGAGCGCGAACGCGTGGTCGCCGTACGGCCCGTACCGGCCGCCACGACGACCTCATCCCCCGCCTTCAGTCCGCCGGCCGCGACTTCCGTGTTGCGACTGTCCGAGATGCCGGTGCGCACGGTCACGGCACGCGACTTGCCTTCTTCCAGGACGTAGATCACGCCCTGCCCCGCTCCCTGGGCTTGCGGCTTCGGCGCTCCCGGTCCCAGAGAAACCCGCAGCGCCGCGTTCGGCACCACCAGCACGTGCTTGTGCTCCTTGACGACGATGTCGACGTAGGCCGTCATCCCGGGCAGCAGCTTCTCCTCGGGGTTGTCGACCTGGATCACCACGTCGTACGTCACGACGTTCTGCACGGTCGTCGGGTTCAACCGTACCTGCGTCACCGCGCCCATGAAGCGCTTGTCCGGGAAGGCATCGACGGTGAAGCGCGCCCGCTCGCCCGTCTTGATCTGCCCGATGTCCGCCTCGTCCACCGTGGCGTCTATCTGCATCTTCTTGAGGTTCTGCCCGATCTGGAACAGCGTCGGGGTCTGGAAGCTCGCCGCCACGGTCTGGCCGACGTCCACGACGCGGTTGATGATCACCCCGTCAATCGGCGATCGGATCACCGTATACGACAGGTTCGCCTCGTCGTGCTGCAGCTGCGCCTTCGCGACCGCCAGCTGCGCCGCGGCAGCCTTGCGCGCCGCCACAAGCTGGTCGAGATCGGCCTTCGTCACGTAGCCGTCCTTCTGCATCGTGCGGCCGCGCGACTCGTTGGCCTGCGCCAGGAACAGGTTGGCTTCCGCGGACTGCACCGCCGCCCGGCTCTGCGCTACCTGTGCCTTGAAAAGGGTCGGGTCCAGCCGCAGCAATACCTCCCCGGCCTTCACCCGACTGTTGAAGTCGACGTTGATCGCCTGCACGGTCCCGGACACCTGCGTGCCCACGTTCACGACGGTCACCGGATTGAGCGTACCGTTGGCGGACACCGTTTCCGTAATGTCGGCATAGCGCAACGGCGCCGTCTGATACACCACCGCCGGAGAACGCCAGGGCGCGATCCACACGACGGCCACGACCACGCAAGCCAGCACGGCCGCACCCAGCAGCCACCACGACCTGCGCGATAAACGGAATGGCCCCTTCACCGCAGCTCCCGCGGGCGACGCCCGCAGCCCCGCCGCCCGGCACGTCACCCGACCCGGCAGTCACCCCAGTCACACGGGCAGTATCCGCAAAAGGGCACCGGTGAGTATTGATGCGCGTCAGACCGTCTTCACGCGGGCCCGGCCACGGCCGCCCGACCGCGCCCCCTCGCCCGACCCGGTCGAGACCGGATACCACGGGCCACGGCCGACCGCGAGCCCGCGCACCGCGGGCGCCGTTATCTCTGTCGGCGCCGCAGGCCGAGCATCATGGCCAGCAGGCCCAGCGCGGCCAGTCCCCACAGGCCGAGCGCGCCGCCGCCTCCGCCACCCTTCGCGGCAAGGCTGCCCTGCGTGACGGTGATCGTCTCCGTCGCCGCGCTGGAGCTCTTGTGGCCGTCGCTCGCCTTGAACGTGAAACGGTCGGCCCCGACGTAGTCCGCCGCCGGAATGTAGACGAACGCCCCGCTCGTCTGGTTCACGCTCACCGTGCCGTGCGTGGGACGGTT